>Ga0209471_1000032_pt1 | contig 125716 bp, 91 predicted proteins | sample GraSoiAngelo_128_FD_185885 | JGI IMG/M metagenome (GOLD analysis project Ga0209471, IMG submission 185885) | Grasslands soil microbial communities from the Angelo Coastal Reserve, California, USA - 14_0927_12_20cm (SPAdes) (version 2) | ecosystem: Environmental > Terrestrial > Soil > Grasslands...
ATGCAAAGTGCGGAGAGCCGCTCCGGTGCGCTGTAAACACGTTGCGACGTCACCCACCTGGCGCCGCGCGAAGTCACACAAGGGTGTGCCCGCCGCTCGTGGGTAAAGAACCACTGCATCCGCCGCCACGCAGGCCAGCGGCCGCAAGCAGTGCGCCGGGCCTCCCTGTTCTTCGAGCCACTCTGCCGCGGTGCTTGCTACACGAAAACAGCGCGCAGCGTCTTCCCGGCGAAAGACGCGGGCTCGGTCTTCGGCGATGTAAAGCTTGGCGAATACGGTTTCGGCACCGGCGTCGAGTGGGTCATAACGCAGTACGTGCCCTTTACCAGGACGATATTTGAGAGGGGTAACGCTGTATTCGTTGCTCGGGGGCCGAGCGGATTCCCCAAGTCGCGTCTTCGCGAGCATGGCGTGCACGTGCTGCGGATCTGACAAACGGACGAGTTGATTGAATCGTGCATCTAGCGGCGACACCGAGACGTGCATGGTCCAGTCGCGAAACTCCTTCCAGAGTCGTTGGAATGGGAACGCCACCCCACGGTGCACGGCCTCGGCTTGAATCTTGACAAGAGGGGTGGTCTCTTCGGGCTGATCTGCGCTTGCGTTTGGTCCCCAAGTCACAGCGATCGGGCGAACGTAATGTCCTTTGGGGCTTTCGGTATCAACAAACGTGTCGTAATAGGCTGTGATCTTGCGGCCGGGCTTGAAACGCACCTCCGTCGGACGGAACGGCCCCACGACAGCTCCGGCGGGAAGAATGGCTCTCAGCTGATCCGCCAACACCTCTTGGGATGTCGCGGAGAGCAACAGCCATTGGATACCCTCCGCCGTCGCGCGTGCCGAAGAAAGCACGTCAGCGATGTTCATTCTCGACTTCCTTTCTGTGCGACGGAGCACATAAAAAACCTAATTCTCAGCGTGCGAGCTGCCGAACCCTAGTGCGCGCCGTGACCAGGAGGCATTCCTTGTCACTTATTGCGGTGACGTTCGAACGCTGGCATCCACAGTTTGGCTCTCCAGGCCTTCTGGAGGCTCAGAGCATCCTTGCGCTGCATCCCGATACCACCTCACAAAACTCGAAAGTCCTTCTTTGAGGGGCGTCGCGGGTCGATACCCAAGTATGCGGGCCGCTTTGGATGTATCGGCCCACGTCACGGGAGAATCTCCAGGCTGCGGCGGCCGCCATTCGCAGGTAGCCTTGCGTCCCGTCACATTTTCAAGCAGTTCGATAAGCTCGGTGAGCTTCACAGGGTGGGAATTGCCGAGGTTGAAAACCTCAAAGGGGGCGCCGTTTGAGGGGAGCCGGAACTTAAGATCGATACTAGCCAATATTCCAGCCACGACATCATCAACATACGTATAGTCGCGAGCCATCGAACCATCTCCGAAAATGGGCAGGGGCTTACCGGCCTCGAGCAACTCTGTGAACTTGCGGATGGCGAGGTCGGGCCGCTGCCGCGGGCCGTACACAGTGAAGAAGCGCAAACAGATCACTTGCAGTCCGAACAGATGGGCGTAGGTGTAGGCCAACATTTCGCCAGCCAGCTTGGTGGCCGCATAGGGAGAGAGTGGCCGCAACTCCACGTGGTTTTCAGAAAAGGGCACACAGCTTGTCGCACCATAGACCGAACTGGACGAACCAAAGATGAACCTACTCACGTGAAACTGGCGGCAGAGTTCTAGCAGGTTCAAAGTGCCCGCTACGTTTACTCGCTCATACAATTTCGGCTGCCCAATGGAGGGACGCACACCCACACATGCGGCCAGATGAATGACCACCTCAGGGCAACGGAATGCCATGACCTGAGATAGCTGCTCCATGTCGCAGATATCAAGGGCATGAAACTCGTACTCACCGATGCCTCGAATAGCATTCAAATTGGCTTTCTTTACACTGTGGTCATAAAAAGAGTCGAGATTATCCACGATTGTCAGTTGAGCACCCCGACGAAGCAGGGCCTCGGCAAGATGCGAGCCGATGAATCCGGCTCCTCCGGTCAGCAGCACTCTTTGTCTTTGTTCACTCATGTCTTTGTTCCTGATCTCAGTTCAGCATCTACTTTCATTTGGAATCTCAGAAATGGTAACGCACGGAAACCTGGAGCTGGCGAGCCGGGAAAGCGGTGTGCGGCTGGCCGAATGTCGGCGAGATGAGTACACCGTTGTACTTTTCAAAATTCACGTGGTTGAGAACGTTGAAAGCGTCCCAGGCGAGGTCAACACCTGCGCTCACTTGCTGGGTATAACCCGTTATAGCCCTTCGTGCCCAATGGGTTCCGAGCGAGGACCCGGCTGAGTGTCTGTAGGCGTAAACTCGCCCCTCGAACATCTTAAGAACGCATACTCTGTTTTCAATCCGAGAAAATACTGCAAATTTCGTAAGGTAGATTCATATGGGGAAAGTATGCACAAGCACGTTTCTGGACAGGTTTCGCCGTTCTCCGCCGGGCCTTACAACCTTCTTGCCGCAAACAGTTGTAGCGACAGAATTCTACGCCCCTTAGGCTTGGCCCGCGAGCTGATAACGCTAAGGGCAATATTGTCAGCCAGTCTCACCTCTTCGAAGGCGTAAAACAAAGGGGGAAATTGGTATGGCGGAGAGGGTGGGATTCGAACCCACGGTAGGGGTTAGCCTACACACGCTTTCCAAGCGTGCGCCTTAAACCGCTCGGCCACCTCTCCCGCGATGGAAGCAGCTGTACCAATTTAGCAGAAACCGTGGACGCGTGCATGAGGCGGAAAGGCCGCGGCTTGGGCGGAGACACGCGGCTCTTGTTTAAACTGCTAGGAACGGCTCCGGGATCCTCCAATCGGTAGGACTTCAGCCTTTGGATAGGATGCAAGTCAATAGACAAGGCGGCCCGCAAGTGCGCATCGCACATGCGTGGACGATCAGCAGACGCGACCGGCGTCGCTACGGTAGGAGTTCGAGCGGCCGTAAGAAGCGCGGGCCTACGCGAATCGCGGTGAAGTCGCGACGATCGGTGGTCAGCACTCGATAGATTTTGCGGCGCTCAGTAAGAGCGGCTACCGCGCCGTCGACCAATCCAAGATCGAGCTCCTTGAACTTGGCGTCGAATTCTAGCGCGCGCACAACATCGGAAGGCAGCGGCAGCTCGTACTCGTAGCGGGTGGCTGGATCGAAGATCTCGGCGATCAGCTTGCGCATGGCTGTCCGATTGTCTCTGAGGAAGTAATCGACCTCAGCGAGCACCAGTGCCGGCACTATCACGACGCTCGCAGTGGTCAGGACCGTTTGGAATTCAGGAAAGCCCGGTTTGTGATCACGAGTGCGGGCGAGTGCCTTGAGAAGCCCACCCGTGTCAACGATGATCGGGCTACTCAATCCTCGAGATCCCTAAACAGCTCGGATTCGTCTCCCAGCTTCGTGTCTGTGGACTCAAAAAGTAACGTAGAGGGCGGTCGTCGACCCGTGTAGTACCGCGAGGCGACGACGCGCAGGCCTTTCCGAACCAGTTCTGAAGCGGAATGCCCCGCCGCCCTCGCGCGCTTCAAAGCGCGGACATCCTCCGCGTTCAAGCGAACCGTCGTCGAGATCAAACGCGCCATACACTCACCATACAACAGAATAAACGAACTCGCAACTCACGGAAGGGATTATCAGCGATTCCGCAATCGACTGCCAAGGGCAGAGAATGTGCTTGATAACCTGTGTTTTTGAGAGTAACTGCCGATCAGAAGAGATTCGGATGGCCTTTTTCCCGGCGCAAGCACCACGGAAGCGCGCTGGTCAGACCCGGAATGACGCAATGGCTCGCAGAGCACGGGATACTTGCGAGGCGGAGGCAACGGGCGAACCTGTAAGCGTGCGACTGACAGACGCGTCAGCCAAAGTCCTCAGTCAAAAACTGTACTCTCGACCAGTTGCGCGCCGGGGCAAAAGTAGTCTAATGGTTAGCCTCCCGCCGAACCAGTCCCGGAAAGCCCCAGATTACCAATTTTCCAACAAGGGAGGAACTTCGTTCTTTGGTTACCCCAGCCGGGAAGAAAAAACGAGGATTGAGTAAAAGGAGGCACAAGGATGAGGTATACAAACTATTGGATCGTTGCCGTGGCGAGCCTGCTCGCTCTGGCACCTTTCTCTTCCGCAAAAAATCCGAGTCAAGTAAATGCTGAGAAGGACCGTCTTCAGAATTCGGGAAAGGTGATTCAGGAAATTCTCAATGTTCCCGAAGAAATTCCTCAAGATATGATCGACAAGGCTCGTTGCGTGGTGGTGATGCCGTCGGTGTTGAAAGCTGCGTTTCTTTTTGGGGGCAGCTACGGTCGCGGCACGATGGTTTGCCGCACAGGCAAACATTTCGCCGGTCCATGGGGGGCGCCTGCCATGTACGCGCTCGAAGGTGGGAGCTTTGGTTTGCAGTTTGGCGGCGAGGCAACAGACTTCGTCTTTCTCGTGATAAACGATCGTGGCGCAGGCAGCCTGCTGCACACCAAGGTAAAGCTGGGAGCGGACGCATCATTCGCCGCCGGACCAAAAGGACGTTCCGCGGCAGCCGATACTGACGCCTATATGCGAGCTGAGATTCTAAGCTACTCCCGTGCGCGCGGCGTCTTCGCCGGCATATCTCTGGATGGCTCAACGCTGCGGCCCGATGAACGCGCAAATCGTAAGCTTTACGGCAATTCCGCAAGCGCAGCAAAGATCATCACCAAATCGCATATTAAGGCTCCGTCCTCGGCGCATGATCTGATCGCGGCACTGCAAAAGTCATCTCCACAACTCAAGCGTTAATTCATGCATTCGGAACTACTTTGACAAACGGTTGACTGTCATATTGCGGTTTAATACGCTCCTTTCACTGCCGGCGGCGATGTCGGTGCAATTAGCTATCACATTGCCATTTTTTCCGACTACCGCGGAACGGACCTATTCCACAACAAGACAGCCGGAAGTACATTGTCGGTGGCACAAAATGCAGAACCCCATCAATTCTGGACTAGCGCAGGCAGCCGTCTTGCTTGCTCAAGCCTTTTCATGATGTCGCTTGCTTCGGCGTAGTAGGGCCGCCAAGTCTTCCTCGACGCCTGGATTGCCATTTTCGAGGTTGACGCCTGCAAATCCATCCTTGGGCTGGCGCGGCGGAGCAGGAGTCTCGGCACGCTCTTCATGAACGCCCCAATGGCGCGCAGCTGGGCATGCTTCCTGGCGAACGCGGCGGTGACGATAGCTTGAGGGAGTCCTTGTTCAGCTTGCCAGCGTCGGGTGACGGGTATGGCGGCAAATCGTTTTTGCGAAACTTCGCGGGCAATACGCCCGGCTCACACGCAATTCCGGGAAGTGTCAATTCGACTGCCGCCTGTTGAAAGAATAGAGATTGTCGTGAGGATCCGAAGACGCGTGTGAGCGGGCTAGGGCTCAGTACTAATAATAAACGACGTCCACGATTAGATTAGCCCAGAGGACGCCGGCTGCAGGGCGATTGGAAAATAATCGAGTCATTTTCCCGATGTTTTGGAGCCTTTTGAGGTTCTTTCTTGGTAGGTCAATCCGCTTACGCGCGGGGGAAAGCGATCGGGGAGAAGCGAACCGGCCCAGCCCTCAATCCCCTAAAGGGATCCTCGGCTCGTCTCTCCCCCACGTCGGTTAACAACTGCAACCTTTGCGCCATGCCTAGTCCCTGTGTTTTCAACACAGCCAACGCTATTTCCGAGTAAAAAAGCCCTACTCCCCGGAAAAATTACCCGTCTCGGACGCGCGCGCAATAGACTTGTGGGGTAAACCCTCACAGGCTGTGTTTACAGAATCTTGCGGAAGTTCGGATGCGGGAGTGGCGGACAGCAAAACAGGCGATTTTCTCCACTCGTTTGCTATGGTTTGTGCAATCCTGCCCAATCACCTAGCGTCGACTGCGCAGCGCCGAACCGAGGACAGCGCGCTAAGGGCAAGTCTCAACCGCTGCGATCAGTTAATCCCCATGAAGTCTTGACCGAGTTGTACGCTCTACTAGAAGAAGACCCAATTGACCCTGGCGCTGACGCTGCTGCATGATGTTAAAATCAATGTTTGCTAACGTTTCCGGGATCGTCTAATCGGTAGGACATCAGCCTTTGGAGCTGAGTATCCTGGTTCGAGTCCAGGTCCCGGAACCAGTTTTGTTAATTTGTTTAGTTCCCTTCCTTCCGCGGCGTCCTCGAATTACATTTCGCGGTAGTTCAAGAGGAGAACTCCAATCAGCGAAGTGCAAACGGGCCAAAGTCGCGCGACCCAAACGCGCATGTGACTCTCCCCAGGAAGGCGAAGTTCCAGCCAGCGTGACCAACCTGCCACCACCGCGAGAATTGCCAACGGAATGTGGCTCAGTTCAGCCAGCACTTCCTCTTTGATATTCCCGAGGCTATGCGAATGCGTCAGCAGCAGCGCTCCGGAAACCGCGATAAGCATCGGAAACACCAGCCTCATGTTGCCGGAAGCTACCCGCCCTGTTTGCACGCGCCATTCGAATAGAGCGAGTGCGATGACGAGCCCAGCGAAAATGCGGTGCAACAAGACCTCGGGGTCCGCAAAAGTCACCCAAAAACCATTCGGGCCGAGCGGCCAGACTTCCGGATCACTTCTCAGAAAAAGAAATACGGAAAGGCCGAGAAAAAGCAGCGGCCAATTGCGCGCCCAGGAAATTTTTCCCGCTTGTGCAAGAAGAGCCAGAAGACCTACGGAAAGAACGATGATCCCCGCCCAATGATGGTTGTATTCCGACCAGGCCTTCTCAGCGGGAGTGTTGAGCCGCGTGCCGGATTGGCCCGGGACAAAAGACTCCGTGGAAAGCGAGCCCGCTTCAAAAGCTCTTTTCTGCGCGGCGTAGACATCCTCGGGCAAATCCTTCATCGCAGGGCTGGAAAGGCGCAGCGGGCGTGGAGTCATGCGCGCGACGATTTCCGCGGCGGAAACGCAATCCTGCGCAAGGTCAACGGCGGGAGGAAGCGACGTCAAGGAAGCCGCCACGAGAATTACGGTGATCCCGATGCCGATCTCCGCTTCGCCGAAGCGTTTGAGGCTCGCAAGGATAGCGCTCGTTTCACCGTGACGGACGAGATCGAAATTCAAGTAGCCGAGGAACAAGAGCAGTCCGAAGAGAATAGCTTTCGCGGCCACCATTGCGCCATAAGAAGTGCCGTAGACTGCCTGAAGAGAACCAATGTAGGACAGACTCAAGATCACGCCTGCGGAGGCGAGAACGGCAACGCTGACCAACGCGAGACGAGAAAACCGTGCGCTAGCTTGGCGCGCGAATTCCGGAGAAGAAGCACGCCGAATTGCGATGAGCAGATAGGGCAGACCGCCAAGCCACGCGGCCGTCGCGAGCTGATGCAGCGCAGTGACAAACACCAGAGGAAGCCGATATTCGAGCCGGGCCATGGCGTGGCTGGTCAGGACCGAGGAAGCGATGATCGCTGCAGCCGGAAGCAATAGCGGGACGTAAGAAGCGGCTCCCCTGGGCCGTGATAACGCGGCAATGGCGAGTGAAGCAGCAATGCCAAGAGCCCCGGCAAGAACAAAATTGGCGCCAGCCACGTCGGCAAGACTGATTTCAGCAGTTTGCATCAGGATCAGACCATTGGCCAGGAGATAGGAGCATTGCATTGCGGCCAAGGCCAATGCAAAGTGGCGTATCCAGCGGAGGCACGAAGTCCTTACGTCCTCGAAATTCTCGCTAGAACCGCGAAGGACAAGCAACAGAAAAATAACTCCGCCTGCGGTGAGCGACTGAAACGTCAAAGTCGCGCCGCGAAGAACGACGGAGAGAAAGCCAAATACTTGGAGCAGCCGGGCCACAGGGCAGGATCAGGGTTTGACGACCGTGAAAGGAATTTCGCCGCGGGTGATGTGACCGTCGGAAGCAAGTACCTGCCAGCGAAGGCGGTACACTCCTGGGCGCAACCCGTTTGCCTGAGCCGAAATGGCATTGGGCGGATCTTTTTTGCCAATTTCGAGTGTTTGAGAAGCACCGTGGGCATTGACGAGCGTCAGGCGCGAGCGGGCGGCATCTATGCGGACATTGCAGCGCAGCTTCACAGGAACATCAGGGCCGGCAACGGAACTCTTCAGCGCCGGACTGGATTCCTGAAGAACCGCGTGGGCTGCCACAGAAGCAGCTGTCAAGAAAAGCAAGGCCGCTGCGAAAAAAGCAAATGCAACGCGAGACCTAGGACCTGGGGACATGGCACCCTCTCCGCCAACTGCCATTAAGAATATGCGCAAAGATTATACCGAAGTTGCGAACGATGAGCGCTGGTTGCGTATGTTTTATCCGCGTGGCAATTCGCTCACCGCACGGTAGGCTTGATCGATAGCCTCGTTCGTATAGGCATTGGCGCCGGCATCGGAGTTGGCGATGGTAATTCTCCCAAACGGCTTCCGGCCGATGACCCAGGGCTTCTCTTCTTCCTTCCAATCAGGATCGAACAGGGTATTCGGCGTGAACGCATAGCCGTGTGCCCAGCGGTTCACGGTGATGCCTTCGATGTCCTTCGCAGGATCGAAACCGGCGCCCCCAAGCATCCTTGCTAGCTGATACCGTATCTTCATCTCAAATTGCGAAAAAGACGTTTGCAACAGCTCATAGCGGCCGGCGCGATTCTGGTCGCGCTGAGGAAGTCCAGGCTTGCATGGAGTGCGAAGCATGAAGAGAACAATCGGCTCCTCCGGGTCGCCGGGAAAACGGTATTGCCCAAGGCTGACAGGGAAATCCAGGGCAGTATAGGTGTGATAGCCGCCGGGTGCGACGATGTGATGCACGTTGAGCTTCTGAAACGAAGTCCAATTGCGGATGGCCACATGCGTGTAAACGAGCGGCGCTTTCACCAAGTAGCGGAGTGCTACTTTTTGTCTTTCCGGCAACTCCGGGCAGATGTAAGGAATCATAACGTTGTAGCAAGCCAGTATGCAGTTCTTGCCGGTTACCGCGCGGACCTTCCCACCACGAGCGTAACTAACGCGCACCTCTTGAAGTTTTCCTGATGCCTTAACATGTTGGACGTGCACCACAGTGCAGTTCAGCCTAATTTTCATGGCGGCGCCGGATTGGTCCAGCTTGCTGTAATCTGCCTTTGCGGTGACTACGTCTTCCATGGTCGTACCGGGGAGTGCCTCTGGAATCAGCGAGCGCACCAGCAGCCGCGCAACAGAAGCGTTGCCGTCGGGAAAATGAAAAATGTAAGGCTCTTCTTTCTCCGGCGGAGGAAGCCCGAGTCCTTGAAAGCCGGCATAGGCGAACGACCCATAATCGTCACCGGACTCGAAGCAATCCATTGCCGGAACCGCTTCGATACCGACACACCAGAGATCGTGGGTAAAAGTCTGGAAAAACGGAAGCGCTTCCGCCGTGAGGTGGCAATGCTTCGTCAAGAACTCGGCATAGCTCGTTTTCTTCAGCTTGGCGACTTTTTCGGCAACGGAAAGGCCCGCCAAATAGTCCTTCTTCTCCGTATAGACTCGGGCGATGTCTTTGCGTGCTGCATCCGAGAGAGGAGCTTTAGCGAGAAATTCCCGCCAAGGCGTGGAGTTCATGCCGGCAACCAGGCGGTCTTCCCCGAACGTTTCCTTGTCGAAAAACGCCGCGGTGCCCATCTTCGAATACAGTTTCTGGTCGTAGGCTTTGTAAAACTTGTCGGTTTGGATTCCCATTTCCTCGAGTAAGCCCTTCGCCACTTTGCTGTATTTTCCGGGGCTCTCGATCGATTGCGTGCCGCCATAACTTATAAGCGAACGGCCGGCGGCGTGAAATTCGTTGCGCTTGGCATGGCCGCCAAAATCATCGTGATTTTCCAGGATCAGAATCCTTGCCTTCTTGCCGGCACCCCTGCGGAAAAAGTGGGCGGCTGCCAGGCCACTGATGCCGCCGCCCACAACGACAAGGTCATAGTGCTCCCCGGTGTCTTCGGCAGCGCCAAAGGAATCCGGGGCCTCTCCGTCACGCAGCCGATGCGCGAAAGTGTATGTTCCCTCGTGATTGCCGCGCATGCCCATGAGCGCGGGAGGGTAATAGTCGGCAGCCTTCTCCGGAGCAAAATCGTCGAGGATGCCAGCAGCAAGCAAATCCTCCGGCGGAATGGCACAGCCAAGCAGAGAACCACCGACGCCAATGGACACCCCGTTCAAGAAATCGCGCCGGGAAATTTCGCGATCCATGCCCAGGTCTTTGTCCCGGTTCCTATGGTCCATAATCGCCCATACTTGTCCCCATCGGGGCTTCTTCGTAAAGGATTATAGCTTGGCGGAATTGATCGTTATGTTGCAGAAGACCGTGACCAAGCGGGCAGCGCGTGCGTAACCCTGGCCGCGGAGAAGCACGGCAAAAGCCTGCTAAAGAATCGCAACGATCTAAGGATTGGGAAAGCTTCGCGTCAAGTCGACTCGCACGCCGCGCGCGGCGTTGAGTGCTATGGTTTTCGCCAAGTCAATGCGGACAAGCGGGACGCTATTTTCGCCGCCGTAATCGGTGACGTAATGCAACTCCGTGCCTTCCAGCCAATAACGCGTGACTCCGTACATCGAGCCATCCAGCAATTGAAGCAGGACAACCGGCTCCTTGACATTCGAGGGCAATGGGATGGCCGCCCCTGGTTTCCCTGCGGAAGCTGACAAGTGGTTTTCAACGCTTTCCATAGCTTCAACGGAGCCCGCAGAATCTCCTGAATTGACCAATGAATCGGACCAGAAATAAGCGCCCACGGATGCCCCGTAGAAAAACGGATCGGATACAAAAGCATCATTGAAGCAATCGAACTCGCCGGGAAACAAGAAATCGCGCCAGGAGAACCGCAAGGAGGCGCAGTAGCCAGAACGGATCGACCGGCTGCGGTGGAACATCCTGCGGCGCACCACGCGATGCATGGAGTCGACCGGTGGCGGACTAACGGGGTTTCCGCGACTGCCTGGCTTCTTCGCTTGCCGCGAACCGCTGTCGCCTGAATAGTGCCCCAAAATGCGGCCAAACGAATGACCGACTGCGTGACCAATGGAATGGCCTGAGGAACCCGCTCCCGCGTGGCCACCTCCATGACTGCCGCTTCCGCTGTGGCCGCCGCCACTGTTTCCCACAAGGAGTGGCGGAGAAACGAACAGGGCAACGGACATAACGAACATAAAAGAGAGCCGGCAATTCATGGCCAATCTCCTGCTCCCGCAAATTTACCCTAACTGGAGGAGGATTGGCAGCCGGAAGTCGGCCAAGGATACGTGGAGGGCCTCTGTGCCGTCGAGACTAGAAGTTTAACGATAGCTGGCCACGACTTCGCCATTTTCGATGCGCAAATCCGCGATTTGAGGCGGAAGTCTCAGCTTTTCGCGGTTCTCCGGCGATTCCATCAGTCGGCGGACAGCCGACTCGAGTGCGGATTGAGGAATCGGCAGCGAGCCAATCTGTCCGCTGACCGGGTCAAGAATCAAATACCCATTTTGCGCGCTGAGCCGGCCTTCCAATTGCAGCGTCATGTCTTTCCCGTGCACCTCGAAGAGCACGTACGCTTTGACGCGGTCGTCCACCAATTGAATCTTAAAATCTCTCACGTTCGAGCGCATCTGCTCCACGTCCTGTGCCGTGGGCGCTGAATCATTGGAGTCATCTTTTCGGCTGGCCGCGGATGCTGCTCTTGCAGCCTCCCTACCCGACACTTCGAGATGCGAAGACAAATACGAATTCAGCTCGGTTTGGTCCACGCGCAGCGTTGTGGGCTGCCCGTTAGCTACTGCCCGCTCTGCCTCATCAAACTTCTGTTCGGCACGCGCCGCAGCTTGCGGACTTGTCTTGACAAGAGGCGGCGGCGTTTTGTGCAGGGCCAGAATCAGGGTGAGAATTGCTGCCGCGTAAGTGCTCCAGCGCACGATGCGAAAGATTGGTTTCCACGGACTGGTAGGTTTTGTATCGGCGTGAGCAAATTCCATCTCATTCGAGGGAGGAACATATTGCGCCAAGATTCCCTCCAGCAACAATCACAGCCACGATGAGCCAGCAGCTATCGAAAAAATGTGGTCTATAGAACAACGGTAGCCCCCGAATGCGCTCTGGGCAAGTCAACCGTCGCAACCGAGAGGCGAATGCGCCACCTGCCCGTTCGACACACCAATCGATCCTGGAGAATTCACTTTGCGATGCGACCATTGAAACCGATTCTGCCTCTTTGCTTGCGAGAACCAAGACGCTGCGACAAACTCTGACAGGCATCTGAAATTCGCGTTGCTTGACTCGCACCCGAGGTGTCTCGAATGCGCCTTGTTCCATCCATTTTCATTTTATTGCTGTTGCCTCCTTTTCTCCGAGCTCAGCAGGAAGCGGCCCCAGCCGCACCCGCCGCGTCCACGCCGCAAAAACCCGCCGGCGAAACTAAAACTCCGCCGCCTCAACACCGCCCCAAAATCGGCGTGGCGCTCGAAGGCGGTGGCGCCATGGGTCTGGCGCACATCGGCGTTCTGAAATGGTTCGAGGAACATCACATCCCCGTGGATTACATCGCCGGCACCAGCATGGGCGGGCTCGTGGGCGGCTTCTACGCCACCGGAATGACGCCGGAAGCAATGCAAAAGCTGATTGAAGGCCTCGATTGGCGAAAAATCCTCGGCGACCGCACGCCTTACGAAGATCTGTCGTACCGCCGCAAAGAAGACCAGCGCGCTTATCCCAATTCCCTGATTTTTGGATTGAAGCACGGCCTCTCGGCCCCCGAAGGACTGATCGCCGGTCATCAAATCGGCTTGCTGATTGACCGCGTCGCGCTTCCCTACTATGGGATCTCTTCCTTCAACGACATGCCCGTACCCTTTCGCTGCGTGGCCACCGACCTCGTCAGCGGCCAATCGCACGTTTTTCAGGAAGGACCGCTTGCCGTGGCGCTTCGTTCCACGATGTCCATTCCCGGCGCGTTTTCCCCGGTGCGCGCGGGAAAGGCTGTTTACGTGGACGGCGGATTGCTCGACAACCTGCCCACCGACGTCGTCCGCCAGATGGGCGCGGAAATCGTGATTGCTGTGCACCTGGAACCCGCTCCCGTCGAAGCCAAGGACATTCGCACTGCTTTCAGCGTGCTAAACCACTCCGTGAGCGCCATGCTCAAAGAAAACGAACTGCGCAGTCTGGAGCTGGCAGATTCCATCGTTTCCGTGCCGCTCGGCGAATTCACCACTGTGGATTATGCAAAAAGCGGGCCCATCATGCAGCGCGGTTATGAAGCCGCCCGTGCAAAAGCGCCCATGTTGCAGGCATTTGCTCTAAGCGATGCCGACTGGGACGCATTCAAGCAAGCGCGCAAGGCGCGGCAGCGCCCCGAACTTCCCGTGCCGCAATTCGTGAGGATTGAAGGCGCCAGCGCCAGGGGCGAAGAATACGCGTCCCACTATTTTCGATCCTTTCTCGACAAGCCACTCGATACGGCGAAGCTCGATGACGTGCTAACGCGCATGACCGGCGTTGGTCGCTACGACTCGGCAGGCTATTGGCTCACCGAGGAAAACGGAAAGCCCGGCTTGCTGGTGCGTGTCGTAGAAAAAAACGATGCCCCACCCACTTTCCAACCCGCCTTTGAGGTTGACGGCTCACAGGCCGGCAACGTCGATTTCACCATGGGCACGCGCTTCACGTTCACGGACATTGCTGGTTTCCGCTCCGAATGGCGCAGCGACCTGCTGCTGGGAAATACCTATGGGATTCAGACCGAACTTTACCGGCCGTTCACGGCAGACAGCCGTTGGTTCTTTGCGCCGCATGCCGATGCCAGCGACACGACTTTTCAAATCTACGCGAAGAATGACCCGCTCGCCGATTACCGCATCTATCGCATCAACATCGGCGGCGACGTTGGCTACAGCTTTGGCCGTTTCAGCGAATTGCGCTTTGGCTATGAAGTCGGCTCGCTCAACAACAAGCTTCGCCTGGGCACGCCACAAATTCCTGCGGTACAAGGCCGCGTCGGACAATCTCGCCTGCATTGCCTGCTCGACCACACCGATGATCCCGTGATTCCCCGGCGCGGCTTCAGCGCGGAATCGAATTTCCGCTGGTTCGACCAAAGCCCCGGGGCCACCGGCGGCTTCCCTTCCATGGACCTGAAGCTGGGATATTTCCAGCCGATTACGCACCCCGCCTCGCTTTTTGTGGAGGGCGAAGGCGGCTCGACCTTTGGCACAAAGAGCACGGGAATTCCGCAATTCTTTCTCGGAGCGCCTTTGCGGCTGAGCGCCTACGGCCAAAACGAATTTCAGGGCAACCAGTATTATTTGTTCCGCGCGGGTTTTGTGCGCGACTTGCTCACGCTCCCGCCGTTTGTGGGGAAGAAGGTCTACGCTGTCGGTGCTTATGAGATCGGGAAGATGTACGGGATCACTACCGGCAGCGACCTTCCGGACGATGCCGCCGTAGGTTTCCTGGCGGAAACCGCCGTGGGCCCATTCTTCATCGGCGGCAGCGTAGGCGATTCCGGCCACCGCAAATGGTTCTTCCAGCTCGGCCGCGTGTTCTAGTTTGCCTGTGCGGCACAGAAAGCACTAGCGCCCGATTGATTCGCTCTCCAATCTTCTCGCCTGACAGTTAGTTCCATCAGCTTTATGGCAGGCTGTGAACGACGAGGTCCCGAGCATAATCGGCCGATAATTCATCGCAGAAAGTATACCGACAGACCCCTGACTGCGGCGCTGCCCCATGGCTTGAAGCCTTGTCAACGCGCGCCTTGCGCTCGCACTGGACTCCGGACCACCAGGCTGTTTTCGAGTAGCCGGTGCGCCCTCTCACCTTTCTTTTGAGCACATAGGCGCAGCTTGACCAGATATGTATCGGTGCTCCCGTTGGATTGCGGCGTCCAGAAGGTTCCAAGCGCCGCGGGGAATCCGCCGGTAACTTCGCCAAAGAAATAAGCGGCGTCCTGCAACCCGACAATCACTCCGTTGCCGCGTTGGATACCATACCCCTCAACGGCATCGGTTCCCAAGAAAGTCGAGAAGAGCAATTGACCGCTCTCGGGGTTAAGCATGGCCAGAAAAGCCTGCGTGGATTGACCACCGCGATGCCGGAAGGCGTCGACCGTGGTGGGGAAATCAGGTGAATCGGAAGGGCCAGTGAGCAGGAGCATGTCGCTTTTGTTAACAGCCAGGCCTCGAACCTCATCAAAACCTGAACTTCCAATAGCAAGATTTCGTTCAACAGACCCGTTCGCCCCCAGAATGACAATCCATCCGTTACGGTGCCCCGTAAAGCCGGCTATGGCCGGCGATTCTGTCCAGCCCGCGGCAATAGTCTTGTCCGTGGACGTCACTCCAACTGTCAGAAGCTGGTCAGTTTGTTTGCCTCCCAGGCGCTTCGCCATCAGAAGCTTTTTGCCGGATGAACCCAGCTTCGCCACGAAACCATCGGTGCCGCCCAGTGGCGAATTGTCAGGCCAAACAGCAGAACTGGTGTTGCCAGCAACAACCAGGTTCCCTTTTCTGTCGATGGCCATTGCGTTGATTGCCACACTTCCTCCACTCCCAAGGTAGGTCGCATAAACCATCTTCCCCTTTGCTCCGAAGCCGGCGAGAAAACCGCTGCTTCCTCTGCCGGTAAACTCCGTTTGCAACGCATCTTGTGTGACAGGAAAGTCGTGGGAGGTCGTCCATCCGGCAACCCATATGAATCCACTCGAAGTGCGAACCATCCCAGTGACCGTTTCATCTCCTTTGCCTCCCAGGAAAGTTGCGTAGGGAATTTCGCGACCGTCATCGCTAACCAGGACGAGGAACGCATCCCCTGCCCCGCCAGGCGTGCCTCCCTGAAATTGCCGCTGTTGCGCGTCCCGCGTCACAGGAAAATCCAGAGCCGTTGTTGATCCAGCCACCCATATCTGACCGTCGGGCTGGAGAGCAGCGGCGGTGGAAAAGGTCATGCCGTGGCCACTGATCATGGTTGAGTAGACCAACGAACTCGCATCCGGCGCTAGCTTAGCAGCGAACGCAGCCCAAGACAGATTCTGCGCTTTCCTGTGACTGGTCGTGACCGGAAAATCCTCCGAGTAAGTGCTGCCGACTACGAAGGCGTGCCCCGTTGCGTCCACAGCTAGAGCGGCTGGAAGATCCTTTGAGCCACCACCAAAGCGCGCCGCATACACGACAATTGAGTGGTGCCCCGTGCAAACAAGCACACTACAAGTTGCGGTTAAGAGCCCGCACACAAGGAGACGTCTCGCGATCATTACAAGCTTGGTGGCTTCGGAGAAGGTGGCGGTGGGGGCGGCGGACCGGGGAGGGGGGGCGGAGGCTCCAGAGGGCTGAGCTTCTTCTGCGCTGTTGTCCGGTGCTGCTCCTGCTGTTGATTCATGGCCATAACTTGGTTTACGAGCGCATCTGCCTTGCGAAGGAGAGCCTGCGATTCCTGATCGGTCGCCGCCAGTTCTGCTTCCATGCGATAGAGAAGATTCAGCATGACCAGAGGTTGGCTCAACTGAGTGTTATTTTGGATTGCCCGGTCAAGTAAATTGGCCGCGCCTCGGATTTGGGGTTCAAATTCGCTTCGCAGGGACTCGCGAATCCCTTCATCACCGATGCGCCCAGCATTTTCCAGCCGAATGTTCCTCTTACGCTTCTCGCCCTGAATTGCAAAGCGGATTTGCATGGCCGTCATGGTACCGGACGCGGTAAGGGCATCACTGTCGTTCGGATCGTTGTGCAGAAGAATAGCGAGAGCCTTCTGAGCGTCCTGAGCACGCCCCTCCATCGCATAAATCGCTGCCAGATCCCAAAGAGCGAGACTGCTTTCCGGCGACTTCCTAAGGATATCCTTCAGGGTTGTCTCGGCAGCATCAATTCGCGTTCGAGCCTCGGGATCGTGCGGGTCATGCATGAACCAGTGCGCCTGGGCATTGGCTAAGTGCAAGTGGAGGATTAGCGAGTCCGGCGATTGGCTGACCGCTTCATTGAAGTATTTGACCGACTCCCCGAAGTCCTCTCGCTCGTACGCTTCAATTGCGAGCTGGGCAGGAACCGAGGATTGGCTGGAAGATTGGGCGCACTTGCCTGCTACATTTCCCACCGCAAGCAGGCAGGAACTTAGGAGGAACACGCAAACTAGAACTATATATCTAGGACTTAATTGCATTTTTCTCATGATAACCTCGCTTCTTTTTGAAGTTGTATTGGATGGGTTCCGGGCTATCCCCGGTTCGGTGGAGGGGGCGGGGGTGGAGGAACCCGCAGCTTTTGTATACGGGGTTCCGGCACCGCGCTCATCCACAGAAACGTTCTACGACCCGATGAAAACAACAGTGCAAATAACGTCGATGCGCCCAGGATCAGGCAACATTTGTGCCAAGCGCCCAGACCTCTACCCCGTAATGATGAGAACGAGATCAGGGCGCGGATTCGACTCTCGAGCGTGGCACTCTCAGAAATGCCCAAGGCAGGAAGTGGAGACGCCGAACCTCTTAGCGCCGCTACGTCCAGAAGACAGCGCGCGTAGTCTGTTGCAGGAAGTATCTGGCCGCTTACACGCGCGTCACAGGCCATCTCTCTGGTTTCTGCGAGCTGGCTGCGGAGCCAGTACGAAAATGGATGGAACGCGAGCGGGACCAGCATGAATTCGGACAGCAGATGCAACAACATATCGCCGCGCTGGACGTGGGCGAGTTCATGCGCGACCACGGATACGAGCACTTGGCGGCTTGGGGGGTGGAAAAAAGCTGCTGGAATGAGGATGAAGGGATGCCTCACACCACAGGTAAATGGACCCCACGCCGACGTTGACGGTCCCGTTGAGAATACCTGCGCCCGATGTCGCTTCATGCTCAGAAGCAAATTTTTCGGAAGGACAGATTCAAGAATCCCCGGATCAACTCGAATCGCTCGACGCCTCAATCGCTTGGCAGCAACTCCCCCGTGTAATAGGAGAAACGCGCGATACAACGCAGGCGCTAAGAACGCCAGAACCAGTAAACGCATGCCGCCCGGGCCATTCAGGCGGGCCGGCACACCGATCGCCAGACCACTCATTGTTTTAGAATCGCCCCACAGGCCGAGAAACGCTCCGAACGGAGCAAGAAACCCCAGGCTGAGCGCCGCCAGCCACAGACTGTGGCGTATGCCTGCTGCCAGGTTTGGAACAAGGCGGAGGAACACCCAACCACCGAAGAAACAGACTGGCAACTCCCAGGCCGCGTTCAAGAACCACGACAAGATGATTTGTTCGAGTGCGCTCATCACAGTCTACTTCCGACTTCGTCGGTCAGCGTCTTCGACGAGTTTTCGCAACTCCGAGAGCTTTTGGGGAGATAACTGCCGTGATTTCACCATAGCCAGAACCACTTGTTCCGCCGATCCACCAAAAAGTTTATGGACAAGATCGCCTAGCGCAGTCGATGCAGCATCAAAACGCGAAATCGCAGCTTCGTAATGATACGCCCTGTCTCGCAGTTTCCGGCGCACGCCACCTTTGCGATGAAGAACGTTCAGAACTGTTTGAACCGTTGTGTACGCCAGCGGCCGGCTAGGCGGAAGGCGATCGATTACCCCTTGGACCGTGCATGCGCCGGAGTCCCACAGAATGTCCATCAGCTCAAGCTCGGCTTCCGTGAAGCGTCCTGGTTTTGCCTTGTTAGCCATACAACGCGGACTGTAGCGAGTCCCATTGCGGTTTGTCAACTATATTTATAGGACTCCGACAGTAGAATTCGGCTCAAGAAGCGAAGGTATTGACTTTCGCTTTTTATTCTCCTATAGTACGGGGCGGTAGAGGGAACGGGAAAACGGGTGGCGCGCTGTCTCCATTGCCGCCTAGGCTCTCACGAGGCAGCCGCCGCCCGTTGAATCCACCCCAGAACCCGCCTCCCTTTCAGGAGCTGTCATGAACACCTGTGTCGAAAGCATAGTCCTCGCCCCCGCCATCGAGAGCATGCAGGAGGGCGTTGCGCCCGCGGAGGAGAAGAACTGCGGGGCCTTCTGCACCCCACCGTGCGGGGCTCAGGACGAGGAGGCCCCGCGCGGTGCCAGTGCTGGGCCGGGGGCTGTAGCGCAGGGCGACAGCCCTGCAGGTTTTTCCGACAGGCCCATACCGCAAACGCCGCAACCCGAACCGGCTGCGGAGAAAAATCCCTGGTCCGCCTGGGCCTGGCTCGGGCTCTGCAAGTCTCCGGCCCGCGAGATCCCCAACCTCGTCCACGTGGACGTGGACGCGTTTTTCGCTTCGGTCGAGCAGGTGCTGAATCCCCGGCTGCGTGGCAAGCCCGTGCTGGTCGGACGCGGCTGCGTCGCTTCGGCAAGCTATGAAGCAAAAGCGCTTGGCGTGAAAACCGCGATGGGCTTCCGCGAAGCGCTGCGCGTTTGCCCTCAAGCCATCGTCGTCCCCGGCCAGTACGAGCACTACGCCGACTTTGCCGAACGCGTGCGCCGCATCCTCGAAACCTACACGCCCGCCGTCGAAACCGCTGCGCTCGACGATTTTTACCTCGACTTCGCCGGCACCGAGCGCCTGTATCCCGATTATCGCGGGACGCTCGTGCGCTTGCAGATGGAAATCTTCAAGACAACAGGACTGAGCGTTTCGATTGGCGCGGCGCGCACAAAAGTGGTTGCGTCGATCGCTTCGCGGCTCGAGCGCCCGCGCGGCTTCCGCATGGTCGCTCCCGGCGACGAAGAAACCTTCCTGACGCCGCTGCCGGTGGAGAAGCTCCATGGCATCGGCCACATGCACACGAGCACGCTAGCCGAGCGCGGCATCACCACCATCGGCCAACTGCGCCGCGTGCCGAAAGCCGCGCTCCACGCGGCCTTCGGCGAAGCCATCGGCCAGCAAATCTGGGAGCGCGCCCGCGGCCTCGACGGCCGCGAGGTGCTGCTGCCCTCCACGCCAAAATCTGTTTCTCGCGAAACCACCATCGAAGGCGGCACCATCGACACGGAATTTCTCAGCGGCCTGATCGAGTATCTCAGCGAGCGCATCGGCTCGACCCTGCGTGAATACGGCAAGCAGGCGCGCACTCTCGGCCTGCGCCTCCGTTACGTCGACCATTTTTCGGCGCACCAGACGGTGCGGCTCAGCAAACCAACCAACGACGAGCGCGAATTGCTCTTCGCCGCCAAGGAACTGTTCACCAAACTGTTCACGCGCCGCGTGGCCGTGCGGCTCGCCGGCGTCAGCGTGACAAACCTCGAAACCGACCGCCGCCAAAACGAATTGTTCGACACCAGCGCGAACCGCCGCTGGCATCTCAACCGCGAAATGGACCGAGTGCGCGGCCGCTTCGGCTGGAACGCCGTTTTTTACGGCAAAGGCCTCGCCCTGCGCGAGCATTACGCCACCAAGCCCACCGGCCTGGTGCTCTCGACTCCCTGCTTATCGCGGTGAAGGATGTCATTGTTTGCTGGGGCGCAATGACGCCATCGTGAAAGCACGGGATGTTGAAATGAAAAAGGCTCGAGCAATCGAGCCAGTCATCGGTACCGGTAAGCCTTTGCCAGTTTTAGCCTGACTGCCGTAATTTGCTTGTTTTCTCGTCTCCCTACCGCAGAAGCACGCAGCTCTCGGGGCTCACGTGTTCGTTCATTTGCATTGTCACAGCCACTATTCGTTCTTGCGGGGCGTCGCATCACCCGAAGAAATCATTGCTGCGGCGGTCGAGCAGAAAATGCCCGCTGTGGCACTAACGGACACCAACGGCATGTACGCGGCGGTGTCGTTCTACAAAAAAGCGCTGGACGCGCAAATCAAGCCGATTGTCGGCGTAACACTGGATGTCCAATTTCGTATTTCGAGTGACGAATTTCGAAATTTGGAAAACGAAACTCGAAATTCGGCGAGCGTAACGCTAACGCTATTGGCCGCAGACATGGAGGGCTATAGCAATCTTTGCCAGCTCACTACGTTGCGGCATTTGGGCACGGCGGAGCAAAACAAGGCCGCCGAAGCCGACGGCCGCCCCGTCACCTTGCAGGAATTGGCGGAGTACCACCGCGGCGTCATCGCACTGTGTCCCTTGCCAGCACAAACACACGATACCAGCAACCGTAGGGGCACGATACATCGTGCCCCTCACCAATCACGGGTCACAAGTCACGCGTCACAAGTCACGAATTACTTTTCGCAATGGAAAGACATTTTTGCCGACCACCTCTACATCAAAGTCCAGCACCTCTCTCCCGGCGACGGCCGCACCCTGCGCGAAGCCGAGCGCCTCGGCCGCGAACTTGGCATCCCTCTCGTGGCCACAAACAACGTGCACTTCCTCAAACCCGAGGAGCATCTCCATCACCGCGCGGTAAACGCAATTCGCACCGGCGGACTATTAACCACGGTCACGCCGCCCGAAATCGCCACCCCCGAAGCTTGGTTCAAGACCGCCGCGGAAATGCACAAATGTTTCCCCGATCATCCGGAATGGCTGCACGCAACAACAGAAATCGCCGACCGCTGCGACCTGCAGCTCGGACTGCACAAACTGATCCTCCCGGAGTGCTCGGTTCCCGACGGCGAATCCGCCTTTTCCTATTTGTGGAAACTCAGCTTCGATGGCGCTCGCAAACGCTACAAGCCCCTGCGCCCGGAAGTGCTTTCGCGGCTCACGCACGAACTCGCAGTCATCGAGCATTGGCAGCTCGCTCCGTATTTTTTGCTGGTTAACGACATCGTCGAAGAGGCTCGCCGCCGCGGCATTCCCGCCGTTGCGCGCGGGTCTGCGGCCAGTTCCATGGTCACTTATTGCCTCGGCATTTCGCGTGTCTGCCCGCTGCGCTGGGAACTTTATTTCGAGCGTTTCTTGAACGAACAGCGCGGCGATTGCCCGGACATCGACATTGATATCTGCGGCGCGCGCCGCGATGAATTGCTCGATTACGTCTACGCGCACTGGGGCGCGGAACACGTCGCCATGATCGGCTGCTTTATTACCATGCACGCGCGGCTCGCCGTCCGGGAAGTGGCAAAAGTCTTCGGCGTGCCGCCAGGCGAAGTGGACCGCTTCACCAAGCGCCTGCCGCACCGCCCCGTGCGCGAAATCCTGCAAGCCATTCGCAATCTGCCGGAATGCCGCGACCTTCCTGCAGACGACGAACCCTGGAAAACCATTTTGCAAGTTGCATTGCGCCTCGACGATGCGCCTCGCCACATGGGAATTCATCCCTGCGGCACGGTGATTTCCGCACAGCCGTTGACGCGATTAACACCTCTCGAACGGGCCACCAAAGGCATCATCGTCACGCAATACGACATGAACTCCATCGAAGACCTCGGCCTCATCAAGATGGACCTGCTCGGCCAGCGCGGCTTCACCACCATGTCGCTCGCGCTCGACAACATCGAGCGCAGCCTTCAACCCGTGGGGGCGGGGCTTGTTGACCCTGAGCCTGCCGGCGCAGACAGTCAAAGCCGAACGACCCCGCCCGCTTCCAACACCTCAAGCGTCGCCCCCGACGGCGTGACGCCCTGTCCCAAACCGCGCGAACTGGATTTCGACGCCATCCCCGAAAACGATCCCGCAACCCGCGACGTCATTGCTGCCGGCCGCACCATGGGCGTATTCCAAATCGAATCTCCCGCCATGCGCAGCATGCTCCGCATGATGAACGCGCGGACACTCGAGGAAATGGCCATCGCGCTGGCCATCATTCGGCCGGGCGCCGCCGAATATGGCTCGAAGGAACTGTTCGTCAAGCGCCTTCGCGGCAAAGAAAAACTCACTTACCCGCACGATTCCCTCGAACCCATCCTGCGCGACACCCGGGGCGTCTGCATTTATCAGGAGCAGGTCATGCAAATTGCGCAAGCGCTCGGCAGCTTGTCGCTGGCCGAAGCCGACCTGGTGCGCCGGTCTTCGGTAAAGTATTCCGGCCCGGCCGATTACCACCGACTGCGCGGAAAATTTGACAAAGCCGCGGGCATGATGGGCCTCACAAAACAGCAGCGCGAAGAATCCTGGCAGATGGTCGAGAAATTCGCCGGCTTCGGATTCTGCAAAGCCCACGCCGCCACCTATGCCGACGTCGCCTACCGCATGGCCTACCTGAAAACACATCATTCGGCGGAATTTCTTGCCGCCATGTGCAGCGCCGGCGCAGGGTTCTATCACGTTTCCGCATATGTCGAAGAAGCCAAACGCTGGGGCATTCCCGTGCGGCTGCCGTCGGTGAATCATTCGCGCATGGAGTACACCGCCGAACCTGCTGATCACGGCAAGCGCGCGCTTCGCGTCGGCCTGCTGCAAATCAAAGGACTGCGCATCGAAACCATCACTGCTATCGTCCGCGCGCGGGAACAATCCGGGCCGTTCCGCTCTCTCGAAGATTTTCTTCGCCGCGTTTCCGTCGGACGCCACGAAATCGAATCGCTCATCAAATGCGGCGCCTTCGATGAAGGGAGCGACGAAACGCACAGCGAAGCTCACCGAAGGACGCGCCCCGAAATGCTCTGGGATTGGAATCTTCTGCAAACCGCAGGGAAAGGCTCACCGACAAGCGCCTCGCGATCTCTAGGCATGACCCTTCCCCAAAAAACGGAAACCTTGTTCGCCGAATCCAGCGCGCCGGATCCCGTCGCCACGGCTCTCGCAGAAATGCAAATACCGGAATACACCCTCGAGCAAAAACTTCGTTATGAACGCGAAATCCTCGAAGTCTGCGTCAGCGGCCACCCGCTCGATTTTCTCCCGCGCAACGGCGAAGTCTGGAGCGACGAACTACCCGCCCTGCTCGGCAAGCGCGTCACGCTCTGCGGCTGGGTGATCACTTACCGCCATGTCGGCACGAAAAATTTCCGCAACATGATGTTCGTCACGCTCGAAGACCAGCGGGGCGTCTACGAAGTCGTGCTTTTCCCCGACGTTTACGATCGCTACGGCGGTCTGGTCTACGAGACGCGCACGATGCGCGTCACCGGCCGCGTCGAGCCGGATGGGCAGATCAACGGTGAAAAGCTGGAAGCGCTGCGGAAATAACGGAAATCACGAGAATGGCGGTGTACTTCATGATTCGCACAAACCCAAAAACCATACCGGGTGCCGAGCCTGAAACCGGCCGCCCCGCCGGAAGCGGCGAAGAATGGCTCGGGCGAAACCGCAGCTCCAAGCGCCGCCTATGGGAACGCCTCAATCCCCTCAGCCGCAAACAAATCCGCATCATCGCCGAAGCCCTGGCGCTCCAGCAAACTCACGCGCAATTGCCCGAACCGCTCCGCGCGCGCTTGAGCGCAACCCTCCAGGAACTCGATCTCCTGGTCGCGCGCCTCCGCGCCTTGCTCGTGGAGGTAGCACGACGGACACCACCCGGCCCATAAACGTTGCAGCGTCCATTTGGCGGCGGGATACTTTTTGTATGGGTGTCCATGGAAAGCGTGGCCTCGTTTTCTCTGCGGCGGCGGTCCTGGCGCTGCCTGCGCTTGCTTTTTCTGCGCGCGCCGATGAAATTCGCCTGAAGGACGGCAGGAAGATCAACGGCGTCATCGTCGGCTATGAAGACAACATGTTCAAGGTCAAGACGGACTACGGATATGAGCTCGTCGAGAAGGACAAAATCACCTCGATTATTCCGACTACGCCGGCCGCCAAGGCCGCGCCGGATTCAGCCGCAAAAAAGGACGCTCCTCAGCATCCGCCCAAGCCCGCCGCTGATGCACGCGATGCGCGACCGGAGCCGGCCGTGGCCACCGCCGCGAATACCGGCGCTGCCGCAACACCAACCAATGCTAGCGTAAAGAGCGGCACGCCGGCGGCCAGCGGAAAATCCGAAAAAACATCGGCGAAATCTGCGAACGCCGCCGCAAAACCCGATGCTCCCGCCGCCCCCGCGGCAAACGCTCCTGCTCCCGCAAATAAAACATCCGCATCGGCAACGACGACCACGCCAGCGTCAGCCGCAGCAACTCCGGTCTCACCTAACCAGCCCGAAGTCCCCGCCAACCGCGAGGAAGTCACCGGGAACACCTACACGAACTACACGCACGGATTCCGCATGTACAAAGCGCCGAGCTGGAACCTCATTGAGGAAGCGCGCAATGCTCTGCCCAACGCCATTGTGGCCATGGGCACCAGCAACGAATCCACGCTGATGGTGGTCGGCGAAGAAAAAACCAAAGATTCACTGGATGCTGCCGCAGCCGCGGTCGAAAAGCGCTTGAACGACGTCTACGTGAACTACCGGCGGCTCTCGCAGAAAAAGACCGTGGTAGGGGGAATGCCTGCCGTTGATTATCAGTACCGGGGAAAAGCGGACGACCACGACTGGTCGGGAAGGCTTGTCGTCATTGCTCGCGGCAAGGACATTCTCACCGTGCTGGCCATGACCTACGCCGACAGCGATCTGATTCAAATCCAGGAAAACGTCATCGCCCGCTCGATCACCAGCCTCGACTTCAACGTGCCCTAAAGCGTCCGTCCACGCACTGGTCTAAATTGGAAGAGTTCCGCCGACCTTTGCTTGGGAAGAATTTTTCTGGTTCGGCTTAGCTCGCGGCCGCCATACTGGGCTCAGAAGGTTTCCGTTCACGAATCAACCCGATCAGCGCTTGCGCCGCGCGCGGCAGACTGCGGTCGCGCCGGTAAATCAGCCCAAGTTCGCGCCAAAGGTCCACGCCCTCGACGTTCAGCAGCTTCACTTCCCCGGCTTTCACGTAGTCCTTCGCGAAGCTCTCGCTGATGAACGACACCCCGGCATCGGCCACCACAAATCGTTTGATCATGCCGACGCTCGGCAACTCCATCGCCACGTGAATCCGCGAGCGGTATGGCCGGAACAGCTTGTCCAGAACTTGACGTGTATAGCCTGTGCGCGGAAAAATCAGCGGCTGACTCGCCACTTCTCCGAGCGTAATCTTCAAGCGATGCGCCAGCGGATTCCGCGTGCTGACCATAAACCGCAAGCGGTCCTTGTAAATGCTGTGCACTTTCAGGTTGGGAGACTTCACCGGCAGCGTGACGATTCCCAAATCTACCGACCCGTCCTCTACGCGCTGCAAAATTTTATGACTGAAATTCCGGTAAATGCTGATGTGTACCCGCGGGTAGCGCTGCTGAAATTCCGCAAAAATATCCGGAAGCAAATAGAGGCATGTGGCCTCGTTCGCACCGAAAACCACTGGCCCTTGCACCACGTCTCCGCGGTCGGCAACCAGCTGAATCGATTCATCCCGCAGCCGCAGCAACTTTTCCGCATACTCGAAAAGCACTTCTCCGGCCGGGGTCAACTCTACCGATTTCGCCGAGCGGTCGAGCAGCCTGGTCTTGTACGCCTGCTCCAGTTGGCGAATTTGCGCACTCACAGCGGATTGCGAGCGGAACACCTTCTGCCCCGCGCGCGAGAAACTCTTCAGCTTGGCCACATAGACGAAGGTCGTGAGTTGGTCGAAGTCCATAGTTGGTTTGCCAGATAAGATTATAAGGGAATCTTCTCTTCCGGCCGTAAGTATTATCCTCTCTTTCAGGCTGGTATGGCCGTTCGCGAAATTGGCACAGCCGGCGGCGCCTGGAAAACCTGCCGGCGCCGCAGGAACCGAGCGAGAACGGGTTTCCACGTCGCTTCCACGGATCCCTGAAAATGCACCGGCTGAACGCGCATCAGCGGCAGCGCGCCGCGGCGAGCCAGCAGGCGTTCTGCGCGCGGGCTGCGCGTATGATGAACGTGCTCTTCAAGCGCCTGCCGCAGCCACGCGTCTTCCTGCGGTTCGATGTCTTCGAGAGTCACAAACTCGCGGTGCAACTTTCCTTCCGCTTCCCCGCGCAGAACGTAAGCCAAGCCACCCGTCATGCCGGAACCGAAATTCAGTCCCAGCGGCCCAAGAATGATGGCCACGCCTCCGGTCATGTACTCGCACCCGTGCTGACCGAGCCCTTCAACAACCGCAAACGCGCCACTGTTGCGCACCGCAAAGCGTTCACCGGCGCGGCCCGCAATAAAAAGCTGGCCCGACGTCGCGCCATAAAGCACGGTGTTCCCCGCGAGAACGTCGCCGCGACGCGAAGCCGCCTGCCCCGCGGTGATGGCAATCGTTCCGCCGGACAATCCCTTCCCGACATAATCGTTCGCTTCGCCGTTGAGCTTGACCGTGACACCCTCGGCCAGGAAAGCTCCAAAACTCTGTCCCGCGGCGCCGCGAAATTCCTGGCTGATCGCGTCATCGCCAACGCGGCCATTTTTCTTTCGCCGCATCAATTCTCCGCTCAGGCCTGCGCCCACGCTGCGGTCCGAATTCTGAATCGCTCGCGGCACGCTCTGCATGGCGAGCGTGGCATCGAAATGAATCGAATCTTCGAGCGCGGTCACGTGCAAGCCTGGTTCTTGCTGTGGATCCACGCGGTTGGACGGCGAAATCGGCACCACCAGGAACGGATCCATTCCCGACCGTGCCCCAAGCCTGTCGTACCAGCCCGTAAGCTCCCGCAGCGAGCGCACGCCAAGCTGCGCCAGCCGATGGCGCACTTCTTGCGCGAGCGCTTGGAAATAGGAAATCACCATTTCCGGCTTGCCTTGGAACCGCGCTCGGAATTTCTCGTCTTGCGTAGCGATTCCCACTGGGCACGTGTTCAGATGGCACTGCCGCGCCATCACGCATCCAATGGCCAGCAGCGACGCAGTGCCGAAGCCGAACTCATCGGCTCCCAGAATCGCCGCAAGCACAATGTCCCGCGCAAATTTCAGGCCTCCGTCCACACGGAGAGAGAGGCGTGAACGGAGGCCCGCGCGAACCAGTGTGTCATGGGTTTCGCGCAATCCGATTTCCCAGGGGAGCCCCGTGTTTTTGATGGAAGTAAGCGGCGAGGAACCTGTGCCGCCGTTGTGCCCGCTAATGGTGATGACATCCGCGCCGGCTTTCGCAACTCCCGCCGCAATGATGCCCACGCCGGCACCCGAAACGAGTTTCACGCCGATGCGCGCCCGGGGATTCACGGCACGCAAATCGTGAATTAACTGCGCAAGATCTTCGATGCTGTAAATATCGTGATGCGGGGGAGGCGAAATCAGCGGCGTTCCCGGAGTCGCGTGTCGGATGCGCGCAATGTATTCGCTGACTTTTTTCGCCGGTAACTGGCCACCCTCGCCCGGCTTCGACCCTTGCGCAATCTTGATTTCGAGCTCCTCGGCGTGCACCAGGTAGTCGGTTGTGACTCCGAACCGGGCCGAAGCCACCTGCTTGATCTTGTTCGCGGCGGCCGGTTCGTAACGATACGTGTCGGGGTCTTCCCCGCCCTCGCCGGTATTGCTGCGCCCGCCAAGCTCGTTCATCGCCAGCGCCAAAGTGCGATGCGCTTCCGGACTCAGCGAACCGAGGGACATCGCCTGCGTGCTGAACCGCTTTACGATCGCTTCCACTGGCTCGACTTCGTCCAACGGAATGGCCGTCTCCGGAGTGGTTTCGAGCAGGTCGCGCAGAAAAATCGTTCCTTGGCTTTCTGCTAATTCCTCGAAAACGGAATATTGCTTGGCGCTGGGGGCCTTGACGAACGCATGCAGTCTCCGCACAACTTCGGGCGAAGTGGCATGAAGCTCCGCTCCCTTCCGGAACCGGTAAAGCCCGGCGTCGTTCAGCTCCTCGGCTTCCGACGCGAACGCGGCTTTGTGCATCTTCAGGTAGTCGCCAAGCAGCTCGTCCAGCGATTTCTGGCCCGGATAATCGGAGCCATCTTCGAAGAATTGCTCGCAGAGGTCTTGCGAAAGGCCAACGATCTCAAACAGGTGGCTGTTGCGGTAGCTTGCCAGCGTCGAAACTCCCATGCGCGCCAGCACTTTGCGCAGGCCCGCATGGATGGCCATGCGGGCCTTTTCTGCGCCACCAGGCTCAAGAGACTCCGCAAACTCGTCGGCCAAATACGGCACCACCGCGCTCGCCCCCGCGGCCACTAGCAATGCGACGTGGTGCGTGTCAAACACTTGCGCCGACTCGACAATCAACGGCACATCCCACAATCCCTCGCCCACCATCGCTTTCCACACTGCCGCCGTTGCCAGCAGGGCCGGAAGCGGCGCGCGCCCCGCGGAAATCCCGCGATCCGAGAGGAGGAGGAGTCTCGGGGGATCGCTGCTGCTCAGAGGGGTAGTGGACAGCTGAGCAAAACTGCAGCGCGCCCCCGGGACTCCCGCGGCGGCAGGGAACGTAAAATCAATGCGGCGGAGGGAACCAAAAATCTCGGTCAACTGCGACAATTGCTCGGGTGTAAGCAGCGGGCTTGGCAGCGTCACGCCGTGCTTCAAATGAACTTCCAGCGACATCACATGCGTTTCACGCAGTGGATCAATCGGCGGATTGGTTACTTGAGCAAACCGCTGCTTGCAGTAATCCCACAGAGTCCTCGGTAACGCAGAAAGAAACGCTGGGGGCGCGTCATCTCCCATGCTCCAGTCGGCCTCTTTGCCGCGAAGCAGTGCCGAGAAAAGAATCTTGAATTGATCTTCGGTCCAACCCCCCGCACCAGCCACCCGTCTGGCCTCGCTCGGCAGCGTCGGCCGCGAACGGAACACTTCCGCAAGCTGCCTTTGTGGAACGGCATTTTGCGCTTGCTTAGCTGCCATCCTCTTGAGGACGGCGCGCCACCGCAGGAATTGTCCTGAAACCGGGTTGGCCAAAATCATTTCGCCGGGGCCAAGCCGCTGCCGCTCGGCTATTTGCGACTCTTCCAAATCCACCAGGCCTGTTTCCGATCCCGCGATGACCAGTCCATCGTGCGTCAGCGTATAGCGAAGCGGCCGCAGCCCGTTGCGATCCAGCTTCGCACCTACCCACTGACCGTCGGAAAACACCATCGCGGCAGGCCCGTCCCAGGGCTCGGTTTGCTTTGAAAGAGCACTCAAGGCGCAGCGAACATCGCGCGAGAGCGAAGGATCTTTTTCATACGCCGGCGGCATCATCGCCAGCATGGCTTCTTCCGAAGAAAGCCCGTCGAGCAACCGCAACTCGTAACCGTTGTCAAAACTCGCCGAGTCACTGACGTTGTCTTCCAAAATCGAAAACCACGGCCCGACTTTGAGCCGTTCCTGAATCTGCCGCTCCTTGGCACGCAACCAGCGCCGGTTGGATACGATGGTGTTGATTTCGCCATTGTGCGCCACGTAGCGGAAAGGCTGCGCGAGATGCCAGGAAGGCTGCGTGTTGGTCGAATACCGCTGATGAAAGACGGCAAAGGTCACGGCAAAGGAAGGATCGCGCAAGTCTTCATAAAACTGCGGAAACTGCCAGGGTGTGAGCAGCCCCTTGTAAACGATGGTCCTTGAAGAAAGGGAGCAAAGATAGCAGCGCGGCGGCAGCAACGACTCCGCGCGCTTCCTCAAAAGCATCAAACTTCTCTCGAATCCGGCTTCCTCAGCGGCTGGTTGAATAGCCTCGACGAAAAATTGCCAAATCTCCGGCATCGTCTCGAGCGCTTTCCGCCCGAGCGCATTGGTGTTCACAGGAACTCGGCGCCATCCGGTTACCCGCAGATGTTCGCTATCCGCGGCAATATCCATAGCCGCCCGAAATTCGGTCGTCGCCGAAGCAGGAAGAAAGGCGAAACCCACGCCAAAATGCTCCGGCAGTTCGATCTTCAGCTCCCGCCCGCGCTCGCGGAAGAACCTATGTGGCAGCGAGGTCAGCAATCCCGCCCCGTCGCCGCTGGCACCGTCCGCGTCCACGCCGCCGCGGTGCGTCAACCGCTCCAATGCCGCCAGTGAGATTTGAATGATTTCATAACTAGGCGCGCCGCCTAAGCGGGTGACAAACCCGGTACCACAGGCATCATGATCGGGGTGGCCCCAATTGGGGTGTCGTCCGCGCACAGATCCACCGCGCCAGTTCGGTACGCGAGTTTGGCCTCGACACTGCGACATACCAGTTTATTAAACGGGCAGGCCATTTATGTACAACGCAGAATTTCGATTTGCTGAATTGATTTCTTGGTGGGGTGAGGAAGCAACCCGTAATGGTTAAAACTTTGTGACTTCCGAGAAATGGAAATCGCGGACCTTCATCGCCGGCACTACCATCTCAAATGATTCTTCTCCCGTCGCACGAATCGAAGGACTCATCAGCTCGACTTTGCCAAGCATTTCGATCAGCGACTGGTTGAAGCGCAAATTCCTTACCGCGCCCGTAACCCGCCCATTTTCAACAAGAAACAAGCCGTCGCGGGTCATTCCGGTCATCACTTTTTCGTACGGATCCACTTCGCGAATGTACCACAGCCGGGTGACCAGCAGGCCTCGGTTTGTGGAAGCTACCATCTTCTCGACTGAGGAATCCCCGCCGCTCAAGACCAGGTTCATCGGCGCTTCCCCGTACTCATTGGGCAGCGCGAACCCGTGCCCGGTTGGCTTCCTGCGCGCCATCTTGGCCGACGCCCGCGAATACACCAGGTTCTTGGGCACCCCGCGATCCACCAGCAACACCTTTTGCCGCGGCATGCCCTCGCCGTCAAACGGCGCTCCCTTTTGCAGCGGATGATACACGTCATCGCCGATGTTGATGTTCTTGCCGAAAAGCTGCTTCCCCATGCGGTTATTTAAGCAGGAGCGCTTGTCTTGCACCGCGGTCGCGGCAAAGTCGTAGAACATAAATCCGACGAGATCGAGAACCGCCGCCGGCTCCAGAGTCACCGTGTAACGTCCCGGGGCCAGCTCCTGGGTTTTCACGGCAAGGTGCGCTTTCCGGCTCGCCCTTTCGGCGAGTTTCTGTGGATAAATCTCTCGCACATCGGCCGAATCCGCTTTGGCCCAACTCGCTGCGGGGTCTTCCTGCATGGTGACGGAAAATTGCGAATGCGTTTCGCAGTATGTCGCGAACAGGCCACGCGAATTCCCCACCGCCGTCTGGCTCTGCCCGCTTGAAAAAATTCCCGCCGCCATTTGTCTTTTCCTGGCGGCAAGATCGCAAGCGAGCCGGACCGCTCGCGCGCGATCTTCTGGAGTGAGCGCAGCCGTCCCACGGATGAACCGCCTCACCGCACGATAGCGTTGCTTCCCCGGCATGGGCAGCAGTCGCGGATCTGGGGGCTCGCTGTGCGCCAGCGAGAGCGAAGCTTCAATGGCCGCGCGCAGCGAATCCTCGTCCAACCGATTCGTGGTTGCCCGCGCGGTGCGGCCGCCGGTCGCGGTGCGAATCGAAACCGTCACGCCATGCTCAAAAACGTTCTGGTGAATGCCATTGTTCGCAAAGCGGGTCAGCGCATCCGCCACTTCATCCACATGCACTTCCGTCTCCGGCGCGCCCGCGGATTTCGCCAGCCGCAACACCGTTTCAATGATGCCTCGCAGTTCGCGCGGAGACCGAAGCTCCGCGCGCTCCGTCTTCTTTCCGCCCATATTTATTCTCGCCCTGGGTGCGACGGTCATTGTTTGGAAAAAGCCGTTCCGATCCTCACGTTGCGAAACCGCGCTGGAGCCGCGCCGTGCCCCGTTCCCATGGTTTGCATGGGCTGCCCCTTGCCGCAATTTGGCGTGCCCCAAAGCGTCCAATGGTCAAACTTGCAAATGGCGTCACACGAATTCCAAAACTCGGTGGTGATGCCGCTGTAGCTCGGATTTTTGAGCATCCGCACTATTTTGCCGCCGCGAATCTCCCAGCCGATTTCTGTCGAAAACTGAAACTGGTATCGCCGGTCATCGATCGACCACGACCGGTTTGTATCCATCAAAATTGCGTCACTCGTGTCCGCAATCAAATCGCCGTAGTCCCACGTGCCGGGCAGCAAGCTCACATTCGTCATGCGAATGATCGGCAAGCGATTCCAACTTTCCGTGCGCATCGTTCCCGACGACCGCTCCAGCCCAATCAGGTGCGCGGTCTCTCGACTCGATAGATATCCGCAGAATTTCCCGTCCTTGATAATGGCCGTGCATTGCGCCGGAACGCCCTCGTCATCATAGGCAAACGTCCCCAGCCCGCGCCCGTGATCCAGCCGCGCGTCGGCCACGACGTTCACGATCCTCGACGCGTATTTCAGCTTGTTAAACTGGTCGAGCGTCAGAAAACTCGTCCCCGCAAAATTCGCTTCCTGTCCCAGCACGCGGTCCAGCTCAATCGGATGACCAATCGATTCATGGATTTGCAAGCCGAGTTGATTTCCCGCAAGGATCACCGTGCCGAATTTTTCCGGGCATTGCGCGGCTGCGTGCAGCGCCGCCGCTTCATCCGCAATCACCGGCGCGTGCTTCAACAACTCCAGCGAATCCACCAATTCGTACCCTTCCAGCGCGTGCTGCCCGCCAAAGCTATTGGGATAGGAACGCTTCTGGATTTCTCCGCCCTGGAAGGAAGTCGCTCCGATTCCGCACCCGGAAATCACTTTTCTCTGATGGATCTGCGAACCGATACTCGACGCAAGCCACGAATCGATCTTGCGAAACTGCATGCTTGTTTCCGTCAGCGTGACGCCTTTTACCTTGCGCATTTCGCCGTCGGCGGCAAGCAGCAAAGCCAGCTGCGTCTCCAGCGGAATTTCGAAGGGATCTTTCCGGAAAGGGCTCTGCCAGCTATCCACGTAAGATTTCTCCGGCGCCAGCACCACGTTGCTGCGCTTCGCGAGCGCCGAAGCCTTCGCGATGGAAACCGCCTGCGCCGCGCACGCCGCCACGCCTTCGCGCGTCAGTCGATCCGTGGACGCAAATCCCCACGCTCCGTTCGCCAGCACGCGAACGCCGATGCCAATCGATTCGCTCTGCGCCAGTGTTCCAACTTGCCCGTTCTTCGTGGTCAGGTCGCGCTGCCGCAAATGCATCGCGCGCACGTCGCCGTACGAGGCGCCGCGCAATTTCGCCGTATCCAGTGCATTCGTGCAGAGATCCCACATGCTCGTTTTTTCAGAGAAAAGAGAAACTCACCCACAGAAAAGTTTAGGGCGCCCCGACCCGGTCGCGACGCCCTAAGAAGATAGCACGATTCCAAAACGAGTTTGGCGCGGCGGAATTTTACGTCCCTTCCTGCCAGGAGGCGAGATAGCGCTCCTGTTCCGGTGTCAGCTTGTCCAACCGATGCCCCATCGATTCGAGCTTCAGTCGCGCAATTTCTTTGTCCAGATGCTCTGGAACGACGTACACCTGCGGCTTCAGGGTCTTGGCATTCGCGCGCAGATACTCCAGCGAAAGAGCCTGGTTCGCAAAACTCATGTCCATCACCGCCGCAGGATGCCCTTCCGCCGTCGCCAAATTCACAAGCCGCCCCTCCCCGATCAAATAAATCTTCCGGCCATCGCGCAACTGGTATTCGTCCACCAGCGGTCGCACTTCGCGCTTGCCGGTCGCAAGTTTTTCCAGCGCGGGAATATCAATCTCTACGTTAAAGTGTCCGGAGTTGCAAATAATCGCTCCGCCCTTCATTTTCTCGAAATGTTCTTGCCGAATCACGTTCTTGTTTCCGGTTACGGTGATGAACACGTCGCCTTCCTTGAGCGCCTCGGCCATCGGCATCACGCGGAACCCATCCATCACCGCCTCGATGCCCTTCACCGGATCAATCTCGGTTACCATCACGTCCGCGCCCAGGCCTTTCGCGCGCATGGCCACGCCGCGGCCGCACCAGCCGTAGCCCGCAATCACCACCTTTTGCCCCGCCAACAGCAGATTCGTCGCGCGAATCACGCCGTCCAGCGTCGACTGCCCCGTGCCATAGCGATTGTCGAAGAAGTGCTTGGTCATCGCGTCATTCACCGCGATAATCGGATACTTCAGCGTCCCGTCCTTGGCCATCGCGCGCAGCCGGCTCACGCCGGTGGTGGTTTCTTCCGTCCCCGCAATCACGTTCGGCACCAGGTCCGTGCGCTTCGTCAGGAGCATGGTGACCAGGTCCGCGCCGTCGTCCATTGTAAATTGCGGTTTGTGCTCCAGCGCCGCGCTCAAATGCGAATAATACGTCTCGTTGTCTTCGCCCTTGATGGCATAAGTCGGAATGTTGAAATCGCGGTTCAGCGACGCTGCCACTTCGTCCTGCGTCGAAAGCGGATTCGACGCGCACAGCACGGCATCCGCTCCGGCGTCGCGCAGTGTAATCATCAAATTCGCCGTTTCGCTCGTCACGTGCAAACACGCGGAAACGCGCAACCCTTTCAGCGGCTGCTCTTTCGCAAAGCGCCTGCGAATAATTTCAAGCACCGGCATCTGCTGCGCCGCCCATTCGATCTTGCGTTTGCCGGCATCCGCCAGCCCCATATCCTTCACATCACCTTTTTTCATTTCTGCGATGGCCAAGTTCCCGCTCCCCGTTTCAGAATTTGCCTGCGAATGATTCGATTTCTTGCGGAAGTTACCAGTGAGACTGGCTCTGCGACGTTAAACTCTGGAATTCTTCTTTTTTTTTGACTCTTGGATCTTGAACTCTTGAACCCTCGGTGCCGCCTATCCGCTCGTTGCTCAGTCTTCTGTTGACTCTAAACGGTCAACGGCAGACTTCTTGCTACCGCCGCGCCGCAACTTCCGCGGCCACAGCCGTATTCAGCCCTGCCGCCTTTCGTAGTGCGTCCGCGCGGTCCGTGCGTTCCCAAGTGAACCCGGGGCCGCTGCGTCCGAAGTGTCCATACGCCGCCGTGGCCTTATAAATCGGCCGCCGCAAATCCAGCGTTTCGATAATGCCCTTCGGCGTCAGCTTGAAGTTCTCGCGAATCAGCTCGGTGATTTTTTCTTCCGGAATCATGGCGGTCCCAAAAGTCTCCGCCATCACCGAAACCGGCTCGGCCACCCCGATCGCGTAGGCCAGCTGCACTTCCGCTTTGCTCGCCAAGCCCGCCGCCACAAGATTCTTCGCAATGTATCGCGCCATGTAGCACGCCGAGCGGTCCACTTTTGACGGATCCTTGCCGGAAAATGCGCCACCGCCGTGCCGGCTGTACCCGCCGTACGTATCCACAATAATCTTGCGCCCTGTCAGGCCCGCGTCGCCCATGGGCCCGCCAATCACAAACCGCCCTGTCGGGTTGATGTGATACTTGGTGTGCGCGTCCAGCATCCGCGCCGGCACGATCGGCCGAATCACATGCTCCATCACTGCCGAGCGCAACTCCGCGTTGGACACCTTGTCGCTGTGCTGCGTCGAAACCACCACGCAATCCACGCGTGCCGGCCGCCCATCGCGGTATTCAATTGTCACTTGGGATTTTCCATCTGGCCGGAGGAAGTCAACGATCTTGGCCTTGCGAACTTCAGAGAGGCGTTGCGTCAAGCGGTGGGCCAGTTGAATGGGCATGGGCATCAGTTCATCCGTCTCATCGCAGGCAAAGCCAAACATCAGCCCTTGGTCGCCTGCCCCGCCGGTGTCCACGCCCATGGCAATGTCCGGCGACTGCCGCTTCACCGTGGAGATGATGGCGCACGTGTCGCAATCAAAACCATATTTGGCGCGATCGTAACCCACGCCGCGAATCGTTTCGCGCACCAGCTGGTCGTAATTCACGTGCGCGGTCGTGGTGATTTCTCCCGCCACTACCGCGAGGCCCGTTGTGACCAGCGTCTCGCACGCCACCCGCCCTTGCGGGTCCTGCCGCATCACTTCATCGAGCACCACGTCAGAAATCTGGTCGGCAATCTTGTCGGGATGGCCTTCCGTCACGGACTCCGAGGTAAACAAATAATTTCGTAAAGCTTCGCTCAAAACAATTTCTCCTTCTTGTTTTTCCAAGGATCCACGGTTTTTCAGGGAGCTTGTCATCCTTGAGGCAAACCACGGGGTTCACCGAAGGATCTCACGACACACCCTACTCCGACTTGCACACACCAGTAAAGGAATGGTCATTGCTACCAACCATCCCAAGTTACCATCTGCCCGCGCGCTCCGTCAACGAATTGAATCCTATTGAATCCAAATGCCTTAAACCGTCCTTTTCGCACGTCGGACGGCATACGCTTTTGAACGGCCCATACGATTTACGCCTTTGCAGAAATTTTTGCGCCCTTTGCCGGCTTCATTCCCGGCACCTGGTGAAGCTCTTCGGCCGCTGAATAAGTCTGCTGTGGTCCCACGAGCCAGCAAAAAAAGTGGTCCGCTACAAGACGGCACCGACTAGCGAGCCGCGCACAGCAACCGCTCGCAGGGCGGGAGAAGGAATTATGCGGGAATCAACCAGACCTATGCCGACGAGACCAAAAAGCGCAAGAACAATTCCCGCGGCAAGTGCTTTTTTTCTTGGTGAGCCCCAAGCTTTACCTAAGCCAAAGCATTCCCTTGGGAGTCGAAGATTTCGAGGTCGCCGAAGAGGGCGGCTTGCGATTCGATTTGCGCGCGGTCGCCAGCCAGCACCACCTGCATGTTCCCAGAATCGAGATACTTCCTGGCCATCTCCAGCACATCTTCCGACGCAACGGCGCGGACCCTGGCGCGATAGGTTTCCAGATAATCGTCGGGCAATTCATGCTGGGCCACAGTGGAGAACTGGGTGAGCAAAGCGTCCTGCGTGGCGAGTCCCAGGGAAAAGACACCGCTCAAGTAATTCTGCGCGTCAGCCAATTCTGAGGAAGGTACAGAAAGCGAACGCAGCTTGTCGAGTTCGTAGAACATTTCCGTGAGCGAGGCCGCCACAACATCGTTGCGCACAGCAGCTGACACGGAGAAATAGCCGTGCTGGCGCAGAGCGTTCACGCTGCTGCGCGGGCTGTAGGTGTAGCCTTTGTCTTCGCGAATGTTCATCACCAGGCGCGAATTAAAGGCGCCGCCATAAAGACAGTTGGTCAAGCCGAGCTTGATCCAATCCGGGTGCTTCCGCGGGATGGCGTGGCAACCGGCGAGAATCTGCGTTTGCACGGCGCCGGGCATGTGCACAAGATACACACGGCGCCCGCGGGGATTCGCAGGGGAGGGAAACGCCTTTGCTTCGGGCTTTTTCCCGCTCCACGCGCCGAACGCCTTCCCGATGGTCTTCAACATTTCTTGCGGTTCAAAATCGCCGACAAGGAGGAGGAGCGCATTTTGCGGGGTGTAATACTCCCGGTAGACCGATTGCAAATCTTCGCGCCTGTACGCAGCCACTTGCGCTTCGTTGGGGGCAATGTGGGCGTAAGGATGGGCGCCAAACAAGACCTTGCGCAACCGCTCGTTTGCCAGAAAACTCGGCTGCGTGCGATGGAGTTTCACTTCTTCGAGCTTTTGGCGTCGTTCGCGTTCGAATTCGGCCTCGGGGAAGGACGCCTCCCGGGCCAGTTCCTGCACCAGCTCCAAAAGCGGTTCAGCGAATTCGGATAACCCACTGAACGAGATCGCGCTTATGTCCGACCCTGCTTGCGAGGAGAGATCGGCGCCGATGCTCCGCAAATCTTCTTCAATCTGGCGGCTGGCACGGTTTTGCGTGCCGGTTCGAACGACAGTAGCGGTCATTTCCGCGAGCCCGGGCGCGCGATCCGCAACCGCGGCATTTCCGGAGCGGAACAAAAGCTCGCCGTGAAATTTAGGAATGGAATGAGACTCGGCAAGAATCACCTGCAAACCATTGGAGAGCTGGGCTTTCGTGCGCTTCGGCCAAATTACATCGCGCTCGGGAGCGAGCGGAGGAACGCCGACGGCAACTTCGACGGGGCGGGAGGCCATCACGCAGCCTCCTTGACTCCGGCGCTCGCCGGAACACGAAACACAATGGCGCGTTTTTCTTTGCGGAGATACTTTCCTGCGACGGAGTGAACTTGCTCGGGAGTCACGGCAAAAAAGCCGTCGAGAATCGTGTTCACAAGTTGCGGCTCATTATCGAAGAGCGTAAAACAGGCGAGCAGATGCATCAGGCCGTACTTGGGCATGTAGCCGACCCGACTGCCTTCGAGGGTTGCGTAATAATCCGACCGCCACTTGACCTTGAGCTGCTGCAATTCGCCGGCGCTGATTCCCTTTTCCCGCACTTGCTGAATCACTTCGTCGAACACGGACAGGGTCGCCTCGCTCGAATACTCCGGCTTATGCATAATTCTTGTGGTCATTTGGGTGGGCCCGTTATAGCCGAAGAGGTCATCGATGCCGCCATCCACTTCTACGGCAATTTGTTTTTCCAATACGAGTTCGCGATAGATTCTGCCGGCTCTTCCGCCGTGCAGCGCCTGATCGAGCAAGGCCATCGCATACCAATCCGCTGTGTGCCGCTGGGGCAATAGGTAGCCAATGGCCATGGCCGGCAAGGTGCCAAACTTTTCAACCACGCGGCCCCTCCGCTCTTCGTTTTGCACCGGCTCACTGGGGTCAGCGAACACCGGCGGCGCGCCAGCCGGAATACCGCCAAAATGTTTTTCGGCCAGGCCCATGCCTTCACCGGGTTTGACGTCGCCAAGGATGAGAAGCACGGCGTTATTGGGCACGTAATAGGATTTGAAGAAAGCCTGAACGTCGCCGAGATGTGCCGCATCAAGGTCCGCGAAGTCGCCATAGAAATTGTGGGCGTTGGCCCAGTTGCGGAAGGCTATAGGAGGCATATCCAGCCAGGGGAACCCGCCGTAGGGCTCGTTCATGACGTTGACGCGCACTTCTTCTTTCACGACATCGCGCTGGTTCTTTAGGTTTTCATCGTCCACTTTTAGGGCGCGCATGCGGTCCGCTTCGAGCCAGAGCACGCGCTCCAGGGCGTTGGAGGGAACGGCTTCATAATAATTGGTCACGTCGTAACTGGTCGAGCCGTTCAAGACGCCGCCGCTCGAGTTGATCAGTTTGATGTGCTGCATTTTGGGAGCGTTCGCGGAACCCTGGAACATCATATGTTCGAAAAGATGCGCGAAGCCGCTCCGCCCCTGTGGCTCGAGCCGGAAGCCAATTTTGTAATAGACGCCGACGGTCACGACCGGAGCTGTCGAGTCCGGCGCGACCACAACGTGCAAGCCATTGGCCAGTTTCTTGTGTTCTATGGCAACTTGGAGTCGATTCACCCGCATCCCCCTCGCACTTTGGCTTTCGGCTTCAATGCAGCAGAAATCTTTTCCAATTCCGCAGAAGTGCCGGCAGCATCCTGGGAAAGCACGCAAGCGGCCAAGCGGTTGAGAGCTTCATAAGCCTGCGCCGCTTCCACGTGAGAATCGCGCAGCGCGCGCAGATGCGCCTCCACAATCTTATAATCGCCTCTCGCCAGGGGTCCTGTCCATGCTGCGCGCGGACCCAGGCGCTCGGAATTATCCAGAACCTGACGCGTCAAGGGCAAAACAGCGCGCTCCGCTTCGGTGTGTTTCATCCCGAGCGAGATGAGCAACTGAGTCGCTGCCTCCACTAGGGCGAGAACGTGCCCCGAAGCCAAGGCCGCCGCCGCGTGGTACAGGGTTTTCCTATCGCCCGCAATCCGCACCGGCGATCCTCCAAGTGCGCGGGCGATTTGCTTTGCAGCGCGCACCCCAACGGTATCTCCTTCCACAGCAAAGACTCTTCCCTCCAAGGCGGGCACGCCCACTCCGCTGAAGGTCTGCAGGGGGTGCATGCTGCCGACGGCCGCTCCGCATTCCTTCACTAGCGCGAGCACGCGTGAATCCAGCGCGCCGCTGGTGTGCAAAACAATTTTACCGCGCAATTCCTCCGCGCCCATGCGGGCGAGTTCGCGGGCCACGCCCGGAATGGCGTCATCAGGCGTGGCAACCAGCAGGACACGCGAGAGAAGCAAATGACGCGTCATGGCGCCATGGGGCCTGCCGGCGCCGATGAAACGGACTGCGCGGCGCGCGGTAGGCTCGCTGCGCGTGACTACCACACCGATTCTCCAGCCCGCCTCGCGTAGACGGCGACCCAGCGCGCGTCCGACCCGCCCCGCGCCGATGATGGCCAGAGTCTTTTCCATCTCGTGTTAGCATAACCTGAGGGATAACGCCGGGACTAATGCATTGAGCGAGTGACATGCCACGGGTGACCCGTGACTGGAGAAAACAACTCGCGGCTATCCTCGACACCCTCATAACCTTTCTTCTGTACCTCCGAGGCAAACATCCTGCGCCTTCTAGAACTCACCTTCTTCGGATTGATCGCGTTGTTTTGGCTTACCTACGGGCTGCGAGTAGCTTATGGCGCTATGCGTCTGCCCTGGGTCAGAGATTTTCCACCTGCACCGGATGCCGCCTGCCCCCGAGTCTCGATTCTATTTGCCGCGCGCGACGAAGAAGAAAAACTGCCCGCTGCCCTTACCACGCTCATGCAAATTGATTATCCCGAACTGCAAGTTGTTGCTGTGGACGACCGTTCCAAGGACGCGACCGGCCGGATCCTTGATGAGTTCGCAGCTTCCCATCCCCGACTGCGCGTAGTTCACGTTGAGCAGTTGGCAGAGGGCTGGTTGGGTAAGCCCCACGGACTGCAAAAGGCGTATGAGGCTTCCACGGGCGCGTGGCTGCTGTTCACGGACGCGGACGTACGTCTGAAGCCGGATGTGCTGCGCAGGGCGATCTCGCTTGTGCGAGAGCTTAATTTAGACCATTTGACGCTCCTGGGCGATGTCGAGATGGTGGGTTTCTGGGAAACGGTGCTGATCACTTTTTTTGGACTTGGCTTTCACATCGCAGCGAATCCTTCCCAAGTCAGCAATTCGCGGTCTTCACGCTACGTAGGGGTCGGCGCTTTTCAATTGTTGAGACGCTCGGCTTACGAAGCGAGCGGAACGCACCGGCGGCTGGCCATGGAAGTGGTGGACGACATGAAACTGGGGAAACTGGTGAAGCAGGCGGGATTTCGATCGGGATGTGGTGTGGCGCAAGATTTCGTGGCCGTCCGCTGGCACGCGGGGTTGGGCAATCTGGTCCGCGGAGTGACGAAGAACTTTTTTGCCGGAGCCGGATACGACCTGAGAATCGTGGCCGGCCAATTGTCGGGTTTGTTGATGATGAACATCCTGCCGTTCGCCGGAGTGGCGTTCGGCCACGGATGGATTCGCGCATCGAGCGCGATTGCCGTCGTAATCGCGCTGAGTTTTCACGCCGGTGTCGCGTGGGTGATGCGCGTCTCGCCGCTGTACGCCCTGACGCATCCGCTAGGGGCGGCGCTGTTTTTTTATATGCTGCTGCGATCGACGGTGGTGACGCTGTGGCAGGGCGGCATCGTTTGGCGGGACACGTTTTATCCGCTGGAAGATTTGAAACGGGGTGTCGTCTGAGCGGCAGGTTCCGCAGAAGCCTCAGCGGGTTCAGGTTGAGAAGAGAATAGGCCAGCGACGTCTTTTTGCTTAAGGGTGCGGATGCGGTCGCGCAACTGGGCGGCGCGCTCGAATTCAAATTTTTTGGCCGCTTCGCGCATTTGTTTTTCTAACTGTTGCAGCAGTTGGGCAAGTTGTTGTTCATTTCTGATTTGTGCCGCGGCCGCATCCAGAGTGGTGTCGTCCACGGGAACCGAGACGTAGTCGGCTTCGACAATGCGGGCTAGCTCCATATCCACGGCCTTCACGATGGACATGGGCGTGATGTTGTTTTCCTTGTTGAATGCCACCTGCTTCGCGCGGCGGCGATTGGTTTCATCGATAGCCTGATTCATTGAATCCGTCCGTCGATCGGCATAAAGAATGGCGCGGCCTTCAATGTGGCGCGCGCAGCGGCCGATGGTTTGGATGAGCGAAGTGGCGCTGCGGAGATAACCTTCCTTGTCGGCATCGAGTATGGCAACCAGAGAAACCTCGGGAAGGTCGAGCCCTTCGCGCAGCAAGTTGATGCCGATGAGCACGTCAAATTCACCTCGGCGCAAGTCACGCAAAATCTTGATGCGGTCGAGCGTTTCCACTTCGGAGTGCAGGTAGCGGCAGCGTACGCCGACTTCGGTAAAATACTCAGACAGGTCTTCGGCCATGCGCTTGGTTAGCGTGGTGACCAAGACGCGCTCGCCTTTTTCCGCGCGGACTCGGATTTCTTCAAGCAGGTCATCCACCTGGCCTTTCACAGGGCGAATCTCCACTTCGGGATCGACGAGACCAGTGGGGCGAATCACTTGCTCGACAACCACGCCGCCGGCGCGCGTGAGCTCGTAAGGACCCGGCGTCGCGGAAACGTAAATGACCTGGTTCATGCGGTGCTCGAATTCCTCAAAAGTAAGCGGGCGATTGTCGAGCGCGGAAGGCATACGAAAACCGTAATCAACCAGGGTTTGCTTGCGCGAGCGGTCGCCGTGGAACATGCCGCGGACCTGGGGAACGGTCTGGTGGGATTCGTCGATAAACATCAGGTAGTCTTGCGGCACGTAATCGAGCAAAGTGGGCGGCGCTTCGCCGGGCAAACGTCCGCTGAGATGACGCGAATAGTTTTCGATGCCGTGACAGTAGCCGATGGTGCGCATCATTTCGATGTCGAAGAGCGTGCGTTGAGAGAGGCGCTGGGCTTCCACAAACTTTCCCTGTTTTTCCAGTTCCTTTTTCCACCACTCGAGCTCTTCCTGAATGCCGATGATGGCGCGGTCGCGGTGGTCCTGCGGCATGACGTAATGCGTTTTCGGATAGATGGGAACGCGCGAAAGATCTTCGTTTCCGGCGCGAACTTCGCCGGTTAACGGATCGATCTGGCGCAGTGTATCAATCTGATCGCCCCACATCTCAATGCGGTAGGCCTGGTCTTCATAGGTGGGATAAATTTCAATCATATCGCCGCGAACGCGGAAAGTGCCACGGCGGAGGTCTTCGCTGCGTTCGTACTGAATATCGACGAAGCGGCGGAGGAGCGCTTCGCGAGAAGTCGGATGGCCTTTTTCAAGCATGACCAGCATGCCGTAGTAAGCTTCCGGCGAGCCGAGGCCGTAAATGCACGAGACGGAGGCAACGATGACAACGTCGCGGCGTTCGAACAGCGAGCGCGTGGCGCTCATGCGCAGCTTGTCGAGCTCGTCGTTGATGGTGGCTTCCTTGTCGATGTAAAGATCGGCGGACGGGACGTAGGCTTCGGGCTGGTAATAATCGTAGTAGCTGACGAAGTATTCGACGGCACTTGCCGGAAAAAACGCTTTGAATTCGTGGTAGAGCTGCGCCGCAAGCGTTTTGTTGTGCGCCAGAACGAGCGCCGGCCGATTGGATTGCTCGATGACCTTGGCCATCGTGAAGGTCTTGCCGGAGCCGGTGACACCGAGGAGCACCTGATGCTTTTCGCCGGCATCCACGCCGCCAGCAAGCTGGTCAATGGCGGCGGGCTGATCGCCGCGAGGCTGATAGTTGCTGTGCAGCTTGAATTTCATCGAGAGGGACTCCTGCCGGTTCGCCGGGCATGGCAGAAACTTTCATTATACTCCCGCTAGCAAGCTGCGCGCTTCGGCAGCGAGAAAACGCGAAGATACCAACGCTAGCGTTGAGTCGAGGCTTGCGCTTCGGTGAGCAGCAAAACTTCCAATTGACTATTGGCGCCCACGTTGTAGTGCACACCATTGGAGCCGTCGGTTTTGGCGACAACGACGTCCAATTGCTGGTTCGCTTCTTCAGTCGAGCGCACAACGAGGCCGGTCGTGAGCGAAATGTAAGTGATGACTTCGTTCGAGCCTTTCGCTGTCCCCATGGTTTTCAGTTCGTGGAGCTTGAAATCCTCGGGAGTGGCGTCTTTGGACGGGGATTTTTGGACGAGCTTTGCCGTAGTAAGCAGCACCGCGCACGTGTCCGTTGTGCCGTTCGAGGGAGTGACTTCTCCGGTGACGGAAAGCGCAGCGGCGCTGCAGGGCTCATCGCGGACGTAAGACGAGTCGCGCGCCCAGATCAGGGCGGCGATGGGAGAGGTAGCGCGCTCGGCCTCTTCCATCTTCCACTTGTCCCCGATTTTGACGCGCGGCGAGGGAATCGCCCAGGCCATGGCAAACCTTGCCAGCCACTCTTGCCAGACTTGTTGCTGCTCGGAGTTAAGCTCGTCGAGGCCGGTGATTTTTTCTGCCAAGCCATCGGGCGAAATGGTGAACTCGACGGGATGGCCTTCCGGTGACAGGGGCCGTGGCGGCGACTTTGCTGTTTCGCCGGCAGGTTTCGGGGCGGAGGCACCAACCCTGTCGTTCAGAAATTGACTTCGCGCGCGAATGGCGAGTTTCTCGGAAGCATGCTGCAGCTCTAAGATTTCGATTCGCAACAACCCGTGAGTGTCCATCTGGGATGCTCCGGGAGCCAGAGGAACGGCCAGGCTACTCTCGGTCTTGACGTTCTTGTCCGCGCGATATCGGACGAGATAGGTGAGGATTTGCCCTGGTTGGAGTCTTGGAAGGAGACTGGCGCGCTGGTCGCGGGAGAGCGCGAAGGTGGCGGCAAGAAGAAACATGCACGCGCTGAGGAGAATGCTGCGATTTAGCCGGTTGGACACACTATTCAGCATACCGCGAAAAAACTCGCGTCGCACCGCCAGTCGAAAGGGGAGCCTATTTTTCCGGCGCCTTCAGGCGGCGGTCGAAGAAATCGCTTGCAGCGTGGTATGCGGTCAACCAATTGCGGTGCAAAAGAAAGTCGTGGATTTCGTCCGGAAAAATGAGCTGCTCAATCTCGACGCCTTTCTCGCGAAGACGCGCAGTAAGGTCAACGGTTTGCGTGAAATAGACGTTGCGGTCGTCGTCGCCGTGAATGAAAAGCACCGGGGATTTCCGTATTCACGGCGGTAACTGGTGAAGAATCGTGGGCCAGTTTTGTGAGCTCTGCAGGTATGTTTTTTCCGTCCCCATTATCCGTTGGCCAATCGTGAACACCATGGAGATCGACGCCGGCGGCAAACAGATCGGAGTTGCGGCCTAAGCCGAGCGCGGTGAGATAGCCGCCGTAGCTTCCGCCCCAGAGGCCAATGCGCTTGGGATCGACGTCGGGACGGCCTTGCAGGAATCTTCCGCCGCGGCGACGTCCTGATATTCGGAAGCCCCACGACCGGCGCGTCTCGGCGCCTCGCGAAACGCGCGGCCGTATCCAATCCCGCTGCGGTAGTTGAGAGCAAGAACCAGGTAGCCGCGGCTGGCGAGGTACTGATTCATTGCGTAGCAATTCGAGTAGTAGAACATATAATGCCACCCGAGAAGCATCTGGCGAATCGGCCCACCATGAAGAAAAATCAGCGCGGGATACTTGTCACCTGGCTTTGCTCCAGCGGGAACGAACAGTTGGCCATGGAGCTCGAGACCATCGCTGGATTTGAAAATGGCTTGTTGCGGCGTGACGAGACTGGTTTGCAGCGCGCGTGGAGACATCGGCGACCCAAAATGGCCCACGGGTTCGGCTTATCCGGGGCAATGAAAAAACCCTGCGGGGCGTCCCGCTGCACTGCCGGGCGGCGCACGAACGCGATGCGCTTGCCGTCGAGCGAGAAGCTTCGGTGCGCCGCCGTCGGTGGAGAGCGCGTAGAGATTCTACCAGCGTCCTTCCGAAGCTATGACTAATTGATTGTCGGCGGCCCAATCTTCTTCTTTGATTTGATGATTCTTGACGACTCCCCACGCCCAAGCGGCGGGGGATTCTTCGGAGCTACTATGCAGCCTCAGCCGCACATCTCACGACGATGTTTCCTGCTTCGCAGGCGCGTGCCTGGACTCGCGTCCAGGTCTTACCGCGTCTCCACAGGCTGACCGAGCCTCCCTCGGCGTCCCGACAGAACCGCTTGGTTTTTGCGGATCCCATCGAGAGCTGGCGCTTATCACAAAATTTCGTCCGGAGCCTTATATCCCCATGCCTAAAGCCGGGGCTTTACGGCTCCATTTGGTAAATGCCACCCGCTAAGAACTTGAAGCCGGAAAGCTCAATTCGCCACTTGCGGTTCGGGCGCCTTTTCCACGGTCAAGTGCAGCCCTTCGAGCGGCCCGGAGATTTTCAAGACATGTCCCTTTGCCGAAGCCTTCTTTGGCTTTGCCTTGCCCGTTTCAAGCGGCTGAGTCGACACGGTCAATTCCGCGTTCGAGTCAAAACTCAGTGTTCCCTCGACAGAGGTTTGTTCAAGAGGGTCATGGAGTTGCAACCATTGCAAGACGATGCTGCGATGGCGGACCAGAAAAGCACATTCCCCGGCGGGCCACCGCGAAATACCCGAGCGCGCCGCACCGTCGGCGACACTGGCGGGCAGGTCCAAACCCCGCATCTCAATCTTTTTCAGTTTCACGGTCCCGCTCCCATCCAGATTCTTGAGCAATTCTTCGCGGCCAACTCCCTCGGTCTTCACCTCGAGGTTTCCGGAAGCTACCCCGCTCAAACGATCCGCGAGACGGGCTGTTCCCGGCAGTTTGGCGAGATTGATGCGGTCGAGCTCCGCTCTGACTTCATATACCGGATTCGGCAGAAACCTAGCATTGATTTTTGCCCTCACCAGGCCTCCGGCCCACTCGGCCACAGACTCCGGCACGTCCAGTTTCAAATCGCGGAGCGATCCCTGGGCCGCGACATTCTCGAGTTTCAATTTTTCAATGGTTAAGCGACTGATGCGGAGACGGCCCTCGGCATCCACGCGGCGAACCAACCCGCTGGCGGAAGTTGTCGGCGTCACTTCTCGCAAAAAGGATTGCAGCAGGCGTTGGAGCCAGTTTGGCCGCGAGCGCGGGCCCACCCAGCGGTCGAGTTCAGCGGCATTCAAGTGGTCCACGTTCAAATCGAACTTCCAATTTGGCGGAGTTTGGTCATCCGTCTTAGGCTTTTCTTCGATCCCTCCCATCCAATTCCCGCCAAAGCCCTCGACTCTCAAGAGACGCGCGGTGCGCCTTCCATCGCTCCAGCCCAAACTAGCTTCTCCCAGATTCAAGGGTTGATTCAGGCCCGCCACGGTTAACGACCCCCTATTTATGCCCACGAAGCCATTCCAGCGGCCTTTGAACGGCTCTTGCCACGCCCATTGCGTCACAGCAGTGGCCTGGCCCGTAAGTTCCCAACCGTGATTCACCTGCCGTCCCATGGCCGCCGCCAGCTTCAGAAAATTCTCAACCTTGGAGATGTTCCCCTCGATGCTGATGCCTCCAGCGCCGGTCTTCAGGTTCTGCGTGAACGTCAAGTCCGCCGTATTGTCCATCGCCAGCGGGACGCGGCGTCTTTTTGGAGCGATGACCTCTCGCGGCTCTTCGCCGAATGCAAGGCGCACAGGGCCTATCACAAGGTTAGACCGCTCGCGGCCCCCATTCACGGGACCAATTCGAATCGGCTCGACAAGCCCCGGCACTTTAACCGTGCCTCCGTTGCTCGCCAATGCAGCGGATTCGACAGAGAGCGGCCAGCCGCGCAAAATCATTCCGCCCGTGAAGTATTGCTCTGCGGTGATCCCTTCGGCGGCATCAGGATGGAATGAGCGGTACCAGGCGAGCAAGTCTGAGCCCTGGAGGCCCATCGAATCCAAGCGAAACTCCGTTGCCGCACGACTTTCCGAGGTGAAACGGAATTTTCCGCGAAGATTCGAGCCCAATCCTTCCACGGCGAATTGCTCGGCAAGCAAAGTCCCCGTTCCAGGATCCCACCGTCCACTGACATCTACATTCAATGCGGGATTGTCCGCGCGTTCGGTCAGGTCCCAGCGATGAATCCGCCCCGCACGAGCCTCGACGGCATAAGTCCATTCACCCGGCCCATCCTCCGCCGCCGCAGCGCTTTTTGCCGTGGCATCCAGGGTGAATAGACCGCGGACGCCGTAATCCTGGCCATGCACAAGGCGGAAGACATCGGCGAGGGAAGCCTCGCTCCATTGCAACGTGATCTGCGCGGGCTGCAGTCGCGCCGAAGTGCCCGCGAGGTCCCCGCGTACCTGGATGGTTCCGGTGGATTGCAGAAGAACGCCACTGCGCCATGGCTGGGCCTCCAGCTGAAGCTCCCAGCGGCCCAGAGAGACCTGTTCGACGCTGCCGGAAACGCCGGTAAAAGCAAACGGCAGTTTCTCATCTTCCATCTTAAAATTGACGCGTCCTTCGTCAAATTTGATTCGTTGCAGGCGATTTACAGGTGGAGCGGGAGACGGTGGCCCATAAATGGGAGGCGTTTGCGCTGAAACGGACTTCGCCGGCGGCAGCCAGCGTTCGAGGTTCCACTGGCCCCGGGAACTGCGTACGAGAATGAGGCTTGGCCTGCTGAAAGACAAAGTCCCAAATTCAAAATGACCGCGCAGCAGGCCCGACCAGCGCAGGCCCGCGCTTAAGTGTTCCGCGCGAAGAAAATACTCATACCCGAACGCCGGGTCTTCGCCAACCGTGACTTCGTTTGCGTACAGCTGCAAACGGGGAAAGATGTGCGCGCCAAAACTGCCAACCTGGACTGGCCGTCCGAAGGCTCGCTCGAGATGCGCGGTGAGATAGGCGTGCATGCGGCCGGTTCGCACCAAGGCGGAGACCGCCACCTGTAAGGCAACGACGGCCGCAGCCATGCCCGCGGCCGCCTTCCACCACTTTCCGCCTTTGCTCATGCCGTTCGAAGTCTAAGAGAGTCTTGCCGAAAAGGATAGCGCGCGACACGCGGGAAACACAGCGAACAGCTAATGCACGGTGTGAAGCATCCGGCTCCATCGTGTGCGCGTCGGCAGGTGTGCGAGGGTATCGAATACGCCTGCAAGTCGCGACCAAAACGTACTCTCGCCAGTGTAGTCGCTGCTCTTCGCATCCACCGACCAATAAATCAAGAAAGGCCGCCCCATGATGGCGTCGTGATCCACGAAACCCCAGAATCGGCTGTCCCAGCTCTGGTCGCGATTGTCCCCCATGGCAAAATACTTCCCTGGCGGCACAACAATTTCATCGCCTCGCTGAAATTTCCTCATTTCGTGCGCCCACTCCGGCTGAAGGCCCGCGGCAATCATTTGGCTTGGCGGCGGGGGAAAGTTGTAGTTCAAAGGGTCATAATGAGCGTTAGGATCGTGGACGACATAAGGCTCGTTCAGCAGTTTGCGATTCACGTAAACGTTCTGATCCACGACCTTGACGCGATCGCCTGGCAAACCGATGACCCGCTTCACAAAATGCTGGTGTTCCTGATAAGGGAATTTGAAAACGATGATGTCGCCGCGCTGAAGCGGGCGATAAGGCAGAAATTTCTCATACCAGGCCCCGGTGCCCCCAAAAATGAACTTGTTGACCAACAAATGGTCGCCAATGAGCAGGGTGCCTTCCATGGAGGCGGAGGGAATTTTGAAGGCTTGAACGATAAACGTGGTGCCGAACAGAGCCAGGATCACAGTAACGAGGAGTGACTCCAGGTACTCGGAGAGAGTGGTTTCTTCGCGGTGCTCCTCTGGCTTGGTCACCGGCATTGGTTCCTGGGCCGCTTCCTGGGGTGGTGCCAGTGTTTGTTCCGCCATATGTTTTTCAGCCTTTCACTCCTGATCGTTCCAGGTGTTCCAAGGCGCTTTTCGCGGCCCGCTGCTCCGCTTCTTTTTTCGTACTGCCTGCGCCTGTCGCCAGGCATTCCCCGTTAATCCAGACTTCGATCTGAAAGGTCTTCTGATGGTCCGGGCCGCTTTCTCCCGCTAAGCGGTATTCCGCCGGAGCCTGGCCGCGCCCCTGGAGAAACTCTTGCAGCGCCGATTTGTGGTCCGATTCCGCGATGCGTTCGCCGCGTTCTTCGAGCGCCTGCTCGAATAGGATCCGCTGCAACAGTTCCCTCGCGGCATTAAGGCCGCCGTCCAAATATACGGCAGCAACCACAGCTTCGAAAGCGTCTGCGAGCAGCGTTTGTTTTTCGCGCCCGCCGGTTTTTTCTTCTCCCCGACCCAGCCGGAGATGTTCTCCAAGCCGCAGGCGCCGGGCTGCTGCCTCCAGGGAAATCGCATTTACGATACGCGCCCGGCTCTTGGAGAGCTGGCCCTCGGACCACTCCGGAAATGCGGCAAGAAGGTGCTCGCTGGCAAGCAGCTCAAGGACCGCGTCCCCTAGAAATTCCAGCCGTTCGTTATCTGACAGATGTGTCAGATCTCCGGGTGAATCCTGACCTGCTCCGCGCAATTCAGGGATCGCCGAGCTGTGGGTCAGGGCTCGATCGAGCAGCTCTCGGTTCGAGAACTTGTAACCGAGGCGCTCCTCCAGCGCCGTATCGGCAGTCTGCATCGCTTCTGGCATAAATCAGAAATCTGGGTTCCAGTGCTTACTTTGGCGCGCTCAGCTCCGTAGCGCTCTTCTTCTTTGCATCCTCGGCCTGCGTCTTGCAGATATTCTGCATCTGGCCGGTTATGGCAGCACACTTATTGAAAGCGGCTATCGCATCATCGAAATGCGAAGTGCTCTTGTTGGCCATGCCCAGCAGGTAGTAATTCACCGGATCCGGATTCGGGTCGATCTTCACTGCCTCATCCAGCTCCGTAATAGCTTCCGCGCTCCTGCCGCGGCGAATGTAAACCAATCCTAGTCCGCTATGAGCCATGGCCAGGTTTTGATTCTTTGCCGCCGCGAAAGCATCATCGGTCATGTTGGCAGGCTTGGGAAGCGCAGGAGTAATTTCGATAGCCTGCTTTGAGTACTTTTCCGCTTTTGCTAGCAACTGTGCGGCATCGGCTTGGGGAGTGCTGGAATTGATGGTGCGAGGAAGCGTCTGCGCAAGCAGGGCGAGGGTGGACACGTCGTTCGGCGCCAGCACGATTTCCTTTTCCCCATATTCCTGCATCTTCTGCACTTGCCCATCTTGCACGCAGGCAAACGCCAGGGCCGCGTACACGGACGATTTGTAATGAGTCTCAGGATACTTTTGGAGGAACGCCTCCCCCAGTTGGATCTTTTGTTTGGCGTCGCTCATGGGCGCGGCCTGGAAGGCTTTGAAGGCGGCTTCTTCCTCGGCGCTCACTGGTGGCGCCGCGGCATCCAGACTCAAAGGGGCGACATCCGGGGTCTTGGATTTGTCGCTGGACTGCGCCGGCGGCTGGCTTTGGCCGCCCTGGGAGCCCTGCGCCATGGCAATGCCACAAGAGCCCAGCAGTAATCCCGTTGCGGTGAATATTTCTAACCAAAGTCTCGTCTTGCTTCTCATTCGTTTCTGCTCCTGTTCGATTCTTGTGCAATCCCAGTCAAGGGTCATTTGAATTGGCCATTTCCTATTGGAGAGTCCTTTCAAGTTCCATGATTCCAGCACCATCTATGGCCGCGCCACTTCCTTGTCGTTTGCGAAGGCGGCCAGGCCTTTTTGCGCCGCCTGCTTGGCCTCCTCCGGCCCGCCTTCTACGGCCAGAGCCGATGCATACTCCGCTTTGGCGACCGAGGCGTTACCCTCATAATCATAAATCCGCGCCAGGTAAACATGCGACCAGGCAAGCACTCGCGGGTCTCCAGTGGCGGCATGCTCTCCGGCGGTTAACCGGCCAAAAACTTGTTTGGCCTTGGCTGCGTCGTGATCCAGGTAAGCAGCCACACCAATTCCAAACCAGGCGCGCGGCTGGTCCGGATACTTGGTCAAGACCTTTTGAAAGGAAGCCGCAGCGGCAAGTGAATTCTTTGCGGCAATTTGCCGTTCGCCTTCCGTCAGCGCCGCGATAACTTCGGCATCGTTCGGAACCGTCGTCGGCAAGGCTCTCTTGGGGCGCGCAATGACCTCCGCGGCAGCTTCGTCGGATTGCCCCGCGTCGGCGGGGGCAAATTGAATCGTCGTCAATCTCTTTGCTTCTGCTTTTTCATCAATGCTTCTGACCAAATCCGGGAAGAAGCGTTTCATCGAAGGTTCCGAATTCTCAAAACCAACCAGAGCTGTAACCAGAGGCCTCACCAGAACATATCCGTCCGCATCATTGTGGCCCAGCGCCGCTTCTCGTTCGCCGGGCGACATCCGCTTCATTCTCAATTCCACCGCGCGGACAGTACATTCTGCGAAATAGGAGGGAAAATCATCCTTCAGGTCGGTGACGAGGCGCGGCGCTTTGGCGGCGGTGTCATAGAGCGGGCCCTTCACCGCGACCGCGTGGGGATACATGAGCGGGAGCGGGTCCAACATAAAGTGAAGAAAGGCATGACGTATGACATCCTGAGGGACATTTTCTGCCCCACTCAGCACCAGCGCGTAGTGATCGCCAAAATTCCTGACGTTGGTAATGCGACCAACCAGCGGCTCGACAACGATGTTGAATTTGCGCGTCCCGTAAGGATCTAGAATCTCGCGGAGATAGCCCGTGGTCGTATAGACGATTTGCGTCAGCGGCTCCTGCAAGCCTTGAATCTCGCGGTTGTAAATCGGCTGTACCTGACGCCAGAGATCCCCAATCTTTTGTTCCTGGTAATAGCTGGAAAGCAGCTCGCTGAATCCAAAAAGCGCGATCACTTCAGGAGGCAATTCGTCGCGCCGCAGAACGGGCTGAAAAGCTGGAGCTGGCCCGGACACCAAGCCAAACCAAAGGTATCTGGAAAGCGTCGCTCCCGGGTCGCGCAGTTCATGCTGGCGGTAAAATTGCCGCACCGCGTCCACGGCCGGTCCTTGCTGCTGGCGCAAACGCTCGCGCATTTGAGCGCGGAACGCGGTCCAATTGTCGGAGCTGATGTTCGATTCGAAGCCCGCGGCAAGCAGCGCGCACAGGGTTGTGAACATGGCTTCGCTGCCGTCGACCGTGACTGCGGTTTGCGGCGAAGTTTCCGAGCGCGAAGCAGTGGAAGGTGCCTGCGCCCTAGGAGGCGCTTGAGACTGCGTTTGCGCCGAAGCTTTCGAGGCTTCTTGTGCCACGGTTTGCAGTGGCAAGGTCACGCAAAGTCCCAGAAGCGCGATTACTCGTCGTAGTTTTGTCATGCCGGCTGCCGCAGCCCTCACTGGGGCAAGTCGCTTTCTCTATTCCGCCTTTGGCGTTTTCAGCATGGAAGGGAACATCTCGGAGCGGTCAATGTCCTCTTGCAATGCTGCGGCATCCTTTCAATCTACCGTCGCGACCACGTCCCGTCAAGGAATCGCGCCTTAGTTGGGAAACGCAGTGAATCTCCGGCGGCGGGAAAAACCTGATGCCTCTTTCCTTGATTCCTTGCGCTGCCTCGCCAAGGTGCAACGCTTGCCTCGACCAATGGCATCTGCTAAGAGTGAAATTCCCACTAGGTCGAGCAGGATGATTTTGTAAATGGTTCGCCTTCTAGGAAACACAATTTCTCTCGTACTGGGAGTTTCCCTTGCCCCAGCCGTGTGGCCACATCTCGCGCACGCCCAACTTGTTCGCGAAACTGCCCCGCCGCCGCAGGCCAAGCCACAGCCGAACGGCTCGAAGGCGCAGCCGCCTTCCGGTAAGAAGAGGCTCACGCAAGAAGTGCAGCTTACCGGCGAGGCCTCCTGGGTGGACACAGGCATCGATGTACAATCCGGCGAACACGTGGTCATCACCGCTACCGGCAAGCTGCGCTATTCCGACGCCAGACAGGACAATGGGCCCGGTGGGCTTGCTCGCGGATTCCGGGACCTCCTTCGCGTTTTGCCCTTCAACGATGCGGGACGCGGCGCTTTGATCGGGCGCCTTGGCGACAAAGACGTGGCGCAGCCTTTTCTGGTTGGCGAGCACTGCGATGAAGTTGCGCCCGTCGCCGGACGTCTCGCGCTCGGAATCAATCAGGAGAGCAAAGACACGGGCAGCGGCACCTATGTCGTGCAGGTCGAAGTGTACGCTCCCGAAAACGGGAAGGCGCGCGCGGTGGCAAAGCAGCTTGGCTCCATGCCCGGAATGGATAACGCTCTGTTCTCCAAGATTCCGCGGCGCGTGAGCGATAAGCAAGGCAATCCAGGTGACATGGTCAATTTTCTAATCCTCGGCTCGGAATCGGCTATGCAACAGGCTTTTACTTCCGCTGGCTGGGTAAAAGTGGATGCCGACGTGAAAGAGGCGGTGCTGGAAGGCATCATCGAAAGTATTTCGAAAGAGTCCTATCTGACCATGCCCATGAGCCAGCTCTACCTCTTCGGACGGCCGCAAGACTCCGGCTGGGCGCACGCGGAGCCGCTTTACGTCGCAAAAACGCGCAACCATCTGCGCATTTGGAAGGCTCCGTTTCAGGTCAAGGGAGAAACGCTGTGGATAGGCGCGGCCACTCATGACATCGGGTTTGAACGCGACCAGCGCAACAATGGCGTCACTCACAAAATCGATCCCGACATCGACCTGGAGCGTGACTACGTGGAGAAAACGCTTGTTTCCACCGGGCTCGTTACGGAAGTTTCGCACTTTCTTCCGCACAATCCTGTGAAGGAAGCCAAGACAGCCACAGGAGGGAGTTTCCATTCGAACGGCCAGGTGCTGGTGCTGAAAGTCGCCGAACCCGCAAGCAGTCAATGAAGGGAACCAGCGCGGCGGTTGGAGCGGATTTCTTGTGACGCGCCGGCAGTGACGATTTTCAGGTATGCTTCAAATGGAGCTAGCCCCAAATGGGGGCAGTTAGCTACGTCACCACCGACCGAAGCGGTCAGTCTCGAATCGAGCACCTGAGGCCCGGTGACTACGACATTTGCGCAGTTCGGAATTTTCCAGCGCCGATGCTTTGCCATTGGACCGCTGACCATTCGGATGGACGTACACTTCGGTTTCTGTCGGGATTTTCCCCGGTTATTTAGCAGGCTCCAGTTCCAGCGCGATCACGCGGTCAATTTCCTCTTGCGGCGCTTCTGGTAGTTTCAACACCAATCCGCCTTTGACCGTGCTGAACTCTACGGTACTGCCATCGCGCAACAGTTTCGCGGAATGAACCGCGCGCGGAATGCCCGCCAGCGCCAAGACAGGCTCATTCCAGTCCAGCACGTGCACGTAAACGGTGGAACCGCGCTGCGTGGTTACGCCCCAGGGCCCGGCGGGTACCGGCCCGCCGCGCGTTCCGTAAATGGACCCACCATATTGCTTGGTCCATTTGGCTACTTCCTTCAGGCGTTGCACGAATTCCGGCTGAATCTCGCCATTAGGCATCGGTCCCACATTCAACAGGAAATTCGCGTTCCTCCCCGCAGCGCGGACCAGGTACCGGACCAAGTCAGCCGTGCTTTTGTAATGATCATCGGTGATACCAAATCCCCAGGAATTGTTAATGGTCTCGCAGGTCTCCAGGGGCAGAGCGCTAACGCCTTGCCCCTCATTGAAGCCCGTGGTATGCCCGCCCGGCAAATCCTTCTCGAACATCTGAAAGTCCTCGCCGGGAAAAGGATTTTTGTGATGATTGCTGCCGACCAGCGCCTGCGGCTGCAGTTGATGAATCAACCCGTAGGTCCGCGAAAGGTGCCAATCTGCATCGGGCTTGTCCCACATCCCGTCAAACCATATTCCACCGATTTCTCCGTAGTTCGTCAGCAATTCGCGCAACTGCCCATCCATGAAGTTCAAATAGGCATCCCAGTTTCCCGAGTCCGGCCGCCCGGTGCGATGTCCTGTTCGCCCCCGCGGGAAATAGTCCTCCGAATGCCAATCGAGTTGCGAATGATACAGGAACAACTTAATTCCCTGCTTGTGGCACTCCGCCGCGAGCATGCCGATCACGTCTTTTCCATACGGCGTGCGCGCCACCACGTTCCAGTCAGTCAGCTTCGAATTGAACATCGCGAATCCGTCGTGATGCTTCGACGTGATGGTGATGTATTTCATCCCCGCCGCTTTGGCCAGCGCCACCCAGGCGGCCGGATCAAACTTCGCCGGATCGAAGAACGCAGGCAGCTTCGCGTAGTCCGTCCGGTTGATGGGCCGCGTTTCCATTACCCATTCGCCATCGCCCAGCACGCTGTACACGCCCCAGTGAATGAACAAGCCAAACTTTGCATCCTGAAACCATGCGCGGGCTTTGAGGTTCTCCGGCGTGGGCGTGTGGGTTTCTTGTCCTCCGGCAGCGGGCAAACTATCGATGCACCCGCACAGAATCACCAGCGCAACCAAACTCGCTCGTGCGCGAAATTGAAGCTTCATGCGACCCTCCCACAGATTCGCCAAAGGGACTCCGGCGCCCCGGCATTCTATCGAATAAAAAGGCCTTTGAGAGTTTCCGTCGAGAAACCGTTTCAAACCGCGCCTTGTTCGTTCACTGTCAAGGCAAACAGGAGTGTCCCAAGCAGTCCGACGAGTCCGGCCGCGACAAAAGGCGTTTCCGGGCCCGCCTTCCAAAGCAGACCGCCTATCAATGACGCCGGTGTAATCGAGGAGCTCCGCACGAGATAATACAAGCCCACCGTCCGCGCTCGAAATTGCGGTTGCGCAAAACCGACGATCATCGCCTTGCGAGCGGGTTCGCCGATTTCACGCAAGCCCCCGAGCACAAATGCCAAAACCAACCCTACGAAACTGTGCGTAAGAATTACGGCAACCGGATGAAACGCAAAGCACAAGAACGTTGCAACAACCAGGGGCTTCCGGCCAATCCGTTCCGCAACCTTCGCCGACGGCGCGTAAATAACGATTGAGGTCGGCAGTTGAATAGAAATTAGGACCCCGAATTGCGGCAGGGTGGTCCGGCTGATGTTCGTGACGTACAAAACCACGAAAATGTCCGCCATCCCTTCGCACAATCGAATCACAACGTCCGAAGCCACAGGCACAACAGCAGCGCCCCAGCACATCCCGCGAGCCCCAGCGCAATGACCAGTCCAATTCGAATGCCTCGCGCGAGTCCTACCGCTCCAATCAGTGCTCCGCCAATCAGCGGCGAGATCACCACCGGGATGCGCTTCAACACCGAATAAACCGTGAATCCCATCGTGTGGCGGTCTTTCGGCAGCGCGTCGCCGATCGCCGCGAAGATCGTGGGCGAGGCCATCGTCTGCCAGGCCATCACGAACGCCAACCCAAGAAAAAGGTATGGCCAAGTAGGGCTGAACAAATAAATGAAGTACCCCGCGACGGCTGCCGAAAGAAACGTCAGGAAGGCCCGCCGTCGGCCCCAATGGTCCGCTAGCCAACCGCCGGGATACTGATACGCTGCGTCAAAGAAATCTTCGGCCGTGCCGAACAATCCCACGGCGGCTACGCTCGCGCCCAGCAACTCCAGGTATTTCGGGAGGAACTTTTTCCAAAGCTCTTCGCCAAGCCCCACCAGCGACAGCGCGCCGGAAGCCGCCACAACGTTGCGTTCGGTTCCTAGATAGTCCTTGAGTTGGTTTTGTATGCTGGCCCCCGACGCGTCGCCGATCGTTGACTTGCCTTTTTGCTCGGCCTAACATACACCGGCCATTGAGAACCTTTGAAAAAAATTGCAACTCCCGCGAACGCCTGCTTCCTTCTGTCTTCATCGTCCTCGTGATTGCACTCAGCCCCGGACCAACGAGCGCCGGTCAAGAATCCAGCGCAATCGAGAAGCAGCAGCGGGACTGGCCAGTCTACGGCGGCGCGCCGGATAACGACCACTACTCCAGCCTTGCGCAAATTAACCGCGACAACGTTAAGCAACTGACCCTCGCCTGGAGTTACGACACCGGCGAAGAAGGCGGCCTAGAGACCAGTCCCCTTACTGTCAGCGGAGTCCTTTATGCGCTCACTCCAACGCAGAAAGTTTTTGCTCTGGACGCCGCAACCGGCAAGGAGCTGTGGAAGTTTGATTCAGGCGTCAACGGTTCTCAACCGAACCGCGGGCTTGCCTACTGGAGCGACGGCAAAGACAAGCGCATCCTGGCTGGCGCTTTGAATTTTCTCTACGCTCTCGAGGCCACCACCGGCAGGCCGATTCCGGAGTTTGGAACTCAGGGACGAATCGATCTGCGCGAAAACCTGGGCCGTGAGCCCGTCAGCGCCCAATCCATTTATCTCACCAGCCCTGGAATCGTCTACAAGGACCTCATCATCGTCGGCGGCCGCAACCCGGAGACCCTCCCCGCGCCTCCCGGCGACATTCGCGCTTATGACGTTCTCACCGGCAAATTGCGCTGGTCGTTTCACACCATTCCGCACCCCGGCGAATTCGGCTACAAAACCTGGCCTCGGCAGGCGTGGAAAACTTCCGGGGCCGCAAACAACTGGGCGGGCATGGCGCTCGATTCCCAGCGCGGAATTCTTTACGTCCCGACAGGCTCGGCCGCTTTTGATTTTTACGGCGCTGACCGCATTGGTGACGACCTCTTCGCCAATTGCCTGATCGCCTTGAACGCGGAAACAGGCAAGAAAATCTGGTACTTTCAAGGCGTTCATCACGACATTTGGGACCGCGATTTCCCTTCGCCGCCCGCGCTCCTCGCCGTAAACCGCGACGGCAAAGACGTGGAAGCCGTTGCGCAAACCACGAAGCAAGGTTTTGTTTATCTCTTCGACCGCCTCACGGGGAAGCCTCTTTTCCCCATCGACGTTCGCAAGTATCCTGGCAGCACTGTTCCGGGCGAACGCACGTCTGCCACGCAGCCACTTCCGGCGCGCCCCGCGCCCTTCGCACGCCAGCTTCTTACGGAAAAGATGCTCACCAACCGCACTCCTGAAGTTCATCGGTGGGCGCTCGAACAATTCAAGAAATTTCGCAGCAAAGGACAATTTGTTCCTTTTGCCATTGGAATCGACACGGTCATTTTTCCGGGCTTCGACGGCGGCGCGGAGTGGGGCGGCCCCGCGGTGGATCCCGAAACCGGCATCATTTATATCAATTCGAACGACGTCGCGTGGACCGGCTCCCTCGCTTCGAACACCGGCAAAAACAGTCCGCGCTCCATTTACTTGAGCCAGTGCGGCGTCTGCCACGGCGAAAACCTAACCGGCTCGCCACCGGATTTCCCGTCACTGATCGGAATTGGAAAGCGGCTTACCTGGCCACAAATGGCGGCGATCATCAAGAATGGAAAGGGCCGCATGACCGGCTTTCCGAATCTAACGGCAGACCAAACGTTTGCCCTGCTGGATTATCTGGCCAGCGGTGAAAGCAAAGAGCTGAAAAGTTCGGCTCCGCGCACGGCGATGAAATATCGTTTCACCGGCTATCACAAATTCCTGGACCCGGACGGCTATCCAGCAGTCGCTCCCCCTTGGGGCACGCTCAACGCCATCAATCTGAACACCGGCGAATACGTCTGGAAAATTCCTTTCGGCGAATATCCGGACTTAGCTGCGGAAGGCCAAACCGACACGGGTACAGAAAGCTACGGAGGCCCCATCGTTACAGCTGGCGGCCTACTGTTTATTGGCGCCACTAATTTCGACAAACAATTCCGCGCCTACGACAAATCCACGGGCGAGCTCCTCTGGCAGACAACGCTTCCCTTCTCCGGGAACGCCACTCCCGCTACTTATGAAGTGAACGGCCGACAATTTGTCGTGATTGCCGCAGGCGGCGGCAAGGATCCTAAATCTCGCTCGGGCGGCGTCTACGTCGCCTTCGCCCTTCCCGCCGAGTCTTCAAACGTACTACAAAATGCAGATTGTATGACAAAGGCTAGTGGAATTAGCCGGCGCAGCTTGAGGCTACCGCTGTGGTTGCGCGCCGGGGTTTTGCTGCTGTAAGCCAAGCGAGGCTGGACAACCGTTCGCGCAAAAGGCTTTCGGCTCTAGTTCGCGAGTTGGGCTGGACTCCGTCCCAGATCGTTAGGCCCAGTGTCATTAGCCTCGGAGTGCCCTCTCCAGCACTTCCCTTGAAATATTTGCTCCGCTCACAATCAGCACCGGGCAATCGCCGCATCCGTCACAGCAGCGCCGCCGTGCTCGCCGCTCCGGCAGGCTCCGCCGCCACGTGTTCTTCCACCAGCAGTGTCTCAATGGATCGCCACATCTCCTCATCGCTGACCAGCACCACCTCATCCACGAGCTGCCTCACGTCGCGCACATTCGCCGCTTCCGGCGTTCGCGTCGCCAGTCCATCGGCAATTGTGTCGCGCGTTTCCGTGCCCACGACCTTGCCTTCCTTCCAAGACAAGTAATACGCCGGCTCCCGCTCCGCCTGCGCTCCGAAAATTCTCACTCGAAGCCGCCACTTCCCGCACCGTTTCCCGCTTCCTTCTTTGCGCCAAGGCGTAAAACGCTCCTCGCACCTTGCACGATCCCGTGGGCAACTCCGTCTCCAGCTTCAAATAAACATTTTTCCCCGTGCGCCCGCTCAAAAATGGCGCCGGAATCAATCGCGTCGGCGCGAACCGTCGCAAGGCGCGGTTGAATTTGTAAGCCGGGCCGAAAGCTCACCTTGCAATACCTCTTTTTTTCAATTGCTCGGAATGGGGCGAAAAGAACCATCTCTGAGGGGGCCCCGCTGGTAAAGCCTCAGCATCATAGCAGTATCTGATAAGCACTTCGCAACCAAGAAGGCAGGTGGGCCCGCGTCTTCCAAGTTATTCTTTCTACAGGTCTTACTTCCAGTGTTCGCGACTTTTGACGCAACGCCGGGTTTGATCCACTGGGTGGCCTCGCCTGGCAGAAGTCGCCTTTACTATCAGCCTCAGGGAACGCCCGGCAAACGCCAGAAAGGTGAGAATTATGCGCATCGCGCGCTTGCTTTTTTCGCTTCTCCTTGTGGCCGGAATCTTCGGGATTCCCGCCCCATCCTACGCTCAAGTTGCTATTGGCGTTTCGGTTCGCATCGGTCCGCCCGCGCTACCTGTCTACGTGCAACCCATGTGTCCTGGCCCAGGCTATATCTGGGTTCCCGGCTATTGGGCCTACGGCGACGATGGCTACTTCTGGGTTCCCGGGACATGGGTCCTTGCCCCTGAACCTGGCCTGCTATGGACTCCCGCCTATTGGGGTTGGAGCGATGGCTTCTATGTCTGGCACGCCGGCTATTGGGGACCGGTCGTCGGCTTCTATGGCGGGATTAACTACGGCTTCGGCTACACGGGGGTTGGCTTCTTCGGCGGCTATTGGCGCGGCGGGAACTACTACTACAACCGCTCGGTCACCAACGTCAACGTAACCGTCATCCACAACACTTACAACACGACGGTCGTCAATAACAACACCACGATCAACCGTGTCAGCTACAACGGCGGACCCGGCGGAATCCATGCCCGGCCCACTCGCGAGGAAATGGCCGCCGAGCATGAGCGCCACGTCCCCATGACCGCAGAGCAGAACCGCCACTCTGAATCGGCCCGCGGCGACCGCCGCTTCCTGGCTTCCGTCAATCACGGACGCCCGGATGTCGCCGCGACTCCGCGCTCCGGCGAATTCAAAGGCCGCGGCGTCGAACGCGGCAAGAATCGTCCCGATACGCGTGGCGATTTCAATCACCCGGGAAGAGTGCAGGAAAACAACGCCCGCATGCGCGACGATCGGCCGCCCTCTATGCGGTCCTCTCGCGACGCTTCCTACAATTCTCGGCTGGGAGACAAACATCAGCTCGAAACCGAAAAGATGCGGCACCAGCAAGGCGCCGAGCGGCAAAGGCTTCAGCAGCGACATGACCAGGAGCGACAGAAATTCGATCGAGAAAGGCCGAATCAGCAGCGCCAGGATCAACTCCAGCACCGCCAGCAGCAGCAAATGGACCAGATGAATCGCCAACACGAGCAGCAATCCCAAAAGCTGCAACAGCGCCAGCAGCGTGAAAGCCAAAGGCAGGAAGGCAGACCGCACAAATAACAAGTCGCAAGCGGCCTCGAAGCGCCAGCGATTCGAAAGCTGTCTTCTCTGGCACGCACAGCACAAAAACCATCGAAGCCGGAGCCAAATTCATTTGGTTCCGGGTCTTGTCATTTCCTCCTTCGCGCTCTCTCAATTGAAGTAGAATCCCCGGCGCGGCCTGGTTCCGTTTCAGGTTCGCTGTCAATTGGGCTTGACCATGCTCCCAACGTCCGACGCGGCAGAGAAAAAGCATCTCTGGCAATCGCCCGCGACGATTTTCTTCGTTGCCTTGGCGCTGCGTTTGATCGCTGTTCGTCTTCTCTACACGAACACCTGGAACGATTATGAAAATCACTTGTGGTTCGGTTTCGAGACCGGCCGTATCTCGCGCTCGATTGCGGAGGGACACGGCTTTGCCAACCCTCTTTATGTCCAAACGGGACCAACCGCGTGGCTCACTCCCATTTATCCTTATCTTCTCGCCGTCGTCTTCAAACTCCTTGGGGTCTACAGTAAAACCTCGGCTCTCCTCATCCTCAGTTTGAATTCTTTATTTTCTGCTCTGATTTGTTTCCCATTGTTCTACGCGGCGCAGCGCAGTTTCGGCCGCGACGTCGCGGTCACCGCGTGCTGGATCTGGGCGCTCTATCCCTATTTCATTTACATCCCCGCGGGTTTTGTTTGGGACACCTGCCTCGGCGCTCTGCTCGCCACAACTCTTTTTCTCTTCGCCTTGAAACTCAAAGAGCAGCCCGGCTCGTGGTGGACTTGGCTCGGCTTTGGTGTCCTCGGCGGTGTTTGCGCGCTAACCAATGCCTCGACGCTCACTCTTTGCCCCATTCTCGGAGCTTGGGCGCTCTATCCCCTGTGGCAAAAGTCGCGAATGTCGCAGCCACACGACCGCCGCTGGCTTTCGCCTGCCCTTCTCGCAGCCGTCGGACTCGTGCTCACGCTTTGCCCCTGGCAAATCCGCAACCTCCGCGCCTTTCACACGCCCATTCCCCTGCGCGACAATTTCTGGCTCGAATTCTGGGTCGGCAACGACGGCAACGCCTCGAGCTGGCTCGACACCGAGGCTCACCCTTCCGCCAATGCCGGTCAAAAAGCCGCCTTTGTTCGTCTTGGCGAAATTCCCTACTTCCGCGAAAAACGCCGCGAAGCCCTTACCTTTCTGGCTCAACATCCCGGCTTGTACGTCGTGCTGTGTTTCCGAAGATTTGTCTTTCTATGGACGGGCTTCTGGAATTTCGACTCTTCGAATCTGCAGGACGAATTTCACGGCTTCGCGAATGTCTATCTGACTTTATCGCTCACCGCTGCCATGCTCCTCGGCCTCTGGCGGGGCCTTCGTGCTTCTCGCCACGCCCTTGTTCCCTACCTTCTGGTCCTTGCCACCTATCCGCTAGTGTTTTACTTGACGCATCCTACCATTCGCTACCGCCACATCATTGATCCCCAAGTCGTCGTCCTCGCCGCGCTGGGCCTTCGCTCTCTCCTCAGGGCGCCCAGTCCAGCTAAGTCACAAGCCGCCCAATCTGCCGCGCCAGTCACCGCTCCTTCCGTCTAGCCTTCTCATCGGCACGCAAACTTTTGTCCTGGCCAAAATGAAACAGGGGCCCGTTTAGGCCCCTGCTCCCATGCGAAGTAGGTATCTGGGCTACGCAAACAAGAAAGTTTCCCTGAAAGCGGATTCCTCTCGGGAGAACGACCTCCTCACCAGGTAAGAAGGGCGTACCCTCCTTGGCCGGCCTGGGCTGGAGGAAAAGTTGCCATTGCCGCGCCACCGCCTCCGAATTGACCGTTCGGCTGGAACAGGAAGCCAGGAACTTGATAGCCCATGGCTCCACTGTCAAGCTGCGAAAACGGCGCGGAAGCGCCACTGTGGCTGATCATTGCCACGGGGTCGGGTGCCCCGCCCGTAGCGCCAGTAGTGGCGTTGCCGCAGAGCACTCCCTTCGGAGGATAAACCAGGCCCCCCGTGCCGCCATGAGCGACTACCAGCACAGTTCCGTTGCTGTCCAGGACTTGCGTATCACCGCCACCGCTACCTGGCGTGTTCATCGCCGTGCTTCCCGCGCCTCCTACACCGATGTTGATGGTTAGAACCTGCCCGGATTGGACGGTCAGGATGGTGCTTGAATAGGCCCCGCCGCCTCCGCCGCCTCCACCATTACAGGGCACGACTGCACCGCCTCCGCCTGCACCATACAGTTCTACGCTCAACTGGGTGATTCCAGCCGGTACCGTGAAGTTGCCACTGTTCACAAACTCCTGCTTGCCGGTAAGTCCTCCGGCAGGTCCGGTGGGGCCCTGGGGGCCTGTTGGCCCGGTTGGACCAACAGGACCAGCATCGCCTTGCGGTCCGGCGGGGCCTGTCGGTCCTGCCGGCCCAGCAGGACCCGTTGCGCCTGCGGGCCCCGTAGGCCCTGCGGGGCCTTGAGGTCCAGCAACACCAGCCGGTCCGCTCGGGCCAGCCGGTCCCTGATCGCCCTGTGGTCCTTGTGGCCCCGTCGGCCCAGCAGGACCCATTGCTCCCGGGGCTCCCATTGGACCTGCAGGACCTTGCGGCCCAGCGGGACCTTGCGGCCCAGCTGGGCCGGGCGCGCCTGGCGGTCCAATCGGGCCCACAGTCAAGATCGGCCATAACGTCACACTGAGATCATTATTGCCCGAGACGATTAGCACCGTGCGCGTATCCACATTCCATTCCGGATCAGGAACGGAAACCGCGACCGTATGCGGACCCACGGACAGGGTGATGTTCATCGGTGTGACTTTTCCGGTATCTGCCCCGTCCACGGCAACATTCGCACCCGAGGGAAACGAAGTTACCTTTAGCGAGCCGTTTTGCGCTCTTGCTTTGCCGGGCGTGAGCAAAAGCGCCGCCGACAACACGACCATCCCAAAGATCCTATGAAGCTGGATCATTCACGTCCTCCTTGACGTCGGACTTTGCGCCACCCCTGGCGCCCGTTCTGGCCCTATTTGGCAATGTATCGAGGGGACATGCCTTGGAATCAGCGCAACTGCCGCTCCACGCCGCAGCGACTTCTAACTCATTTGTTTTTACGGAGAAGGAAGAAAACTTCCACCCACAGATCGCCCAGGTTCCGTTACGAATCGTTACTTTTCAGGCACAAACGACCTGACTGAAGGACTGATTTTGGCTTAATTTACGCCTGGCTGGGTTTGTGGAGAGCTGTTCTGAGCGTCCAGCCAGCGCACGCGGGGAATATATCGCTCAATTCGCTGCTGCGAGCGCATGAGTCTTTCTCGATTGGGCCCACAGCAGAAGGTACGGCTGCAGCTCGCGCATCATTTTTTCGAATTGCGCCAGGTCCAACGATTGCGCGCCGTCGCTGATCGCTTTTTCCGGCGCGGGATGCACTTCCACGATCAATCCGTCTGCGCCAATCGCTACCGCCGCGCGCGAAACCGCCGGCACCAGACTGCGCTTCCCAGTCGCGTGGCTCGGGTCTAGAATCACCGGCAGGTGCGTCAGTTCATTTAGTACAGGAATCGCCGAAATATCACAAGTATTTCGCGTCGCCGTTTCGAAGGTGCGAATTCCCCGCTCGCACAAAATCACGTCCGGATTTCCGTGCGCCACGATATATTCCGCGGACATCAACAATTCCTTCACCGTGCTGCTCAATCCGCGCTTCAGCAGCACCGGCCGCCCGCATTTTCCCAGCGCCTTCAGCAGCATGAAGTTCTGCATGTTGCGCGCGCCCACTTGCATCACGTCCGCATAGCGCGCCACCAAATCCACGTCGCGGTCCGTCATCACTTCCGTGATAATCGCCAATCCCGTCGCGTCTTTCGCCTTCCGCAGCAGCTTCAATCCTTCTTCTTCCATTCCCTGAAAATCGTACGGCGAAGTTCGCGGTTTGAACGCGCCGCCGCGCAGCATTTTTGCGCCCGCTTTCGCCACGCCTTCCGCCGCCTGCATGATTTGTTTTTCCGACTCCACCGAACACGGTCCGGCCATCACCACGAATTCGTCGCCGCCAATCGTGGTTCCATTCACCCTGATTTGCGACTTCTCTTTCCGAAATTCCCGGCTCACGAATTTGTACGGCGCCGAAATGCGCACCACTTTGTCCACTTGCGGCATCGCTTCGATGGATTCCATGCATGCCGTCACGTCGCCCACGCCCACCACGCCGATGACCACGCGCTCCTCCCCTTCGATGGAGTGCACTTTGTACCCAAAGTGCTCCACCTGCTTCGTAACTCCGTCAATCTCTTCCCGCGTTGCATGCAGTTTCATCGAAATAATCATTTCTCTGCCCTCTCAATTGAATCGGAAATCCGAGTTCTGGGACACGAAAACAAAAGCGTTTCCCGCTCAGTGAAATCGGTCTCTCTTTCTGCCTTCCGATCTCTGTTCTTATAATCCGTGTTTCAGGTCGCTTCAAAGCGCGCATCGGAAAATGTTCGCCGCAGAGAATCTTGCACCCTAAAAGCAAAAAACCCACTCGGCTGGCGAGTGGGCTGAAAACTTTTTTGCTGATTTCGCTTACAGGGACGCCCGCCACCCGGATGGATGCCACGTAAATCGATGCCAGTAATATCCGTTGGCGCGTTGCGCTTTCATAGATCCCAAAGTCTATTCCGTTTTTTTCCCCGTTTCAACTATTTCTTTTTCAGGCCGGCCTTTCAGCCCTTGTGATTGGGAATGTCGTGTTCATTCCGGGGGCGAAGCGACGAAGAATCTCTCTTCTCGTTGCTCTTCGCGCAAAGAGCGGTTCTTCGCTGCGCCTGCCTGCCGCAGGCTGGCTCAGAATGGCAACGTTCTTTCCACAGGCCACTCAGAAAAATAACAGAGCGATGCGATAGCGCGCGAAGCCCGCGGCTTCCGGAGTGCGGCACGCGCCCACCGACACGTTGCGGTATGGTTCGCCGCGAATCTTTTTCTCCAGCCCTGGCGGAAATTCGCTGAGGTCCCCCGTCTCGAAGCGAATCACCGTTCCATTGCGCGAAGTCGGCACACCGACTCTTCCATCGCAAGCCCTCCTCGCGTCTTCCGGCATCCCTGTAACGCGCAACCCCTCCGTGCTCAGCAGCGAAGCAACTTGTTTCTCTTGCTGCTCGAGACTCATGTTGCCGAACGATTGCGAAAAATCCTGCACGGCATAAAGTCCGGCAATTCCGCGCACCACCGCAATTCCGACAGCCGTCAGGCGTGGGCTCAGAATGTTCGCGCGGTGTCCGGGAGAGTGTACCCAGCCGTTGTGAATGGTTGCGGAGTCTTTTCCGACGGCGATGTTTTCCGCGATGTACGTGAAGCGCGCGCCAGCGTTCGCTAGCCGTTCTTCGAGCCCAGGCTCGCCGGGAAGCTGGTGCTCAAGAATATTGAGATTGAGCATCAGCAGCGCGTGCCGGCGCGCGGCTTTGAAGAGCGCTTCGTCCCAATTCAATTCTGGAAGATTGTGCGCACTCCGCTCGCGGTTGAGCAGCTCAAACAGTTCGCGCTCGGAGTCGTTGCGTGGCGGAATTTGCGCCGGAGCAACACCAGCAGCAAAGAAACACAAAGCGCCTGCCGCAAAAAGCCGCGAGAATATTTTCGCGGGCAGTCGCACATTCGCTGCAGCTGGATGCGACGCGAGCTTTTTCATTCCGTTGAAAGAATCAGCCGCGAACGCGGACCGCGCTGAAGCTCACCACCACGTGTCCGCCGGCCGTGGGCCGGCCGAAGCTGAGCATCGGGCTGAAGCGCGAGAAGAGCAGCATCTGATCCAACTGGTGGCGCAGTTCCGCGCTGGTTGGACCAGAGAGAATCTGATAATCGGTCATGTGGCCCGAAGCATCTACTGTCACGTCCAGCAAAAGGCCGTGGGGCAAGGAAAGTTCGGTATCGTCCTTTTCGGGCGCCCAGGACTCCGGATAATCCGAAAGCGAAACAAGTCTCGCCGGATGCATGAGATTGATGGGCACATCGTTTTCGACCGCGCGGAGGGTGATGCCCGGAACAATCATCTGCAAGGCCACAATAAAAATCAGCATCGCCGACAAAAAGCCGCCTGTCGCCGGAACGGTCAGCGGGCGAAACACGTTCTCGAGCACGATTCCCGCGTGATCCCGGAAATGGCGCCAACGCATCGCCCAATCCTGCGATTGCTGGGCCTGCGCCGCCGCGACCTTGATGCACACCGCGAGATCCGCGGGCGGAACAGCTTTCGGCATGCGCGAAAGCAGTACCGCCAGCTTGCGGAACCGTTGCAACTCTTCGCGGCAGCCGCCGCAAAATTCCAGGTGTTCGCGAATCGTGATGCGTTCCCGCACACGCTCTTCGCCAATCAATGCGTCATCGAGATAGCCAGCCAGATGTTTTCGTACCGTGGTGCACTTCATGAGAGCCCCTCTCCCGCGTGCGTTTCTCGCGGGGACTTGCCTTGTGAAGCAACCGCCACATGCCGCACCGCCGAAGAGGCATCGCCGTAGGGCGACGGCTGCGGCATCACCACTGTTTCCTGAGTAACTCTTCCCTGCGCAAATGCCTGAGCATGAGTGGGTGCATGAGCCTGCGGAATTTCCTGCCCGCTCGTTTCTGCGGCGGGCTTTCGTTCCGCTTTGGGTTCCTGCAACATGGGTTCGAGAATCTCTTTCAGCGCGCGGCGTCCGCGCAAAATTCGCGACTTCACTGTGCCAACGCTGCACTCCAATACTTCCGCCACTTCCTCGTAGCTGAGCCCTTCGAGGTCGCGCAAAATCACCGCGCTGCGAAACGCATCCGGCACCTGCAGCAACGCTCCCTGCACCGCGTGCTGAATTTCGTGCGCGGCGAGCTGCTCGAAGGGCGTGCCGCCGGCATCCACAATCTCGAAGCGCGCCTGCCCTTCTTCCGGTTCCGCATCGATCGAGACATTTTTCTGCAGGTGGCGCTTGAACCAGCGCTTCTGGTTCAGCGCCTCGCGAATGGCGATACGATAGAGCCAGGTCTTCAAGGAACTTCCTTGGCGGAACTGGCGGATGCCGCGAAACGCTTTCAAGAAAACTTCCTGCGTGCCGTCGGCGGCGTCCGAGGTATCTCCAAGCATGCCCAGGATCAGGTTGTACACCGGCGCGTGATAGTGAGTGACGAGCCAGTCGAATGCCGTCTCCGAGCCCGCTTGGAGCTCATGGACGAGTTCGGCTTCACCGCCGCCCCAACTTAGGGCACTAGCCCACTCGGACACTGCCGGCCTTTCCGACCCGAGACCAATTTTGAAAGAACCGGTCTGAAGACCGGCCACTCCAAAGTCCGCGTCGGAGGCATGGCCTCGGCGCGAAGCTCGGGTCTCCCTACATCCCTACCCAGGATCGACCGCCTGCCGGGTCTCGGCGAGAGCCTTTCCCGAACCCGTGTCCGCTCTCCTTCATTAGACACCGAAGGAAGCGGGTTTGTTTCCCAGTACTTGGCTCCGGTAAGGAGCCATGAACAACGTTCCCGCTAAGGGGCCGCAATAACTTCGACGCGTAGGATGTCAATTGTGGCACCGCTCGTTGGCCAATGCAATGGAACCATTGGGCGGTTTTGGGCAGTTGACCGTTTGCCGTGAAGGGAGCAAAGGTACGCAGCTGACAGCCGACAGCTCATAGGTGACAGTGGGCCGAAGATGGAGATTTTTTCGCCCGTTTCTTGGTCGGAGATGAGGTATTCACGGGGCGAGAATGCGGCGAGCCTTTTGACGCGCGTCTTGGCGCGTTCCAGATTGTCCGCTTGTTCGAGCAAGCGAGGAGTGCCGTCGCTTTCCACCCTGGAGATGTGGAATGGCTGGGACATGGCTTTTAGCAACCAGCAACGAAACGGGTCCGACAGGGAAGATTGAATCATAGGCTTGGCTCCGTGTCTACCGCCCAAAATGGGCGGATTTATACATTTCTATACGGTCATTTTCGTTGCTTGGGCGCAAACTATGCGGATGCGAGGCTGTGGAAAGCTCGCTCTGAGAACGCGAAGAATGCCGGCGGCACGAAAGCGGCGGCAAGCCGCCATTCGGGGCTCACGGTAAACCGCTCCCCAAAGGAAAGCGGAGTAGTATCATTGCGCCGATCCGAAGCGATTGCCTTCCCACAAGGAGAAACGCCGATGAAAGCGCGGTATTCCCTCTCACTGACTACGGTTTGTGTGGCGGTGTCCTGGATTGCCTTCGGAGGAGCGCAGGCGCAGCAGCAGAAGGCGCCGGTGCGGATGTTCAACACGGCGAAGCAAAAGCTTCGCGAAGGAAAGACGATTGTCGGCGCCACGGTGTTCTCTCCCGACCCGAACATTTATTGCGCCATTGCCAACGCGGGATACGACTATCTGTGGATCGAGATGCAGCACAGTCCATTGATGTTTGAGGATGTGGCCAAAATGATTTGGGCGTGCCGAGGAGCTTCAGCGATGCCATTTATTCGCGTGCCGGACGCGACCGAGGGCGATATCCAGAAGGCGACCGACATCGGCGCGGTGGGCATTATCGTTCCCACGGTGGACACCGTGGAGAAGGCGCAGGCGGCGGTGAAATGGTCGAAGTATCCGCCCGAGGGCCGGCGCAGCCAGGGCAACGGGCAATACGGGGCGCTGTGGGGAAGCGACTACCGGCAAATCGCCAATGAAAACATGGTGGTGGTGATTATGATTGAGACGCCCATCGGGGTGGAAAACGCGGAAAAGATTGCGTCGGTTCCGGGGATTGACGTGATTTTCGCGGCGAGCACCGACCTGGGGAATTTTTCCGGGCATCGGCAGGGCGAGAAGGAGTACGAAGCGCTGGTTACGCGAATCCACGACGTGACGCTGCAGCATGGGATCCGGTTAGGCGGGCCGCAGGCGTGGAAAGGCCGTCCGGGATTCACATTTTTTCAGGGGCCGGGAGAGACGCAACTTATCGAAGCGGGAGCGAAGGTAGACCTTTCAGCCAAGCCCGAGGCAAAGCCGGGAGTCCCACTGTTGGAAGGCGGGAAGCCACAATAGAGGAAAATAGAAAAGGAAAATGGAAAATCGTATTCGTTGCCATTCCGAGCGCAGCGAGCAAGCCCCCTTTGCAAGGGGTCAAGAAAGAGAGATTCCTCGTGGCTGCGCTCCTCGGAATGACAATTTTGTGAGCGCTTTGCGGGTGGCGGCTGCAAACGGGGGCGCAGCATTTCCTCGGGCTCGGGATAAAGCTGCGCCCCTACAGAAAGAAACACAAATAGGGTGACGAGGCTCGGCTACCGGCTGGCCGGGCTGTTGGAGCTGGCTCAGCTTGCCGCCGGTGTTGGCGAGGCGCTGCAGGAGCCAAGATCCTTTACCAGCTTCTGAGCCGTGAACGTCTGGGTGCCACCGACGCCCCTGGAGGTCTTACCCTTAAGCAGCACGCGCTGGCCGGGCTTGAGATATACATCGCCAAGGACAAGAGCGTAGGTCTTGTTGTTCTTTTCGTCGAGCAGACGCAGACCATCATCGCCTGGTTGGACGCAACCGGTCATGCGGCCGTGGTAGTGAAGCGCAAGAAAGAGCGTACCCACGCCGGCGGCCGCGCCCGCTCCAATGGCGGCTCCTTTCGAGGAGCTGTAACCGCCCGTGCCCCCGCCGCCAGTCCCGCCTCCGCCGCCGTATTGGGCGGCAGCCTGGCCGGCCGCGACGAGCGCAAGCGAACAAACCAGAACGAGCCGGACGAGATTCCTGCTCAACAAACCTCCCCGTTGCAAAGAAGAAACTATACAGACCTTATTCACAGACCTTTCAAACAAAATTGCACCTTTTGTCGGGTTTGAACAGAAAGCGCTTTCCATATCGACAGGAGAACCGCATAAAAAATTCCAAGCCTTTGGGTAAAGATTTGAAGGCCGGAAACAGGCTCCCTGGGGCGACGGGATGTTCCTTTGAGAGATAACTTTGCCCTTAAGACCATTTCTTGACTTTCTTTTTACCTGGGTTAGACATCTGCGGGAGACGGATGCCCAAGGAGTTAGCTCGGCATTAATGGCATCGGGGAGATTACCTAATTTACTATGCATACCGGGATGTTGTACGCTGCGGTTATGCTGATCGGCCAGAAGTTAAGGGAAATTCGCGAAGCCAAAAACATGAGCCAGGTTGAAATCTCGGAGGCCACCGGGCTGGTGCAACCTTACGTATCTCGCGTGGAGAACGGTCACACCGTCCCGGGTGTGGAAACTCTGGAGAAATGGGCCAGCGCTCTGAAGGTTCCTCTTTATCAGATTCTGTACGACGGTGAAGAGCCGCCGAAGCCGTTGAAACTTTCCGGGAACAACAACCGCGAGCTGTGGGGAAACTCGGGCCGGCACTCGCACGATCTCAAGCGGTTGCGGCAATATTTGTCGCGGATGAAGGAAGAAGAGCGAGAGCTGCTCATGTCGCTGGCTGGACGGATGGCGTCGCGGTCGCGGCGAAATTCCAGTGAATCGGAAGAATCTTAGCGCCGTCGCGCTATGGAGAATCGGCGTCGGAGTCGTCTGAGGATTCGATGCCAGCGCGGGAGATGAGCTGGCGCAGAGCAGCTTCGCCGGCGGCGCCTCGCTGCGTGCCAGCGATGAAGCCGTCGCGGTCAATCACCACATAAATGGGATACACGTTGGCCTGGTACATCGCCGCGAGATTGGTGTCTTCCATCATGACAATTTTGCAATTGCGGGGATGCTGCTCCAGATATTTCTTGACGGTTTTCTTGGATTCGCCGACGTTGATGGCGAGAAGAATGAGGCCTTGGGGGCCAAGTTCCTTACCGATTTTGTCCACGAAGGCGGCTTCGTCAGCGCAAAAGCCGCACCAGGTGGTCCAGAATTCGAAGAGAGCCACTTTGCCTTTGATGGAGTCGTTCGTGAATTTCTCGCCTGCGGTGGTTGTGGCGGAAAAGTGCGGAGCGGGTTCTTTGTCCTTGGAGCCGGCGGCAAGACCGAAAGCGCTGAGGAGCAATGCTCCGGAGAGTGCACCGCGGAGGAAAATGATTCGAACGCGCATGCGGGGAAGTTAGCACAGAAAACGGAAGTTGGAGGTTAGAGATTGGAGGTTAGAGAAGAAACAAGACACCAAACCGACCGGCATTTTCCGTTCATGATCAAAACCACAGTTCCAACAACACACGTCCGAAAAATCCGCGGGAGTAGTATTCGAGCCGAGGGTGTGCTAAAGAGGGCGCGGAAGTGGCCGGAGGGAACATGCGGAGAGAGCGAAGGCGTGGGTTCATTCTGCGTAGGTTTGTCCTTCTTCTGACGATTGACGTAACCGCAGTAAACGTGGCTCCCGCTTACGGCCAGACAACTGGGGCGGCGGCGGACAAAACTATCGCGGTGTTTGGACAAGCGATCCATTACTGGGACGTCGGGTCGGGGCCGGTGGTGGTGCTGGTGCATGGACTCGGAAGCCGCAAAGAAGATTGGCTGCCGGTGCTGGAGCCTCTGGGGCAAAAATACCGATTGCTGGTGCCTGACCAAATCGGGTTCGGAAAATCGGACAAGCCGCTGCTGGACTACAGCGTGCAGACGTACGTGGATTTTCTAAATGAATTCCTGCGCCAGCTGAAAGTGGAAAAGGTGAGCCTGGTGGGCGAGTCGCTGGGCGGATGGATTTCCGCGTTGTACGCCGTGGAATTGGGCGACGGCGCGCATTTGATCCCCGCGGAGAAGCTGGTTCTCGTGGACGCGGCGGGGCTAAAACAAGATGCGCCGATTCCGAATCTGAACCCAAGTTCGCTGGCGACGATGCGCGGGTTGATGGAAGCGGTGTTTTATGACACGAGTTGGCTCAATGATGATGCGCTGCGGAAGATTTTCACCGACAAGTTATCAGCGCATGACGGGTACACCGTGAGGAGTCTAATGGTCAATCCTGCGCTGGCGACGGAAAGATTGGATGACCGCTTGGGAAAGATCAAGATGCCGACACTGGTGGTGTGGGGCAGGCAGGACAAGTTGCTGCCGATCACCTCGGGAGAACGGTACGCGGCAGGAATCGCGGGAGCAAAGCTCGTGAGCTTCGACAAGTGCGGGCACGTGCCGCCGATAGAAAAAACAGAGGAATTTGTAGCGGCGGTGACGGCGTTCCTGGGTGGAGGAACCGCGGCAACGCGTTGATCGAAGCCTTCCTATTTCATACTTGAGAAAATCAAATTAGTCGGCACCTAGGGAAACGAGGGCTATAGGTGTGGGCACTCTCCCGCAGGGGGATTCCATGAGAACCGAGAAGAATCGATTCGCCGAGGTAGTGTGCGCCGCGGCCCTGACCTTGCTTGGCGCGGTCACCGCGCACGGGCAGGGCCCCAACTTCAATCCAGGTTGCGCGTTGCCGTTTGCCCAAGATTGCAACAACCCCTGATCCTTTCGTGAGCTGCGGCAATTGCGGCGTAGGTTCCGATCACAGCGGCGGAGATTGCTGCAAAGTCCGCCGAAAGCAAGGCGAAGAATAATCTTTGCGGGGACATAACCCACAAAACCGTGGTGGCCTTCAACACCCTGACCCAAATGCAAGCACTAATAAAGCCTCCGAAGTTCAACAAGAATGCATTGGGCGATCGCCACCCGGTTAAGAACATTTTTCCGGTGGGCAACCAAAAGATTGGCGAGGGCAGCGTGGTGCAGATCAAGGCTTTTGTCAAAGAGGCGCACATTTCCGACTGCAACGGCGGCGAGGAAGTGAATTGCAAGAAGACCGGATCTGAGGTGAACGACATCCACATTCCGTTAATAGACCCTACTTCGCCCAACCCGCAGACCGTAGACGAGTGCAACAGCGTGACGGCGGAGATGATTCCGCACTTCCGGCCCGCCACATGGTCAGAATTCGACATGAAAACGCCGGTGAGCAATCCGGTGCGCGTCATGATACCCATTGCTGTTCCAACAAGGCGAAACCACTTTCGGAGTTCCGATTGCGGACGGTCAACATCCGCACGATTTCATCATGGAGGTGGCTGGTCTTTGCGATCTGAAGCTCGGCGAGAAGAGCGTTCTCTCCTTCTACTTCGCGCCCGTGGGTGATCCGGCGATCGGGCCGACGGCTTACGCGCATCGGGCCTCTGCCTCTGAAAATCCAGTCGGCGCGCTCGGTCACCACCAGGAGGATTCGACGCACATCGCAGACGATGTTGTCACCGTCGGATTTACACACCGCATGGCGCGAATCGAAGCCTCGGGCTTCCACGGCCGCGAGCCGGACGAGTTCCGGTGGGACATCATCAAGGAAAGATCGATTCGTGGTCTACGCGGTTGACCATCGAACCAGGCAAGAATTGGAGCGGGCAGTATTCCTACGCACGGATTACCAGTATCGAAGCACTTTATCCAAGCGAAAACCAAGAGCGCATGACGGCTTCCGTCACGTACAACCGCCCGTTCTATGACGGAAACTGGGCCAATACGCTGCTTTGGGGGCTTACTCGCTCACTGCGAGACAACGTGATTTTTAACAGCCATCTCTTGGAATCAACTGTGCGTTTTCGCATGAGGAATTACGCTTGGGCGCGAATTGAAAGCGCGGAACGATCTAATGAACTGATCCACGGAGAAAGTCCATTGCCTCCCGGATTTCCGGAGCAGCCCATCGGACAGGTTCAAGCTTACACGGTCGCGTATGACAGCGACATTGCTCTGGTTCCCCACTTGTCTTCAGCGATCGGCGCGCAGTTTACAACTTACGGAGTGCCAGAGCGTCTGAAACCTATCTACGGCGCCCACCCGGTGGGAGTTGCCGTGTTCCTGCGACTGCGTCCGTTCTCTGGCCGAGCGAAATAGCAACCAGTTATTGTGTGATTCCTGTTTGATCGCCTCGCTTAAGGTCGATGGAATAAGACGCGAAAGCGGCGAACGTCCGGTTCACTGACGTCAGGGAGAATGTCAAACAAGACTTCTTTGAGACCGTGAGCGGTGAAAGCCGAGATCTCGGCGCGGGTGAGGGGCCACGGCATCTGCCCTTCCGGATCCGAAGGTTCGCGGTGGCGGGCAATCACGAGCAAGAGACCGCCCGGACGAAGAAACGCAGCGATATTTTTGGTCGCCTGAGGGCGAAGCGCGGCCGGCAAGACTTGGAGCGTATTGGCTTCGAAAACGAAATCGAACCGGCCGCACCAGGACGCCGGAGGGTTGAGTAAATCCGCGGCGTGGTAGGCCACCTTGGAGTTTGGAAAGCGTTTGCGCGTGCCGCGAATCGCGGTTTCGGAAATGTCGAAAGCGGTAGTCCGAAAACCGTAAGCGGCAAGTTGCTCGGCGTCGTCTCCCAGGCCGCTGCCGACGACCAAAGCGGACTTTCCCGCGGTTTGCTGCGGATGTTGAATCCAGAAACCGACGAGATGTGGAGTGGGGTGGTAGTCCGCCCAAGGAATAGTGCTCTTCCCTTCCTCGGCTTCGCGGTAGAGTGCTTCAAACCAGCCCGTCGGGTCGCCCCGGCGATGGAATTCGGCGGCGAGTTCGCGAGCGCGCCTGCGGTCCCTCATGCCACGAAATTATAGCGCGGCAGGTTAGTGGAGACCGCCCGGGGAGATAAGCAGCGATGGCCCTCGCAAGCCAGTGGACCTATTGCCGCTTGGTGAACGGAGGACTCGGTAAAACCGAGCTTTCGGGCAAATCGGCGTACTCTGGAGAAAAGGGGATGTGGCCTCGAACGCCGGTTGTTCAGCGGAGGAAAAAATTGGAGTTCAAAGAAAGACGCCGTGGGCCCAGGTACGCGTTTATCGCAAGCGCGGAACTGATCGAGCAGAAAGCGGACGTGCGCATCGCTTCGCGTGTAAGCGAGTTGAGCATGAATGGCTGTTATCTGGACATGATGAATCCGTTCCCTACTGGCACAATGGTTCTGGTGAAAATTTCAGCGGGGGAGAACTCTTTCCAGTCCAAAGGAAAAGTCGTTTATTCCCAGATGAACATGGGCGCGGGGGTGGGATTCCTGGAGTACGACCAAGCCGCGCGTGTCGTGCTGGAGCGCTGGATGGATGAGGCCGGGAAGGAAGCGTTGAAGCAAAACTGACCCCCCCGAGCCGGAAAAGCAAGACGACGCAGTTTCCTCGGTAATTCGCTCGCTATTCTTGAGCGCAGAGTTCTCCAATCAAAACAGCTGAGAGTCAACCATGCAGGTCTTGCTCGAGAAGCTTCGTCTCTTCAGAAATGCTTCCCGGTTTTTCTGTTCTCACAAGTTGTTTCGCTTGAATTCGGACATGAGGTAATCGCACGAGCGCACACAAAGAGCCATGATGGTCAACGTGGGATTCTGGCAGGGATTGGAAGTAAAGCCGGAAGCGTCCATCACAAAAAGATTCTTGATTTCGTGGGTTTGCTGAAATTGATTGAGAACGGATTTCTTGGGGTCGGGGCCCATGCGGGCGATTCCTGCCTCGTGCACCGCCCACCGCGGCGCGGAAGGATGCGCGTAGGTGCGAATGTTCTTCGCGCCTGCCGCTTCGAGCAATTCGCCCGCAGAATCACCCATGTCCTGAATCATGGCGCGTTCGTTTTCGCCGTCGGACATGTGAATCTTTAGAACGGGAATCCCGTAGACATCTTTCACCTCAGGGTCGAGTTCGACGAAATTGTCCCAGCGGGGCAAAACCTCGCCGAACCCAGTAATCTCCATCCTGGTACGCGGCTCCAGGAGGTTTTTCTTGTAAGCCTCGCCGAAACCGGGAGCGCCCCAGTTGAAATCGGTGCTGGACTCGCCTTCGCAGCCGTAGCCGCGAAGAAACTTCTTGTACGGCGGCGCGTTAGGAATGTTGCGGAACCGCGCGACGTACACGCCCATGGGCTTGTGCGGACCGCCGCCTTCCACGGAAGGCTTCACGCTGAAGGAGGGAAACTCACCGCTGCCGCCGCCGCTGCGGACGTGTGCGGTGAGGTAATGGCCGAGCACGCCACGCGAATTTGCCAGTCCGTTCGGATACTCGCGCGTCGCGGAATTCAGAAGAATACGAACAGACTCCTGGGCTTGCGCGCACAGAATGACCGCGCGGGAAAAGAGTTCTCGGGGTTGGCGCGTGTTTCGATCAATGTACAGAACGCCCTTCGCGCGATTATGGTCATGGTCCAGCAAGACTTTGTAGACCATGGCGTTTGAAATGAGCGTGCCGTTTCCGGACGCTAAAGCATCGGCCACCGTGGTGAACGCCGAATTGAAATAGGAATGGGTCATGCAGCCGCGTTCGCAGGGACCGCAATAGTGGCAGGGGCCGCGGCTATTGAGAGGCTGCGTAAGATTTGCAACGCGCGCAGGCGTAACCGTGCGGCCGAGTTTTTCGCGGACGCGTTCGCGAAAGAGCGTTTCCTGGCAAGTGAGCGGAACCGGCGGCTGAAAAAAACTGTCGGGAAGATGTTCGATAGTTTCTTTGCTGCCGCTGATGCCAACGTATCGTTCGACGAGGGTGTAATAAGGCTCTAGATCTTTGTAGCTGAGCGGCCAATCCTCTCCGTACCCGTCGTGGGACGCCGCCTTGAAATCCCAATCGCTGAAGCGCAGGCAAAGGCGCCCCCAAACGATGGTGCGGCCACCCGTGATTCGCAGGCGGCCCATCCACAGGAAAGGCTTGTCGGCGGGAGTGGTGTAAGGCTCCTCGAGATCGTTGACAAACCAGTCGGCGTTGTATTCGCTGCACGCAAATCTGGATTGAATCGGCCGCGTCTTGTGCAGAACTTCGGGAGCCATGTTGCGGTATTTCAATTCGAAGGCGGGTTTGTGCTCCGTGAAATTCTCGTCGGACTGCGGCTTTCCGGCTTCGAGGAGCGCAACTTTCAATCCCGCTTCCGCCAGACGCTTGCACGCCCAGCCGCCGGAAGCGCCGGAACCCACAACAATGACATCGTAGGCGTGATGTTGTTTTTGTGGCATCGGTCTTCGCGCGAACGGATGCTAGCAAGGGGTGTCTCGCCGGGTCAATTGAGACGCGCTAGAGAGATTGTTTGGTTGTTGTGAACAACTGGAATTTCGATAATCGTGATACCATCGGCGCGGAGTGAAAGAAAAACCGCGATGGCTAAGGAGAGCAATCTCGTCGTGATCGGCGGCGGAGCTGCAGAGAATGCCCGCCTGACGCGACGGAAGATAGTGCAGCGGCTGCTCGCCGGAGCCGGCGCCGGGGCGGCGTGGCCGCTAGTAACGACTTCTCATCCCATCAACGAGCTGTTTCGGAACAACGATGCGGTTTTTGATGAAGCGGAGAAGCTCAGCCAAGAAAACTGGAAGCCTGTTTTTTTGAGTTCGCAACAAAACGAATCTTTGACCGCAATTGGTGAAAGCATCGTTCCGGGCTCGACCAAAGCGCAGGTGACCCGCTTCATTGATCTTTTGCTCAGCGTGGACAAGCCCCAAAACCAGCACAAATTCGTGGCATCCCTGGCGGAGTTCGACGCCGAGACGCAGAAGCGATTCGGAAAGCGCTTCCCTGCCCTCGCTGAAGAACAGAAGAACGCGTTCTTGACGGACGCTTCTGCGAAACCCGAGAACCCGGAGCCTTCGACAGCAGGCGCGGGGCAGAAGCAAAGTGCGCTTTACGCCCACTTCGAAAATCTCAAAGGCTGGATCAGCGGAGCGTATTATTCTTCCGAAGCGGGCATGCGCGAACTGGGCTGGACGGGAGACTATGTGTTTGAGAAATTCCCCGGCTGCACGCATCCCGAAGGCCACCACTGAGGACAAATTCATGAGCACAACCAACCATAAAACGGCAGGACGCAGAGAGTTTCTTCGAGTCGCAGCGGTAACGGGCGCGGGCCTGGCGCTCTCGCAACGACTTCCCGCCGCGCCGAAAAAGTCCGTGTTGGTGTTTACGAAGTCCTCCGGCTTCGAACATGAAGTGGTGAAAAGAGTCGAGGGCAAGCCCAGCATTGTGGACGATGCCGTGACCGCTCTGGGCGACAAGAACGGCTTTCACGTCGGCGTGACCAAAGACGGACGGATTTTCGACGACAAGCAATTCCACGACTACTCTGCCATAGTTTTCTACACCACCGGCGACCTGACGACGCTGGGGACGGACGGCAAGCCTCCAATGTCCCCTGAAGGCAAGCAAAAATTGCTGGACGCAATTCACAACGGCTTGGGCTTTGTGGGCATACACGCCGCGGCCGATACGTTTCATCCGCAGCCAGACCCCAAGGACCTTTCGAACCGCTACATCGCCCATGGCGACCAGCAGGATCCTTATCTGAAAATGTTGGGCGGCGAGTTCATCATCCACGGAAGCACGCCGCGTTTGCAGGACACCCATCTCATCGTGGACGATCCGAAGTTTCCCGGCCTCGAAGGCGTGACCTCGCCGGTCACCTTCAACGACGAATGGTATTCGTTGAAAGACTTTGCACCGGATATGCACGTGATTCTGACCCTGGACACGCACGGCATGACGGGTGCGTGCTACCAGCGCTCGACCTATCCCGCAACCTGGGCGCGCATGCATGGCAAGGGACGCGTCTTTTACACCGCCATCGGCGACCGCCCGGAAAATTGGAAGAACGAGTTCTTCCTGAACCTGCTCGGCGGAGGAATCCGCTGGGCGATTGGCGACGCGAATGCCAGCGCCGAACCCAACCTGAAAGAAGCCGCGCCAGGCTCCGCGGAAATCCCTCCCAGGGAACCAGCAAAAAAGTAATGTCTTGGTCTGAGCCAGCCTGCCAAGTTTGAGTGGAAACACGCACGCGCGGGGGTAATCGCGCAGGATTTTCAGCCTTGTGTCTTCCGTCACAAGGTTATTCCTTATCTCTGAATCTTTTGCCGTGACATAGAGTCTTCCGCTTCGGCCAATCACGTGCTCCCTACAAAGGTGTCTCGGTCTAAGTGTGGGTTTGCAGCATGCTTCAGAAACGACCGAGCCCGTCCCTCAGAAACCCTCCTCAGACCGCAGACGCATCCAGGGGGGAAACCATGAAAGTGAAAGAAATCATGATGGGCACGCCGTACACGTGCCATAAGGGAAGCCAACCTGGGCGAAGCTGCGGAATTGATGTGGAAAGGAAACTGCGGCTTTCTGCCCATCACCGGGGGGGGCGGACGAAAAAGTGTGCGGAGTCATCACTGACCGGGATATCTGCATGGCGCTCGCTACGCACAACAAGCCGGTGAGCGAAATCACCGCAGGCGAGGTCTCGCCGAATCTCAAGCTCTTTGCCTGCTCTGCCGATGAGGAAATCCACGTGGCTTTGCTGACGATGCGGGACGCCAAAGTGCGCCGCTTGCCGGTGATTGATGCGAACGGCAAAGCGGTAGGCGTACTGTCCATGGACGATGTGCTGCTGCACGCGGAGCCATGTGCCTCCGGCAAAACCGCGGCAACATGAAACGCACCGCGAGAACCTGAACCAAGGCTGCGTCAGCGACAACCATGCAATCTGGCATCCCGACACTCAGGCTGCGGTCCTCCGCAGCTTGAGGTTGAGGGATCTCTCTTCAATTTCCGAATTCAGAACCGTGTGCGCCGAGCGAGCACGGCTTGAGCCTTTTGCTAGTGTGGACTTCTACATCGGAATCGGCTGATTCAGCCGCGGCTTGACGTACCAGCACGGCGAATAGCCCCCGTGCGGAAACCATGAGTGCACGCAGGTAACAGTTTGTTCCGGGTTTTGCTGATCAATTTCGTAGCTGGTCTTGCCGCCCTTCTCCGGAATAGCCAGCACGCGCGGTCCGGTGACCGTTTCCAGCGGGTCGCGTGGCTTCGGATGGATCAGCCGCACGCGAAACCTCAGGTAGTCGCCAGCATAAAGCAGCGCACTCGCCACCAGTGCGGTGATGAGAACACGTTTTGCCACAACGCGAGGCGAAACGGGTGGCATCATTCGCTCCCCAAACCCTTGGCAAGCCTAGCTGGAAAAGTCACCATAGAAAACGAAAAGTTTGGAAGTCGAATGCGGAAGAAATAAGCCCGCCTTAGCCGACTGTGATAAGCTCTAATCATTCCTTCGGTGGGGCCGTGGCGCAGTTGGGAGCGCGCCTCGATGGCATCGAGGAGGTCGTGGGTTCGAATCCCATCGGCTCCACCAACTTTGCTTTTTCTTTTCAACTACTTACAACAAGTTCCAAGGGGCACTAAGGGGCACTAAGCCACTTTCGCGGCCAAAACGAGGCGCACGACTTTGCCGTGCGCCTCGCGTTTGCTTGCGTCCATAGCTTTGCCGTAGACGTTCATCGTGGTGCGGATGTCGGCGTGGCGCATGAGTTCCTGCTGCATTTTCATCGGAGTTCCGGTTTCATCCAAGAGTGTCCGGAAGGTGTGCCTGAAGCTGTGCCAGCCGATGCGTCCGATACCACAACGAATGGTTGCTGGAATAATATGGCGTCGTTCCACGCTCCCAGGCTCCCAGGGGTTCCTGCCGGCCCTGAACGGGCTCGCGAACACCCAATCCTCGGGATTCTTGAAATGCGTCTTACGTTGCCACTTACGCAGCACCTCGGCCAATGCCGGATCAAGCGGCATCCCTGCATTGGAGTATTTGGTTTTCACATCACTCACGACGCCGGTCACGATCGCTCTCCGCACGAGAAGCATGCACTCATCCCAGAGCACATCACGCCACTGCAAGGCGAATAGTTCGCTGCAGCGGAGGCCCGTGGCGAGATCGAGAATGACCATCGTGCGGAAAGGATCGTCGAGTTCCTTGAGCAAGAGAGGGAATTGAGCGACGCCGAGCACAACCGGTTCGCGGCGGCGTTTGCTCGCGCCCCGGACGCGCACGAGCTTCATGGGGACGCGCAATACCGAAAACTAGGCATTACCCAGTGCGAAATTTTCGTCCCTTTTCTTCAGACAAATGTTCCCGTTCGGTATGTAGCCAGTGGCAGCCCTCGGTATCGGAGCATGCTGCGAAGCATGCACGGTTGATATCGCAGATCGGCTGTGAATCGCAACGGTGTATATTGTTGAAATCACAGGCCGCCAGAATTATGGCGAAGAACAGGGGAACTCTCCATACGGATATTTTCAGGAGGAGCTGGCGTGTCCACACCAAGGAGAACTCATCGCAGAGAATTTCTGAGAACTGCTGGACCGGCCGTCATCGTGGGTACGGAACTTGCCCGCGCAGCTCGTGCATGGAATTCCGTGCCAAGCACGGAACCGGGATCTGAAGCAAAGCCCCGGCTCCTTACGGGCTGCTGCGCCTATTCTTACAGCAAACTCTTGAAAGCCGGCAAGATGACCATGGAAGACGTCATCCGAAAGGCCGTCGATCTCGGCATTGATGCCGTGGACATGACGGCTTACTGGTTCAAATCGACCGAACCAGCCTATTTGGCTTCCTTGCGACATTTGGCTTACAAGAACGGTGTATGTTTTTCCGGTGCAGCCACGGGAGCCAGCACGGTGCAAGCTGATGCGGGCAGGCGCACGCAGGTTTTGGAGGAGATCAAGAAATGGATCGATGTCACCGAGTCTCTGGGAGCCCCGCATCTGCGCGTCTTCGCGGGCAAGCTTCCTCCCGGGGCGACCGTGCAACAGGGCATCCATTGGACCATTGAGACGCTCAAAGTGGCATGCGAGTACGCGGGGAAAAAAGGAATTACTCTCGGCGTTGAAAATCACGAAGGTATCACCCAGAATGCGGATGTGTGCATCGAGCTCGTTCAGCGCATTGATTCACCCTATTTTGGGATCAATCTGGACATCACGAACTTCATTGCCACGCCTCAGGCCGACGCTTACGCGCAAATCGAAGCCACTCTCCCTTACGCGACCCACTCCCACGTCCGAGACGTCTTCGAAAATGGGCAAGCTGTCGATCTCAACCGCGTGTGGCCGCTTTTCGCGCGCGCGAATTATAAGGGATTTATGTCCGCGGAATATGAAGGTGAAGAGGATCCCTTGATCGGAGTTCCCAAACTCGTCGAGAAAATCAAAACGCTTTGCCGGAAGTATTCTTCAGTCTAGCCAAAGGAGTTGCCATCGTGCTCAATCGAAGAAGGTTCATTCATCAGGTTAGCGGAGGTGCGGCCGCGCTTGCAGGTTCATCGGTTCTTCTGCCGGCGAGTATCCTCGGCGCGAATGACCGTGTCCGCTTCGGGCTGATCGGCGCCGGCGGGCGCGGACTGGACATTTTCAAGCACGCGCTCCGTGCGCCCAATACCCAGGCCGTCGCGGTTGCCGACGTTTACACTCGCCGCCTGGAGGAAGCCAAGCAACTCGCCCCCACGATTCGGACATTTACCGATTTTCGCCGCCTGCTCGACGACAAATCCATTAACGCCGTACTGATTGCCACTCCCCAACACCAGCACGCTCTCAATTTCGTTCCCGCCATCCAAGCAGGCAAGGATGTCTACCAGGAAAAAACCATGGCTTTTAATCCTGACCACGCGCGACGCATGCGTCGTGCCGTGGAAGGTTCGAACCGCGTGGTCCAGGTGGGTGTGCAATCCGTGAGCGGGAAGACCTTCGCGCGTGCACGTGAACTCGCTGCGCCAGATCGCATGGGAACCATCACGGCAATTCATACCCACCATTATCGCAACAGACCTTACGGAGGATGGAAGAGGCCCATTCCCCCCGACTGCAATCTCGACCATGTAGCTTGGAAGGAGTTCGAAGGTGAAGCTGCGCCCCATGAATTTGATCCGCAACGTTTTATCAATTGGCGATTTTTCTGGGATTATTCGGGTGGAAACGTTTTCGAGAACATGATCCACCAAATAGCGTTTTGGTACAAAGCGCTCGGCCTCACAATACCCCGCCGCGTCACGATGGCCGGCTATAACTACATTTCACCCGGCATGGAGGTTCCGGACACGATGGACGTCTCCATGGACCAGCCGGAAAATCTCTTGTTCACTTGGAACTCGTCGTTTGGCAACAATTACTTTGGCGAGGACGGATACGACTTCGCGCTGGGAAACAAGGGCACTGTGATTCGCGTTGTGGACAAGGTGACATTCCAACCGCAGGACCACGCTGTACAGAAGACTGGAACTCCGGCGTCGGTTGGCGGCGAACCGGATATTGTCGGCAGTGATGATGACGACACCCGGGCTCACATGCGTAATTTCTTCGAATGCGTGCGAAACCGCCAAGAGCCCAATTGTCCTTTCGAACTGGGCTACAACTCAGCCATAGCTTGCCAAATGGCCATTGCCTCGCTGCGCCAGGGTCGTACGGTTCAATGGGACCAGCTGAGGAGCGACATTGTTTGAGTTAGCCGCTCCGCCAAATCCCGGAGATGGAGCCTGGCTGTAGAATTGGCAAAGTAATAGGCCAGAAGCCGCCGCCGCGCTTTGATGTGTTCAACGTTCGGGTGTTGGTCGGTCTCGATAAATTGTTTCGCAAGAAGCGCCGGTACCAGGGAGATTTGTCGGCCTCGATCAACGACGCGCTGCTCGCCGTCAACCTCAACACCGTCAAGCTGGCAACTCTCGAGGGCAAAAAGAAGCAGACCGCGGGAGAAACGCAGGTCGTCATTCTGCGCCGTCTCATCCGCAGGATTCAAAAGTCGCAGAGGCGGGTGGCTGCTCGATGAATCAGCTCGTCAACAGTGGGCTGTTGGCCTATTACTCGAAGGGGCGGAGAGGAAAGGTCGACGGTTTGGCGAGATCGGCGCGAGGTCCGGCCGTGGCAACCTACGACAAAATGAGCACCGAGGAGCGGCAGCAGTTAATGGAGGTTCTTGGGAGTCTCACCGGGTTGCAGAAGGTCAACCAGGGTGGCGGAGAAAGGCGGATTCGAACGCTACTAGCCTAAGAAATTTCCATCGATATTGGCAAATCGTAAGCCTCTTTGTGGTCAACAACGAAAACGGACGCAGGATGCAGAATGGAGGTTGTCCCATCAACGATGGAAAATTTGCTATCTCGAACTTTGGTCAAAGTCTTAGAAAGGCTTTTCCATAAGCCAACCGCCTCTTGGCTCGACTCTTTGAGGAAACAAAGCGCTTCCAGAGTTCGTTCCGGTACTCGACTCATAAACGTACTTACGTTTACAGCTTCTCAACATCTCTTTAGATGTGTCATGATTTGGGAAGCAAGGCTGACTTCCTGGGCAGGTTCGTGCTAGTTCAGCACCTTTGGATTAACATACCAATCCGATAGCAACCAGGAGGTTTGCAGTCTCGCCAAACGATAGAAGCCATTTACCGAGAGCCGTGGGTGGCTAGCAGAATGCAATGGATGTCTTCGCACAATACGCCTCAAATCCGAGAGGTATGTAGTTGCTTGGCCGCGCGAGGGTCCTGATGCGAGCTTCGGCCGAAGTCAAGAACGGGACAGGGGAAAGAGATGCTGTCCGAATGTCGTCGGTATTTCGCATAGCTGTTTTGTCGGGCATGGCACTCCTGTGGGCGATCGTTGCAGTTCTGCAATACAAGTGGGCCACACAGCTGAGTGCCGCGGCGGAAGTGCGCATTGGCAGCAACCTGCAGTCCCTGATGACGAGATGGCAGCGGGATCTTTACGACGAGTTGTCGGCTGTCTGCGTTGCCCTACAGGTCGGACCAGATTCGGGTGCGCATGATGCTTGGTATGATTATCTTCAGCGGTACGGCGAATGGACGCGGAATGGCATAAACAGCGAGGTTGCCGAGAGTGCTTATCCAAATCCAGACCTTGTTCGGGAGGTTTACGATTGGCATACGAGTGCGCCCGGAAAGCCGGAACTTCTGCGTCTCGATCCAAACGCAAAGACTCTGGACAGTATAGGCGCGCCTCAGGGACTTGAAACGCTACTGGCTCGACTCAAGGCGAATTCGTCTAACCTAACTGTGGCGAAGCGGGCTTGGGAATATGGATCTTCATCGGAAAACGAGAGCGCGTCTGGAAGCAATCAAGTACGGACTCTCGGCTCGCGCACCGACGCCCTCGCCGGCTGGCAGCTTGACGAAGGAATCCCTGCACTGGTTCATCCCGTAGTCCACCACGCCAATCCGTTCAACTCTCAGACTCCCATCGATCGCGCGGCGGTGGATTGGCTTGTGGTCGTTCTGAACCTCCGCGTGATCCAGGACCGGATCCTGCCGGAGTTGGCGAACCGGTATTTTGGAGGTCCAGACGGCCTGGAGTATAAACTGGCGGTTTTGGCTACCGACGATAAGCCGAGAATCATCTATTCTTCTGATTCGGCGCTTAAGATCGAAGATGTTGGCAGCTTCGACTCAATCATGAACATCTTCGGCTCGTCTTCTAACAATGTTAAAGCCGGGTTTTGGGAAGCGCTGAAACACAGCCCGAATTCAACGGACCAGGATTGGCGCAGCTTCGCAGGGCCCATCTGGTTTCCAGTCTTCCGATACTCATCCGACGACAAACCGTGGCTATTGATCCTCCAGCACCGGACAGGGCCGGTGGGAAAAATTGCCAAGAGCGTCTTGTATCGGAATCTCGTAATCGGCGGCGTTGTGTTGTCACTCCTTGCGGTGAACATGGGGCTCTTGGTTTTTTCGAGTCACCGGGCACACAAGCTCGCAAAAGTGCAAATGGAGTTCGTGGCCTCGGTTTCGCACGAACTGCGCACGCCGTTGGCTGCCATCTTTTCGGCAAGCGAGAACATCAAGGACGGCTACGTGGAAGGAAGGAAGAATCTAAAGTTTTACGGTTCCATTCTAACGAGCCAGACACGCCGGCTGATCGATCTCGTAGACCGTATCTTGCTGTTTGCTTCTACTCGAGCCGGAAAAACAAGGTATTCAGTGGTTCCCCTCGCGGTATCTGAAATCCTTGCAGCCATTAGAAAAAGTGTGACAGAGGAAATCGAAGAAGAGGGATGCACACTCGAGGAGCATATTGAACCGGGGCTGCCGCCCGTTTTAGGCGATTTGTCCGCGGTATGTGCCTGTTTGCGCAACCTGATTGCCAATGCGCTCAAGTACGGCGGGGCGGAACGCTGGATCGGCCTATCTGCCACGTGTCATGAAGTAGAGGGTCATGGTAAAGAAATTAGGTTCAGCGTCGAGGATCACGGGGAAGGTATCAGCGCTTCGGAAATGCCACATATTTTTGAACCCTTCTACCGCAGCCCCAAGGTTGTGGTGGCTCAAATTCATGGCACAGGCTTGGGGCTGGCATTGGCAAAGCGCATTGCTGAAGCCCTAGGAGGAAGAATCTCCGTTGTCAGCGAACTTGGTGTCGGAAGCACGTTCACCCTGCACCTGCCGGCAGCGAGCGCGCAGGAACTCGTCAACGAGACACCCTTGCAACAGACGACAGGACAATGAAACATGTTTGAGAGCATTCTTTTGGTGGAAGATGAAGCCGCATTAAGGGCGACCCTGGGCGACCGGCTTCGGGGAGAGGGTTACGTCGTTGACACAGCCGTGGACGGGTTTGAGGCAGTTGACAAAGCCGCCAATCTGCCCTTTGACTTAATTATTCTCGATCTTATGTTACCGTCGCGAAGCGGATTTGATGTCTGTCGCGACATCCGCCAAGCGGGAATGGCCACTCCCATTCTGATCCTGACTGCTCGCGACCAAACCACGGATAAGGTGGTAGGACTAAAGCTTGGTGCGGACGACTATGTGACCAAGCCGTTTGAAGCCGCTGAACTCATCGCTCGGATCGAAGTTTTGTTGCGCCGCGTGCCCATACGAACGGGCCAAGCAATCCACGAATTTGGCTCGATCATTGTCGACGTGAAGCAATCCAAAGTTACAAGAGCTGGGAAGCCAGTCTATGTTACGGGTCGCGAATTTCAGCTTCTCCGATACTTCATTGAACGTCCGGGAACAACCATCCCGCGTAAGGAACTGCTACAGGCAGTTTGGGGTTATGTGGCGGATTCTCTCACGCGAACTGTTGATGCTCATGTTGCAAGCCTTCGCCAAAAGTTGGAAGAGAATCCGAAGCGGCCTGAACTGATCGTTACGGTTTCGGGTACCGGCTACAAATTCGTCGGAGACAAGCGAAGCTAGTTCGAACCGGAGGCACGCCACGCATAACAGACCGCGAGATTCTGGACCTGGTCTTCTAACACGCATCGCGTTCCACTTCACAGATTCTTAAAGTTGGGCCCTTCGGAACTGACACTTGTTTTTCGCGGTGTGTCTCCTCACACGAAGAAAGACTCCTCACAACACGCCCAAGGGATGGCTGAGCGCAGGGTTGGTTTGCAAAAGCGACGACGTGGTGGCGATTTGTAAAAATTGTCAAATCTTCCGAATTGCGTTCCTTAGCGGGCGTAAGTTTGCGACGCGTCAAGAACTTGTTTTCTCTTGGCCCTAAACTCCTCACACTGCGCCGGGTAACTCCCGGCTGGGGAAGCTTCGAATAACGTGCAAACACGCGAGGCCACTATGAAAAAGTTGTACCAAGCTGTCTTGTTCCTACTCCTATGCTGTCTGGCGCCGCTGGTTGCGAACGCTCAGTCGTTCCGCGTGCAGTGTCCAACCAGCACCATCACGCACCCCTCAAGCCTGCACGATAACAATTCTGAACCTGCGTACACTGCCCCGACGACATTCACAACGGGCTCCGCCGGATACCTAACTCCGACTGCGAATGTCAATGGGGCGATCAAGTGCCAGCAAATCGGTGGCGGCGACGGCCTATCGACAATGGGGGACGGCACACAGATCTACATGTTTTCTTTCGGGCCGTTGTCTGGGCTTGCGGACATCGCAAACGGCTTGCCCGGTACGGAGTCCCCGAACGCCTTCAATAGCGTGTATCCGGGCACGTTCTTGCCCGGCGACCCAGCCACGACCGTTAATGCGGGCAGCGGTCCAAACCCGGTTCCGATAGCGTTTACCTACAACGGCGCCGTGGGCTTGGTTCCTGATCCGAACGCACTACCTATCGACCCTGTCACCGGCAATCCCTGCGTTGTCTCCAACCCTAACTCTGCGCCGGCGGGTTGCTTCACGGGACATGTGGACCCTCGGGCGATCATTGACGTCGGGGTGATGAACGGCAACATCCCCGCGCCGCTGGTCGCGATCGACGAAGATGATGAACTCTTTTACACCCTTACCAACGTCGGCATGATCATGCGGCCGGACTTGTTCGAGCAGCACACCGTCCACTTCCATGGTTATCCCAACGCTTCGACGTTCTACGACGGCGTGCCGGACGCCTCGGTGGCGATTAACATCGGCGGTAGCTTCACCTACTACTACTTGGCGCCGGATGCCGGAACTTACTTTTGGCACTGCCACATAACCCCTCCTGAGCACTTGCAGATGGGAATGGTCGGTCAACTTTATGTGCGGCCACGGCAGAATCGGGTGCCGGCCGGTGCCAGTCTATATGATGCACTCGTAGCGCAGCAGGGGGATAACCGCACGAAATGCGATTCCACTCAAGACATCCTATGCAGCAATCCATTGCCGTTCGGAGCATCCGCCGCTTCAGCGCCTCGGGCTGCAACTGGCAATTACGCTTACAACGACGGCGATGGCTCCACCCACTACGACGTCGAGTATCCCCTCCAGATTCACGGCTTCGATCCCAACTTCCACTTTGTCGGCATGACCTTCAACCCCGAAGAATTTAGTGACATGAAGGACAAATATTTCCTACTCAATGGGCGGAGCTACCCCGACACGGTCACGCCAGGTCCTTTGGCCACACAAGCGACAGATGGCAAGATGCATTTTGCCCAGCCCCTGCCCTCCATCATCAACATCCCGGCCGGCGGGAGGGCGCTCCTGCGCATTTCTGACCTGGATGTTACGGAATATCAAACGCTGGCCTCGCTCGGAATTCCGATGACGGTGATCGGCTTCAATGCCAAGCTCCTGCGCGATCAGGCGGGAAACAACCTGTACTTCAACACCAATTCGGTCACGCTGGGCGGCGGCGAGTCACTCGACGTCATTCTGGATGCCAGCGACACAACGAAGTATCCGTCGGGCAGCGTGTTCTATCTCTATACCCCGAATCTCGACCATTTGTCCAACGACGCAGAGAATTTTGGCGGGCTCATGACCGAGGTCCACATCAATTAGGAGAGCGGCGATGAAAGCGATGAAAATGAACACTACGATTTCTAAAACTCGGCTACTTCTTTTGCTGGTGCTGGCGTTGCTGCTCACAGCCACGACTCACGCCGCTGCCCCAGGCATCACCGGGCCGATCTTCAACTTGACGGCACAAGCTGCTTTTATTAGCCAGCCGGACGGGGCCGCGGTGTACTCTTGGGGATACGGTTGCGATCTGAGCGCGCCGCAGCCCGTCTTTGCCCCCCAGCTCACAGCCACTCCTTTCTGCTATGCCATGCAAGTCCCCGGGCCTACGCTGATCGTTCACGAAAACGATGTGGTCACCGTGAAGCTGCTGAATGGTCTCCCTGCCGCGGCGGGCAACACCTCGATCCTTTTTCCCGGCTTTAACGTTAACGCGACCGGTGGCGTTGCGGGGCTGCTGACCCAGGAGGCGGCGCCTGGCGGCACGGTAACCTATACGTTTACCGCCTCCTCCCCGGGAACGCGCGCCTATTACAGCGGAACCCAGGGCGATCTTCAGGTCGAGATGGGCCTCTATGGCGCCATCATCGTGCTTCCGGCCAGCGTCCCGGCCAACTGCACCTCAGGGCTGCATGCAGCAAACCTCGCCGCAGAAGCGCACTGGAGCGAGAGTGACTTCCGGCTTGCACCGGCCGCATACGACCATCCCGATACCTGCTACGACCGGGAGTACCTGTTCCAATTCTCCGAGATGGACCCCAAAATACACACGGCGGCGCTCGCGCAGATTACGGATATCGCGACTTGCGTGCCCACTCAAAGCAGGCTAACTTGCCCAACGACTTTGGAGGTCCCGACCGAGCCCTATCAACCCGCCTATTTCCTGATCAACGGTCGCTCGATGCCCGACGACATGGACCCCAACTACGCGGCGCAGTATCCGCATCAGCCCTACAACGGCAACCCGCACATGCATCCGGGGGAATTGACTCTGATCCGCGTAATCGGCCAGGGAAGGTGGCAACATCCTTTCCACGAGCATGGCAACCACGTGCGTATTCTAGCGCGCGACGGGAATTTGATTCTCAGCGGTTCAACGATCACCTATCCGGGTGCGGCAGCGCAAGCGCTTGCCGGACGCCTGGAGTTCACCACGGACACGACGCCGGGACAGGCGTTTGACGGAATTTTCTACTGGAGCGGCAAGGGTCTGAACTGGGATCCCTATGGTCACCATCCCGGCTCGAGCGACGCCTCCGCCAAGCTTTCATGCACTCCGGATGCGAACGGCTACAACACGGCCGCGCCTACCGCGATCAACTTCTGGGAGTGGTGCCAGGACCATAACAAGCCCATGCAGGTGGCTCCGTTCGGCGATGTCGCCGGCGGCGGCCCTGCTACGCTGCCCGACGCGAACATTCTGACGAATGGTGCGTGGTACGGCGGGAGTCCCTATCTCGGTCCAAATGCAACACTTCGGGCAACTGGATGCATGCCCAGTGGCGCTACTCAAACCAACGCGCCCAACTGCGGTGCCACGGGCTCAACTCCGCCTTCCGGCACCATAGCAAACCCGCCATCGAGCGAAGCTGGCTTTGCTTTCATGTGGCACTCGCACAACGAGCGCGAGATTACCACCAACAACATTTTCCCCGGGGGCATGCTGATGATGATGCTCGTTGATTCCCGGGAATTCGTCATTGACGAATCCAACTAATGAACAGGAGAAGAGCGATGCGATCGAACGATCTGAGAACTTGTCTGAAGACGGCAGTACTCCTCACGGCTGTTCTCCTGCTCGGAGCGGGCCGCGTCATTGCCCAGCAGCAGGTCAATCTGACCGCGGGACCGACCACCATAACCTTGCCGGACGGTTCCACGGTGCCGATGTGGGGCTATAGTTGCGGCACAGCCGTAACTGGCTCCACGGCGACGTGCGCCAAATTGAATCCGTTAGCGACCGCGTGGTCTCCCGTCGCCATTACAGTTCCCACGGGACAAAGCCTGACCATCAATCTCACTAATAATCTCTCGTTTTTACCGGCAGGGAGCTCGTCTGCCAATGGTGTGCCGACGTCATTGGTGATCGTCGGTCAGTTGGGCGCGGGTCTCGGAACGACGGCGACATCCGCGCCGAGCCCGGATCACTCCAAGGCCCAGCCGCTTACCTGGCCCATCGCCGGTGATGCGCCCGGTGCGGGGCTAACTGGCGTGGGCGTTGCCCCAACGCAGGGGAACCGTGTGCAGTCGTTCTCCACGGAAGTGGCTGCGGGAGCAACAACGTCGCTGACTTGGACAGCACCTCGGCCCGGCACGTACTTGCTTGAATCTGGCACACACCCATCCATCCAGGGCCCCATGGGGCTTTACGGCATGGTAGTGGTAACGACGGCGCCCGGGGCTACGGCTGGCACTGCGTATCCTGCTGTGGGTTCGATTCCCGCTGTGACCTACAATGCAGAGGCCAACCTCCTGTTTAGCGAAATCGACTCCGTGCAAAACGCCGCGGTGAACGGGGCTGTAAATTCTCCGGGTTTCAAGGAAATGACGATGAGAACCTTCGGAGGCCAGGTCGGTTCGATCTCAGTTACGAACGGAGGATCGGGCTATACGTCGAATCCCGCCGTCACCATTTCGGGAGGTGGGAGCTCGTCGAGTGCCACCGCGACTGCGACTGTGGGGGCCGTTATCACTGGCATCACCGTGACTGGTGGTGGCTCCGGGTATTCGACTGCTCCGGCAGTCACAATTAATGATACCGGCACCCCGATCACGAACGCTAGTGCAGTGGCCGTTGTGTCGTTTGCCGTTAGCAGTGTCGGAGTGACATCGGCAGGCACCGGCTATCTTGCAGGCGATGTCATCAATTTGACGGGCGGCGGTGGCTCGGGTGCGGCCGCTTCGGTGGCCACAGTGGATGCCAGCGGTGGCATCGTGACCGTCACTGTTACGAATGGTGGCTCAGGCTACACTTCAGCCCCCACAGTAAGCAGTATCACCAGCGTAGCGGGAACGGGTGCTGTGCTTGCCCCAGCGTTGGCCGCGACAGGAGTTGTCAGCGCAATTAATGTGACCAACGGCGGCAGCGGCTATACTTCTCCATCCGTCACCATTGCCTCCCCTAGCTCAGGTACGACTGCCACTGCGACCGCGTCGTTTGCCGGCACACCGGGTGTCGTCTATGCCGTTACTGTTACTAGCGGTGGCTCGGGGTACCACGGCGCACCTACGGTCACGATTGCTGCTCCCGGGGGCACGGGGACCGCGGCCACGGCTATTGCAAGTGTCGGCCAATCCTGCTTCAACGGACTACCGTGCTATCCCTCTGCCGTAAACTACACGCCAATGTATTACCTGATTAACGGTGCTGCGTTCAACAAGACGAATGCAGCAGCCTCCGTGTTTAACGCGACGGCGGGCACGGCCACTACCGGGATTTCTGGAACTGTTTTAGTGCGCATGGTGAATGCGGGCTTGCGCATGCACGTGCCGTCAATCGTCGGATCGCAAACCGGTGTGGCAGCGACCACGGGTGGGCAGCCACCTGCGGGCTTCTCTCTAATCGCAGAGGACGGCAACCCCTTGCCAGGTATTCCGCGTATACAGAGCGAAGTATTCATGGCCGCAGGCAAGACTTACGATGTGATGATTAATGCGCCTGCCGCTGGCGCCTCGGCCGTTCCGGTGTACGATCGTGAGTTAAGTTTGTCGGGCAACGCCACCGCGCGTGACGCCGGCATGCTCGCCTACATTGGCATTAATGGGTCCGGACTCCCGGTCGCGAACGGCACCGGCGTGTTTGCCAGTGCGATGGCGCGCGACGATAGCTACCATTCTCTTGTTGCAGGCCAGAAATTCACGGTTTCGGATCCCGGCAAGGGCGTAATCGCCAACGACACGAACGTCTACGGCGTTCACCTCCTGGCGCCTGCTGCTAATGGTACAGTGACCCTCAACGCCAATGGTACCTTCACGTATGTTCCCAATTCGGGCAGTACTGCTACCTCGGATTCCTTCACCTATTGCGCGAACGGTTCGATAACGGCGGGTGTGTGCTCTTCTGGTTTGACCGCTGCAGTGACACTGGGTGCGGGTGATACAAGCAGCACAGTCGTCTGCAGCAGCACCTCTTATACCGCGAACACGGCCGCATACCTGGCCATCAAGACCCCGGGAGTCCTTGCATCTTGTACAGACTCGAAGGGCTTTCCTCTCACCGCTACAGCGTTTACAGGAGCGGGAGTTGTGGGGGATGCGAGCGGCGGTTTCACCGTTTCGCTGGCCACGCCTTGTACTACCTCGACCGGTTGCCCGACGTCTTTCACCTTCCAAGCGAAGAATTCGCAGGGAATCCTCAGCTCGGCTACGACTGTGAACGTTACCTTCCCGGCTGCCAGCAATCTGCTGGTCAAGGTTTTGGACGGTGCTGACAAGACCACTGAGATTACCGACTATCGCTGGATTATCGAGGAAGACCGCACCTTCTACATTGACCCCAAATGCACAACGAATTCCTCCACGGCGATTCCGGGCTGTCCTCCACCTCCGGCTCCAGGGAGCACTACAGGGACCACGGTTCCGCCAACCTTTGGTGTGAATTTCCACACCAGCTACATGCCGGTGGTGGCGGCGGGCTGCACTGGGCAGCTTTCCTGTGAAGGTGGCCAGACCATGGTGGATCCGGCGACCGGTTCGCATGTTCCTGCGGTGTGCGACGTGGGCAACGGCGTCTGCCGGCCCGATCCCACAGGAAATGGATTCACGCCTCTGAATCCCAGCCAAGTTCATCTGGATCCGACCAAGCGCTACTATATTTCTGTACTGCCGGGTGACGCGGCTAACCCATTTGGTGCCGCATATGGCGGGGCGCCTGACTGTTCTGCAGCAGGAGCCGCGGCTGGAAGCTGTGGCCACGGCATGGGTGGAGTTCCCATTCCCGCACTGCCTGCGGGCGCTACTAGTTATCCGACGACGCCATATACGATCCTGACGCAGCCCACTCCGTTCCCGCCTGCGAACGTGTCGGTATTCATCTTCGAGGACGATTTCCCGCTCAACGGCGAGCAGGATGCCGGTGGTGGAATTCCGGGCGCACTAAATACCGTCAACGAGCCCGGTCTAAGTGGCTTTGAAATCACCCTCTTTGACGATGCTGGCGGCACCGGCGATGCTACCGGACAATTGACGCACGACATGTTCAACCAACCACTTTCGAACAGCTTGGCGGGAACCATCGACCCCCTCAGTGGTCTCGACGCCTGCCCGATTACGAAGGATCCCCTGCATGGTATGGACACATCGAACGGCAATGCGCCAGGTTCTTTGGGTACGCTGGGGATTACAGGCAGAATCGTTACCTGCCCAGCGTTCGAAGCTGACGGTGTAACTCCGTCTCCATTGGTTGGCCAAGCCCTCATTCCCAACATGATGCAGGGAAGATACGGCGTTGTGGCCAACCCAGCGGCAGACCGCATCGCCAGAGGTGAAGAGTGGCTGCAAACCAACACCTTGGACGGGCAGAAGGCCCACGATTCGTTCGTGCGCATCGGTGAACCCAGCTACTTCCAGGAGTACGGTCCGGCCGGCTACCACGTTTCGATCGGCTTCGCCAATCCGCAAATCATCAACAGTCGCTTGGCAGGAGTCTGCGCAGGTGCCGATCCGAGCATCACAGGCACGAATTGCCACAACACCTTAACCGGCACCGTCACAACCGAACGGATGAGCCGCACCCCGGATGAAAGACTCTACAGCAGCGGCGATAACAGCAGCTTCGCCTTCACTCAGTGCTACGTGAGCTTTGGCGATCCCGACGGCGAGGACTTCGCCTTCACCAAGTGCGGCCCCGATGGCTCCTTCACCCTCTCTGGTCTTCCCGACGGCGAATGGCGGTTAACCGTCTTTGACCAATGGAATGATATGTTGGTGGACGGCCTTTCTACGCCCGTAAGGCTTGCTGGCGGGACAACGGTCAATATGGGCAATATCGCCATGAACCAGTGGCAGGCCAATATCTACACTTCGACTTTCTTCGACGCCAACGGGAACGGCGTTCGCGATCCCAACGAATCCGGGCTCACCTTGGTGTCTACGAATATTCGCTTCCGCGATGGCAGCTACTCCAACTTCAACAACACCGACCTGAGCGGCAACGCCGGCTTTAACGAAGTGTTCCCGCTGTTCAGTTGGTACGTGATTGAATCGGACTCGACGCGTTACAAGAGCACCGGGACGCACGTGGTCTACGACGCCGGCGGGCCCGCCGACGGCTCTCCATCCTGCGGCGCAACCGGCTACCCGGCGTGCGGAACCTCAGCCATCGGCAATATGATGGCGAACACGAACGAACCGGCCGCCGTCGCTCTGCCGACTGCCCTGCGGGTACCCGGCGCGTACTATTGCGCCACTGCCGATTGCACCGATGCCCCTGCTGCTCCGTCTAGGACAGCCACAACCAGCGGATCGGGCGGCTCCACAGGACGAGTCGATCCGCCGTGGCTTGCTTGGCCAGGTACCGAAGGCTGGCAGGGTTTTTCGGGACAGAACAGTTTCCTCGAATTCGGCAAGAAGCCGTTCGTAGTCGGCGAGACGGGCGGCATCCATGGTGAAGTGAACTACGCCTCGACCCGCCCCTTCGACGATCCAGAGCTCGTGCTGCACGTGAGCTGGACGCCGGACGTGCCAAACGTAACCGTTAATCTCTACCAAGAGAACGTTGCAGCTGATGGCGTGACCACAACCCTCAAACTGATCGACAGTACCAAGACCACCAGTTGGGACGATTGGGCGCAGGGCTTCCGGTCCGATGGTAATCCCAACATGAGCTGCCCTGGGCAGTCCACTACCGATCTCTTCTACTTCTCGCTGTTTAACCAGCCTGATTACCTGGACGTGTACAACAACCAACATAACGGCACTGCGCTCCACACGATTCCGAATAATTCCCAGTTCAAATGCTATGACGGCATGCACAACTGGAATCAGCTCCAACCGACGCCTTACGATGGCATGTACCAGTTCCCCAGTGTTATCGGCATCAACCCAACAACCGGAAGACCGGCGACCCCAGCCGGAGTTACTGCTGGCGTCGGTGTACCCGGCACGGCTTCCTTTGTGGCCGCGAGCTTGCCTGGGACAAACTGCACGATCTGCGTCCCGAACCCCGACACAGCGGACTCCTACAGGGTTGGCACGGCCATGCTCCCCGCCGGCAAGTATGTAGTCGAAGTGGTTGTTCCACCGGGTTACGAACTAGTTAAGGAAGAAGACAAGAACATCCTGATCGGCGACAATTACATCGCGCCGGTCACGCAGCAGTTCGGTGGACTGGGTTCCATCTATATTCTCCCCGACCAGGCCGCGGTCGGCGCGAGCTACAACGCCAACAACGCTCAGAACCAGACCGCGGATTTGGGTACTTTGAACCTGCCCCGCGGCGAAGGCGACACGGGAAGCGTGGAACAGTTCTGGCCCTGTGTGGGCGAGGCGCGCATCGTGCCTGACTTCATGAGCATCTTCCCGCAGGCCCACGAAGTAGCGGCCTTTGCCGGAGCTACGCGCAATCTGTGCGACCGCAAGGAAATCACGCTGCAAGACCAGGCATCGGCGCTGGCGAAGTTCTACATCTTCAGCTCGACGCACGTCGCCGCCCACTTCACCGGCATAATCACGGACGACTTCACTTCCGAATTCGATCCTTTCTCTCCGGTTTTTGGTGAGAAGTTCTCGCCTCCAGACATGCCGGTCAGCATCAAGGATTGGGCCGGAAACGAAATTTCTCGCGTGTACAGCGACCATTGGGGGGTCTACGATGGCTTGACCTACTCGACCTGGGAAGTCAACCCCCCCAACCCGACCGGGTATGGGCCAACGATGATGGTCACTTGCATGAACGACCCAGGACCGGTCCTGGACACGAATCCGGCTTCGCCCACCTACAACCAGATGATTACGGATCCGTTGTTCAGCCCGCAATACAGCCAGTTCTGCTATGAGATCCCGTTCATGCCGGGACAGACGCAGTACATGGATACGCCTGTCGTGCCTACATCCGCTTTCGCGGGTGCGGGCTACAACAATGTGGACTGCTCCTATCCCGATGCCACACCCGCGGTCAAGGAAGTGGATGGCGACGGACTCGGACCTTGGGTGAGCGCGGCGGGTCACACCCTCACGATTACTGCATTGGGTGACCAGATGGTGCCCAACAACGCCTACGCCGGGCCTCAGGCTACGACTGCTCCCTACAACCAGAAGTTTGTTAAGCGGCACTTCGGCTTTGGTGCCAGCCCCACAGTAACCATCGGTGGTGTTCAAGCCTCATGTACTGGCGGCGACCTCTCGCTGACTTGCACCGTTCCGACAGGCGTGCAACCGTGCCTCGTTCAGCAACAGGCGCAGTACGGCGGCTCGACAGCCTATTGCGGCGAACTGGTCATCACCTCCGCCCCTGTGACCACGGGGACCGGTGGTGTCACCGGAGTGACGGTCACCAACGCAGGCAATGGTTATACTGCCAGGCCCACGGTGACGTTCAACAACACCGGGACCGGTGGTAGCGGTGCAGCCGCGTCTACATTCCTGGGGGTAACCCGCGTGACAGTACCCGCTGCCGGCATCGGCCGTGGTTACACCAGCCAGCCGGCTGTAACGTTCACTGCATCCCCGGCAGGTGCAGCCGCCACGGCGACTGGAACAGCCATCCTCGGGTCAGGCACGACGGCAGGGAGAGTAGTCGGCGTCACCGTAACCAGCCCAGGTTCGGGGTATACCAGCAGGCCGACGGTGACTTTCGCCCCGCCGTCTTGCACCATTAACGGAACGACATGCGTACAGGCAACCCTGACCAACTCTTCCACAACGGGTGTCTTCATGGACGTAGTCTCGGTGACCGTTACCGCTGCCGGAACTGGTTATACCAGCAACCCCACAGTGACTTTCACCGTGCCGTCTTGCACCATTAACACAACCACGTGCGTACGGACCACCGGAACAGCCGCGGCTTCGCCCATCCAGCACTTTGCTGGCAAGCAATCAATTGATTCGGTGACGGTCACCATCGGTGGCAAAGCTCCGACTCACGTCCCCGCCACCGCGTCGATCCAGAGTGCGATTGACGCCGCCGCTCCGGGCGACTTGATCATCGTTGACCCGGGCTTTACGCCATCAGCAACTGCCGCAGCTGGAACTTCGTGCGCCGGGGTAACTGCGCCGACCACCACCTGTGTCGAAACGGCTGGTACCCACAACGAAATATTGCTTATGTGGAAGCCGGTCCGACTGCAAGGCGTCGGGGCTGCCAGTAGCGTCATCAACGCCAATACCCATCCGGCGGGCCAGACCAAGATGGACGCCTGGCACCAGCGGATCGTTTGTCTCTTTGGCCTGGGGTTGAATGGTTCACCAGTCAACACCAGCCCGCATACGGGTGATGTCAACACGCTTAAGAACGTATTTGATCCCACCGGGAAGGTCTCTTGCCCTGGAACGGGATGGAACTACTTTACAGCGTTCGACGAGAGTGGTGCGACGACCGGCTCCTCCGCTACCAATGCGCAAGTAGATCGTTTGCCGCTGGAGTCGGTTGTTGGATGGAGTGCCGAACTCAATGGCAACCTCGCCGAGCAGTTGCAAGAGCCATCCTTGATGGGCGCTCTGGAAGGCGCGGGCATTACCGTGCTTGCTAAGGGCGTGAACTTCCCCTCCGATCCTTATGACTCGACTCTACTCGCAGGGTTCCCGACCGGCACGACACTGCTCATCGGAACCGATGCCGGCGGTGGCGGTAACTTCCCTGTGGGTGACGCCAATGCCTTCTGCCACACCAGCGCCGCCAGTGCGGCTAACCCGTTCCCGAGCAACTATTCGTGCAACCCCTCAAGCATCGACGGCTTGGGCATCACGAATAGCTCCCAGGGCGGCGGCGGCATCTTCGTCCACGGCTGGGCACATAACCTGCAAATCGCCAACAACCGCATTTACAGCAACGCCGGAACGCTTTCGGGCGGCATCAACATTGGCCAGGGTGAATTTGCTCCGCCCTACACCCAAGGCGGGGGCGCCCTAAATGCCCCTCCGGGCTCGTGCGAGGACAGCCCTGTACCGAACGCTATTCTGCCATACTGCGAAAATGTCAATGTGAATATCCATCACAACTACGTCGCATGGAACTCTTCCACCGGCGATGAATTGTTCTCGGCCAGTCCGGCGGGTGCGGGCGGTGTCAGCATCTGTACCGGCGCCGACTATTACAAGTTCAACTACAACTGGGTATGCGGCAATCTGAGCAGTGGAGATGGCGGCGGCGTCGGCCATATCGGGTTCACCTTCAATGGCGACATCGAGCACAATACCATCCTCTTCAACCAGAGCACCAACCCCACAATCCCGACCAACGGTGGCGGTCTCATCGTCATGGGCGCTCCGGATCAGGACCTTGTTTGCAATACGATCATTCCCCTACTCGACCTAGATTGTGCACCTACCGCAGCAGTTGGTGGGGCTGCCAGTGTTACGCCGAGCGACGGCGTCGGTCCGGGCCTGGTCATCAACGCCAACCTGATCATGGGGAACGCTGCTGAGAGCGGCACTGGGGCGGGCATCGCCTTCAATGCTGTTAACGGCACGGACATGGTTAACTTCCCCACCGATCCAGGACAGTGGAATCTGGTGACCGTGACCAACAACATCATCGTGGACAACGTGGGCGGTTGGGATGGCGCCGGAATCTCGCTGGCCGATTCTCCCAACGTGAACATCATCAACAACACCATCGCTTACAACGCCAGCACGGCTTCGGCAGGAATCCTCTTCAACACCCTTGGGGCTCCTCTTGCCAGCCAGGGCGGAAGCAGCTGCTCGAGCACGGCGACAACCACATGTCCTCGGCCCGCTGGGCTGGTGGCCATCCAGCATAGCGCAGTTTTGGCGGCGAATCTGCCGTCGAGCACTGGTGGCGTCAATGTCGTCTGCCCGCCAGGCCATTTCCAGACCACGGCAACCAACGGATCTTGCAAGACCGTCTCGTATCCGAAGCTGGAGAACAACATCTTCTGGCACAACAGCTCGTACTACATTGGCGTGGGCCCCCTCAGCCCGCAATTCCAGCAGAATGTGGTGTCGCTGTTTAACGCTTTCACCCACACTGCGGTTGCGAATCAGCCGGCGGCGGACAGCTCGACGACGACGGCTGGCAGCACGACCATCACCGGAGGCACCGGCGCTTGCGTCAGCGGTACCCAATACTGGGATATCGGCGTGCGCGGTGACACTGGCCCGACCAACCATGGTTCCGGGGTCACACTCCGAGCAACGGATTCAGTGCTAACAGCCGGTGGATCTAGTGTTTTGAGTTCGGGTAACTCAACGGGTGCCCCGAACTTCATCAGCCAGTACTGCGACGGATCACGCGTGTCCCCGGAAACGCCGGGACTTCTAGCCGCGGGCTGGCAGGTGCCTCCGGGTATTTCGGACGCAACCGTGCCGAACCCCATCTTCAACTTGACTCCGACGGCTACGGTGGACGAAGGCAACAACTGGGTCAACATGAGCTGGGGCCCCCTCACGATGACCAATCCAACAGTTGCGGCCGGACCTAACGGAAATTACGGTGGCGGCCTCCCGCTCGGTAATTACGGCATTGCCGCAGCATCCTCGGCGGCAGGGAGGGTCCCAGGTGGCTCGGCGAACTACGTCGACGCTCCTAATTTCGACTTCTACAACAATCCAAGGAAACCTGGTCCAATCGATGCTGGGGCGGTTCAACGGACCGGGACTGGCACAAACAGAGACTTCACTGTTTCACCCGCGTTGGTGGACTTTGGTCTTGTACCTGTCCATAGCCCGACAACCTTGGATCAGGACATCCAAGTCATTAACACGGGTGGCGTGCCGCTCTCGTTCAACGCAGCCAGCTTCGCGATTTCGTGCGCGAATGTGACGACTGGATGCAGTACAGCAAGCTACACCATCGTGTCCAATACGTGCTTCGTCGGTGGGGGCACATCGACCCTTGCTCCGGGAGCAAGCTGCGTAATCAACGTGGTCTTCAACCCCATCAGCACGTCGCAAGCAGCGAGGAATGCAACTCTAAGCGTGAACCCGGTTGGTAACGGCGGCGCGGAGTTCGTCTCGCTCACCGGCCACGACACGATTGCGACGGTAACTGTCTCCCCACTCACCCCGGCGTTGACCACAACTCCGGCAAGCACCGTCGCGCACACCGGGACGATCACAATCACCAACACTACCAACCCGAACACAAATCTCGATGCTGGCCCGTTTATCCCAACCGCCATAACGCTCACACCGCTGGCTGGCACGGGCACGTTCACGCGCGGCGGCACTTGCGCGGTGGGCACGCCGATCAACGCGGGAGGGACTTTGGTACCGCCCGCGGCCGGCTCGAGTTGCACGATCACGATCACCTACACGCCACCGGCAGGCGCAACAGGAGCGGCGCTGAACGGTCGGGCCAACCTCACGGTAACGGGGAACGGCAGGGCCTCCACGGCACCGCTCATCAACCTAAACTTTAACGCGAACTGAGCAAAAATCAGCTGGGCGGGCATCTACGGATGCCCGCCTTGTTTTCTAATAAAAGACCTTTTGGAAAGAGGACAAACAAAAATGCCAGAAAGCAATGCCATCAGGAAAACAATGTCCATGCTGCTGGCCGGAGTTTTCGGCAGCAGCATCTCGGTTTTCCAGGCTGGAGCGCAAACCTCTTCTCAGCCCACGAATCCGAAGCGATCTGCAGCTCCGATGCACTACCGCCCCGATCGCTTCGCTGGACGCGCCGGAAAGTTCTACGCGCTGATATGGGGTATCGACTCGCTCAGCGTAAAGTATGCCGAGTCTGGCGAGGTCATTCGATTCAGCTACCGCGTACTGGATCCCAACAAGGCGCGGACCTTGAACGACAAGAAGCTCGCGCCCAGCTTGATCGACCCGGAAGCTGGAGTGAAATTGGTGGTTCCGTCCCTGGAAAAAGTGGGGCAGTTGCGTCAGAGCAGCACACCTGAGGCAGGCAAGTCCTACTGGATGGCCTTCTCGAACAAGGGCCGATTGGTCAAGCGCGGAGACCGCGTCGATGTCGTGATCGGGCCGTTCCACGCTCAAGGACTGGTGGTCGATTAGCTTGGCCTCCGAACCGGAACCGAGAGAAGGGCCAACCAACTTGAGGCGGCTTTTATCAGCCGACTAGCCGTGGCGCCGGAATACCCAGCCCGGGAACTGCCTGCGCGAAAAAATATTGATTCTGCCGATCAGCGTGAGCCTCTCAATCGAGCCTCATCTCAGCTAAAAGGGCGCCGCGCGCTTCTAGGCTCCGGCCCGGGACAAGCCCGCAGTTTTCCTCGGAGGCGCATGGATTGAGAGCCCAGAGCAAACAAGCAGCTAAAGCGAATTGATTTCCCATCTCACCCTTCCCTCCGGCACCGCCGCTCGTTATTTTTCTGCAATGATGGCGGCATCCCGAGGGTAATGCTTTGGCCGTGCGAGACCGCGGTTTGCCGGAGAATTTCCGAGCCCGCCCCGTACTCGTAGACAAAAGTCTGAGAGTTGCTTGAGTAATTCAAGTAGTAGTGCAGCGTTTTGTTTTTGCGGTTGACTCCGTGCTTCACGCGCACGGGAGCAGGCAGATTCTGGTCCGCTCCCGTTAGTCCTGCCCTCTGAAGCACCGCGAGGAGCACGTCGCTTTGAGTTTGTCGCTCCGCACCGTGCCTTCGTAGGTCAGCGTGCCCTTGCCGAACGTGTTTTGCGCGATGGCGGCGTACTTTCCAAAGAACGTGTGATCGTAATACGCCAACGGTTCGGCTACCGTGAGAGCATGCTCTTCCGGTCTGACGGCCACGGTTCACCTGGGCGCCCAAGCCGACAAGGACGGCATCACATGCACTCCTCTGACCTATACCGCCAACACCGGCCACCTACTTGGCCATCAAGACTCCCGGCGTCCTGTCAGGCTGCAAAGATGCTTCGGGCCACTTTCTGTCAGCACGACAACGCCCGAGCGAACCCGATAGCCCCGAGGGGCGGTCGAACGGTCTCTTGGATGCCAACAGCGGGTTCACCGCGTCGGTCAGCGGGGCGGGCAGCTACTCCTTTAGCTTCACGTAGCTTCACCGGCAAAGAACTCTCAGGGTGCGACCGCCAGCGGAAACGTGACACTCACTTTCCCGGCGGGCAGCGGTTTGCTGGTCAAGGTTTTGGACGGCTCCGACAAGAAACCTGAGATCACTGACTACCGCTGGATCATCGAGGAAGACCGCACCTTCTACATCGACCCCAACTGCACAATAGCGCGACTTGCACTCCCTCACAATTCCCCATTAGGAGCCGCAGACGCCTTTGATCAGGCGCGATGGAGCAGAATTATAATTCCACGGTCAATCATGCAAAGACCCGATCGATGTTCGGGTTCACCCTGGCGTTAAATCGGCCCGGATGGATATTCCGAGAGACTGGCAGCTCACAAGACGCTTTCGGTGCCGACATGTGGCAAGTGTTGCGCCGTCGTGGAGTGGAAGCACGATTCCAAATGTCGGCAGTCGGGAGACTCGCTTCGCACTGAGGCGCACCCTCAGCTCTCGGCTGGAGGCCGGTGCTTGAGTACCGCTCTCGAAAGGGCATAGCTCAGGAGCGCCGCAAGGATGACCGCGAGGGACACTTGCCAGATATGCTGCTTCAGGAACGGCAGTGCTTGGTGGCCGTAGCGTATGGCCAGGTATCCAATCCCGAAATAGCGCATCGCTCGCGCCAGCGTGATCGCTGAAGCAAAGCTCACCACCGGCACCTCGAACACTCCCGCCGCCACCACAAATATCTTGAACGGCGTTGGCGGCGGCAAAAGGGCAGCGATTAACATGCCGCCGAATCCGTTCTTCACCACCCAATTGTGTATGGCCTGCGCGCGCTTGCCCGCGTGCCTGTGAAACAGCGCTTCCCCGCCCTTCTCTGCCAGGTAGAACAGCAGCACACAACCCAGGACCGATCCCAGCATTGCCAGGAACGCGTACAGCGGCATCCTCGCCGGATGCTGAATGGAAAGCTCAACCAGGAGGAGGTCGTTGATTACGGGAAACGTCAGCACGGAGGAGTCGAGGAACGAAATCAGAAACAGCCCCGGCGCGCCCAGCCCTCCAGCGAACGCCACGATGTTCTCTTTCCACCCGCTCAATCCCGTCGCCAAAAAATTCCTCCACGTGGTAGCCATTTCCCGCGTTTTTGCTTGCGCCGCGGCGTCCGCGGAACTTGTAGAGGCCGGGCTTTAGCCCGGCTTTTCCTCTCCTGGCGCGACTTCGCCTATGGGTTCGCCGCTAGCCGTTCTCCGTTAGGGCAACGTCGAACTCCAGCAAAACTCTTGCCATCCTCAGTCCAGCAAGGTAATGCTGCGAACCGCTGTTACTTGGCAGTCGTTTTGGGCAACTGGAATAACTGACACCCGGAATGATGACTCAGAACCCGTGGGCCTTTTGATCCGCCAGTCTATTGCGCAAACGCCGCCCGGTCGAAATGATTCATGAACACCTGCATCAACGCGGTGCGATGCAGGTTTGGCAGCTTGGGAATCTCGCCGATGACGCGCACGTGCCCGAACCGCTCGATGGTCTCCCGGTTCTCGCGGTTCTGGTCGCCAATCAGCACCACGCCGTGCACCGGCAGCTCCGCCGCATGCAGCGCCGCCAGCGTCAGCAGCGTGTGATTCACAGTGCCCAGCCCGCTCCGCGCCGCCACCAGCACGGGCAATTTGAATTTCACCATCAAGTCCAGCATGAATTGCTTCTGATTGACCGGCACCAGCACGCCTCCCGCGCCTTCCACAATGAGCCAGTCGTTGATCAGGCTCGTGGGCATGTTGATCTTTCCGATGTCGATTTCCACACCCGCCCAACGCGCCGCCAGGTCCGGCGAGACCGGCGGAACAAATTTGTACACCTCGTCCAGCGTGCGGTCCGTGCCGATGCCCGCCAGCCGCATCACCGTCACGCGGTCCGAGCCTTCGAGCGTTCCCGTCTGGATCGGTTTCCAATACACGGCGTCCAGCGCGGCGCAAAGGAGCGAGGAAAGCACCGTTTTGCCGACCCCTGTATCGGTTCCAGTGATAAAAAAATGATGTCTCAAGCGCGGTCCACCGCGTCGCACCAATATTTAAGTTCGCGCCGCCTATTCAACGTATTCTCCGGCGCACCAGTTCATCATTGGCGCTTCCGCTCGTCAAGAAAAACTCCAGCCGCCCGCTTCCATGAGGTACTGCCGCTGCCCGTACCGTCCGTGGGGCGAATACTTTCGCGGCGAGCTTCTGCTTCTCGGCATCCTTAAGCCGTCTGCCGGAAGGTATTATTCCCCATGCCCCCATCGACCTGGACTTCGCCCAATACAGGGTTCTCTTTGTGGGGTGCGGCGGCTTGGGGCTTTCTTTTGCACCGTTCTTCGTCCTATATTCTGCCAGCCCTGGCCAGACTGGATCATTCAAGCTGAACCCCGCATCTTACCATCAGCTGTCACCTTGGCAAAAACGCCTCGCCCTGTGCGTAAAGAAACGCCTGCGTGATCTCGTTGTCGCGAGGGATAGATTTGAAAAGGCAATTCCGAGCGTGCGGCTTACCAATTCACTCGCAGAGCCAAGGTCTGAAACGGAAATGAAACGGAGTTGTCTAGCCAATCCAGCTCAACTGAAAAAGACCCCGTTCTCTTCGCGTCCCAGCACGGAAATTAAGTTTGCCGCAGGGTCGGGCGGCGTGTCCGACTGGAATTGGAAGCCTGGCTGCTCAGCGGACCAGACAATCGAAGACGTCCATGCCGAGCACGCGAAGGCGGGCCCGTTGGCTGTCAAAGTCCACTTGGACCGCATCGTGCCTCACTGGGATCATCCAGAATACATCGTTCCGGTCAACGTGGACGTTGTAATCATGGATCTGTTTATAGACGCTGGCCGATCCAACCGCACCGGTGTAAAGGTCCAGTCAAACAAAGGCGAATGTGCCTCTATGTTGTTGGCCGTCGGTAGCAATAAACTTCCCTTGGCTGAACCCCATGTCCGCCTGAAACGCAAGACCCGTCATGGCTCCACTGGTAGTGTCCGTTCCCATCCCGCCGCCGCGTATGTGCGTGAGGCCCACAAACCCGTCGAAATCTGTGATCTGCGACGGATCGCTGATGTCGGCCAGCGCCTTGGCAGGAAACATTGTTCCTGCCGCGCCACGGATGAGGCCACGGCGGCTTAGCCACTTCTCCTGAAATTGATCCCATAGACTGAAACCTCGATTGTTCATTGTCGTTCTCCTTGAACACACCGACGAACACCAAACGAACGCGTTCATCTGCGTGCGATTGCCGGTGGCACCGAAAATAGCCACTGATAAGCCATGGGGAAATCCAAGGGAAAGAAAATCGGAATAATTGCGGAAACTTTGCTCTGCTTGGACAGGAGTCGTCAAGTCCAAAAGTTGCCAACGAAGGCCCATCCCCAGAAGCCAAAGAGGAACGCAACATCAGTTCCTGACGCCGATGAACGCGGAAACCAGTGCGCATGGCTGCCACACGGCGAGGCTGTTTGACCCATCACCCCCAAAATGTTATAAAACTGCGATTTGAGCTTGCCCTGGCGTCCAGTCTTGCAGGTGCCTCGCCGGCGGTATCGAGGGGTAACTTGGGCCGGCGCGCGGCGAGTTTACCCTGTTCGAAGATCCCTTTTCCATCGGGACTCCGGTCGGGGCCTCTTGCCGGTGGAATGAGAGAAAATTACTGAGGCTCGCATACGATTGAGACAGGTCATTGGGAGTGCGGCAGCCTTGCTGCCGCTTTTCTTCCTCGCTCCCAAGCCTCTGCGTTTGCGAGAGCTCAAGAATTCGCGCCGCAATGCGAGTGGCGGCAGAACTGTGCGGGAAACAACTGTTCAGGGAACTGTCCACAGATCAATCGCACCTCAAGCTTGGCAATAGGTTAGGGAGGATTCTGAATGCGCACCTGGCTGACGAATGCCTGGTCTCATTGCTGTAGATTCACGAATCATTTGAAATTAGCGAAGTTTGGCGCCGGAGCCGCCGCTCTGCTCTCGGCTGCCTCCGCCCGCGCCGACGAAGCCGGCGGCGAAGCCAATTTGAAGCTGCCCGATCTTTCGCAAGTCAGCTTCCTCGGCATGGACGGCCACAAGCTTCTTCTCTTCGGCATCCTCTTCTGCCTCTTCGGCCTCGCTTTCGGACTCGTCATTTACACGCGCCTGAAAAACCTCCCCGTCCACAAGTCCATGCGCGACATCTCCGAGCTCATCTATGAAACCTGCAAAACGTATCTTCAAACGCAAGGCAAATTCCTCTTGCTGCTTTGGGCTTTTATCGCCGTCGTCATCGTGCTTTATTTTGGCGTCCTCGCCCCCGTTCCCGGCAAGCCCCCCGCCACCACGCTCCCAATCATTTTGTTTTTCAGCCTCGTCGGCATGGCCGGCAGCTACTCTGTAGCCTGGTTCGGCATTCGCGTAAACACTTTTGCAAACTCGCGCACCGCCTTCGCAGGCCTTCGCGGCAAGCCCTACCCCATCAATAAAATTCCTCTCGAAGCGGGCATGAGCGTGGGCATGATGCTCATTAGCGTTGAACTTTTGATGATGTTAATTATTTTGTTATTCATACCGGGTGATTATGCCGGGCCGTGCTTCATCGGTTTCGCCATCGGCGAATCTCTGGGCGCCGCCGCGCTACGCATCGCCGGCGGCATTTTCACCAAAATCGCCGACATCGGCTCCGACCTCATGAAAATCGTCTTCAAAATCAAGGAAGACGACGCGCGCAACCCCGGTGTGATCGCCGATTGCACCGGCGACAACGCAGGGGATTCGGTGGGGCCGACCGCGGACGGATTTGAAACTTATGGCGTGACCGGCGTCGCGCTCATCACTTTTATTTTGCTTGCGGTAAAAAATCCTGTCGTTCAAGTTCAACTGCTCGTGTGGATCTTCGTGATGCGCATCATTATGTTGGTCGCGAGCGCGGCCGCGTATTTTATCAACGGCTTCATCGCCAAAGCGAAGTACGGGAACGCGGACAACATGAATTTCGAAGCGCCGCTGACTTCGCTGGTGTGGATCACTTCGTTCGTTTCCATCGGGCTGACGTATCTTACTTCGTGGCTCATCATTCCGGAACTCGGCGGCGACACATCACAGTGGTGGAAGCTCGGAACAATCATCACCTGCGGGACGCTGGCGGGCGCCATCATTCCGGAACTGGTGAAAGCTTTCACTTCCGTCGAATCGCGTCACACCAAAGAAATTGTCACTTCGGCGCAGGAAGGCGGTGCATCGCTCGGAATTTTGTCTGGCTTCGTCGCAGGAAATTATTCCGCCTATTACCTGGGCCTTTCGATGGTGCTGTTGATGTCCATCGGCTACTTGTTTTCGCAGCAGGGGCTGCACAACTTGATGGTCGCCGAGCCGGTGTTCGCGTTTGGCTTGGTGGCATTCGGTTTTCTCGGCATGGGTCCAGTGACGATCGCAGTCGATTCCTACGGTCCGGTGACCGACAACGCGCAATCTGTTTTCGAGCTTTCGCTCATCGAGCAGCTTCCCGGCATCAAGCAGGAACTCAAGAAGGATTTTAATGTCGACGTGAACTTCGAGCGCGCCAAGCACTTGCTCGAAGCCAACGACGGCGCGGGCAACACGTTCAAAGCAACCGCGAAACCGGTCTTGATCGGCACCGCGGTTGTCGGCGCCACCACCATGATTTTTTCTATCATCATGGCGCTTACCAACGGTCTCGCCGCCAACGTGGACAAACTTTCGCTGCTCCACGCGCCATTTGTGCTCGGGCTCATCACCGGCGGAGCGGTGATTTACTGGTTCACCGGCGCGAGCACGCAAGCCGTCACCACGGGCGCGTATCGCGCGGTGGAATTCATCAAGGCCAACATCAAGCTCGAAGGAGTGGAAAAAGCGAGCATCACCGATAGCAAAAAAGTTGTGGAAATCTGCACGCGTTACGCGCAAAAAGGCATGCTCAACATTTTCATCGCCGTGTTTTTTTCAACGCTGGCATTTGCCTTCGTCGAGCCATTCTTTTTCATTGGTTATCTCATTTCCATCGCCACGTTCGGCCTGTATCAAGCGATTTTCATGGCCAACGCCGGCGGCGCGTGGGACAACGCCAAAAAGATTGTGGAAGTCGAACTAAAGCAAAAAGGCACTCCGCTGCACGATGCCACGGTTGTCGGCGACACGGTGGGCGATCCGTTCAAAGATACTGCGTCGGTCGCGCTGAATCCGGTGATCAAGTTCACCACGCTGTTTGGCCTGCTCGCCGTCGAGCTCGCCGTGAGCCTGGTCAACAGCCAGCACAGCACGACCTTGGCGCACATTCTCGCGACAGCTTTCTTCCTCGTCGCGCTCTCCTTCGTCTACCGCTCGTTCTACGGCATGCGCATCAAAGGCTCCGCCGCGTAGCGGAGATTCTCCCTCTGGGTTTTCATAGGGGCGCGCTTTCGTGCGTCCCTAAGACGGGCGCGACATGTCGTGCCCCTACGACTGCAACGCAGCTTCCGCTACCGCGCTAGTGTCCCGTCCCATTTAAATATTGACAGTACGCTTGGGGTGCTCTATTATTGTAGGCGTGTTCCCCAGTGCACCAGCCTTGGCGGTCGACGGAGCCCAGAAGCGAGAGTTGGAATCCCTGGCTCGTGCCGGCACCACTCCGCAAAAGCTGGCCCGGGAGTGTGCGGTGATCTTACTGGCCAGCCAAGGAATCCCCAATCACGCCATTGCCCAGCAAACCGGGCTGTCTCGTCCCACGGTGATTGCCACGCGCAAGCGCTTCCTCGCCCGTGGCCTCGAAGCCCTTCGTCAACGGCAAAAGCGGAAGCGGCGGCGGTCGGTGCTGACCCCGGAGGTGGAACAGAAGATTTTGGACACCACCCTGAAGACCCGACCAGCCGATGGAACCCACTGGAGTGTGCGCGTGCTCGCCCACCAGCTGGGAATTTCCCGCATGATGGTACAGCGCGTCTGGCAACGCTATGCCATACAGCCTCATCGCGTGGAGAAGTTCAAGATCTCCAATGATCCGAAGTTCGAAGAGAAGGTGCGCGACGTGGTGGGCCTGTACCTCAACCCGCCGGATCGCGCCTTGGTACTCTGCGTGGATGAAAAAAGCCAAATTCAGGCCTTGGACCGTACTGCTCCGCTGCTGCCTTTGCGTCCCGGGTTGCCCGAACGGCAGACGCACGACTACACGCGGCATGGCACGACCACCCTTTTTGCGGCTTTCAACATCCTGAACGGGAAAGTCATCGGAAGCTGTCTACCGCGTCATCGGGGGCGGGAATTCGTTAAGTTCTTGAACCAGCTGGAAAAGGAAGTTCCACCGGATCTGGAGGTGCACTTGATCCTGGACAACTACAGCACGCACAAAAGCGCGGAGGTCGAGCGCTGGTGCAAAAGCAAAAAGCGCCGCCGCTTTCACTTCCATTTCACGCCCACCAGCAGTTCCTGGCTCAATCAGGTGGAGCGATGGTTTGGATTGATCACCGAAAGAATGATCCGTCGCGGAACCTTTCGTAGTGTGCATGAACTGGAACAGGCCATCTACCACTGGCTGTCCACGTGGAACGACCGTCCCAAGCCTTTCGTCTGGACGGCCACGGCGGACGTCATTCTCGAGAAGGTGCGCCGCTGTAAAGAATTAAATGGGACGGCACACTAGAGAAGCCAGAATGTAATCGGTTAAGAGCCTGTCGGTCTGTTCGTGCATGCCGTGTGTGTTGTAGTTGGTGCTGGTGAGAACGACGACCATATCGAGGGCTGGGAAGACCGCGACCTTGTTTCCGCCGTTGCCGCTCATGAGAAAAGCCGCATGTGACTTTTCCACGGACTGGAAACTATTGAGCCACCAGAGATAGCCGTATTCGGTTCACTCGTCAATCCGCGCATGCGGTTGCGTGGACGCCTTTACCCATTGCTCGGAAACAATCCGGAACCCGTTCCACACGCCGCTATTTCAGATGGAGTTGACCGAGCTTTAGCGGAATGGGTTCCATTGCGTGGCGCTGGCACCTCCGAAATCGAAAATGGACAGCCTGAAACACGCCCACCAGACAGACGACGGAGTCGGGAGAAAGTCACGGTCGGCGGTGTTCTACGAGCAGCCTTCGCGACTACCTCGCCGGGGAGCATTAGGAAGTCACCTGATGCCACATTGTTTGCATGTGCTGTAGAATGCCTGCGCTTCAGGCAACGAGGAAATAACCATGAGAAAAACAGTTTTGGTTTGCGTTTGGGCCATTGCATTAACGAGTATTCCGGCGGTTTGCAACGCGCAGATCGATACCAAGTGGAAGATTCATGATATGGACCGGCCTGCGCCGCCAGTCGCGGATCCCGGCACAGCGAGCACGCAGGACGCGCCCGGGCGCCCGCCTTCGGATGCGGTCGTGCTCTTCGACGGCAAAGATCTTTCATCATGGGTGCAGAAAAAAGACGGCGGCCCCGCCAAATGGAAAGTGGAGAACGGTTATTTCGAGGTGGTGCAGAAAACGGGGGACATTCAGACGCGCGAAGCTTTCGGCGATTGCCAGCTGCACGTGGAATTTGCCGAACCCATCCCCGCCAAGGGCGAGAGCCAGGACCGCGGAAACAGCGGGGTTTTCCTGCACGGACTCTACGAGACGCAGGTCCTCGACTCCTATCAAAGCAAGACGTACGCCGACGGCCAGGCCGCGGCGATCTATGGCCAATATCCCCCGCTGGTGAACGCGTCGCGTCCGCCGGGCCAATGGCAGACTTACGACATCATTTTTCACGGCCCGCGTTTTGATTCGTCTGGAAAGCTGATGCGGCCCGCGCGCGAAACCGTTTTTCACAATGGCGTGCTGGTGCAGGACAACGTCGAACTTTCCGGCCCCACGGCTCACGGCGCGCGTCCGCCGTACAAGCCGACGCCGGAGAAACTCCCACTCGCGCTCCAGGATCACGGCCATCCCGTGCACTACCGCAACATCTGGATCCGCGAGCTGAAATCAGGGGAGTGAAACGGCAGAGCTGACAACATGCCAAAGATTCTCGCCTGCTTCGCCCTGCTTCTGTTGAGCGCGGGGTCTTCCTACGCAATGGGAACGGATCATCGTGTCGTGGACAGGAGAGAACGGCCTGGCGAGCCCCGTCTCGCGCGGTACTCCGCATCCTTTGCACTACTATCTAACGCCAACGCCCGAGTGCGCCCCTATCCACAGCCTTTGTCTTGGCTGCCCGGTCGGTGCCGGCGGTAAACAGCGAACCTTGAAGGATTTTGCCGTTGAGACCGCGCAGTGCCCTCTTGGCGTCATCGGGTCATCTTCCTTTGAACTTTTGGAGGCCCCACCGCAATCTAATTAACTACCTCTAGCAGAGAAGAACGGCAGCAGGGCTGCCGCACTCCACATTATGCGCGGATGAGCCCCGGGAATTTGCGGGGGTGGTTGTCGAAGCCGGGGAAGACGGGCTTCAAGTCGGCGACGCCGATGTGCTTGGTGAGGATTTCGCCGAGCACAGAGCGAAAATCCGTACTGAGCGCGAGGTCGCGGCCCTCATTGAGCTGATGGTCGTTCAAGCCGGGCCACTTGCCGTAGACTTGCCCGCCGCGCACGTCGCCGCCCATCACGAACATGCAATTCGCGTGGCCGTGGTCGGTGCCCCGGTTGCCGTTCTCGCGCGCGGTGCGGCCGAATTCGCTCATGGTGACGAAAACGATGTTCTGCATGCGGTCGGCCAGGTCCTGATGAAACGCCGCGAGACCCTGGCCGAGATCGCGCAGCAGATTCGAGAGTTGCCCCTGCACGCCGCCTTCGTTGACGTGATTGTCCCAGCCGCCGCAATCCACAAACAAAACCTCCACGCCGATGTCGGCTTTCAGAAGCTGGCCTATTTGTTGCAGGCTCTGCCCGAGGCGGCTCGTCGGATATTGCGCGCCGTTTTCCGGTTGATATTTCGCGGGGTCGGCTTTGCGCAGAAGGTCGATCGCCTCAAACGTTTCCGAGCCCGTGCCTTGCAGCGCTTTGTCCACGGTTTGCGCGTACATGGCTTCGAACCCGCCTTCAACCATGGCGCCGGTTCCGGGCGCCTGGGCCATCACTTTGAATTGCTTAAGGTCCGGCAGCGCAATCGCGGGAGCGGCGCCTTGCAGCGTGCGCGGAAGATTCGGTCCCATGGCCACCGCCCGAAACGGCGAAGCATTTTCTTCGGGAATCGTTTCGAGCGCGCGGTTCAGCCAGCCATCTTCGGTGGATTTCAATCCCGGTGTGCCGGATTCCATGAAGTCCTGCGCGTCAAAATGCGAGCGCGTGGAATCGGGAGAGCCCGCGGCGTGCACGATGGCAAGCTGATTTTTGTGAAAGAGCGGCTCGAGCGGCGCGAGGCTGGGATGCAAGCCAAAAAATCCGTCGAGGTCGATGGCCGCATCCGCGCTTCCGCGCTTCGGCTGCGGAATCGCAATGGTCGGGCGCATGCGGTAATAGTTTGATTCTCCGAATGGCATGACGATGTTCAATCCGTCCGCAGCGCCGCGCTGAAAAAGCACGACAAGCTGTTTTTTGTTCGGCATGGGCGTCGCCGCGGCTGCGCGCTGCAGGAACGCCGGCATGGCGCTCAGGCCGATCATCGCCACGCCGCCCTGCTTCAGAAAATACCCCCGCGAGAATTTCAGACCGCGCACGCCTTCACAGCATTCGTAACTCATCTGAACCTCACGTCACTGCTCCGCCGAAAGTTCAAAGTCAAAGAAAAACAAATGAAAGGCCGAGAGATAAGGCGAAACAACAGCCATTTTTAAACTTCCGCGTTGAACTGTTCAACTTTCAACCTTGAACCCTTTGGCCTCATCGCCTCTGAAATTCCGGCGCGCCGAGCACCAATCCCGCGATCACGCCCAAATTCACTTGTGCACGCGGATCGTCGAGCTTCGTCTGCAGGATTTGCGGATTGTCCAATTGCTTCTCGAGCGTCTCGACCGTTGCCGGCGCCGCCTGCCCGCCTAGAAAAACCTGCACCGCGCGATGGAGCGCAGCTTTCGGGTCGGCGGAAGAATCCACGCCCAGCAGCGAAGCCACGTCGCTGCGCGCGCCGCGCATCTTGTTTCCCGCAAGCGCGAGCGAAAAATTCAAGCGATTGAGCAGCGCACCGGTGTTGACCCACGTTTCCGCTTTGTCCAAAAAGCCGGTGGGAGGCTGGCATTGATACAGCGGCTCACCGATTCGCCCGACCCACTGCACGAGCGGGAGCGGCGTGTCCACGTCGGTGCCAAGCGCGCGCGCGGCGGAAACTACCAATTCGAAAGGCGTTTTGATTTTTGCGCGGTACGCTTCGCGCGACCAAAATTCCGGCGACCAAATCATGGTTTTCAAGACTGCGCGAATGTCGCCGTCGCTCGACTGAAAAGTTTCGGCCATGCGATTCACAAGCGCGGGCGGCGGATTGTCCGAAACAAAGCGGCGCGCCAGCTTGGTGGAAATGAATCTAGCGGTGCTCGGATGATGCACGAGCAAGTCAATCACCTGCTCGCCATCTTTCATTCCGCCGGCGTGAATTTTCTTTCCCAGCACGATTTTCGGATCGGGATCGTGCAAGCGCTCGTCGAATTTGAAGTCGGCGTAGACTCGCGGCTTTTCAATCGTCCAGCCGGTTAAGCTGCGCGCCACTTCGGTGACGTCTTTCTGCGTGTAGCCGCCGTCTACGCCGAGCGTGTGCAGCTCCATCAGTTCGCGCCCGTAATTTTCGTTCAAGCCGCGCTCATTTTTCTTCGCGCCTTGCTGCGGATTCACCGGCGGGCGCGTCGGCCAGCGCCGGCCGAAGGGGCCGTAACGCGCCTGCTGGCGCATCGCGCGCTGCATGGCCTGGCGCTGCGCGGCGCGCGGATCGGCGCTCAAAAAATTGTCGAGGTAAAAAAGCATCGCGGGACTTTTCGCTGTCGCGGTGACTAGGTCCCTGAATTTTGCCAGCACGCGCGGCTGGATGACGTCGCGCTCGTAGGAAGTGAGGTAGTAGCGGTCTTCGCCTTTTCCGGCGAACACGTTGAAATGGTTGAACCAGAAATCGTCCATCACCTGCTGCAGCTGACGCTCGCTGTAAATCGCGCGCGTCACCTTGGCCATCGCGAGTTCGGCAACGATGCGCGCGGGACGCCTGCTGTCGTCGGCGACCGCGCGCGGAATGTTGTTGGGGTCGCCTCCGTCGATCGCATCGCGCCGGCGCGCGCCCTTCGCGGTGTTTTCCGGCGCCGGCTCCGGCTCCTTCATGGGAGCGGGTGTGTTGGGATCGTCGGCGGCGGATCGCGCGGCCGATTCGCCAGCGGCAGTCGCGTTCTGTGCTTCTGGACTTGAACCTTGTGCTTGCGAACCTTGCATTTCTTTTTCTGAAGATTTTTCGGAGTCAGCCGCCGCATCGCTTCGCCGCTGCTCCTGTTGCGCTCGGGCCTGCGCTTGCTTTTCCGCTTTGATTTCATGGGGTTTCGGCTGCGGATATTCTTCCATCAATTTCGCGGTGGACATGCGCAGCGTCGGATAATCCTGCAGCCGCGCCTCCACTGCTTTGTCGTCGATAGAGTTGGGATTGAGCTGCTGCTCAATCCACTTCGCCAACCCCATTTGCTTGACGCGCTCGATGTCGCCCGGCCGCGGACCGTAAGAGAGGCGGTTCAGCGCATGAAGAATCGCTTCCTCCGCGCTCAGTTCGGTGATGGGCAAACCCTTGAGCGCGGGATCCTGCTTCGGCTTCTTTTCTTTGGCGGCGGCTGCCGGCGTGGCAGCAAGTACAGGTAAGGGGAAATCGACTCCCAGCGGCAGGCAAGCAACGGAAAGAATCACAGCAAGGAACGATTTAGCTGTTTGCCGCGAAAATCTAAAGAAAAAGCAGATCCCTCGGGCAATCTCTCCCCTCGGAATGACAAGTTCATGCGTTTTTGCCTGGAACGCAATCCAAGGGAGTCGAAAGCAGAATCTCGGGAACCGCAAACCAAAGCCGGGCGCACGGAAACTCTGGAGCCTCATCGCTATCTCCTGTCCGCGCCGCCTTTCAGCGGCTAGGACGACCCGAGGCAAACTTCGAGCTGGACTCTTGTTTAGATTAACCCGTGGCGAGGCAAAAAGTTCCTCGACACATCGCACTCGTGTTTCTCCCCGCAGAGAGGCTGGCACCAAAGCGCGACCGGGGTGTAAGATGCTGTTTTGCTTGTCAGCCAAAGTCCAATACCGAAGTTCGTCCCAGTACGACGATTCCGTGTAGTTGGAATCGGAGGGACTGAAATGAAGAAGATCCTTCCTGTGGTTCTTTTCGCAACCCTTGCGCTCCTGTTTCTTGGCGCACCCGAGCCGGCTCTCGCGCAGCGTGGCGGCCACGGTGGCGGAGGATTTCATGGTGGTGGAGGATTTCATGGTGGCGGCGGGTTTCATGGTGGTGGCGGATTTCATGGTGGTGGCGGGTTTCATGGTGGTGGCGGGTTTCATGGTGGCGGCGGGTTTCATGGTGGTGGCGGATTTCATGGTGGTGGCGGGTTTCATGGTGGCGGCGGGTTCCACGGCGGGGGCGGATTCCGTGGCAGCGTGGGGTTCCGCGGTGGCAAAACGTTTCGTGGTGAAGTCGGCTTTCGCGGCGGAGCTTTCCACGGCGGTTTTCGTGGCGACGGCTTCCGACGTGGCTGGGGCTGGCGCGGACGGGGCTGGCGCTTGAGAGGGTGGGGAGGCTGGGGTTGGGACCTAGGCTGGGGCTGGGATTGGGGGTGGCCTTATTGGTATTGGCCTGGATACGCGTACCCCTACTATCCCTACGGATATTGGTATGATCCTTGGCCCTACGACCCTTACTATGACCCTTACGACCCTCCTCCCGCTCAGCGCTATTCATACGACCCAAGCACGAAGCCTCCGGCACCCAACCTTACTCCCAAGCTCGATGATCCCAATCGGCCTCCAGCGCCCCAGTCTCCAGCGTCCCCCTGGAAAGATTCAGGGGCCCCATCGACGGACCGTCCTCCCAGTCGAAATCCTGTGACCGTTGCGGCGGCCTTTCGATCGCCCGCGCCGCTCGAGACAAAACAGACAGCAAGAACAAACGCCGCCAACGACAAGGCCGAACGTCCTTCTCCTCGGCCAGAAGTGATGAGCGCCATGCGCGCGCTCCGCGAAATGCCGCCCTTCGCTCGCGAGCGCGAAATCAATCACGGGCGCTACAGCCACTTCTCACCCGAAGAGCGGGAGCTCCTCAAAAACCTGCAACGATAGACTGCCCGATTTTCGGGCGTCGCCGTTCCACGGCATCATCGACCGCGGCATGCCCTCGCGCGGCAATGTCTTGTCTGTCCCATCTGTCGTGCTTCTTATTCGCTGATGTCGAAATCCACTGTGCGGTTCGGCGCATTATTCTTGGCCGAATCCACCGCTTGCATAACCAAATGATAAGAGCCCGGCTTCAAGTCATCCACTTTTACTTTCAACCCAACTGGAATGACCGGGTTGCCCTTCTGGATGAAATCGTCGCAGCGCACCGCGCCCGTGGAGAAAATCTTGTTGTTGGTGGCGCGCTCGAAAACCGTGTAACCCACCGCCACCACGGGCAGCGCATCGGAGGTCAGAAGCGGTTCATAAACTTCGCTGTACACCACCACGTCGTCCGTGTGCTTGAAGCGGTTCGTGGCGGAAGGAACGATTTGCATGCCCTTCACCACCAGCGGCGTGCGGTCCTCAAGCAACACCGAGTCGAGACTCTCGGGAATATCGTTCAGTTTGTGCGCGGAGTTGGTGAGCGCCACACCACCCAAGCTGAAATGCTTGCCGTCATACGAGTCAATCGAAAGCGGCGATTCGAATTTGCCGAAGGCGTCGCCCCCCGCGCTCAGCACCACCGTGAGCTTGTAATCCCCCGGTGAGGCATCGAATTGGTTTTCGTACTGATACGGCGATTTCGTGAACTCTTTCCATTCTTCTTTTTCCAAGTCGAGGTTCACGGTGTCGCTGAACTTCGCGCCGATGCTGCCGTCGTGGCGATAGGCAATCCCCAGCACATTCAAATTGGCGTGATACTTCCCTTTTTCTTTATTGAACTGGAACGAATCGGAGGGAATTTCCATCGCCAGGTTCACGCGCGCGGTGTTCGGCCCGGTGTAGAAGAACGGAGCCTCGAGCACGCCGTGAATGGAACCTGCTTGTGAGCCTGTCGCGTGCGCTTCCAGTTGCTTTTCGAGGGGCTTGCCTTCGAGCACGTTCCCCGTCCGAACGTTGCAGTAGCCGCTGCGCGAGCGCACGTGCAGCCCGCCCTGATTCATTTTTACTTTCAGCGTGTGGCAACTGCCTTCGGGCGTGTCCGGCGGAGCATATCCCAAAATGTAAAATTCGTTTTGCTCGCGCCCGATTTTCTCCAGGCCGGAGAGCAGATCGTTGGTGTTGAAAATATAGAAGCCGCCGGTTCCGTCGGCAAGCGCCGCGAGAACTTGCTGGTTCGTGGCTGCCGAAGGCGGAAGCTGCGGAATGATGCTCCGCGGCTGACTGTAATTCGAATTGTAGTGATTCGAATTCGGCATCCCGCCGCCACCCGAACCCCCTCGCGTTCCTCCGCCGGACCCGCCGCCCGAACCTCCCGACCCGCCTCTCCCTCCTCCGCCTCCTGTCCCGCCTCCGCCGCGACCGCCACCGCCCGTGCCTCCGCCACCTGTCCCGCCTCCGCCGCGACCGCCACCGCCCGTGCCTCCGCCACCTGTCCCACCCCCGCCGCGACCGCCACCGCCCGTGCCTCCGCCACCTGTCCCACCCCCGCCACCGCCGCCGTGCTGCGGGTCAGGCATGCCCATTACCGGATAGGCGGCGAGAACGAGTCTCGGAGGCGCTATTGAGGATTGATGAGCCAGGTTGTTAGAGGAGACTGCGAGCGATCTCGTTTTTCCAGGAGTAGTTCTATTCCACGAACTGCCACCGGGCGCGGTGGCAAGAAGGCCGCGCAGGTCAACGGCGTAGATGGCCACGTTGGATTTGTTGCAGGCATCGATCGTGGCGGTCAGTTCGGATTGATTTTCATTGCTCAGCGGGAAACCACCGGAGAAAAGAATCAGCATTTTGCGTCCGGGAATGGTGCGAAGATTTTTTGCCAGACTGCGAATCGCGAGCAGCATGGTGCGCGCGCCAAAGTCCGCGGCTGCATTCGAAAGCGAGGACATACCGATCGTGGGCACGACAGTCGAAGCCACCGTGACATCCGGCGGAGGCGCGTTGGGATCCACGGCGGAGGTTTTTATTCCGGAGACAGCGGCGCGCAGCAAAAGCGAGCTGGCCGTGAAGTTCTGGACGATGCGCAGCGAGCCGCCAAAATCCACGACGGCCATGAGGCTCTCCGGGCCGGCGTTGGCTTCGATAAATTTTTGCGCCGCACCACGCGCCTGGATCTGATCCGGCGCGGCCATGGTGGAATTATCGAAGAACAGAATCAGGTAGTGGCGCTGGCCGTTGGGTTGGGTTACCGCTTCGGCGCCGGAAGAATAACTCGAAATCGGCTGCTCCCTGTTGTCCTCGAAAACCTTGAAATCATTCTGCGCGAGGTCGCGAACGTAATTGCCTTTTTTGTCGGTGACGACGGCGTCGACGAGGACGAGTTTTGTTTCCTTCTTGATAGTCACGCCAGATGGTTCCGCAGGAGCGGGAGCCTGAGGTGATGGTGGAGCGGGCTGCTGCTGGGCCTGAATCGACAGGGCACATCCAAAGAACAGTGACGCCGTAATTGCGGCGGCCAACCGTATCGTTCCCCAATGGTTACATTGCGTCAACATGTGAACCTCCCGCAAAATCTGTGGAAGCTCGCTGACTATCAGTGCTACGAGACCGGAAAAGCGACGGTAAGCCGCCGCACTCCAAATGGCTTCGTTGCGATAATCTTAAGCCTTCCTCAGCTCCTTAACGACTTCCTTAGTTCGGGATCACGACGGCGCCGTTGCGCGCGGCCATCTGCGCGCCTTCGGCGTCACGCACGACCAGCCTCACCAAATAGCTTCCCGGCTTGACGTCAAAGCTGGACTTCACGGTAAGTCCGGAGCGGCTGAGCCGCTCATAGGTGGAATCCAGCAATTTCATATCGATAATTTTCTGGATACCGGTCACGAATTGTCCGTTTTCATCAAAAATCCCTGTGACGATGGTCAACTGGTCATTGTTGCGGCCCGAGGCCTTGCGGAAGCGGACACTTTTCACGTCGAGATGCGTCAGCACGGCGAGACGAGCGGCGGCTTCATCCTTTTTGAAGTATTGCGTTTGCAGGTCCACCGGAATGTCGTGAATCTCTTCCTGGGAGAAGAGCGCTTCCTGAATTTCTTCCTTGGTTACTTCCGCCGGATCCTCGGCGGAACGCGGAGCAAAATAACCGTGGCGCGCCTGCACGCTGAATTTTTCTTTGATGGTCAGTGCAACCTTCAGCGTGTGGAAGCGCCCGTCGAACTTCAGATTCTGCGGCGAAAAACCAAGGACATAGGAAACCTCGGGCGCGGCGCCAGCTTCGCGCATGGCTTCATCCACGTCGTTGCGGTTGTGGTAAAAGGTGCCGCCGGTACCGTCGGCCAACTCTGCCAAAACGTCCTCTTGTGCGCTTTGCGCGCTGACGCGGTAAGTGGCCTTGTAACCGGCGGTACGAACGAAATCGTTTGGCGGATTGGCAATGTCGCCCATGACGTCCGGCGAATAGAGGCCGCGCGAATCAATGGTGTTGATAACAATATTGGCGCGCGTGGCGCGATCCACCATGTCTGAGGCTTCGTATTGCAGCGTGCTCAGTATGAATCCCGGAGAAACCAAAACGAGGACGCGCTGGCCGGGCAGGCTGGTCATGCGCCGGACGATGGCTTCGAGATGGCGGTAGGCATATTGCGTTTCATTGTCGCCTTCGGAAGCGGCGCGTTGCGCGGCGGCTTGCGCCATGCTCAGGGCCGCGGCTTGCATCCGCATGTCGCCGCCAAACGCGCACTGCAACGTTTCGTCGGCGGCCACGGCGAGAGCCTGGACGTTATTCTTGTTGACGATTAAATCCGCCTCGTAATAGGGCATATCAGGGCAATCGGTGAGGTCGTGGTGCGACAGGGGACGCGGGACGATTCCGAGAAGGGCCTTTTCAAGTAGAGAATGATCGTCAGTGAAATCCTGCGTGAACTGGCCGGAGGTGGTGTTGATGGAAACGCGGTCGCTGGGAGCCAATGCGGTGAAGAAGCGAGTGGCAGAATCGCGCACGAACACGGCGTCCTGCATGAACATGTGAATGTCATCAAAAACCATGGAGACAAAGCGCTGGGGGAGCGCCGCGGCCTTCGCGGCGGGATCCACAGTTGACCCGGGAATACGGGCCTCAGGTGCTTCGGTCAGAGGAGCGATATGCGTGCGTGGAGTTTCCAGGGCGAACGAAGTAATGGTCTGAAGTTTGCGTCCGTCGTAGAGCTGGAAGTCTTCTTTTTTGAGGTTGGAAACGACTTTGCCATGCGAGTCGCGTACGACGACGCGGACCAGGACGTTGTTGACGCGAACTTTGAAGGTTGCCGGGGAATCCTGGGTGGAAACTTCCTGGGCGTCGCGCGTCGGAGCAGGACTGGCCGGCTTGGCAGCCGAGTCGGGACTTGAAGACGAGGGAGTTGAGGGAGGCGCGGGTGGCGGAGGGTCTTGAGCAAAAAGAGCGTTCGCAAGGCTCAAAAGGTAGCAAGCCAGAATGGCAAGGGGAATGGACTTGGATCCCGGTGATGGAAGTGAGCGAAACATCCACGCCCTTCTGAAAGCACGTTCAGGTGTTGGCTTCGTCGCAGGGCAGACAGCGCTTGGGCTACCACCAAACAAGCGGTAGAACGACTATACGCTTGGGCGAATTTTTGTGTCAATCAGGCGTTTCCGGAGGAACGGGCTTTGAGGCGGATAAGTCGAAGGAGAAGACAAAAGCATTAAAACAGATTGCGCCGAGGGCGGTAGACGGAGCTAGTCTAGAAGTCGGATAGGCAAACCGCATGGCCGTCTTAGTATCCTATCTCCGTGCAACAACCGGGTATACCTGAGAACAAGTAGTTTGTTGCAAGGGTACTATTTTATGACTCTTGACGCACCAGGACCACCGGACTAGGCTTCGTGCAATTGCGCTGCTGAGCATTGCGATTATATGTCCCACAGCGGATAGGGGAAAGAGGTACCAGGGCGCCCGGAAGGCGGCCAGCCCCATGCACCGGGTCTATGAAATCTTCGAGGTTCTACCGAACGGCTCACCGCGAAGGCTCACCGTCGTCACGGGCCTGGAGTTTGCGAAGGTAGTGCTTCAAGGGTTAGCAAAGCGCACCAGCAACGAATGCTTTGCGGCCGACGCAAAAACTCGCCAAGTTGTGATGCAGTTGAATGTGGCCCCAGCAAAGCTGCGAAGGATTTTTCAGATTGCTTACGACGGAGAATTAGGACTTCGAAGAGCGGAACTCCTAAGGTCGCGCGGTTACGGCGTGATCTCGGTAATCGGCAACGATGCGGCCAAAGTTCTGTTAAGCTCGATTCAGCATTACGACTTCTTTATCGTCGGTCACGCAGCTCCCGAACAGACCAGAAGAGAAATCGTGGACTGGCTCAAAGCACAATACCCAGGCATAAAAATTCTGGTTCTCAATCCTCCCGATCAACAAGTGCCCGCGGCGGATTATATCGTGCCACTCAACGGGCCAGAGACTTGGCTGCCCATCGCCTTTTGACAGTTAGCAAGTTCCGCTTCGACCAGCGGCCCGTGACCGGGAGGCCTCATGCCTGAACCTCAGCCAGCCAAAAACCTTCGCGTGCTTTGTTACGAACATCACGTTCAGATGAAGATGCCTGGCGTTTTCACAAGAATGGAGGATTTGGCGACGCTGACATCAGCGTATAGCTGCCCGGAAGCACATTGCGTCGTTCGCTACACCCCTTCAAATGGATACTTCGCTTGCGCGAAGCAGGTACAGGCCGAACTAGACCTGATGCCGCGCATCCTGTGTCCACGCGACGTTCGGCCCATGTATCTCGCGGAAACGAATCCAGTGAAGAGCGACTTCCGCTTATGGCGATGCCCGCAATGCGATTCGACCCGGACTAACGAAGAAGACCGGGTGAACAACGTCCTCTAACAACCTCAAGGCCTTCGTGGCATTTTCCACTTCTCAACGCGCACGTTAAGTTGCAGGCCAACAGCGAATTTGTTTTCCCCTAACCGTTGGCAGTAAACCACGCGCGCTGGCAAACTCAGATGTTCTTTCGGTGCGCCCAACCACACAAACGCCCCTGGAGCGCATACGGAATCAGTAATCACCCGCGCGCCCCTAGGGCTTACATTTTCTGTGATTGCCTCAACTCTCGGAGTCGGTGATTCGCCCAAGTGCAAAAGCTCTAGGGCCTCCGTCTTCGCCACCCGGCGCTCGAATCTGCCAGTCGGCACCTGCATAGCTTCGCGGTCTCCCTTATCCTTAGTTTTGTGCCACCGGGCTGGGCTCGGAGGGAAAGACAGCGCTCCGTCAGCTTCGCTCGGCATTCAGGGCGCTGCCCAAGTTCAGGCTGCAGAACCATCTAAACCGTGGTTATTTTGCGCCCACTAACCGAGAAAGGTATCCGGCCAATACCCCTATTCCCCTCGAGAAAAGTGTTCAAAAAAGCCCGCTAAATGAGGGGCAAGCCAAATCGTCGGTTCCATGGGCTTGTTGGTCCGCGGCACGGCTGAAAAAATAGGCTGGAGCATTTCTCACGCCATTGCATTGTTTACCCGATTGCCCGGCGTACAGATGGGGTACTGTCTTCCAGTGCTTAGTAACCCCGCAAAAATAACTGCACGATTCTGAGCGTCACTAAGGCAATATGCCACGCCATTCTCGCAGGGGGCGTCGGGGACAAGCGTAGCGCTTTGGGCTCTCCAACTGGGCTTTCCGATGC
>Ga0209471_1000033_pt1 | contig 124940 bp, 107 predicted proteins | sample GraSoiAngelo_128_FD_185885 | JGI IMG/M metagenome (GOLD analysis project Ga0209471, IMG submission 185885) | Grasslands soil microbial communities from the Angelo Coastal Reserve, California, USA - 14_0927_12_20cm (SPAdes) (version 2) | ecosystem: Environmental > Terrestrial > Soil >...
CGTTGTGAGAAACGTGTTTGAAAATTGTGCAGGAGGGGGGGTGAATTTTCCTGTGGAAAGTCAATTTCTCCTTGACAGCATTCCTCAGAAATCTGAAGGCAAGGGGCTTTACGGCTCCCCTCGGTAAGCGCCGCGAGTTTATCCGCCGTCTCCCGAAAATGGGAGAGTCTCTAAGCAGCGCTTCTCGGCCCAGAACGTGCCCAGAGGAAGTACCCTGCTGTCAGGAGGGCCAGCCAGGGGACGCCGGCAAGAAGAGTGATACGAAAGCCGGGGACCCACCAAGTGCCAAGCATCACAGCGAGAACTGCGGCAAGTCCGGCGAGGGAAGCCCAAGGTCCAGCGGGGCCAAGCTGCAAGTAGGATTTCGCGTGGAGCTGGTGGTAGCGGCGAAACGCGAGGTGGGTCAGAAGGGTCATGCCCCAAGCAAAGAGCGCGCCAAAGGTGCTCAGCCCCATCATGAAAACGAAGAGGGAATCCTGGAAATATTTCGACAGGATCATGGCCGCCGCCATGCCGCTGCCGGAAGCCAACACGGCGATCATGGGCATATTTTTCTTGCTGAGGCGGCCGAGAGTTGCAGGGAGGTAGCCGCCCCGCGCGAGAGAAAAGGCCAGCCGCGCGGTGAAGTATAAGTTGGCGACGGCGCTGGAAAGCGCAGCAGTCAGAACCACAAAATTCATGATGTGGCTGGCGGCAGGAATGCCCACGGTTTGAAATACGCGGACGAACGGGCTTTCGCCCATCCCGATTTGCTTCCAAGGAACGATTCCGACGACCAACGCGAGTCCTGCAACATAAAAAAGTACCAGCGCAGTGACGGTGTTGCGCAAAGCCTTGGGGACGGCCTCTTTGGGGTTGGCGGCTTCACCTGCGGTGCTGCCCACGACTTCGATTCCGAAAAAGCTGAACAGACCGAGGATGACACCCAGGCCGACGCCCTTCCAGCCGTTGGGAAGGAATCCGCCATAGGCTGTGAAGTTGGAAAGGCCAACCCCCGGAAATCCCATGCCAAATAGCAAAGCGGAACCCAAGAGGAGAAAAGCGACGATGGTGGCCACTTTGATCAGCGAGAGCCAGTATTCGAAGGTCCCGAGACTTCCGATGTTGACGGTATTGACGTACAGAATCAGCGCGGAAAACAAGCCGATCCACACCCACGCAGGAATTCCCGGGAACCAAAACTTACAGTAAATCGACGCGGCGACCACTTCGCTGCCGACCACGACCATCATGCACAACCAATAGGTGAGGCGAATGGCAAATCCCGCCCAAGGGTGCAGATACATCTCCGCGTAAAGTCCGAAAGAACCGGCCGTAGGATGCGCGGCGGCCATTTCCGCAAGCGCCCACATCATTGGCAGAGCGATACAGGCCCCCGCGACAAAACTCAGAATGACGGCGGGCCCGGCGAGTTTGACGGCGATAGCGCTGCCCAGGAACAGACCTGTGCCGATCGTGCTTCCCAGACCGAGCATCGCAAGCTGCGCGGGCGTGAGGTGGCGCTGAAGACCCGACTCGCGAGCAACGATGGTTGTGGACCGGGTGTCTTCGGTGATCGGCGGGGCATCGAGAGAGGGTTCGCCCATGGCGAGGCATGGTAACAGAAACGGAAGCGGTCTTGCCGCGCCGAGGGTTCCGACCTGAACGTTGGGACAGTGAACGATTGGAGCACAGACTGTCCTTCAAAGCGCTCGCCCCCCTTCCCTCTCGTTTCTAGAATCAGAGGCGTGGCGCGGGTCCGAAAGCGGCGCCACGGAGGCAGTCATGAAGGCCCTGCTCGCTTTGATTGTTATTTACGTCGGCTCGTTTTTTCTTGTTATTCAGGGATCGTCACAAAATCCCGTGCAAGCTAGGGAGCAGAACGCCGCTTCCCCACAATCCGGCTCCAGCCTTGACCCCGTGAAGGAAGCAGACATCCGCTCGTTGATGGAACTCGTCGGAGCCCGCGAGATGGTGCAGAACGGCGCTGACAATGCCATCGAGCAGTCGCGGGAGAAACTTCTTGCCACCGTGCCAAACAACGAAAAGGGGCAGGCTTTTGTGAATTCTTTCGCGGCAAGCTACCAAAAGAAATTCGATGCCGACCAGGTTACCGAGCAACTGGTGGGGATTTACGACAAACATTTCACGGACGACGAAATCAAAGGACTCTTGCAGTTTTATGGGTCGCCACTAGGCCAGAAGGTGGCGGCAGAGATGGCCAAGATCAATCGGGAAGCACAGGTAGCGGTCCGGGCCGCTAGCGGAGGAGCCGCGCGAGAAGCTCTGATGGAAGCGAAGCAGCAGAATCCGGAAGCGGGGCAGTCAGCCCGGCTCGGCGGCGGTCAAGGACGAATCCAGCAACGGCGCGCCCAACATCCACAACTTCAGGCTGCTCAACAGGAGCAGGATCCCCACTAAAGCCTTTGGCTCGAAACAGAAAGCCCTTCTGGATCTCTAGAAGCGCTTTTTGATTTTTATGTCAATGCCGAACGTGCCGTTTTGATCGCGCAAGCCCACGATCGAGACGTTCCGATCCACGTTGTACTCCACCTGAATCACCTGCTGCTGGGTCGAGCTTACGTTCGAAACGTAAGTGATGGTGAGATGGCGGGCGATTTGCTGCTCGACGGTGACGCGCGCTGCGGCGTTTTGTTCCGAGCCGGTCGAACCGACTTCCGCGAGCCCGGGGTCCACGCGGAAGCGCGTGATGCCAAACAGCCGCTCCAGCCGACCGCCCAGTTGGCTGGAAACGGCTTCCGAGAGAATGGCGGAGGCGCTGGCCGTGCCACTTGGCGAAGTGCCACCGCCGCGATTTGCCGCGGATTCCGCCGTGGTTTGCCCAAGAGCCAGCAAAGTAATGATGTCATCGGTGGGCAAAGGAGGGTCGGAGCGATACGCGAGGGTGAGCTTGCTGGCAGGACCGTTGAAATTCAGAGTGATTTCATATTGTTCGATAGTAGTTGTCGCTTCCACGTTCAGGACGGGATCGAGGCGGAAAGGATTGGCAAAGTTCAAATCTCCCCGGGATACGCGGTACCGGTTGCCGGCGAAATTCAAGTTACCAGAAAGAATATGAATATGCCCGAGCAGGATGGGATGTTCCCACGTTCCGCGGACACGGAGATTAGCATCGGCCTGGAGTTCCGCGCCGGGCCATTCCATGCGGGCATCGGGCGCGGAGAGCGCTTCCACGTCGAACTGCAAATTACGCAAGTAGGATGAGGCCGTTACCGGGCCGGCGATTCCTTCTCTTGCGGAGACGAGCATGCCCGCCACCTGTAGCCCCTCCGCGAGTGTGACGCGCTCCATCAGCACACGGCCGGACAGCGTCGCGGAACTGGGCGTGCCAGAAAGGCGGAGCGTGCCGCCCGCGAGCCAGCTCATGCCTTCGGGATAGCGGATGCGCACGCGATCAGAGCGAACGCTGATGTCATACCGTAGAGGACTCTGGGCGTAATTTACGCTGCCGGTGAGGTGGAGGGCCCCTCCGCCGGACTCGGCGCTTACGTTTTCAAAATAAAGACGGGTGGCGTCAAAGACCAAGTCGCCCTGCATGGCGTTGAGGCCTGTGGGAAAGTCGGCAACGCGAGCCGAGGCATTTTCAATGTGCACGCGCCCGGTAATGCGAGGGCCATCCAATGTTCCTTCGAAAGAAGCGTTGACCTGCGCGGCGCCGCGCGCGTCGAGTTCCGGAACGTATCCGCTGAGCAGACGCAGGTTCAATCCGCCATTTAGATGCAATCCCAATGTCCGGCGACCAGTGAAAAGAACCGAACCCGAGATCTGGAGATTCGTGTCCGTGCCGCGGAAGGTGACGGGTTCAATCTCCAGAGAGTCGCGGGACGAGCGAAAGTGAACAACGCCAGTATTTTCGAGGTGAACATTGGCGTAGTTCATCGCCATGCGCGAGAAATTCGCATCCGCGACGACGCTTTCGGGATGGAGAAGCGCGCCGTTCACCGAGATGTCGCCGTCGGCGTTGGCATGCCCATTGAAGTTTTCCAGGTGAAGGGCCGTGAGCAAAAAGGGGTCCAGGTCAATATTCCGGATGGAGATTTTTCCACTCAAGTCGTAAGGCTGGCCGAGCGTCAGGGTGTAACCGCCGGAAATTTCTCCCGTGGCCATAGCGGAGCTCAATTCGAGATGTGCGGTCGCGCCATCCGACTTCAGGTTGCCTTCGAAACTGCCGATTACCGATTGCCCGACGCGGAGATCCACGACGCGAAAAGTCCCTTCGCCGGTAGGTGCAAGCAGAGAGCCTTCCGCCTTCATCCTGAAAGTCAGTTGGCCGCCTGCCGGCAAACGGCGCGACTGCAGTTCTTCAAAGTTTTCAAGCGGCAGTCCGGCACCGACGAGGTCCGCCGCGAAGGTTTGCGCCCCAAAACGGTAGCTGGCCGAGCCTGTAATGATGCCGGCGCCGCGGCCGCTCTCTTTTCCCGGGGGGAAGAATCTCAATTCCGCATCGGCCACGCTTGCCTCATCGCCAGAGAAGTTGAGCTGCCCACGGAGGCGGTTGAAGGAAAGTCCATACACTTTGGCCTCGGCCAGATCGAACAGACCCGTGACATTCGGCTCCTCGCGCGTGCCCCGCCCATGGAACTGTCCCGTCAATAACCCTTTTGCGGGATAGGATTTCCCAACCACTTGTTGGAGGTCCTCGGTGGGCACTTTTTCAAAACTCACCTCCGCGGTCCATGTGTTTTGCGGTCGGAAGTTCCATTTGGTCAGCGACAGGTTTGCTTCGATAGACGCTTCCATCTCGCCATGGCGGGCCGTTCCATGAACCAAGACGAGTTGGCTGGGCGAGTAGGTTAAATCGCCCTCCAGGTAATCCACATAAACGCCGTCGTAGCGGGCTTTATCCGTCCGCATGTGACCTTGAAAGGTGGCCCCCGAAGATGGTCCAGTGATCTTGCCTTCCCATCTCACGGCCCCGGAAACGGGTTCAGCGCCTTGCTGGGAGGCCGGGGCGACGTCTCGTACCGCGTTGATGAAGTCTTTGTAGGCGGCGAGGGCTTGTGTTTCAAACTTGGCGTTCAGCGCGGAATTTCGCGGCGCGAGAAGGCCGTCGATCGTGGCACGGGAAGTTGGGGTTTCGAGTTGGCCTGCGCTGATAACAAGAGTGCTGGGATCATAGCGGTAGCGAACCTGCCAGGATCCGCGCATCGGTTGGTGATGTTCCGCGAGTTGCTGCGGGTAATCGAGTGTGCTCCTTGCGCTAATCTCGAAGTGCCGGAACGCATGCGTCCAGGTTTCCACAGAGTCGGCAGAAATACGCGCGTCCCAGTGCAATTCGTCAACCGGAAAATTACGGTGTTCGATGCAGGGCAAGATCGGAGCCAGTTTCATGCCTTCCACGCGGGTCTGCGCTTGGAATTTCCATCCGTCCCATTGCATGTTCACGCGGCCCGTTACACTGCCCCCAAACGCACCGACAAAGAAATCCGGTATTTGAAGGCCGGCGTTGTCCAGGTGATAGGTGCCGCGGCTGACCAGGCCTTTGGCGTGAAAGATCTCGTAGGGTAGAGAGATGTCCTGAGAGGCATAGGTTCCGCTGCCTCTGAGCTGGCCATCGGCGAGCTGGGCTTCGCCGCGGAGATCGACGCGTCCGGTCGGGATGTTGGGATCGCGGAGCGTGTCGCGAAAATCGGCGAGTTCTACCCAGCCACGATAACGGTAATTCCATTTTGGATTTGCAAAGTCATTCATTTCCGCGCGCGCATCAATTCGAGAATGGCCTGCACTGAGCAGGCCCTGTTCCAGCGCAAGACCATCGCGCCAGAGCGTGAACTTTGCGCTCAAACCGACGGGCAATGGAACAAAGCGTTTCGAATCGAATTCCAATCTCTGCCATTCGAGATTGCCGAGATACAAGGGGTTATTCTGAGTGCCACCCTCGCGGAGAGAAAATTGCAAGTCTCCGCCGTGGACCGTCATGGGTGTTTTCAGGTTGTTGAAGAGCACCCAGCCGTCAGCCAAGAGAAGCTTGCGAATGTTCATTTGGAAGAGCTTGTCGTTCCATCGCCCCTTTGCCGCAGCTGGACGAGCAGGAGTCGGCAAGTTCGTGGCGCCATTCTTTCCAACGATGATATGAACATGCGGCTGTTGAATCTGAAGCTCGCTCAGAGAGATTTTTCTGCCCCAAAGAGAATCAAACCGCAGCGCGGCCTGAACCTCGTTGGCCGTGAATAGGGGCTCTGTGCCGGCGAGCTCGTTTCCATGAATCACCAAGCCATGAATGTGGACGCGCATGGCGAGCCAGCGGATGGACATGGCTCGCAATTCCACTTTTCCGCCGCTGGCTCTTTCCAGGCGGCTTACGATGAGCCGCTGAAGCAAGGGGTTACCAGCGCCACTGCCGAAAAAGATCATTACGCCGAGAAGGGAGAGAACCGCGAGCACCCAAGGGGTGTGGATGACCCAGCTCCAAATCGGGTGGCGCCGCCTTCGGTTTCCGTTCACTTCGCCACCTCGCCGAGGGATTTCTCGAGGTGAAGGCGCAGCCGACTCTCCTTCAGCCATTGGTCGGCTTGTTGGTTGATGCCGTTCTGGATAAGCGCTTCTTGAATGGAATCGCGCGCCGCATCGAGTGCGGGCGGTTCCTGTCCCCGAGACCTGGCGCGGGGAACCACCACCGTCTGATAAAAATCCTCCACCTCTTGGGGATCTACCTGCACGGCAGAGCGAAAGCGGGAATCGAGGTAATTGCTGAGGTACAGCTGCGAAGACACCATTGCTCGAACGTCTTGCTCGGTGAGCCCTGCTTGTTTTCTTCTCGCTTCGTATTCCTGCTCCGAGGCAAAGGTGTTTCGAACGCGCGCCAGGGCGCGATCCAAGTCCGCTTCCGAAGGGTGAGGGAAATGCGAGGCGTCCGCTTCGGTGCGAACGATCCACTGATCAATCAAGCGGTCCAGAATTTGAGCGTCGGATTCCGCTTTGCCATCGAGAAACTGCTGATAGCGGCCCAGGGCACGAACGTCGCTCAAAAGAATGACGTCGTTCTCGATGCGGGCCACGATGCGATCAATAACTTCTTGCGCGGAGAGCCATCCAGGGCCGGCCGCTAGGGCGGCCACAAGCAAAACTCCCCTCATGGCAAGGCCAGGCATTAAAAGGTAGACCCCAGATTGAAGAATATTTGAAATCCGGGCAGGCGGGTGCTCATCTGCCCGAGTGAACCAGGCGTGCAGCCGGACGTATTCGAAGGACAAGGAATCGGGACAATGAACAGAGGCCGGTTGAGCTGGTAGCCGAGGTCGATGCGAATTGGTCCGACCGGCGTCTTATAACGGAAGCCGAGGCCCGCGGTGTGGGAGAAGTAGTTCAATTCGTTGGCACAATTGGTCACGCACATCGGCAGGTTGGTCGAGCTGGGAGGCAACGCGGGATTCTCGAGCGCAACCGTTGGGCTTGGCAGATTCGTACGAAACGAAATGCGCGTCAGGCGGCTATATACGTTGCCTCCGTCGTAGAACAAGGCCCCACCGAGCGAAGTTCCTACAAACGGAAGGCGCATGGGAAAGCGAAACTCCTGGTTCAGGACCAGCATGGCCTGGCCGCCGACGGGGAATCCCGTGGTGGAGTCGCGCGGCCCGGCCTGATTGAGCGCGAATCCGCGCAGGGAGGTTCCGCCTCCAGCAAAGAATCGTTCCGGCAAGGGGATTACCGTTGGAAGCGGCGGGGTGGTGGGGGCGGGAAAGGTCAAGGAAACCGTGTCCCGGTATGGCGAAAGGATTCCAAAACGGATAGATCGCGCAAAACTGAACCGGCGTTTGATGGGGTGATAGGTGGAGTTCTGATAAAAAAACCGCAGAAAACTCGCGCTGGACCAAAAATAAGTGTCGGCCAGGCCGACGTCCGCGCTGTTAAAACTGCCTTTCGAAGCGTCGGCAGGGTTGTTGCGCGAGTCGCGAAACCAAGTGAACGCGAATTGCGAGACCAGTGTGGGCTGGTTGAAGAGCGGGATTTCCTGACTGGGAATCTTCAAATCGGTGACGCGCACCTGGCGGAAAGCATAGCGAAACAGCAGGGTGGTCAGTCCGGTGATCTGATTGGTCAATTGGACCGAACCCTCATAGCGCTGCTCGGTGAAGGTGTTGATGTCGCGCGTCTTTTCGGCAAAGGCGGTGGCCTGAAAACTGAGGTGCGAATCGCCGAAGGTATTGGGGGCAGAATAGCCGAGCAGAGCGCGCCCCTGCAACGTACTGCCCCGCAGTTTGAAGGAGAGGGTATCGGCGCGTCCGGTCAAATCAAGTTTGCTGATTTCCAGAATGCCCCGGGGTGCTGCCTGGATTTGGCCGCTCGTCGGATTGGTCGTGCTGGCTAGGCGCTGCACTTCGAATCCTCCGCCATAAGCAAGCGTATAGCGCTTCGCTTCCTCCACAAGCACCGCGATGTCCTTGTCTACATCGGTGCCCGCCGGATTCTGGGGTTCAATGGTAACGCGATTGAAAATTCCCAGGTTGTAAAGGCGCCGCTGGGATTCGACGACGTCGCCCTGACGCAAGGGCTCATGGACTTTGATGCGCACCTCACGGCGAATCACTCCGGGCCGCGTATGTTCATAGCCGCTGATCAATATGGAGCGCACGCGCGTCTGCGGACCTTCCTGAATGTGATAGACCAGCCGCACGGCGTCGGCTTGTTCGACCGGGAGCTTTGATTCTTTCTTTGGTTCTTCCTTTTTTTCAGCTTCCGGGGGTGAGCCATGATGAGCACCGGAGGCTGTTTGTTGCTGCGCCGCACCTGTTGGAACGCGCTCCGCGGTAGCAGAAAAGCTGGCTTCAGGAAAGCCTTCGTTGAAGTAGAGGGCCAGAATGTTGTCGCGGTCCGCCGTCACCCCGAAATCGGAATAGGGCTGGCCGGGAGTTGACCCGACTACGCTCAGCAACTCCTCCTCCTTGAAAGCATGTATTCCCTCGAAGGCCAGCGAAGCGACTCGTGTCTGCTTTCCTTCCTGCACCGTGAAGCTGATAAACACATCTCCTTCTTTGCCCTTGTAATTGTCTTCTACGCGAGGAGTCACTTTGGCATCCAAAAAACCGTTCGCCTGGTACAGGCTTTGCATCGATTGCGCATCTGCATCCACGAGCCGCCGGCTGAACCGTCCGGGGGTACCAAAGGCCCCTTGGAAGACCTGCAGCCGGCTCTTCAGCAATTCCGTATCGAAGTATCTGTTCCCGGAAATCTCGATTCCGATAAGTTTGTGTTGGTCGCCGCGTTCAACGGTGTAAGTAATCGCTTCGAGGGTTCCCTGCCAGGCGGCGGTTTTCAGGTCGTGCATGTCGATTTTGTAGCTCACGTCCGCATCGAAGTACCCTTCGCGCTCGAGCCGTTCTCGAAGGTTTCGCTTCCCTTCTTCAAGAAGGTCGGGATCCACGGCGCCTTCCTGATAAATGGGAATCAGTTTCTTAAGCTCACCTTCGGAGAACTTCGCGCCGGTTACCGCCACTACCACGCGCGGTCCCTGCGTTACCTCCAGGAAAATCGCGGCGCTGTTCTTTGCCGGATCGTAGTCTCCCCGGCGAACGTCCACACGCGCGCTGAGATGGCCTTTTTTCCCCAGGAACTTTCTGACCCGGTCCGTGCCATGTTGCAATCGTGCGGAGGTGATGGCCTGGCCCGCCCGCAACTTGAACCGCGAGAGAATGCTGGCGTCCTTGTAGGTCGTGTCATTCTTTAATTGGACGCTGGCAACGCGGGCCCGCAGGCCCGATTTCACGCGGACAACAATATCCATGTGGTGAGTCTCGGGGTGCGGAACTGTTTCCGCGGAGACTTCCGCTTGGTAGAGGCCCTCCTCGCGAAGCGTTTCGCGCAAGCGTTCCAGTGCTTCGTCAACGACCGGTTTCCGGTAGGTTTGCCCCAAGCCAATTTGCATGGCTGCGGCAGCGGAAGCTTGGGTAGGTGGCGCCTCCAGCCCTTCGATCCGCACTACGTTAAAGAACAGATTTTCCCGCACCACGAAGTCGAGGCGCAGGCCATCCGTCACCGGTGTCACAACTGCCTTTACATTGGCGTAGTCGCCAGTTCGATAGAGTGCTCGCAGGCTTTCCGCAACCTTGCCGCGATCGAAAGGCTTTCCCAGTTCCACGGAAATGCCGGAAGGAGATTCCGCCAATACCTTGCCGTCGTCGCGGACGATACGGATAGCCAGGACCGCCGGCCCGACTGCGGCTTGTTCCGAGGTGCTGGCCGGTGGGGCCGGGGTCTGAGAATGCGCCGACAGCGCTTCCGTCAGGAGCGCGAGCGCAACAATCCCTCGCATCCTCTTGGCCCAGCGTAAACTCATGTTCTTTTCGCTCAGACGAAGCGTAGCACAGGGGCGTTGCCTCCCCTCTGCACTTTGGCGCTATGATGTTACTGGGCAGACCTGTCTGGTTGGCCAGTAGGGAATGCACTATCCGTGACCGATTCACTCCAGGAAAAATACTCGCGCCAGATGCTCTTTGCCGGGATGGGGCCTGAGGGGCAACGCTGTCTGCTTGCCTCACGCGCTACGATCGTCGGCTGTGGAGCTATTGGGGCCGCCACCGCCAATTTGCTCGTTCGTGCTGGCGTCGGTTCGATAAGAATCATCGATCGGGACTTCGTTGAGCCCACCAACCTTCAACGCCAGGCGTTGTTCGACGAATCTGACGCCCGCCAAGCGCTTCCGAAAGCCGTCGCTGCCGAGCACAAACTGCGCTCCATCAATTCCGGTGTTGATGTGAAGGGCGTTGTGGCCGATCTTAGCCCGCAAAATGCCGAGGAGCTACTTTCTGCCGGCGATCTCATTCTCGATGGCACGGACAATTTTGAAACCCGGTTCCTGATCAACGATTTTGCGGTAAAGTCCGGACGGCCGTGGATTTATGCAGCCGCGGTTGCCAGTTATGGCCTGACCATGACCGTCCGTCCTGGGCTCACGCCATGCCTCGCCTGCCTGCTGGAATCTGGAAATTCTTCTCCTTCGGTCGAAGCAACGTGCGACACCATCGGCGTGCTCGGTCCCATCGTGAACCTCATGGCCTCCTGGCAAGCGGCAGAAGCATTAAAGATTCTGGCTGGACGCCTTGAAGCTCTCCACGGCCGGCTGGTTTCCAGCGATATTTGGACTGGACGGATGCAGTCGGTTCGCGTGGCTCGCAATTCAGACTGCCGGGCCTGCGCCAAGCACGATTACTCCTATCTTGAAGGACAGGCCCAACCGCACATCACGCTCTGCGGTAGAGATTCTGTGCAGATTCATGAGCGAAGCCGGGCCCTCGACCTTGCGGCCCTTGCTCTCCGCTTGCAGCCCGTCGTCGAGGATGTCCGGCAAAACGATTTCCTCATTCGCTTCCGCGTCGCGCCCTACGAAATGACCGTTTTTGCCGACGGGCGGGCCATCCTGAAAGGCAGTAAAGATCCTGCACTGGCGCGCTCGCTTTACGCGCGGTATCTGGGAGCTTGAAGCCTTCTGGCCTTCTTCAGGCTGGATTTTCACTCAGCGAGGATGGCTGGAGCGTCCGAACGAGCTTCGCATGCTGGCGCGATCGAGGTTTTCTCGCAGGTTCATGAGCGTCAGAAAAGTGCTCAGTATCCGAGCCTTGAGATCATCGGTCAGGTGCAGACCGCTGGTTGCCACGCGCGCCAGCCGCTCGCCGTGCTCGGTGATAAAGCGCATGATTTCCCGCTGGCGTTCCGGCGGCGCGTTGCCCAACGCCGTCTCGCGCCGCATTTCCCCGCAGCTCGTTTCCAGGGTCAGCGTGAAATGCAGCACGCACAACCTCTGCTCGGCAAGTGCCGGAGGCGCGTCGTTCTTGCATCCCGCGATTTGGCAGGTGTTTCCCATGGGCCCCGTGGTGCAGCACGATAAGTAACATCCCCCGCCCTGAAAATCCAGTGGCCATCTGGACCGGTGCGCCGAATCTTACATGGCCGGGGTTCAGCGGTCCTCCAACTCACGGAGCCGGCCCGGCTTCAAGAAAATATCCGAATCCGGTTGACAGGAATATGCAGGAGCCTGTATAAATATGCAGAGGCAAGAAACAGACCATGGGGGCAGGAAAAACCTTCCGTCAGGGCCAAATTCTGCGGCTGGTGACGGGTCAGCGCATTGCCAACCAGGAGGACCTCCGCCGCCGTCTGGCCGCGCAGAAAATGCGCGTTACGCAGGCCACTCTCTCCCGCGATTTACAGGAGCTGCGCCTGGTGAAGACGCACGAGGGCTACAAGCAGGCTTCCGCTCTGCCGGAAGAATCGACGTCTTTGCCTCATTTGGAACGCGCGCTGGCGGAATTCCTGCTCGACGTCCGCCCCGCGGAAAACCTGCTGGTGCTGAAAACGCCGCCCAGTGGCGCGCAACCGCTCGCCGCGGCCGTGGATGCGTCAAAATTCACGGAAGTGGCCGGAACCATTGCGGGCGACGATACGGTCTTGATCATCACGCCCAGCAGGAAGACCCGAGAGTCTCTCCAAAAAAAGATAGAAGCCTTGGTGAAATGAAAGATCCCCGGCAAATCGCAGTTGTCGGAGTGACGGGCTACACCGGCCTGGAATTGGCGCGCATTTTGCTGCGCCACCCGGAGCTGGAAACTCCCATTTTTTACCTTCGCGAAGCCAAGGGAGCGAACTGTCTTGCCGAGCGCTTTCCGCAATTTCGTGGCTGGGGCGAAGCTCCGCTGCGGCCGCTTGGGGTCGAGGCCATCACCTCAAGTAACGCGGGCACTGCATTTCTCGCCACCCCGCACGAAGTCTCATCGGAATTGGCACCGGCGCTGCTAGAAGCTGGACTGCGGGTGGTGGATTTGAGCGGTGCTTTTCGCTTTCGCCAGGCCGAGACTTTCACTTCCTGGTACAAGCTGCCGGCTCCTCATGCCCCGTGGTTGAGCCAATCCGCTTATGGCATTCCGGAGCTGTATTCCAGAGAAATCTCTGCGGCGCGACTGGTAGCCAATCCCGGCTGCTATGCCACGAGCGTTATTTTGGCGCTTCGGCCGCTGACCGAAGCCGGCTGGATCGCGCCGAATACTTCGGTCGTCTGTGACTGCAAGTCGGGCGCCAGCGGGGCAGGCAAGGAACCGCGTCAGGACCTCCACTTTGTGGAAGTAGATGAGAACTTTAAGGCCTACGGCCTGTTCACCCATCGCCACACTCCGGAAATCCTGGAGCACACCGGTCTGAGCGAGTCTCAGGTCGTGTTTTCCACGCACTTGTTGCCTCTGGCCCGCGGAATTCTCTCCACCATTTATGTCACGCTCGCCGAACCGCGTACGGCTTCCGATGTCGAGGGGCTCTTTCGCCAGTTTTACGCTGGACGGCCCATGATTCGCATTTGGCCTGCGGGGACGCTGCCGGAATTGCAGCACGTCGCACACACAAATTTCTGTGACATTGGCTTGGCCCTGGATTCCTCTGGTCGCCGCGTGGTGCTGGTTTCTTGTCTCGACAATCTTGGGAAGGGTGCGGCAGGCCAGGCGGTCCAGAACCTAAATCACATGCTGGGTATCGAGGAGCAGACCTCACTCCAATGAGAACCGTAATCAAATTCGCAGGAGCGTTGCTCGAAGGTGACGCCACGATCCGCAGCCTGGCTCGCCAGGTAGCCGCGTTGGCGCGGGAAGGGCACGAGATTCTTGTCGTGCACGGGGGAGGCAAGCTCTTTACCGCCACGCTCAAGCGCATGGCCATCGAGAGCAAGTTTGTTGGCGGCTTGCGCGTCACCGACCGCGAAACGCGCGATGCCGCCATCATGGTTTTCGCCGGGTTGCTAAACAAGAAACTGGCGGCCGCGATTTCCGCCGAAGGTCAGCCTGCCGTCGGAATCTCCGCCGCGGATTCTCGCTGCTTCCTCGCCGAGCCTATGGTTCACAACGAAGTGGAGGGCGGCCTTGGTTACGTCGGTTATCTAACGGGACTGAATCTGCCTTTCATCGAGTCTCTCTGGCGCGAGGGGCTTTTGCCCGTGGCGCCTTGTCTAGGCATGGGCTCGGACAACGAACTTTACAACATCAACGCCGATCACATGGCTGCCGCGGTCGCGGAATTTCTTGGTGCCGACCAGCTGATCTATCTGACCGATGTTGCGGGTGTCCTGAACGGAGAAAAAGTCTTGTCTGTGGTCGATTGCCAGGAGATCGACCGCCTGGTGCAGTCGCGCGTCGTTTCCGGCGGCATGGTGCTGAAGCTGGAAGCGGCGAAGCGCGCCATCCAGGGAGGCGTGCGCCATGTGCGCATTGTAGGTGGCACAACACCGAATGCGTTGTTGCTTGCGTCGCATCCCGAGGAAGATGCTTCCATCCCCGGCACGCGCGTGCTGGGACATTCTCATGCCGCCGCGCAGTCGGCGTTCTCGGCGGTATAATGCGCGCCTCATCCAAAAGAGGTTCTCTAACAACCCTCGCAGGAAAAGCCAAGAACCTGCCTGCGGCCGCCACTAAGCCGGACGCACGTCTTGCCGATGCCGAGAAGTTTCTCCTGCCCACCTACAAACGCCAGCCGGTGATCATGACGCATGGCCGTGGCGCTTATGTTTTCGACTCCGCGGGAAACAAATATCTCGATTTTCTGGGGGGCATCGCCGTCAATGCGCTCGGCCACGCGCATCCTGGCATTGTGAAGGTTATTCGCCGCGAGGTCGGGCGCGCCATTCATCTTTCGAACCTCTATCACAACGGCTTTCAAGGCCCGCTGGCGCGCCGGCTTGCCGAATGGTCCGGGCTCGCGCGCGTATTCTTCGCCAACAGCGGCACAGAAGCGATTGACGGGGCGATGAAGCTGGCGAGGCTGCTTGGCCGCGCTCCGGAAGAGCCTCAAGGCACGGCCGCGAAGAAGCATCGCTTCCTCGCGCTGGAGAATTCGTTTCACGGCCGCACGTTTGGCGCCATCAGTGTCACCGCAACGGAAAAATATCGCCTGCCCTTCTCCCCAGTGGTTCCGGGAGTGGAGTTTGTCCGCTTCAACGATGTCGCCGATCTGGAAGCCAAATTCGACCACACCGTTTGCGCCATCCTGGTCGAAACCATTCAGGGAGAGGGCGGTATCTATCCCGTCAGCGAAGCCTTTTGGAATCGAGCACGCACTCTTGCCACGCAACATGGCGCTCTGCTGATTGCCGATGAGATTCAATGCGGTCTGGGGCGCACCGGTCGTTGCTTCGCCTATCAGAAATTCTCTGCGAACCCGGACATCGCCGTAGTCGCCAAGCCGCTGGCCGCCGGGCTTCCTCTTGGCGCCATTCTTACGACCGAAGCGGTCGCGTCTCACGTGTCCCCGGGGATGCATGGCACGACCTTTGGCGGCGGGCCTCTTGCGTGCGCCGTTGCTCTCGAATTTCTCAGCATCGTCGAAGAGGAAAAACTCCTTGACAATGTCCGCGCTCGCGGCGAAGAGCTGCGCGAAGGCCTGACGAAGATCGCGGCTCATTTCGATTTCATTCGCGAAATTCGCGGCGAAGGCCTGATGGTCGGCATCGAGCTTTCTGTCGAAGGCGCGCCGTTTGTCGCCGAAGCCATGGAGCGCGGCCTGCTTATCAACTGCACGCACGACTTCACACTTCGTTTTTTGCCGCCTTTGATCATCACGCGGGCGCAGGTCCGGGAGTTTCTCAAGCTTTTTGAACTGGTTCTCGCAAAAACTCAAAAGCAGGCCCGGTCTGCTCATCCGGGCAAATCAAGCGTTTTGCAGGACGCGGCTCATGCCGCGGCAAGGGGATAATCGAATGACTGCCATCACACTTGTTCCTCCTATTTCTTTATCGAACGATCTCCTCACCGGAGCGGAATGGAGCCCCGCGCACACGCGTGAACTCCTTCACCTCGCCGCAGACATCAAGGCCCGTCCCGTTCGTTACGCCTCCACGCTGCACGGCAAATTCATCGCTTTGATTTTCGAGAAGCCCTCGTTGCGCACGCGCGTCACGTTCGACGTCGGGATTCAAAGCATGGGCGGAGCCGTGGTCTTCCTTGATCACACGCAGGCGTCTGCCTCGCTCGGCAAGCGCGAATCCATTGCCGACGTCGCGCGCAATCTTGACCGCTGGGTTCATGGCATCGTGGCGCGCGTCTATTCGCAAAAAGTGCTTGAAGAAATGGCCGCGAACGCCACCATCCCCGTTATCAACGCGCTTTCGGATAAGTTTCATCCCTGCCAGGCGCTGGCGGATTTCTTCACCCTGGAAGGGCGGTTTGGCGCGCTCGGCGGCTTGCAGTTGGCCTACCTGGGCGACGGCAACAACGTCTGTCACTCCTTGATGTATCTCGCGGCGCGCCTGGGCGTCCATTTCCGAGTCGCCACGCCGCCGAATTACGCGCCTGACCCGGAGGTAGTAGCGGACAGCAAACGCGCGGCCCGCGAGACCAAGGCCAAGATCGAACTGCTGCACGACCCTCGCGAAGCGGTAAGCGGGGCGATGGCCGTTTATACCGACGCGTGGACCAGCATGGGTTTTGAAGCCGAAGAGGATGTTCGCACCAAGGTCTTTCAGCCTTACCAGGTAAATGGCGAACTGATGTCGCTTGCCGCAGCGGATGCCGTGTTCATGCATTGTCTTCCGGCACATCGCGGGCTCGAGGTTACGCCGGAGGTCCTGGACGGCCCGCAATCGGTGGTGCTCGACCAATCCGAAAACCGCATGTATGTGCAGAAAGCCATTCTGCACACGCTGTTCTGACCTGGCGATGCACGCGCACCGTTCGCATCGAACTTTCTTTGGGGGCGCAGCATGGCTGCTCCCTGGCTTGGCAACCGTTATTTGTTAGAGAGGAATTGTGAAAACGCAACAGAACAAACCGAAAAAAGTCGTACTCGCTTATTCGGGGGGCCTCGACACCTCCATTATCATTCCGTGGCTCAAGGAAAATTACGGCTGCGAAGTCATCGCCGTGATTGGCGACGTGGGCCAGCAGGAGGACCTGGAAGCCGCGCGCAAGAAAGCTCTCGCTACCGGTGCATCGGCGGCCTATGTCGAAGACTTGCAAGAAGAATTTGTTCGCCATTACATCTGGCCGACGTTGCGCGCGGGCGCCATCTACGAACACACTTACTTGCTTGGGACGTCTATGGCGCGGCCGGTCATTGCCAAGCGCCAGGCCGAAATGGCCCTGAAACTTGGCGCGGATGGCCTCTCCCACGGCTGCACCGGCAAAGGCAACGACCAGGTGCGCTTCGAATTGGCATACAAAGCCATCGCTCCGAACGTCCCCATCATCGCCCCCTGGCGCGAGTGGGACATTGATTCGCGCGAAGACGCCATCGTCTACGCACAAAAGCACAATGTTCCCGTCGAGCAAAGCAAGAAAAATATCTACAGCCGCGACCGCAACATCTGGCACTTGAGCCACGAGGGCGGCGAGCTCGAGGACCCCGCGAATGCGCCCAACGAAGCCATGTGGCAATGGGTCGTGTCGCCAGAAAGAGCCCCCGACAAAGCCGAAGAAGTCGAAATCGGATTCGAATCCGGCACACCGGTGTCCGTCAATGGCTCAAAGCTTGGCCCTGTCGATCTTCTCGACACGCTCAACGAAATCGCCGCGAAACACGGTATTGGTCGCGCCGACCTCGTCGAAAACCGCCTGGTCGGCATGAAGTCTCGAGGCGCTTACGAAACTCCCGGCGGAACACTGCTGGTCAAAGCGCATCAGGAACTCGAGCGCCTCACCGTGGATCGCGAAACCGCCCACTTCCAGCAGGCGCTTTCCAATCGCTACGCCGAACTCGTGTACTACGGTTTGTGGTTCTCGCCGTTGCGCGAAGCTCTCGACGGGTTCTTCACCATGGCGCAGCAGCGCGTCAGCGGGGCCGTGGGACTGAAGCTGTGGAAAGGCACGCTGAGCGTAACCAAGCGCGTTTCGCCTTTCTCGCTTTACCGCGCGGACCTGGCCAGCTTCACCATGGGGCGCTACAACGCCAAGGACGCCGAAGGCTTCATCAATTTGTTCGCACTGCCTGTAACCGTTCGCCCCAAAGCCAAAGCCAGCGCGGAATGATGGTCATTCCGAGGCCGAGTCGGTGAAGCGAGGAATCCCCCTTCGATGATGCCCACGACGACCAAATGACCAACGAACGCAAAGACGACCGATTATGGGGAGGGCGCTTCGACCGCGAACCCAACGCTCAGTTCGACGCCTTCCAGCGCTCTCTTGCGTTCGACCACCGTCTTTTGCCTTACGAGATCGCCGTGGACCGCGCGTGGGCGAAAGCTCTGGAACCCGTCGGCATTTTCACGGCATCCGAGGTGAAACAAACCCTGGCAGCCCTCGATAAAATTGCCGAGCGCGCAAAAGCCGATTCCGCGTGGTTTGAGAAAACCGCCGCGGGCGCCGAGGACGTTCATCACTTCGTCGAGAAAGCGCTGGTCGAAGAGCTTGGCCCGCTCGGCTGGAAATTGCATACGGGGCGCAGCCGCAACGAACTCGTCGCCGCAGATTTCCGTCTCTTCGTCATCAACGCTGCTGCCGAGATTCAACGCGGACTCGAAGCCTTGCTGAATGCGTTTCTTCAGCAGGCCAAGAGCAATCTCAACGTACCTATGCCCGGCATGACGCACCTGCAGCACGCGCAGCCGATTCTGCTTTCGCATTTCCTGCTCGCACACGCGGAAGCATTCACGCGCGACGTCACTCGGCTGCAACACGCGGCGGCGAGTGCCGATGCCTGCCCCATGGGTTCGGGCGCGCTCGCGGGAAATTCGTTCGCCATCGATCGCCACGCAATCGCCCGTGAATTGGGCTTCTCGCGCATTACAGCAAACAGTCTGGATGCCGTCAGCGATCGCGACTTCGCGCTCGATTATCTTTTCGTCCTGACGGGAATCGCCACCCACCTTTCGCGGCTGGCCGAAGATTTCGTGCTCTTCGCATCGCAGGAGTTTTCTTACGTCATTCTTCCGGACGAGTATTCCACTGGCAGCAGCCTGATGCCGCAAAAGAAAAACCCCGACGCCTGGGAGCTCATCCGCGGAAAGTCCGGGCGAATCACCGGAGCACTTGTTGCTTTGCTGACCACACTGAAAGGACTCCCGACCGGCTACCAGCGCGACCTCCAGGAAGACAAGGAAGCGCTTTTTGCCGCGCATGATCAGGTGGCCGACATGCTCGCCGTTGCAACTGGCGCCCTTGGTTCCACAAAATTCAACCCCGACCGTCTGCGAGCGGCGGCATCCAATCCCGCGCTGCTCGCAACCGAAGCAGCGGATTATTTGGTGCGCAAGGGCCTTCCCTTTCGCCAGGCGCATGACCTGGTCGGAAAAGTCTTGCGCGAAGCGGAAAAACAAAACGTTGCCTGGACCGCGCTGCCGATCGATGCGCTGAAAGCAATCTCTTCCGCCTTGGAAGCCGGTTTTGCAAAAAGCTTCAGTGTGGAGGAGGCTCTGGCGGCCAAAAAAGTTCCCGGCGGCACCGCTCCGGAAAGCGTGCGCGCAGCCATCGCTGATTTGGAAACACGTCTCAACAAAAAAGTCTCGAAAACAGGAGCCAAACCATGAGTCTCCAAAACGCAAATCCATTGGAAACTTTGGTATTCGTTGCGGAAGACGGGAGGTCCCATCGCGAGCCGGCACGATAGCCGCCCGGGCACACCTCGAATGAACCACGCTCCGTCCGAAGCCGCCCTCCCGCACGGATTTCGTTTCGCCGCAACCGCCTGCGGCCTGAAAAAGACCGGCGCGCTCGATTTGGCGATTTTCTCAAGCGACGTACCGGCCTCCGCGGCGGCCGTCTTCACGCAAAACCTGGTCGTCGCCGCTCCGGTGACACTATCGAAAAAGCATTTGCGGCTCTCAGGCGGCCGCATGCGCGCCGTAGTCGTGAACGCCGGCAACGCCAATTGCGCCACGGGAGCGCCGGGCGACGCGGCCTCGCTTCGGACCGTGGAAGAGACGGCGCGGCATCTTCGCGTGCACCCTCACGAAGTCTTTGTATGTTCCACCGGTGTGATTGGCGTGCGGCTGCCCGTGGAGAAAATTCTTCGTGCATTGCCCACACTGGCAGGCAACCGCCGCTCGTCGGCGCGCTCCTTCGCGGAATTGTCTTTGGCGATCTGCACTACGGACACGCGCCCCAAAACGGCTGCGGAATCGTTCAAAATGGCCGGAAAGAGGATTCATCTAGTGGGCTGCGCCAAAGGCGCGGGAATGATTCATCCGAATATGGCGACCATGCTCGCCTTTGTGGCCACCGACGCCGCCATTTCGCCACCGCTCCTGCAAAAGACGCTAAACGAGGTCACGCGGAGAACGTTTAACTCCATCAGCGTGGATGGCGACACTTCGACGAACGACGCGCTGCTGGTCCTGGCGAACGGCCAAGCAGGCGCGCCTGCCATTCAAAAGGGCAGCAAGGCCCACCGCGCATTCGCCGTGGCGCTCGAAGAGGTCTGCCAGTCGCTGGCATTGCAAATCGTTGGGGATGGAGAAGGCGCGCAACGCGTGATCGAAATCGAAGTGCGCCACGCTAAGAGCGAAACCGCCGCGCGCCGCATCGCGGAGACGATCGCCACTTCGCCCCTGGTGAAGACCGCGTTTGCGGGCGGCGATCCAAACTGGGGCCGCATTTTCGCTGCTGCAGGGCGCTCCGGGGTAAAGTTCGATGCCGCCTTAGTAGACATCCAGATGGCCGGGATTCCCGTACTCCGCAAAGGCCAGCCGCTGGATTTCAACGAACGCGCCGCCAGCAACAAGCTTCTCGCCGAGCACGTTCCGGTTGTGGTGGATCTGCATGCGGGCAACGCGCACGCCCGCTATTGGACCTGCGACTTCACGGCGGAGTATGTCCGGATTAACGCGTCTTACCGGACCTGAGTACCCAGCGCTGTTCGATTGGACTTGTTTTTTACGGCGCTCGCGTATACTGCAAGAGTCCGATCGGCGATGGAGTCCCAATTCAGGTAAAGCTCGGCTCTCTTTCGCAGCTTTGCCCCGATTTCGCATCTCCTCGCGGGGTCGTTCAACAGTTCCAGGATGCGCTCCGCCAAGTCTTGTGGATTTTCTTCTTCAACCCAGACTCCGCATTCTCCCAAGTGATCGGGAATTCCTGCCTTCGGTGTGCTGACCACAGGAAGCCGGTTGCCTGCGGCCACGGCTGCGGGAAGTCCCGCGAAGCCCCCGGTATAAGACAAGACCAGGAGCAGGCTGGTCTGGTAAAGCTGGACCATGTCGTTCATCGATAGTTGCTTGAGCCAAACAATCTTGTCCGCCACGCCAAACTGCTCCGCCAACCGCTGGGCCTCCTCGGGAACCCTGTCACCGTAGTGGCCGTGGACTTTCAATGCTGGGGCGTTCCCATCGAGCCGCTCTTTCAAGATCGCCATGGCTTTAAAAAGCGTTCGAATGCCCTTCCCCGACATAAGTTTATGGCCGCCATAAAAAACCAAGCCTTCCCTGGGTTTATCGTCTACAAACTCCGGCAGGCTGGCCCCTTGAAAGACCACGTGGATGCTGTCCGGCTGGACTCCAAAGTCGGCTAATTTCCGTTTTAATTCATCGCAGTGGACGATGATGGCGTCCGCCTTGTTGTAAAGCTTGTTTTTTTCCGGAAACTGAACCTGATAGGAGTCCAATTCATGAACCGTAATTACTCGCGCGGCTTTCGAATGTTGCTTCAGCCAATGGAACACGACGCTTGATCCATAGGCGTTCAGGATTTGCTGGAAATGAATGAGCTCGGAGTCCTTGGACAGGTTTTGATACCGCCAAGCGCGAAAGAGGTAGCTGAAGTGCCTGACGCGGACACGGGCCCACCGCTTCCAGGCGGTCTTCGATTCGTACGCTCTCACGTGCGGTAATTCGAAATACTCACAGTCTTGAGTCTGGAATCTCTTCCCCACCTCGATGGGGTCCCCACATCCGCAGTTTGAGGCCACCCAATCGATCGCACTGCCGGTCTTCCTCTCAACGGCCTGCTTGAGCGACTCCGCATACCAACCGTAGGAAGTCTGGAAGGGGCAACATATGAAAGTGACGTGCATGGTCAAAGACACGCTCGTTCTGGCTAGATTGTGAGGATGCCTCCGGCGTCCCTTCGGTCGTCCAACCGTTGCCTGCGCACCTGGACGAAATGTGGCGAGTCTTTCATGAATTCATCCATGATTCGAACCGACAAAAGATTTCCTCGAGGACCCGCATTGAGACGATGTGTTCGTTGCGCCTTCTCCATTTCGCAAGCGCAGGCGATTTAACACGGAGGTGTATTTTTGCTTAAGCGCCGGCAACAGGTTTGTCCTCACCTGGTATAGAAGAAACGGATAAAAATCGCGGTTGAAAACTGTGCCGGTAAAGTGTTGGCGCGCCGCTGACGTCCAGGACGTCTTGAAGCGCTCCCGGCTCCCCCCAAAATCAAGTTCCCGAATGCGTTTCCGGGCGCACTCTTCCAGGATCGCATTGATGAGCAAATGGCCTGGTCCTGCGCGGCGAAACGACTCGTCATAGGCTATCTTGATGGCATAGTAGCAATCGTTGGTCTCCAAACTGAAGGCGGCAGCGACCACCTTGCCGCCCGCCTCAAGCAAATGCAGGCAGAACTGGCCGGCGCCAGCCGCAAAACGCGCGACCTCCTCATAAAATGTGAGCGTTTCCTGCCGGCATTGGATTGCCGAGCCTTCCTTCCCCTTCCAGCCGGAAGCTTCCAATGCGAAAAACCTGTGGAGCATTTTGGGGGCGGGATGATCCATGCGCACTAACCGAGGCGGGCCTCCCGTCTGAGCTTCCAATACCCGGGCGAACCGGCGGAGTTCATGGCGAAAATGGCGGCTGGTTTCCCCGAGCCAATCCATTTGCCCGCACCCGTTGGTTTTTATCCGCAAGTAAGGACTTTCGCAAACGGGAAGTGTCCTGGTCCGAAATCCATCCCGAACGGCATAAGACATCAACCGTTGGCAGGGGCCCTCGGCGGGAAACATGGGGAACTCCAGCAAATGCCAGTTTGGAGCGTGCTTCAAAAGCCGCCAGATCGCTTTGATCGCTGCATCGCCCTCTGGACCTGGTGCGCGAAGAATGTCGAATCGGACGGAATGAGAATTAGCTGCCCCCACGAGCTTAACAACGGGCAGCCCAGAGAATAGGCCTTTCTTACGGACCAGGGGAAGGACGGCCGTCAAGCGATCCGCAACTCGGCTCGTCACCAACACGACTTCGTTTTGTTGTTCGAAGGCATGAATGTAAGTGCCAATCCATTCCGGCGTGAGGAAAGGCTCGCAATTCGTTTCTTCGCAAAGCTGCCGCCACTGGTCTTCTATCGAGTGGATTATTTCTAGGCCGCCGATAAGGACTTCCGAGGAGGTCAGATCGAGGATTTCGTGAACCGAGGTCAAAACAGGGCCGTCGTGCGCCACAAGGTTTCCCACCGGACACCCAATCAAAGCGATTCTACAAATAAGGACTGAACCCCAATTCTCCTGAACAGAACTCGGCTGGTTACAGACCGTTTTTGGGCCGAACCGACCCCGCCAACGTTACTTATAATAATTCGTAGCCATGACGAATGCGGATAACACTGCCAATTCGGTTAGGGTCAACACCTCAAGGAAAGTGGCCCAGATGGTGCCAGCCGGCGCTTCAGCTGCCCAGACTGCCGATTCAGGCAAGATTGCGCAGGGCTTCGAACAGAGAGATGATGCGATAGGCAAATAAGGAATTCACCAGGGAAACGGTATGAGTATTTTGTCATCGCGCGCATCCTCGATCCGGGCTTCTTTCCTGTTGAATATGGCCCTGCTGTTTGCGCCATCGCTTTTCTTTGGCGCGGAACTTCAACCGGCGCAGGCGGCCGAAGGCGGGGCGCTGCAAGCGGGCGCCGCAAAAATCGATATCACGCCGGCCTCCGACGCGGCCCTGCCAATGAGCGGCTATGCCAGCCGCAAAGAGGGTTTCCAGGGCATTCACGATCACATCTACGCGCGGGCTGTCGTGTTGAGCGATGGCGCCAGGACCGCGGCCATCGTCGCCTGGGAACTGATCGGCGTGCCCGACGGGGTCTGGGAAACCGTGTCGCAGAGGGTCGCGAAGGAGACCGGCATCCCCGCCGAATACCTGGTCCTGGCTGCGGTGCACGACCACAGCGCGCCGGCGCCGTTCGGCATGTATGGCAACGACTCGCCGAAGTCGGCGGTCTACACCAAACAGGTTGAAGACGCTACCGTCGAAGCCATCCGCAAGGCGAAACAAAGCCTCCAGCCGGCAAAGATCGGGACAGGGACGGGAAAGGCTTATGTGAATGTCAATCGGCGGGAATATTCGAGCGAGGACGGCTGGTGGCTGGGCTACAACGATAAGGGGCCGTCGGACAAAACGTTGGCCGTGATCCGGTTTGACGCGCTTGCGGGCAAGCCCATTGCGTTGCTCATCAACTATGCCGTCCATGCCGTGGTCATGGGAGGGGAGAATTATCAAGTCAGCGGCGACCTTGCAGGGGCCACGTCGCGTTACGTGGAGAACTATTACCGCGGCAGCCCTGAGGATGCTCCGCGGAGCGACGCGGGCCGCGCATTGCAAGTGCGACCGGAAGAGACTTCCGAAAATGTCGTGGCTTTGTGGACCAGCGGCGCGGCGGGCGACCAGAATCCTGTTTCCCTGGCGCGTGGCTCGGACTTCAGCATGGTGGATACCCTGGGAAAGATTCTCGGCGAGGAAGCAGTACGTGTAGCCGGAGCGATCCACACGACCGAGCACGGACACATTTGGGGCAAACAACAGTTGGTCACCTGTCCGGGCAGAAAAGTGGAACCGGGCCCGCTGCCGCGCAAGGAATACAAGTGGGAAGAATCCGATGCTGTCCACATTCGACTGGGTCTGCTGACGATCAACGATATCGCTTTGGCGGGGGTGTCGGGCGAAGTGCTGACCATGATTCAAGAGCGATTGAAAAAGGAGTCTCCTCTGAATCGCATCGTCATGGTGACGCACGCCAACGGTTCGAGCGGATACCTTCCCGATGATGCCGCGTTCGGGCAGGTCAGCTACGAAATCGCCACTTCGCGGCTGAAGCCCGGCTGCGCCGAGAGCGCCATCGTCAACGGCCTCGTCAACCTGATGAAGGAACGCTTCGGAGAAAAGGCAGAAGGCAGGAGGCAGAAAAGGACAAGGCAGAGTGCCGAAGGGGTCTGCGGGAAAAAAAGCTAGGAGTCCCACTTCCAGTTGGCGAATTGTTCCCGCAGCGCGATTTTCTTGAATTTGCCGACGGAGGTGCGCGGGATGGCGTCGAGGAAGACGAAAGCGTCGGGGAGCTGCCACTTGGCGAACGATGCGGCGAGAAAGGCGCGCAATTGTTCGGGGGTAGCGCGAGCGCCATCTTTCAGCACCACCGCGGCAAGCGGGCGCTCCTGCCATTTCGGGTGGGGGATACCGACGACGCAGGCTTCCTTGACGGCCGGGTGACCCATCAAGGCATTCTCCAGGTCCACGGAGCTGATCCATTCTCCCCCGGACTTTACCAAATCTTTGGCGCGGTCCACGATTTTGACGTACCCGTCTTCGTCCATGGTGGCGACGTCGCCGGTGCGAAACCAGCCATCCTCGGTCCAACGATGGGCCTGGTCGGGAGATTCATAGTAACTGGCGGCAACCCACGGGCCGCGGATTTCGATTTCACCGGAGGTCACGCCGTCCCACGGAGCTTCGCCTTCAGGCCGCATCAAGCGAATCTCTACGAACGGAGCCGGCCATCCCTGCTTGGAGCGCACGTGATATTTTTTGTCCTCAGGCCAGTCACGCATGTGGGCGCGCAGACCGCCGGAAGTGCCGATGGGCGTGGTTTCCGTCATGCCCCAAAGATGCTTGATTTGCAGGCCGAAACGGTCGAGCCGCCGAATGAGTTCCACGGGAGGGGCGGTGCCGCCGCAGACCAGCTTAACAGGCGACGCAAACTTCCATCCGGTGGGATTTTTTTCGAGAGCGTCGAGAACGGCGATCCAGACCGTGGGAACGCCGCAGGCGACGGTCACGCGTTCACCGACCATCAGTTCCAGGATGCTCTCCGGGTCCACATGTGGACCGGGGAGCACCAGGCGCGCGCCAAGCATGGTCGCCGCAAACGGAATGCCCCAGGCATTGGCGTGAAACATGGGCGCCACGGGCAGGACCGTGTCGGCTTGGCTCATGCCAAACACTTCAACGAGTCCGCAGCAGAAGGAGTGCAGCACAAGGGCGCGATGGGAATAGATGACGCCTTTGGAAAAGCCGGTTGTGCCGGAGGTGAAGCACATGGCCGCGCCATCGTTTTCGTCAATGGCGGGATAGCGGAAGTCGCCATCCGCAGCCGCCAGCAGCTCCTCGTAATTCGAAGCGCCTTCCGGCGCGCTGGCGCATCCGTAAGGAACGACAATAACGCGTTCGAACGAAACGTCCTTGCGGAACTTTTCATAAATAGGATACAGCACGTCGTCAATGAGGAGAAACCGGTCGCCTGCGTGTTTGGCAATGCCGGCAATTTCGTGCGGGTGCAAGCGGAGATTCATAGTGTGCAAAATGCCGCCCGCGCAAGGGACTCCGAAGAAGGCTTCCAAGTGGCCGGAATGATTCCACATCATCGAAGCCACCCGGTCGCCCGGCTTTAAGCCGAGCTTGGTGAGGGCAGCGGCAAGCTGGCGGGCCCGGCCATAAAATTCCCCATAACAAATGCGAACAATGGACTTATCCGGCTTCCGAGAAACAATTTCGACGCGGGGGAAGATTTTGCCGGAGCGCTCCAGAATCGTGGGAAGCGTCAAGGGAAAATCCATCATCGTGCCGCGCATGAACCCTCTCGGATGGGGAGACAAACTGGGCGCATGCTAGCACGAATTCCTGGCCAGGGGGAGCAGGCCGGCAGCCCGATTATCCCGGGCACAATCCGGGCATTTTATTTAGTTGCAAATGAGGTTAATTTCCGAGACGATGCACCAGACCGCTGAAGTTCCGGTCTCGCTCCCTCGGCGGCAGCGCGCATACGGCTCCCCGGTGAACGAAAGCGGTGTCTTCGGCGCGCTCCGCGACTCGCAAGTCAGGTTCCGGGCAGAAGGAGCAATAGGTGAAGAAGCTCTACATCGGTAATCTTCCGTTTTCGGCAACGGAAGATCAGCTTCAAGAGTGGTTTTCGCAAGCAGGAGTATCCCCTTCCGGCGTCAATCTCATTCGCGACCGATTCACGGGTCAATCGCGCGGATTCGCCTTCGTCGAAATCAACAGTGACGAAGAGGCGGACCGGGCCATTAATTCCTTGAACGGTCAGAATTTCGGCGGACGAAACTTGGTGGTCAACGAAGCGCGTCCTCAGGCTGAGCGCAGCGGCGGCGGACGCGGCGGCTACAGCGGCGGGCGCGGCGGCGGCGGCGGGCGTGGTGGCTACGGCGGCGGGCGCGGCGGAGATCGTGGCGACCGCGGCGACCGCGGAAATCGCTGGTAAGCCGCAGCTCAAGTCTTAGGTGAACGGGACACCAGCCCAGCGCGGCCCTGCACTTCCCTGCACAAAATCCTGAGCGGCGAGTCTGCTCAAAACTGCGTTTTTCGCCCTCTTTCTTCTTCCATCATCGACGCGGACTCCCAGTTCGAATTAGACAAAGAGTGCTTGCGCCTTCCCAAACTCCTGGATCTATGTCCTAGAAACTTCAGGACGGTCGCGCACGAAACTAATGTGCCCGTAACGTGTTCGATACAGCAGGCCAGGAAAATGCTTCGCCCGAGAGTCGCTCCAGGTATATGAATAATTCTGGTTTACTGTAGGAGCGGCGATGCAGTCAGGCGCCAAAGAAGCCTCCGGTGAACCTTCTGGAGGCACTCCGCATCCAATGGCTTGGGTGAGGCGCAGTTGCGAAATAGAATGACGACTTGGAACAAACGCGATTGGAAGCAATTCTACGAGGTGGCTCGCCGTCCCTGGCGAGCACATCGTCCGCCGCGGCCCGTGTATCCGACAGGCTTGAATCGCGTGCTGCCCGCGCAAGGCTTCAGTCTTTCTGAGCTTGATGATGCGGGCGTGAATCTGGAACTTGCCGAGCGCCTCGGTCTCCCCGTCGATGCGGGACGAATCGGCACCTACGGCCCCAACGTTACGGTGCTGCGGGATTTTGTGCGTTCCTCGCGGCGCCCGCTCTAAACGCCTGCTTAGCGGCATCCTTCTCCTCCGTTCTTTCTCAACATCTCGTCATGACTGGTCATGAGAGGAATAGAATAGCGGCTCGTTCTGGAGGAGCCGCGCCATGAAGAGATTTCTTCTCCCGCTTGTGGTAGTGATCCTGGGTTCGGTTTTGCTCGCGGCCACCGGGCCGGATTATTCCATTCAGGCCATCCGCTACGCTTCTGCTGAAGACGAAGTTGCGGGCCTCGTCATGGGCGCGCCCCAAGGCGAAAAAATCATCATCGCTATGGTTGTATGGCTCATTCGCGGCGGCGGGCGCAGTGTCCTTTATGACAGCGGCTATCACCGCGAGACGTTTCTCAAGTATTTTCCCTCGATAGATTACATTCGCCCCGACGAAGCCGTGAAACTTGCCGGCGTTCAGCCGGAAGAAATCACCGACATCGTCATCAGCCATGCCCATTGGGACCACCTCGGCGGAATTGATCTTTTTCCCAAAGCAGTGATCTGGATTCAAACGGAGGAATTCCGGTACTACACAGGTGACGCGTGGCAGCCAGGCGGGAATCACGGTGGGATCGATCCAGAAGACGTTCAGGTACTGGTCAAGCTGAACACGGAAGGACGCTTGCGTTTGGTGGACGGGGATAACGTGGAACTGTTCCCCGGCATTCGCGCCTACACGGGGGCGCGGCACACTTATGCATCGCAATACTTGCGCGTGGAAGGAAATCCCCCGTTCGTCCTAGCTTCGGACAACTGCTATCTCTATCGGAATCTTGCTGAGCACAAGGCCAGCGCGACGTTTTCCGAGTCCGACCAGCCGGCAAACATCAAGAACCAGGCCCGGATGATCGAGTTGGCAGGTTCCCTCGAGCGCGTCATACCCGGTCACGACATGTTGCAATTCCAGAAGTTTCCCACCCAAGGCCGCGTGGCAAAAATCAAATAAGGAAGCACGACCGGCGATTCTCTTGACTTGACGAAAGTACCATAGCGCCTGCCACGCCGCGGTTTGTAGCCCGGCCCCCTCTGCGCGTAAAATAAGAGTTTCGCGCGGACTCCATGGCCTCGCCATTTCACATCCTCTCCCATTCGCCGGCACCACCGGTGCCGCCGCCAGACGTGCACCCGCGACCCGATTGGCTGCGTGTGAAATTCTTTGGCGGAGAGCGGTTCCAGGACCTGAAGCGCCTGATGCGTACCCTGGACCTGCATACCGTCTGCGAAAGCGCCCGCTGCCCGAATATGGGCGAATGCTGGGAGCATGGCGCGGCTACGTTCATGATTCTCGGGGACATTTGCACGCGGGCGTGCGGATTTTGTGCGGTTCCCTCGGGCAAGCCGGTTGGTCCTCCGGATGAAGATGAGCCCTATCGCGTGGCCGATGCGGTGGCAAAGATGGGCTTGCGCCATGCCGTGGTCACCAGCGTGAATCGCGACGACCAGCCCGACGGCGGCGCCCACATTTTCGCACGCACCATCGAGGAGATTCGCAATCGAGTGCCGGGCTGCAAGGTGGAAGTCCTGATCCCTGATTTCCGTGGCGACTGGAACGCTCTCGGTATAGTTCTTGTAGCGCGACCAGATGTGCTCAACCACAACACCGAGACCGTACCGCGGCTCTACCGCCAAGTGCGCAAAGGTGCGGTCTATGAGAGGTCTTTGGAATTGTTGCGGCGCTCGAAGGAATCTAATCCCGAGATTCCTACGAAAACCGGAATGATGCTCGGCCTGGGCGAAGAGAAGGAAGAAGTGCTATCCACCATGCGGGAATTGGCCGCGCAAGGAACGAACATCCTGACGCTGGGACAATACCTGCAGCCAACCCGAGAACATCTCCCTGTCGTGCGCTATGTTCATCCGGACGAGTTCGCGGAATATAAAATCCTCGGCGAAGCCATGGGCTTCAAGCACGTCGAATCCGGCCCGCTGGTGCGCTCGTCTTACCACGCTTTCGACCAAGCAGAAGCTGCCAACCGATAGATGCTCTCGCTCAGGCCCCTTTGCGTCAAACGCAAGTTTGGATGTTTCTGTTATTTTCATTTCACATGATCGAGCCCTTGATGGTCCTTCGGGCCATAATCCAGTTTAAGCTGGGAAAATGAGAGGGCCCTTCCAAGGCAGAACACGAGCCAAGCAGGATTTCCCTTTCGGTGACACCGGGCACACCCTTGCCCTTCCGTCGACAAAACGGCCCCAAAAAGACATACCCCGAACCCACAGAGCGCAAGGCTGTATCTCCATCCAATCGAATTCCTCTTTCTCGCCGTTCTAACTAAGAAAAACACCCCCTGGTAGAGGTAGAGGGACCACCCTAGCTTCTGTTTATTCCCGTGTAGAGAACGTGTCAATGGAGTCCAGGCGGATGGAGGCGAAGCAGTAAGAACGGAGAGTAGCATGAGGTGAAGGGTGGGAAACCAGAATACTTTGATCGAATCTGAGGAAAGAAACTACTTGATGCGCGGGCCCAGCAAAACCATGCCTATGCCTGAGACGAGAGGACAACGGAAAGTGCGGCCGGAACTTGCAGGGTCTTTTCTTCATCCAGGGTGGCCTTGTACGGTCCGAACTTGGCCACTTCTTCCTGCTTGTGGTAGCTGAAGTTAGGATGCACGAGGCCGACAACGCCACACACCAGCAAGATGACGCCAAGGATGATTACAAAGCGCTTCATGCGGCTTCAAACCTACCATAGGTGGAATTAACGGCGGAAAAAACGAAAGCAAACCGACTATGCGTCAGAATCGCCCGAAGAAGTGCCTACAACGAGTCGGGGTAAGACTCAGGAACGGCTGGCAGCGGCTGCCGCTTTCTTGGCAGCTTTGGCGGCTGCGGAGGCTTTGCGGCGGCGCTTGGTCTTTGGCGGGGTAGCGGGAGCTTCGCCGATGAGTTCCGCACTCATCATGCTGGTAACAAACAGCTTGGGGCCGTGGTCGTCAAAATCCACGGAAGTGCGATCCGCATCGGAAGCGGTCACGATTCCCAAGCCGTAGACATCATGTTTGATGGTCTGACCTTCCTGCATTACTTGCACAACATCCTCCTTGACCACCCTGTCTGGACTTCGATTCGAATCTCTTGAAACGGGAGGCCCGGTTCTGACCAGGACTCCCCGAAAACGAAAACAGGCTAGAGGCTAACGACGTTCTCCGCCTGAAGGCCCTTCGGGCCCTTCTTCACCTCAAATTCCACCGTCTGACCCTCGTTGAGGGATTTGTAGCCGTCCATCTGAATGGCGGAAAAATGCACGAAGACATCTTCCCCGGTCTGACGCTGGATGAACCCGTACCCTTTCGAAGCATTGAACCACTTCACTGTCCCTTGTTCCTTCACTTACACTACCTCGTAATTGGAATTGCTTGGAATTGCCTTGCCTCTCTTGTGACCGGCCCCTTGGTACTTCAAGGCGATTAAGTCCCAGCCCCAAGCGCCGTGACTGCCTCTAGCCCGTAAAAAAAGGCCGCAAAGTTTGTCCTTGCAGCCCCCTCGAACGAGTCAAAAGGTAATACAAGAGCAACAAATGCCAAGAATAAATTAGCATAAAAATGGAGGATTTGTCCACGCCCGCTTTGCTGCGCATTCTAAGTAATTACAAATCAATAAGTTGCGAGATGGACCGCCACTCTTGGGCCGCAAGAACTACCAGTCAGGTGGTTTACTCAACGGATTCGGGTTCGAGGCTCAGACCGCCTTCGCCATTGGCCTTTTTTTCCCAGTACTTGCGGACCCAGGCTTCCCAACTCTTTCCCGCAGCGGTGTCTCTGCCCGTAAAGGAAAGTGCCGCAATATTGGCGTAAGCAATCTTTACTTTCTTGTTGGCGTCCTTGGGTATGACGCGCACAAAGCTGTCATGGAGGGAATTCCCTAAGACTCGGTCGAAGATGTAGCCCTCGATTTTTGAATTATCTTTAAGCGTCAGCGTCACATCTCCACGGTAATCGAACGCTTTCTCCAAGGCCATGCGCAACTCCTCTTCGCTGGCAAGTTGCGGAACCCAGCCTTGCACGGTCTCGTGCAGAGTTCCCGGAGCGACCTCCAGATTGTCCGGATCGAGCGGAGACCCTTCCGTGTGACTGGGACGGTCAGCATGACGGGGACCACTCATACGCGGGTTTCCTCAAACTGGCCTTTGGCCGTGTCGATTTGAACGAGCCGATTGTAAGAGTGCACTGGCTTGACGGGCTCATTCAACATCGCCAGCGCGTCGGGGTCAGAGTAACTTGTGGACAGGCTCGCTTTCACCGTATCCCAGAGCCCCCGCCAGCTGCTGAACGTGTAATCTACCGCGGAAGCCTCGTAACCGCTGTGCACCATGCAGTTTCCACACTTGGGATTGCCAGACTCCGTGCCGTACTTTTTCCATTCGGTGGAGTCGATCAGTTCCTGAAACGTATCCGTGTAGCCGTCCTGCAGCAAGTAGCAGGGCTTTTGCCAGCCGAACACGTTGTATGTGGGCATACCCCACGGCGTGCAGGCATAGTTGTGCTTGCCCATCAGAAATTCCAGAAAAAGCGGCGACTGGTTGAATTTCCAACTCTTTTTGCGGTTCGCCAGAATCGCGCGGAACAGCCGGCGCGTGCGCGCGCGGCCCAGGAAATGCTTTTGATCCGGCGCTTTGTCGTAGGAGTAGCCGGGAGACAGCATCATGCCTTCTACACCTACTTCCATCATTTCGTCGAAGAAGGCGCGGACGCTCTGGGGATCGGCGCCGTCGAACAGCGTCGTGTTCGTGGTCACGCGGAAGCCGCGCTTCAACGCTTCCTTAATTCCATCCAGAGCCAAATCGTAACCGCCTTCGCGACACACCGAAAAATCGTGATGCTCTCTCTGCCCATCCATGTGAACGGAAAACGTCAGGTATTTGCTGGGCCTAAAGAGATGCAGTTTTTCCTTGAGCAGCAGGGCGTTGGTGCACAGGTAAATGTACTTTTTCCGCTGGACCAGCCCCTGCACAATCTTGTCGATTTCCGGGTGCATCAGCGGCTCGCCGCCGGGAATGGACACCATCGGCGTGCCGCATTCTTTTACGGCCCTGAAGCAATCCTCAGGCGACAATTCCTTCTTCAGAATGTGCGCCGGATATTGGATCTTTCCGCAGCCCGCACAGGCCAGGTTGCAGCGGAACAAGGGTTCGAGCATCAGCACGAACGGGTAACGCTTGCGCCCCCTGAGCTTCTGTTTGAGGACGTACGTGGCAACCGTCCACATCTGTGAGACTGGTACCGGCATTTCCCCTGCTTATCGTGACTTGGAATAGGGGTACACCCAGCACCCCCAGAGTCTCTTTGCCAAAACCGAGACTGTAGCTCTATTGTACCCGAGAACTCGCGAAATCCACGCGGTTCGTTTTGGTTACTTGTGCAATCACTTCCTGAACTGGCACAGGAAATGCACCGGTTCCTCCGATGCAGGCAACCGCGGAAACGGAATACCAGGCGCCACCTCGCGTCTTTGCGGAAGCTTCGGAGGTAAAATCGACACCTGGTCAAGGCAAAGAAACTAAGGCCTTTATGGCGCGACAAAGTCTGCTTACTCTGTTCGACGATTTTGCTCGCTTCGCCCGAGATGTTGCCGTCGTGCAAAGCCGCGGGTACCGCCGGGAAAAAGTGACGTATGCGGAATTGTCGGCTAACGCGCGGCTCTATAGTCAGGTGCTTGCAAAATGCGGAATCGCCGCGGACGATCGCGTGCTGCTCTGGGGATCCAACTCCGCGGAATGGGTTGCGTGTTTCTGGGCCATCCTTTTCTGCGGTGGAGTGGTGGTGCCGATGGACGCAACCTCGTCTCCCGATTTCGTTGAGCGGGTCATCCAGGATGCCGGCGTGAAGCTGATCCTGCGAGACCGGCAGCAAACGCAGCAAACGGACCATCCTGGCTCGCCTCCCTCACTGAGTATCTCCGAATTGAAGGAGGTCGCGACGGAGTCGCGGCTCGAGCCAAAAGGAGGAGCCGACCCGAGTAAGGCTGCTTCGCGAGATTCCGTTGCTGAGATTCTTTACACCTCAGGAACGACCGCCGACCCGCGCGGCGTCGTCCTCACGCACGGAAATTTCCTGGCGAACCTGGAGCCGCTCGAACGTGGCATTGGCGAATATCGAAAGTACCAGCGTTGGTTTCATCCCTTACGTTTCGTGACGCTCGTTCCGCTGAGTCACGTATTCGGCCAGTTCATGGCCCTGTTTGTTCCGCCGCTCCTCGGCGCGGCCATCGTTTTCGAGCCGTCCACGAATCCAGGGGAAATCATTCGAAGCGTGAAACGGGAGCGCGCCACTGCGCTCATCGCAGTGCCTCGGATGTTGGACCTGCTGAAAGCCGGGTTGGAGCGCGAGAAGGAATCACAAGGGAAATCCCAGTCGCTTGAGCGCAGGCTCGAACGAGCCAGCGGACGAAAATTCCTTTGGCGCGCGTGGATGTTTCGGCGCATCCATCGCCGTTTTGGCTGGAAATTCTGGGCTTTCCTCTCCGGTGGCGCGGCGCTTTCGGTTGACACGGAAAGTTTCTTCAGGCGAATGGGTTACGCCGTTGTTCAGGGATACGGAATGACCGAAACCGCGGCGCTCATCAGCTTGAATCATCCGTTCCGTGCGACGGAAGGTTCTGTGGGCAAGATTCTTCCGGGCCGCGAATTCAAGCTGGCCAACGACGGCGAAATTCTCGTGCGGGGAGAAAACGTCGCCGCAGGTTATTGGAAGAGTGGGGCTCTCGAGCCGTCCAACGAAGATGGCTGGCTGCATACCGGCGATCTCGGGGAAACGGACGCGGAAGGGAATCTTCGCTTTCGCGGGCGCAAGAAGAAAGTCATCGTCACGCCGGCAGGCTTGAACATTTATCCCGAAGACCTGGAAATTGCGGTGCGCAAGCAACCCGGAGTGCGCGATTGCGTTGTCATTCCGTTCGAACGCGACGGCAACGCGGAAGCGTGCGCAATTCTCCTGATGCAGGATTCGAACCAGTCTGCTGCAAGGGCTGCCGTGGATTCAGCAAATGCCCTGCTCGCAGAGTATCAGCAAATTCGGCAGTGGCTCGTTTGGCCGGAGCTGGATTTTCCACGCACCTCAACCGGAAAGCCACGCCTACCGGCCATCACCGCCCGCGCCGTTGCATTCCTGGATGGTCATCAAACGGAAGCCCTTCGGGAAGCCAAAAGGGGGCCGTTGAATGGCCTGCTGGATAAGTTCAACCGTTCTGGCTCCGCCTCCCCCAACGTGGAAAAGGAGCTGAATCTGTCTTCCCTCGATCGTGTCGAGCTGATGAGCAACCTCGAAGAAATGTTCCACGTGGAACTAAATGAAACGGCCTTTTCCGAAGCCAAGACCGTTGCCGACGTCGAGCGCCTTTTGCAACAACCCGCTGCCCGCTCTGACCAATACACTTATCCGCGCTGGGCCCAGTGGGAGCCGGTCAGGTGGTTCCGGCTGGCGGTTTACTATGCCCTGGTTTGGCCCGCCACGCAGATTCTCGGGCATCCGCGAGTCGTCGGCCGCGAGAATCTTCGGGACCTCCACGGGCCCATCCTGGTGGTGTCCAATCACATCACTCGCCGCGCGGACCTAGGGCTGATCCTAGCCGCACTCCCAATGCGTTACCGCCACTATCTTGCAGCCGCGATGGGCGGCGAAACTTTGCAAAACATGCGTCATCCGCCGCGCGATTGGTTTCTTGCAAAACGGTGGGCCTACCAGCTTGGCTACTGGCTGGTCCGCGCCCTCTTCAACGTTTTCCCATTGCCGCAGCTCTCCGGCTTCCGCGAGAGCTTTCGCTTTGCCGGTGAATTGGTCGATCGCGGTTACAGCGTGCTCATTTTTCCGGAAGGCGAAGTGAACAACTCCGAGGACGGGCGCATGGCGCCTTTTCAATCTGGCATCGGACTGCTCGCGGAGAACTTGCGCATTCCCATAGTTCCGATGCATCTGGACGGCGTGTGGCAAATGAAGCGGGAGCGCCGCCGCCTCGCTCACACCGGCGAAATCACCGTTCGAATCGGCGCGCCCGCCACCTTCGCTCCCGGCACTCCTCCCGACGAAATAGCTCGCTGCCTGGAATCCACCGTCCGCTCTCTGTAGCATCCCAAACTGACCTGTTGCAAGGGGTCCTTGCCAGACCAAGGGCACTGCCATGGCTTTGCATTAGGCCCTGGTGAAGGCGAGATTCTGCTAGGTTTATCAAGGAAAACCTGGCTCAACGGGTTGGCAGAATTTGCCATTCCTCCGACTCGCCGGTTCGTCTATCATCTTCGGCGAGGAAACTAATGCCACCATGAGACGAGCCCTTTTTTGTGTGCTGTTCCTTTGTTTGCCCGCTCAACTCGTCGCGCAGAAACCGCCGGCCTCGGCGCCGCCCTCCGACCGCGTCGTGGCGCTTCTGAAGGAACTCACCGAGGCTCCCGGTCCCCCGGGCTATGAGGAGCCGGTTCGCAAAATAATGACCGAGCGCATGCGCGCGTTCACGGACAAGATTAGTTACGACGGTCTAGGATCGGTCATCGCGCAACAAGGAGACGCCGGCCCGCGCATTATGCTCGATGCGCACATGGACGAACTCGGCGGCATGGTGCGCCGCATACGGCCGGACGGTTTTATCTCCATGCAAATGCTCGGCTACTGGCTTGAGGCGGCTTTGCCGGACCAACGTTGGGTGATCGTTGGCTCTAAAGGGCCGGTCCCGGCGGTCACCGATATTTGGGACGCGCATATTGCCCCGCATGGGGATCCAGGCCATCCGGCGCATCAGGACCTTTTTCTCGACACCGGCGCGCGGAGTGCTGCGGATGTCGCGGCCCTCGGCATTTCCCCGGGTGATCCCGTCGCACCGGTCTCCGAGCTCGAGGTCCTAGCCAACAATCGGTATCTCGCAAAAGCATGGGACGACCGCGTAGGCTGCGCCGTCCTGCTCGAAGTGATGCGTCGCCTCGCAAAGTCGCCGCATCCCAATCAAGTTTTCTTTGTCGGCACTGTTCAGGAAGAGGGCAGTATCGAAATGAGAGGGGCCGCAACCTCCGCGCGCCTCATCAACCCGGATATCGGTTTTAGCCTCGAAGTTGGCATTCCCAATGATGTCCCCGGCCCGAGTCCGGAGGCGGCCCAGGAGGTTCTTGGCGGCGGCCCCGGAATGATGCTTTACACCTTTAGCGAGCTTCCGAATCGCAAGCTCGTTCAACATGTAAAGCGAGTCGCCGCCGAGGAGCACATCCCGCTGCAGTTTGATTTTGTCCCAGGGTTCGGTGATGACGCTGGAGCTATCAAATTAAACGACGGTGGCGTCCCGGTCAGCACCTTGCTCGTGCCGGCCCGCTCTACCCACGCGCATAACGGCATTATTGATCGCGCGGACTTCGATCGAACCGTCGACTTGATGGTCGCGGTTATTCAGAGTCTCGACGCAGCCAGCGTTGCCAAGATCAAATCCTTCAACCCGTAGCGTTTGTGCCTCTCTTGGCGGATGCTACATCCAAAATAGTAGATTGCAAGTAGATTGCCGGGTCGGGGGTTTCATCTCTCGTTCTGTGGCAAAATAGAATACGGACAAAAGAAATGGCCAATCGCTCAACTGTGGAAGAAATTCGCGCGGCGGGACCCGCCAGTGCCCCCAGGAAATCCGTTACCGAGGGGAGCCGTAAAGCCCCTTCTTGCCTTCAGGCATGGAGATATAAGGCTGCACGGATTTTCTTCAGAAATTGAGCACTCAACTGATTCACAAAAACCAAGTGATTATGGTTGAGACGCTCGGCACCAAGAACCTACTTAAGAATCGCCGCTTAGCCAGAGCCATCTCGGATGCGGGCACAGGTGAGTTCGTTCGCATGTTGGAATACAAGTGCAAGTGGCCTGGAAGAACGCTCGTCAAAGTAGCTAGGTTCTTCCCGTCATCAAAGTTGTGCTGCATTTGTCACCAAAAGAATGTAGACCTCAAACTCCAAGACCGTTGGACGTGTTCGAGTTGCCATACCGAACATCAGCGGGACGAGAATGCCGTCGTAAACATTTTCGTCCAAGGTTTGAGAATCTTAGCCGAGGGACGCTCGGTATTAGCCTGTGGAGGCACAGTAGGACCTAAACGCGAGTTTAGGCGTGGGCCCGGGAAGCAGGAAACATCGTCGGAGGTATGTGGCCATGTCGCACAGTAACTCCGAGGAATCCCCCGTCTTTAGGCGTGGGGGAGTCGTCAAAGCAGATGAAGATCGCCAACAAGTTTTCGACGCTTTTCGGCGCTGGGGTTATTACGAAGCGAATCTTGATCCGCTGGACGTATTCCCGCCGCTGCAGCAACCTGATCTGGAAGGCTTGGGGGGCGAGGCCGCGGAAGAGGCTCGCCGCATCTATTGCGGCACCATTGGCGCTGACTTCATGCACCTACCCGAGCCGGAGCGGCGCCGCTGGATTATCGAGCGCCTCGAAGCGCCCGCTGAGCAAGTGGACCAACAAAAAATCTTGGAGCGGCTGATTCGCGCCGACCTTTTCGAACAAGTTCTTCAGGCACGCTATCTCGGATCGAAACGTTTTTCTTTGGAGGGCGTCACCTCGCTCATTCCCTTGCTTGACGCGATCCTGGACGCCGCCGCAGAACACGGTGCGGAATCTTCCATCATGGCCATGAGCCATCGTGGCCGCCTCAGCGTGATGGTTCACGCCGCGTGCAAGAGTCCGCATGAAGTCGTTGCCGGTTTCGAGGACGTGGATCCCCGCAGTGTCTTGGGCGCAGGCGACGTCAAGTACCACATCGGCGCGACGGGCACCTATGTCACCAGCTCCGGGAAAGAAATCGGTATCCATCTCGTTTCAAATCCGAGCCATCTCGAAGCTGTCGATCCCGTAGCTGTTGGGCGCTCGCGCGCCAAGCAGACACGCTACGGGTTGCGCGGCGCTTACGTGGACCGCTCGCAGGAAACTCTTAACAAAGTCGTTCCCATCGTGATGCATGGGGACGCCGCTTTCGCCGGCCAGGGGATCTGGGCGGAGACCCTCAATTTTGCGGACTTGCGCGCGTACACCGTCGGCGGCACAATCCACATCATCGTCAACAATCTCATCGGCTTCACAACGCCGCCACACCAGGAGCATTCCGCGCGCTTTGCCTCGGACATTGTTAAACGCCAATCGGTTCCCATTTTCCATGTGAACGGAGAAGATCCCGACGCTGTCGTGCGCGTTGGGAAGATGGCCACCGAGTATCGCGCAACGTTTGGCAGTGATGTGGTTGTCGACCTCATCGGCTACCGCCGCCACGGCCACAGCGAAGTGGATGACCCCACCATCACCCAGCCAAGACTTTACGAGCGCATCAAGGACCATCCCCAGCTTTGGAAGATTTACGCCGAGAACACCGGCATCGACGCAACGGGGATCGCTGAGAACGTCCGCAAGGAATACGAAGAAGAACAGACCAAGGCTCGCGCACTCAAAAAGATTCCGCACCTGCGGAAACTGCCCGATTATTGGGCGCCTTATTTTCACGGGCGCTACAAACCCGAGTACGAAGTAAACACGGGTCTAGCCCGCGAAAAGCTGGGCGAGATTACCGACGGCCTCGTCCGCGTGCCGGAAGGCTTTCACGTTCATCCCAAAATTGTCAAACTGCTCGAACAACGCGCGGAAATGGGCCATGGCCAGCGCGCGGTGGATTACGGTTTTGCCGAAGCGCTGGCGTTTGGTTCCTTGCTTCTGGAAGGCACACCCGTACGGCTCACCGGACAGGACTCGCAACGCGGCACGTTCAATCAGCGCCACGCCGTACTGGTTGACACGGAGACGGAGCGGAACTATCTGCCACTTTGTCACCTTTCCCCGAATCAGGTCTTCTGCGAAATCTACAATTCTTCTCTTTCCGAAGCGGGCTGCCTAGGTTTTGAATACGGCTTCAGCCGCGATTACCCCGAAGCGCTCGTTTTGTGGGAAGCACAGTTTGGGGATTTTGCCAACGGCGCGCAGGTCATCATCGACCAATTCATCAGCGCCGGCGAGGACAAGTGGAACCTTCCGGCGGGCATCGTGATGCTTTTGCCTCACGGCTACGAGGGGCAGGGCCCGGAGCATTCCAGCGCCCGTCTCGAACGCTTCCTGCAGCTCGCCGCCGAAGACAACATGCAGATTTGCCAGCCTTCGACGGCGGCGCAGTATTTTCACCTGCTGCGCCGCCAGGCGCTCCGCCCGTGGCGCAAGCCGCTCATTGCTTTTACGCCAAAAAGCATGCTGCGCCATCCCGACGCCAGCTCCAACATCGAAGAATTCACGCATCCGCGCTTCCTGCCGCTGGTTCCCGATCGCGAAGTGCGCGACGCCTCGCGTGTCCTCATCGCCAGCGGCAAGGTCGGCCACGAATTGCGCGGCGAACGCCGTCGCCGTAAAGACACGGGCACGGCAATCTTCTTTCTCGACCAGCTCTATCCGATGCCCCGCGCGGAAATCTCCGCCGCCATTGCCGAGCATCCCCATGCTCGCGAAATCGTTTGGGTGCAGGAGGAGCCAGGAAATATGGGAGCGGCCGGCTTCGTGCTTCCTCGGCTCGAGCGGATGGCCAAAGCGGCCGGACTCGTCTCGCGCTCCGTCAAGCGCTCGCCGAGCGCCAGTCCGGCCACTGGGTCCGCCAAGGCCCACGAAATGGAACAGAAGACACTTCTCTCCCTGGCCTTCACCACGGCCGGCAACCATGACAATTAGGTATCTTTTCTTAGGTTGGCTTAGGTTGGCTTTTACCGTTCGTTCATATTAATGTAAACGGCGCGTTATCCAGGAAAGGGCAGCTTCTGCCAAAATCAGCCGTGCAGCAAGAATCCTTAAGTGAGCCGAATCATTCCAGCTCCTATCGTCATTTGCCGGGCTACGGTACACTTTCTTCAGGCCGGCACGGAAGGCGCTCCATCGGCATGAAACGCGTATTCATCATCGAAGACGATCGTGACATCGTCGAGTTGGTTCGCTACAACCTCGCCAATGAGGGCTTTCAAGTGACCGCCGCCTACGATGGGGTCACGGGCCTGGCCACACTAAAGAAAACCCCTCCGGACATCCTGCTGCTCGATCTCATGCTTCCCAAACTTTCCGGCCTCGAGATTTGCCGCGAGATTCGCCGCGATGAGACGCTGAATCGCTTGCCCATCCTCATGCTCACCGCGCGTGGCGAGGAAGCCGACCGCGTGGTCGGGCTCGAGATGGGTGCGGACGACTATGTAACCAAGCCCTTCAGCCCGCGCGAACTGATTGCTCGCGTGAAAGCGCTCCTCCGCCGCGCCGAACTCCCCACGGACGTGCCGCATGCGGTCGAAATTGGCAAGCTCAGAATTGACCCCGCCTCTTATCGGGTGTGCCATTCCGGCAAGCCCGTCGTGCTCAGCACCCTGGAGTTTCGCCTTCTCTATTATCTGGCCTCGCGTCCCAACCGCGTTTTCACCCGCGACCAGTTGCTCGATGCCGTCTGGGGCACGGATCGCTTTGTCACGCCGCGCAGCGTGGATGTCTACGTTCGCAGGCTCCGCGAAAAGATCGAGTCCGACCCGGAAAACCCCACCCACTTGAAAACCGTCCGCGGCGCCGGGTATCTTTTCGAGACCCGTGCGGCTTAACCTTTTCTGGAAACTCGGCGTGGCCTTTCTCGCCCTACTGGTGGCTGTCTTGCTGCCCGTGGATTACTATGGCGAGCGCAACCTGCGCCGCGACTACCAGCGCGCCGGCTTCGAGCAACTCTCGGCAATCGCGCGCATCGCCCTTGCGAGTCCGCCTATTGTTTTGTCCCTGGCCACAAATTCCCGCACTCCTGGCCCGGCGCTTCACGATTGGATCGCAAGAATAGCGGCAAGCGGGGCACGCGTTACGGTCATTAACGCCGGGGGAGTTGTCCTGGCAGATTCCGAGTCCGATCCGGAGACCATGGAGAATCATGCGGGTCGCCCGGAGATTCGCGATGCTTTCGCAAAAGGCGATGGACTTTCCGTTCGGCGCAGTGTGACGGTCAACCGCGATTTGCAGTATTACGCCGTGCGCTACTCCCCGGCCGGCGGCTCTCCGGTAGTCTTGCGTTTTGCTTTGCCCGTTCGCGCCGCGGACGACGAGGTGTGGGCGCTCCGCCGGAGGCTCTGGCTTTCTTCTCTCGTCATGCTTGTGGTAGCGGGAACCGCGTCGCTCTTGATCTCCCGCTCTTTTGCAAGCCGCGTGGAACGCCTCCAATCCTTTTCCCGCCGCGTGGCCGATGGCGACTTTCGCCCCATTGAAGCCGATCGTTCCGGCGACGCGCTGGAAGCTCTGGCCGCTTCCTTGAATGACTCCGCGAGCCGTCTCGACCGCGCCATTCGCACGCTGACCGAAGAGCGCAATCTCTCCTCGGCGATCCTCGGCAGCATGGTGGAAGGCGTCGCCGTGGTCAATTCGAATGAGCGCTTGCTGTTTGCAAACGACGGCTTCGCGGAAATCCTGGAACTGGATGCGCCGCCAAAGTCCGGGAGCTCGCTGGTAGAAATCGTGCGGCAAACGGAGCTTATCGAGGCGGTGCGGGTAGTGGTGGCGGGCGCGCCGCGCGTGGAAGCGGAAATCAGCACGGGAACGCTGCGTCAGCGCTTTTTCGCGGTGACGGTAGCTTCCGTTCGCGCGATGGAAACCTCCGGCGCCGTCATCGTGCTGCACGATATCACCGATCTGCGCAAACTCGAACGCATCCGCCGCGATTTCGTCGCCAATGTATCGCACGAATTCAAGACGCCGCTCACCGCGATTCAGGGTTTCGCCGAAACTCTGCTCGCCGGCGCGATTGAAGACCCGCAGAATCGCATCCGCTTCCTCCAGATCATCCTCGAGCATTCGCGGCGTCTCGCGCGTCTCACCGACGACCTGCTCGAACTCTCCAAGATGGATGCCGACCGCCTGGACCTGGAACTCGACCGGCTCAGCGTTTCTCAATTCGTGCAAAGCTGTATGGAAACCACGCAACGGTCCGCCAAAGAGAAAAACCTCTCCGTTTCCGTTGATTTGCAGGGGACTCTCCCGGATATTGCCGCCGACCGCCGCCGTCTTGCCGAGGTTTTGCAGAACCTGCTCGACAATGCCATTCAATACACGCCCTCCGGAGGCAGGATCAAGGTTTCGGCTGTTTCCGACCGAGAGGAAGTCACTTTCACCGTTTCTGACACGGGCATCGGCATTCCCAAGGTGGACCAGCCCCGCATTTTTGAACGTTTCTACCGAGTCGATGTCGCGCGCTCCCGCGAGGTCGGTGGAACGGGTCTGGGCCTTTCCATCGCTAAGCATCTCGTCGAAGCTCATGGCGGCCGCATCTGGGTGGACAGCGAAGTTGGGCAGGGCTCGCATTTCCATTTCACCGTTCCCGTGTTTCAGCCCCAGCACGCCTTGTCCCGCCCCGACCACTAGCAAAGCGCCACGAACAAGGAGCGGTTGCCCGTTTCGGCGCCGCCTTTTTCTGTCTTTTCACAATCCCGTTAAGGAACTGTAACCATTTCTCTCTCAGAATGTTATGTGGGGGCGGGAGTGTGGGAACAGCAGCCCACCTCCCCAAGGAAATCTATGGACACAACCGCGCGACTCAACGAACAGGTCATGCTCGACACGCTCATGAACTATCTCGTCTCGATGGCTCGCACCGTCGAGAGTGCCATGAACCGGGCGCTCGATGCTATCCTCAGCCTTGACAACCCCCGCACTGCCGCTCTCCCCGGCGAGGTGTTTCTTCTCGAGCCGCGCATCAACGAAATGGAAATCGTCATCGACGAGCACGCCATCCGACTGCTTCGTCAAGGCTCCTTTCCCGAGGATGAATTGCGGCTGATTGTGGCCGCCCTGAAGCTAAACAACGATCTGGAGCGCATCGGCGACCTCGCCGTAAACCTCGCCGAGAGAGTCGTCTCGCTCCGGGAAATGCCCGACGCGCAAATCCCCGAAGATCTTGTCCCCATGGTTTCTGCCGTTCGCGCCATGGTCAGCGAGAGCCTCGGCGCGCTCATTTTCCGCAACGTGGATATGGCCACCACGGTCCTGGAAAGCGATGACGTCGTGGATCGGTACCGCGACCGCATTTTTGAACGCCAGCTTCAGCGCATGACCAGCGAGCCGCAATTGGTCGGCCCGGGGCTGCAATTTGTCCTGGCCACGCGTCATCTGGAGCGCATCGCCGACCACGCGACCAACATTGCCGAAGACATCATCTTTTGGGTTCGCGGTCTCGATGTACGCCACGGGCGCGGGCTGGAAGGTCTTCGTAGTGAGCCGCCCGCAACCTTGTCCGCTGCCAACATAACCGAGAATTCACAAACCAGTCATTCCGATGTGACGCCGTCCCGCAATACTGACGACGTGATCTTCACTTAACTCCTACCCTCGGGGACCGGCTGCACCCCTGGCTCCGGTCCCTTCTCCTCCCCCCGCGAAGCTGCAGAAACAGTATCCAGACAACCTCTTGACCCCGCCCGGCAGTTCTACTATCGTTCTAAAAGAGTTCCGCATGAACAGTTCCTCTGATCGCCAAGGGCCCATTGTCGCTCTAAGACGGTACCGCTGGGTGTGTCTTGTCCTTGCTGCTCTCTTGCTCTACAACCCGTTTTTCGCTGGGCCGCGCTCGGGACGCAGTTTGGAACTCTGTCATCCGGTGAGTCACCGCTCGACCGTAGGCGCCTCCGAGCTGCAACATTTCTCGCCGGCAAACGGTTGGTGCCCTGTTCCAGCAGTGGAGGCTACGGAAGCAGAATTCGCTTTGCCGCTACCTGATCTTTCGATTTGGCTCTTCTTCGTTGCGACCCCACCTACGCTCGTTCCCCAGCAGATGTTTGGTCCCGGCCTGTGGTTCAGGCCGCCGCCCGCTCTCTAATCTTTTTCCCGTTCTGTGAATCGCTTTTTCGGATTAGGCCGCCTCTGCGCGGTCGCTTAGGCCCTTGGAAAATCTTGCACGTGTCACGAACCGGCATTGCGCTTGCTTTGCGGCTCGTACACCTGCCACGGATGTGCGTATGACACAAGAGAAGCGCTGGGTAGTTACAGCTATTGCTGTCGTGGGCGCGTTGTTGGCGTGGCGATGGATCAGCCGCGCTCCTACGAATGCGGATGATCGTGAACGCGCAGCTTCGTCGGCGGATCCTCCCGCCGCCGTTACCCGCGTCGAGCGACGAACCATCGCCAACACTCTGAAAATCTCAGGCGAGTTCAAGCCTTTTCAAGACGTCGACGTCCACGCCAAAGTCGCCGGCTATATCAAGACCATTTATGTGGACGTGGGCTCTCATGTGAAGCAGGGCCAGGCGCTGGCCATTCTGGAGGTTCCCGAATTAGCCGCCCAGCTTTCCGGGGCCGACGCCGCAGTTCGCCGCGCGAATGAGGAAATTGGCCGCGCTCAGGGCGATCTCGAGCGCGCAAAATCCTCCCACGCGGCGGCTCATTTGGCCTCTAAACGCCTCGGCAACGCCGCCAAGACGCGCGAAGGCCTGGTGGCCCAGCAGGAACTCGACGACGCCCAGGCCAAGGACTTGGAAGCCGAAGCGCAAGTTGCCAGTGCAAAAGCGGCGCATTCCGCTGCCGAGCAGGAACTGGAAGTCGCGCAGGCCAATCAAAAACAAGTGGCTGCCCTCTCGGGTTACACGCAAATTACGGCGCCTTTCGCTGGCGTGGTGACCAATCGCTTCGCCGACACGGGCGCTCTGGTTGCCGCCGGAACTTCTTCGAGCACCCAGGCCACACCCGTTGTTCGTCTCGCTCAAATCTCCGTTCTGCGTCTCGTATTGCCGGTTCCTGAATCCGTGGCCGCGCAAATTCATCTTCATGACCCGGTCAAGGTTCACGTACAGGCGTTGAACGAGGACATTCTGGGGCGCGTCTCTCGTTTTGCCGATTCCCTCGATCTGCAGACCCGCACCATGCAGACCGAAATCGATTGCGACAACCGCGATGGCCGCTTGATGCCCGGAATGTACACGGAATCCGAGCTCTCTCTACATCAGAAGCCAAACGCGCTCACGATTCCTTTGGAAGCCGTTGTGCGCAACGGCGAGGATGCCACCGTCCTCGCACTCAATTCGCAAAACGTCCTCGACGAACGCCACGTCAAGCTCGGTCTCGAAGACAATTCGCACGTCGAAGTTCTCTCCGGTCTCTCGGAAGGCGAACGCCTGGTGATCGGCAATCGCAGCCAGTTTCATTCCGGCCAGAGGGTCCAGCCCAAAATCGTTAGCGCGCAAGAAAACACTCCGGCGGGAGGAAACTGATGTCTGGGTTCGCGATCCGCTATCCCTATTTCATCACCGTAATTTGTCTGGTCATCGCCATTGTCGGCACCGTTACGCTCGTTCGCATGCCCGTGGATCTGTTTCCCCCCATCAACATCCCGGTTGTCGTCGTCGCCACGTTTTATTCCGGCATGCCTCCCGAACAGATGGAAACGAACATCACCAATCCTTTCGAGCGCTGGTTCACCCTCGCTAGCGGCGTAGATCACATCGAATCCCGCTCGCTCCCCGGCGTCAGCCTCATCAAAATGTACTTTCAACCAGGCACCAACGCCGACGCCGACCTCAGCACTGTCTCCAATCTCGCGATGGCCGACCTCCGCCGCCTCCCTCCCGGGACGCTTCCTCCTGTCGTTCTCAAGTTCGACGCCTCTAGCCTTCCGGTTTGCCTCATTACCCTCAAGGGCCAGGGCCTCAACGAAACGCAGCTGCAAGACCTCGGCCGCTTCAACGTACGAAATCAAATCGCCAACGTACCCGGCGCTTCCGTTCCTCAGCCCTTCGGCGGGCGCTATCGGCAAATCATGGTTTACGTCGATCCGCTAAAACTCCAGGCCCACCAATTGAGCCCCATGGACGTCGTGCGTGAAGTCAACGACGCCAACCTGATTCTTCCTGCTGGCGACGTGAAAATCGGTCCCTACGACTACAACCTCTATTCCAACAGCCAGGCGCCCTCGGCGTCCGACATCAACACCATGCCGCTCAAGTCCGTCGGTCAGACACAGGCCTCCGTCCTTGTCGGCGATGTCGGCAAAGCCGTGGACGCGCAGGCCATCCAAACCAACATCGTTCGCGTGGACGGCCAGCGCTCTGTGTATCTGCCGATTCTCAAACAGGGCGGCGACACCAACACGATTGCTGTCGTCGACGGCATCCAGGACGCTCTTCAGCACCTTGTTGACATTCCCAAGCAGTTGATTCCCAAAGTTGTTTTCGACCAATCTCTCTTTGTCAAGACCGCCATCTCCAACGTTCTTCGCGAAGGCGGCATGGGCCTGGTTCTCACGGGATTAATGGTTCTGCTCTTTCTCGGCAGCCTTCGCGCCACCGCTGCCGTGTTTCTCTCCATCCCACTTTCAGCGTTGGCCGCGTTTCTTGCTTTAGGTGGAGGCGGCGGCAGCGTCAACACCATGGTCCTCGGCGGACTCGCGCTCGCCTTTTCCCGATTGATCGACAACTCTGTCATCGTCCTTGAAAATATCTTTCGCCACCTCGAATTGGGCGAAACTCCCGAGCTGGCCGCCGAACGCGGTGGTCAGGAAGTTGGCCTCGCCGTCCTCGCCGCCACTCTGACCACTTCCGTGGTGTTTTTCCCGGTCGTGTTTCTTTATGGCGTCAGCCGCTTCCTTTTCGTCGCTCTGGCTCTCGCCGTTGTTCTCTCGCTGTTTGCTTCCTATTTCGTCGCCATGTCCGTCGTTCCGCTTTTCTGCGCGAAATGGATCAGGCAGCGCCAGGCCGATGAAGAGCTGGGGGACACTTTCACCTGGCGCTGGGACGGCATCGGCAAGATGTTCAATTTCTATTTCAAAAAAATGTTGGAGAAGTACGACCGCACTCTGGCCACCGCGCTCACCAAGCCCGCTGCCACCGCGGTTGTCCTTGCCGGAATTTCTCTCCTGTGTCTCGCCCTCTATCCTTTTCTCGGTGTCTGTTTTTTCCCGCGCACCGACCCCGGCCAATTCGTCATCAACGTGAAAGCTCCCTCCGGCACGCGCGTCGAATTGACCGAAGATTACGTCAAGCAAGTCGAACAAATCATCCGCCATGTCGTTCCCCCGAGCGAACTGCAAATCATCGTCTCCAATATCGGCATCACCACCGATTTTTCGGCAATCTATACGCCAAACTCCGCGCCCCACACCGCCTTTGTCCAGGTCAGTCTAAAGGAAGACCACAAAGTCGGCAGTTACGAATACATGCGCCGCGTCCGCGAACAATTAGGCGAAAAGCTCCCCCAGCTCGGCACCTATTTCCAATCCGGCGGCTTGGTGGACGCGGTCATCAATCTCGGCCTTCCCGCGCCCATCGACATTCAGGTCAGCGGCAACAATCTCGGCAGTGTCTACAACACCGCCGCCAAGCTTGCCCAGCCCGTACGCCAGGTCAAAGACGTCAACGACGTTCTCATTCCCCAGGACATCGACTACCCCGCCCTCGAACTCGACGTCGATCGTGAAAAAGCCGGCCTCCTTGGCCTCTCCCAAAAAGAAATCGTCGACAACGTCATCACCGCGCTCACTTCCAACGGCATGATCGCACCGAATTATTGGATTGATCCCCGGAGCGGCAATCCCTACCTGCTCACCGTGCAGTATCCCGAAGACGCCGTCAAAACCGTAACGGACCTCAAGCAGATTCCTCTGCGGGGCGTGAAAAGTTCTCAGCCCACTTTCCTTGACTCCGTCGTCAAAGTGAAAACCATTCCGTCCCCCACCGAAGTCGACCACTATCAACTCTTCCGGGTCGTGGATGTCTACGTTTCCCCCAAAACCGAGGATCTGGGCGCGGTCACCCACGAAGTCGATGACATCATCAAAAAAACTCCGCTTCCTGCGGGAGTCCGTGTCCAGCTTCGCGGTTCCGTCCAGGGCATGCGCTCCTCCTTCCGCAGCTTCGGCATGGGCCTCATTTTGTCGGTTGTCCTGGTCTACTTGATTCTCGTCGCTCAATTTGCTTGCTGGGAGGACCCGTTCATCATTCTCCTCGCCATTCCTCCAGGCCTTGCGGGCGTGCTCTTGTTTCTTCTCGCCACCCACACCACCCTTAACGTGATGTCTTTGATGGGCGTGGTCATGATGGTCGGCATTGTCGTTTCAAACAGCATTCTGATTGTCGAGTTCGCTCGCCATCTCCACCACGATGGCAAGCCCATAGGAGAAGCCGCATCGCTTGCTTCCCGCATGCGTCTTCGCCCCATCCTGATGACTTCGCTCGCCACCGTTCTCGGCATGATTCCCATGGCCATCGGCGCCGAGCCCGGCAGCGAACAGTACGCGCCTCTCGCTCGCGCCATCATCGGCGGCTTGTTGGTTTCCGTCGTCGTTACCGTCTACCTCGTTCCGGCGGTCTACCTCCTGGTGCACGGAAGAGAAGAAGCCCGGGCGGTGCGGCCGTGATTCGTCCAACCGGTTGCATTTCGCTGTTGCTCGCGGTCACCTGCAGCTTCGCCAAAGCGCAAGCGCCCGCGGACCCAGGGAACGCCCCAGCCTCGACACAAACCGCGCCTTCCGGCCCGCCTCTCACCTTGGCGCAAGCCGAAGCCACAGCCATCAAGAACAATCCTCAAATCACCATCGGCCGCCTGCGTGCCCTCGCTGCGCAGCAATATGTCCGCGAATCGCGCTCCGCTCTCTTGCCCAATGCCTACTTGAGCTTGACTGCCGTGGACTCCAATCCTGGCAGCCGCCTCGCTGCCGGTTTCCTCAACAATCCCATCCTTTTCCCGCGTGCTGCCGAAGGCGCCTCCGTCGGCCAACTCGTTACGGATTTTGGCCGCACCACCAACCTGCTTTCCAGTTCCCAATTCGCCGCCAAAGCCGAGGATCAAAATGCCGCCGCTACCCGCGCGGACATTCTCTTGGCCGTCGACCAGGCCTTCTACAATTCGCTGGACACGCAAGCCCTCGCGCGCGTCGCGGAACAGACCGTGGAAGCCCGGCAAACCCTCGTCGATAAAGTCCAGGCTCTCACCGACGCGAAACTCAAGTCCGAATTGGATCTCAGCTTCGCCAAAGTCGAACTCGCGCGCGCCAAACTTCTCTTGCTCGAATCGCGCAACAACTTTCAAGCTGCTCTCGCCGGCCTTTCCGCAATTCTCGGTTATCCCAGCGAACAGAATTTCCAGCTCGTCGAAGAAACTACTCCCCGCACTCCGCCCGCTCCCGACGTACAGCCCCTCATTCAACAAGCCTTGCAACAACGTCCGGAAATCAAGGCGTTGCAGTTGGAAGTCCAGTCGGCCCGGAAATTCGCCGGCGCCGAGCACGATCTCTGGCGCCCCACCGTCGCCGCTCTCGGCGCGGTCGGGGAAGCGCCTGTGCGCGACAACCACATTCCCAACTGGTACGGCGCCGTCGGCGTTAACGTCAACATCCCCGTCTTCAACGGTTTCCTTTACAGCGCGCGCGCCAAAGCCGCCGACCTCCAAACGGAAGTCGATCGCCAGAAACTCGCCGATCTCCGCAACACGATCGCCCGCGACGTGCGTGTCGCCTGGCAAGACACCAACCGCGCTTACGAGCGCCTTTCCCTCACCCAACAGCTTCGCCGGCAGGCCATCCTGGCCCTCGAACTCGCCCAAGCCCGCTACAACCTCGGCCTCGGCTCCATTGTCGAATTCACCCAGGCCGAACTGCAGAAAACCGAAGCCGACATCGCCGACGCCGACGCCACCTACCAATATCGCTTGACCCAGATGGTTCTCGCCTTTACCATTGCCGCACCGAAATAGGCCTTGCCCCGGCGGAACGGAAAGGAAAGTTCGCCTCAGGGAGTTTGCGGATGGCTTGGCTCTTCGTACAACTGATGCGCGGCCGAAGCGTTTCCCGGACTGTACAGCTTCCGCCGGTTTTGGCCCCCGCCTGTTGTTGCTGATCCTCTGACAATCTCGCAACTTCTTGTGCGTCAATGGTTTGCTGTGAAGCGTTCCCGTTCGTTACAGGATATTCACAATCAGTTGACGCAATTGTAAAAAGGCCTCTTTACCTTTTCCCGCAGGGTGACACGCCCAATTTTTCGGTCGCACTTCGACTTTTGCTCTAAAGAGAGAGGAAATGAAAAACTTAGCTGCACTCATACTGTCGCTATTCCTCGCCACGGGAATGGCTTTCGCTGATACTCCCAAGGACTCGGCTCCGCAACCCGCCAAGGCTCCGGCTAAACCCAAGGCCGCCAAGAAGGCGGAGAAATCCGACCCGGCGCTTGCTGCTGAGATCGAAGAACTCCGGCAGGCCATTCAGTCCCAGCAAGAACAGCTTCAATTGCTTAAGGAAGAATTGGCCAAACGCGATCGCCAGATTGACCAGGCGCGGGAGGCCGCTGCCGCCGCCAATGCCCGTGCGGCCGAAGCCAGCACCAAGGCTGTGGAAGCCGTCAATTCCTCCGTAGAAGCAAGAACCACGACGGCGACGCTCCGCACCACGGTAAGCGATTTGAAGGCCAGCACCGAAGTTCTCAAGACCACCGTGGCCAACAACGAAGCCCAAGCTGAGAAGGCTGCCGAAGAAGGCCCTAACACCATCAAGTACAAGGGAGTCAACATCACGCCGGGCGGCTTTGTTGAGGCGGCCACGGTTTTCCGCAACCGCGCCACCAGCGCCGACATCAATACACCATTTAACAGCATCCCCTACCCGGGAAACTCCCTGGCCAAGGTGACGGAGAACAATTTTACCGCTCGCCAGAGCCGCTTGACCCTGTTGGGAGAATCCAAAGTCGGCGCTGCCAAGCTTACCGGCTATTTTGAGATGGACTTCCTCGGAGCCGGCACCACTTCCAACAACCGCCAGAGCAACAGCTACGTTTTCCGACAGCGGCAGATCTGGGGCCAGGCAGCCTTCGACCATGGCATCAGCGTCACTGCCGGTCAGATGTGGAGTCTCGCCACCGAGAACCGCAAGGGCATTCAGAACCGTGGAGAAGCTTTGCCCATGATGATCGACCCCCAATACGTCGTGGGCTTCACTTGGCAGCGCGCCTATGGCTTCCGCGTCGTCAAGGACTTCGGCGGCAAGTTCGCGGTAGGCATTTCCGTCGAGGGTCCGCAAGCCACCGTTGGCGGCCGCGGATTCACTTCGTACCAGAATACTTCCGCGAACGGAACCGTTACCGCTTCGCAGAACTTCTTCATCAACGCTCCTGGAGCTGGCGGTGGTCTCTATAACGCGTTCGACGCAACCGGCTACACGGTGAACAAAGCCCCGGATCTCATTTTCAAAGCCGCCGCGGATCCTGGCTTTGGCCACTACGAGGTCTTTGGCCTCCTCAGCACCTTCCGCAACCGCATCTTCCCCTGCGCGGTAGTCAGCCCCAATGCTGGCGCCAATGTTGTGTACACGGCGGGAAGCCAGGTGACTTGCCAAGGCCAGACTCCCGGGACGGCAACAATTACCACGCCGAACGGCGCCGGCGCTTTCAACGACACGCGCACCGGCGGGGGTGGCGGTGCCAGCGCTCATTTCCAGCTGTTTAGTAAAAAGGTCGATTTCGGCGTGAAGGGCGTTGCCGGAGACGGCATCGGCCGGTTCGGCTCCTCCCAGCTTCCTGACCTCACCTTCCGCCCCGGCGGCACACAAGCTTTGATCCGCACCGCTCACGGCTTGGGTGTCCTCGAATTCCATCCCGATCCCAAGCTGGACGTTTACCTGTACTATGGCGGCGAATATGCCTGGCGCGCCGGCTATGCGGGGTATACAACCGTGCGCATTACCAACTCGCCGGCAATTCCGGCGCAGAACGGCAACCCTGCTTACTCCGGCGTGGCTAGCGTAGCTGTAACCAGCACCACCGGCGGCTACGGCCATATCGCAGCGAACAACAGCGGGTGCTCAACAGAAACCGCACCAACAGGTTCTTTCACCCCGGGAGGTGGCGGAACATGCGCTGGCGATACTCGCCTTATCGAGGAAGGCACCCTTGGCTTCTGGCATAAATTCTACCAGGGCCCCAAGGGCGGCATGCGCTGGGGCCTCGCGTACTCTTACATCACCAGGACCGCTTGGTCCGGCGCCGCCAGCAACACGCCCAAGGCCGTGGACAACATGCTCTGGACCGCTTTCCGCTATTACCTGCCTTAGTCCAGGACAGGCAATTGCGGCCCATCCCTCCCCGGGGGAAGGAAAAAGGGCGGCTCCTCACCGAGCCGCCCTTTTTCCGTCATGCTATTGCATTTTTTGCCCGCCCTCTCCCCTGCTGGTCACTTTTGGCCATTGCCCATGGCGACCCTCACGCGAGGGTTGTCGGGTTGCATCTTGGGGAGCAGGCTTGAGCAGGATTGGGCATGGAAACGCCCCTAAAGTGAGTGGATTGAGCGTAGGCTGCTGCCACAACATGACAGAACAGGCCGACAGATGAAAGGTTTGCGCGGCGGTTGCGGTGCCCGGCGAGCGCTCTTGCTGGCTGCGGCATCGCTGTTTCCGGTGCCGGCGGACTTCGCCCAAGGCGCGGAGCCGGAACCGGCAATCTTGCACGCCAATACCCTGGCGGCCTTTGATCGTTACGTCAAGCTGACCGAAACCCGCAACTCGGAGGAACTTGAACGCGGGAAGGACTTGCTGTGGACTGACGAACTGCCCGTCCTGGAGCGCACGGAAGCTTATGCGGCGCTGAAGCGCGGCGAAGTGAAGATGAAGAAACTAGAGATGCTGGACGGCGCAAGACCCATCCCATGCCCCGGAGGCATGATCCATCACTGGACCGGCGTGGTTTTCATTCCAGGAGCCAAACTCGACGATGTCTTGAGCATACTGAACGATTACGACAAGCACTGGCTGTATTTTGGGCCGGATGTCGAGCGCTCAAAGATTGAATCGCGCAATGGAGATCACTTCCACGTGTTCCTGCGGTTTCGCCGGCACAAAGTAGTCACCATCGTGCTCAATACCAAACATGAAATCGAGTATTTCCATGACGGGCCCGGGCGCGCGCACAGCCGAAGTTCCGCCGTGCGCATCGCCGAAGTCGAAAACGCGGGCAAAAGCAATGAGCGCGAGAAAGCGCCGGGGGACGATGGCGGATTCCTGTGGCGCATGGAAACGTGGTGGCGTATGGAAGAGCGCGACGGCGGCGTCTATGTCCAGAGCGAAGTCGTTTCCTTGACCCGCGACATTCCTGTTTTGCTTAGGTGGATGATCGAACCCTTCATCACCAGCATCCCGAAAGAAACTCTAACGGCCACGCTCGTCGCAACGCGCAAAGCCGTGCAACGGCGCATGGCAAACGATGAAAGCCAGTCTCTGTAAATGGCGCAGCAGTTAATTCGCATCGCTTGCGGGCCTCTCTAATCTGTGAACGGTTAGCTGCCGGCGGTGAGCTTTTTCCCGGGGGGAGCGGGAAGGGCAATTAGGCGGGTTGGGTAGCTCGCACACGACCCCTTTCGGGGCCGCTGTCCCCGCGCGGCCCCCAACCCGTTCTTGGCACGTTACGCGGGCGCTTTGCACGGCTCAATGGTTCTGCAGAGCCAGCGTACAGGGTACGGGGGTCGTAGTACGACGGGTCCATTTCTGCACCGTCGAATTTCGCTGGGGATGCCGCTAACCGGCTTAGAATTAGCTTGATAGAGAGGAAGCGAGGTATTTCAAGCCCTTGTTCATAGCTCGATGGTACTGCTTTTGCCGTTCGATTCTTGGCTTGCGAATTCAGCGAAACAAATTTGGAACATACCAGCGAGCGTAAGTGGCAAATCCCAGGAAAAGCACGAGCCACCAAAGGACGAGGGCGCTTCGCATCCAAAGCTTGTACCTGGTGAGCCGGATCTTTTCCGGCAGAAGCTCCGTGCCTGCGGCGAGCAGAATGTACAATCCCAGAATTTCCGTGATGCTTCCAAGCGTTGCGTGCGCCGCAGCCAGTGCGAAGTAAGACTTTTCGAGCTTGGCCGGAATTCTCGGAAGCACTTGAACACGAAACGAAGGAATCATCCCCAAAACGATGACGGCAAGGTTGAAAAGGACGATCGTTGATTGGCACCACGCGTGTTGCCGAAAGAGTCCAGTGCGAGCAAACCACGTGCCCGCGACCAGCCCCACGCCCATGGCGATTTCCAGCAGCAAGATTATATCCGCCGCTGGCGGAGCCGCGGTTCCCCGAAGTCCTTCGTTCAAAAGTCTGCCTCCGCGCTAGTTAAGTCGATTCCTAGCCTGGAGGGTTCACGCCGCTGAGGAACCCGCCAAGGTGGCCCGTAAGTAGAACAAGGATGGCGGTCAACGCCTCCAGGGGAAGACAAAAAATCCGAAGGGCCTCGGTCTGTTTTCGCCGCGCGGTCCAGTGAATCAGCCAGACCACCGAGATCAACATGCCGGAAGCGATCCCGAATACCAGGTGCAAGAGGAGCGTGCCCTTCAGCCGCTGGCCCTCGAGTTGCCACTGCCAGGCGAGCAGCCCGGTTATCATGGTTGGCACGGAAGCTACGGCGGCCAGCAGGAAATTAAAATAGGCCGCCGCGGCCAAGCTTTGCCGTTTGGTCCAGGACGCCAGAAAATCAAACGCCGCGCCGGCGATAAACAGCGCAATGGGAAAATGGATCAGCACGACGTGCTGCGCATGCCTCGCCGTCAGCGCGGCTTTGAGGCCGAAGGGATTCAACATTTCGTCGCACGCATTTGCAGGATGACTTTGGCGTTCATTGCACGACGACCTTTCCCGTCATCTTCGGGTGAATCGAGCAGAAGTAGGAATAAGTTCCAGCCTTGTCGAACTTGAAGGAAAACTCTTCATCGGTGTCGAGCACTTTGGACTTGAAAACTTTTGGATCGTCCGCGCTGACCACGGTGTGCGGAATATCATCCCGATTCGTCCAGGTCACCGTGCTGCCCAAGGAAACAGTCAAAGTCGCTGGAGTAAAACTGAAATTGTCGATCTTCACTTCCGTGCTCTCCGCTTTCGCCTGCATGGCCAGGCTAGAGTTATTGGCGCGGGCACCCAGCACTCCCATTGCCAAAATTGCCACCGCTGTGAAAACTGCACCAGACACACTTCTCCTCATGATTTTTCTTCTTCTCCTTTGTAGTTTCGAAAAGCCTTAGATTTCCGGCTCCTTCTTTTCCCGAATCCAGAAGCGGAACAGAGCTCCCTCCCGGATGACCGTCAAACAATCCGAATTCTGGGACGAAGTTCATTCCAGCGTTGAATCCACTACCCCCAGCGCTTGCTGCCCCCGCACGGAATTCACGTCCGTGATTCCCAAGACGCTCTTGAGTTGCTCCGCCGGAACTTTCATCGGCCCGGGCGAATCCGCTTTGCCCGGGGCCGGCTGCGGAAACGCGGTAGACGCCGCGGTATGAAACGTCACGTTTCCTTCGACCTTCTGCATGGTCTGGTGGATATGGCCGTTCAACACCGTGACCGAGCCGAATTTTTTCAAATAGGACAAAGCCTGTGCGCTGTCCTCCGTGCCCCAGCCCCACTCCGGATACACGGACCACAAAGGAATGTGCGCGAATACGACTATCGGCGTGCTGTGCTTCAAGTGCTTCACATCGTCTTCCAGCCACTCGAGCTGGTCGTGACCAAGTGTTCCTAGCCCGCCAGCCTTCAGGTTCATCACGTTCACCAGGCCGACGAAGTGCACGCCCTTTTTATCGAAGCTGTACCAGCCCGCGCCCTTAGCGCCTTTTCCGTAGCGTTCCAGGAACTGTTTGCCGTCGTCATTCAGGACGTCGTGCTCGCCAGGAACGTAAAAAACATCCTGCGGTTTGGCGCCTTTCAGGATTTGGTCAACGGCATCGAACTCTTCGGGCTTCGACAGATGACTGATGTCTCCCGTATGCAGAAGAAACTCAGGCGTGACCGCCAAGCCATTGATCTTGTCCACGGCGGCTTTCAGTGTGGCAGCAACATCCGGATTCGCCGCTTTGTTGAAGCCCATGTGACTGTCGCTAATCTGTGCGAAACCGAGTTCGCCCGTCATTTCCTTGGGGTCCATCTCCGCCAGGCGGCTCATGCTGTAGGAACGGAGCACGCCACCGCGGATGACGCAGAAGGCTCCCGTGCCGGCCCAGGCCATACATTTCAGGAATCCGCGGCGGTCAATGCCGTCGTGGTTGTGGTCGTAAAGCAGTTCGTCTTTTACCTTGCCCGCCATCTTTTTCCCCCGTGTTTAGAGACACCCATACCAGTGCAATTTTTCGTCACCGGTCCCAAAATTTTCTTGGAGGGCGGCGCGGGTGAGAGAGTCCAGGGAGCCCGCGCCGCGTATGGGACGTGTTTCGTTTGTGTAGACCAGCCGGGGAGGCCAGTTATTCCCACTTACACGGGTCAGTTCGTGACCGTCCAATGTGACATCTCCCCTCGTGCGGAGGCTGGTCGGTTGGAACTATTCGAGGAATTTGAGATGCGGGTTGTGAAGAAGGTGAGTGCGGTATCGGCCGCTCTCGAAAACACCTGGGGAGGCCGTGAATCTTGTCGTTCCGGATCAATACATACTCTGTGGCTCGGGTTGCGGCGTCGAAGCGTTGACCGGGGAACGTGCGGGGCCGGGTATTCAGCCGCGAAACGCCGCGCATGGCCTGCTTCAGCTTGAAGAAGGAATCCGCGCCGGGCGCGGACGGGGAGACTTGCGGCGCTACGGCGAGGAGCTGGAGAGAAATCTCCAGGACCTTGCCGATAGGCTGAAGCGAGGAGCGTACCGCGCGAAGCCGATAGGTAGGGTGTACATCCCCAAGGCCGACGGGCGGCGGCCGAGGTGCTGAAGGCCATTTTTGGCGGAGAACCTAAACCACCGAAATGGTGCCTAAGTGCTGCTTAACACGCTGATTTAGTGCATATTCTTGGAGAACCGCTTACCAAACCTTGGCAAATTCGTCAGTCTAAAGGGGACTTTACGGGAATAAAATCCTGCCACAGGCGGTTTGTGCCCATGAGTGGGTTCGACCAGGGGAGAGGCTCGGACGTGTTGGATGTCGAAGAGCGGGCGCGCTTCGAGCAGCTCGTTTTGCCCCACCTCGACGCCGCCTTTAACCTTGCGCGCTGGCTGCTGAAAAGCCGCGAGGATTCAGAAGACGTAACGCAGGAAGCCATGCTCCGCGCGTTCCGGTTTTTCCGCGGATTTCATGGAGGAGACGCGCGCGCCTGGCTTTTGCAAATTGTGCGGAATACTTGCTATACCTGGTTGGAGAAGAATCGCCCTATGGAATTGATGATGGAGTTCGACGAGGAGTTGCATCCTCAGCCCAGCGTCTCGCCAGAGACCCTGGCCATCGCCGGGGACAACCGCGAGCGGTTGGGCCGGGCGCTGGAGACGCTGCCGCCCCGCTTCCGTGAAGTGCTGGTGCTTCGCGAGCTGGAAGGATGCTCTTACAAGGAGATTGCTGCGATTACGGCGATTCCGATCGGTACAGTGATGTCCGCGTTGGCCCGAGCGCGCCAGCGTTTGCAGCGAGCCCTTACACAAGCTCCGGTGCAGGAGGCTCCTCGTGAGCTGTGATTACACGCGGACGGCCCTGCACGGCTACCTCGACGGCGAGCTGGACGCGTCGCGGTCCGCCGAATTCGAACGCCATCTCGAAGGCTGCCGGGAATGCGCCAAAGTGCTGCAAACGGAGGAGTCGCTGCGCTCTGTTCTTCAGCGCAGCGGCCTTTGTGAAAGCGCGCCGATTTCGCTTCGCAAGAAGATTCGGGCGGAATTGGACAAGGCGACGGCCACTCCTGTTGCTCAGCGAATCGCGTTTTGGCGCTGGGCTGCTGTCGCGGCTTCGATTCTGGTGGTTGCAACGATCGCCTGGTATGCCTGGCCACAGCTGGGGACGACCAGGAATCCTGAAGCTGCTCCTTTTACGGCTGCCGAACTCATTGACGCGCATATTCGTTCCTTGCAACCGGGGCACCTCACCGACGTTCCATCCACAGACCAGCACACCGTAAAGCCATGGTTCGGCGGCAAGCTGGACTTCGCGCCTCCGGTCAAAGACTTTGCCGATGATGGCTTCTCGCTGGTTGGCGGACGGCTGGACGTTTTGGGCGGGCGGAGTGTCGCGGTGCTTGTGTATGCGCGCCGTAAGCACTTCATCAACGTATTTGTATTGCCCACGAAAGAGCCGGACACGCCGATTCATCCACCGGGTTTGCGGCAAGGCTATCAGTGGCTGCACTGGCGTCATCAGGGGATGGAATACTGCGCGGTTTCGGACGTGTCGGTGGCGGATTTGCACGAGCTTGCGCAGCTCCTCTACCAATAAAAAGCGTGACGGGTGACTCGCGGGAAGCGCCGATCACAAGTTTCTGCTTGTCCCGAATGGTTTCCGCTTCGCAAAATCCTAGGCAGATTCATCGAGCGCAAACCGCTCGATGCGGCGTAGTATCTCGTCGCTCCGCAAAAAAGAACCGGGCACAGAATGCGACGTGCTTTGCTCCTGGGAATGACAAATTCGCATTTCTCAGGAAACTATTGCGGGTTCGGCTTCGTTTTTACGTACGCCTTGGGGATTTCCTTGGCGTAAATCAGGCGCAGGGTCACGTTTTTCGTTTGGCCTGAGCGTACAGTGATGTTTTTCTGCCAGTCGGAAAAAACGCCTTTGCCCGAGGCGCGCACGTCGTAGTTGTCAGCCTTTAACTTGGTAATGGTGAAGCGGCCCTGCGCATCCGCGTGAACTGCGTGGGGCGCATCGCCACCGGAGGATTGGTACGTCACAACGGCGTGCGGCACGGGCCTGTCATCAGGGCCGAGCACGACGCCGGTCAGGGTGGTTGTTCCTTTACGATGCTGTGGAGCAGCGGCCACGCTCGAACCCGTCACGAGCGAAAGCAAAACAATCGTTGGAGATAAAACGATGCGTCTCATTTTCCGCCTCTGCGACGCGCATTTGGAGCGCGCTGTGGAAGGGGGATTGTCCCGCAGATTTTGCTGCTGGCTCCTTCCACGTATTCCTTGAGTCTAGACCGCATTGCGCCAACTGCGGCGGCAAGGCGAAAAATGTGCCTTTGCGCAACCTGCCACATGGTACAGGGACAATTTAGTTCTCCGAAGACCAGAGTTTCGCGGTCATTCGTTTCGGAGGGCGACGACAGGATCCACGCGCGAGGCGCGGTGCGCGGGAATCACGGAGGCGGCCACGGCCACCAGCACAAGGGCGGCGGCGGTGGCGGCATAGATTCCAGGAGCCGTGGGCGTGACGCCAAACAATAGCGTTTCCAACAGTTTTCCCAGGCCCGCGGCCAGCGCTCCGCCTGCGAGCAATCCGATGGCGCTGAGAGTCATGCCATGTCCGAGGACCAAGCGGGTAACGTCCACAGGTTTCGCGCCCAGCGCCATGCGCACGCCGATTTCCCGGGTGCGCTGCGCCACCGCATAGGCCAATACGCCGTAAACGCCAATGCAGGCCAGCACCAGCGCCAACACCGCAAATACGCCGAGCAAAATCGTCGGGCGCGTGCGGTCCGACACATTCGATTCAATCAATTCGTCCATGGTTCGAACCAGCGTTACCGGTTGCTGCGGATCCACCGCCCACACGGCGTTTTCCACGGCCTTCACCGCGCTTTTTGGCTCCGTCGCGGTGCGCACGACGAGACAAGAGTAGGTATTCGGCTCGACCTGAGAAATAGGCACATACACTGCGGGCTTCATGCCCATCAGCAATCCACGGTCGCGAACATCGTGCACAACGCCTGCCACCGTGCGCCATGGTTCGCCTTGGTCGTCGAAGCGGATGCGCTTGCCGATGGCGCTCTGTCCCGGCCAATGTCGTTTGGCGAAAAACTCATTCACCACAACAACCAGTTCTGCTCCTTGGCGGTCGCTGTCCTGCAGCCAACGCCCTTCGCGCAGCGTCGCGCCCACCGTTTCAAAATAACCGGGCGTAACCTCGCGGTACAGCGCGTCATTGACCTCACCTGGCCTGGGGGGCGGCGCTCCTTCCACGAGGTATCCGCGGGTGTCTCCGTTGGTTGTAAACGGCGCATCGGAAATGAAATCTGCGCCTTTGACGCCCGGCAAAGCGCGTACGCGCGCGGCAACGTTGTTGTAGAAACTCCGGCGCTTCTCTTTCGTGTCATATTTTGGATCGGGCAACGGAACGGCCATGGTCAACAGGTGATCCGCGCGAAATCCGAGATCCTGTCTCCGCAGATTCCAGATGGTCTGGATCATCAGTCCCGCGCAGACCAGGAGAGCGAACGCCAGAGAGAACTGGCTAACGACGAGCCCATCACGCAACTTCATGCCGCTTCGCGATTCACCGGAACGGCCCCCGTCTTGCAACGCCTCTTGCCATGAAACATGCGAAGCGCGCAGGGCAGGCACGATGGCGAACAAAACGCCCGCAGCAAGGGATATAGCGGCCGCGAAGAGCAGTACGCGCCAATCGATTTGGAACCCTGCTTGGCCAATTTGCGGAGGCACCAGCGAGCCGAACGCACTCCAACAGGCCTGGCCGATGGCCAGCCCCAGCGCGCCACCGGCAAAGAACAGAAGCACGCTTTCGGACAGCATTTGTGCGGCGATTTGGCCCCGCGTGGCGCCTAAGGCGATGCGTACAGCCATTTCGCGCTTTCGAGCTGTTGACCGCGCCAGCAGCAGGTTTGCCAGGTTCGAGCAGGCGATTAGCAGCACGAACACCGAGGCCACTTGCAGCGCGAGCAGGCCGTCTCTGGTGTCTCCCGCAAAATCTTTCTGCATGGGCACCACGGTCGCGCCGACTTTCGCGTTGGTTTCCGGATACTGCTGTTGCAGCCGCGCCGCAATCGTGTCCATTTCGGTTTGCGCTTGCTTCGGAGTCACACCAGGCTTCAGCCGCGCTACGACATTCAGAAAATGATTGTCGCGCTGCGCCCACTGCTCCGGAGTCAAATAGAGCGGCGTCCAGTAGCCCACGTTTTTCTCACGAAAGAAAAACCCTTCGGGCATCACGCCCAGGACTTTCGTCTGGACATTGTTCAGCAGAATGGCGCGACCCACAAGGGAGTGGTCACCGCCGAAACGGCGCTGCCACACGCCATAGCTCAACAGGACCACCTGTTCCTTTGCCTGGTCTTGTTCGGAAGTGAAGATGCGTCCAAATGCCGGCTGCACGCCAAGCACGTCAAAAAAATTGGGCGTTACGCGCTGTCCATAGAGCTGTTCGGGAGGTTCGTCGCCTGTCAGGCTCATGGTGCTGGCGCGCGTCGCGGCCAAGTTCAAGAACACTGTGTTTTGCGCTTTCCAGTCCACGTAATTCGCCGGCGCGGGCGTATTTTCGGGGAAACCGATGAAAGAGGAGTCTTCCCAGACCATCACCAGCCGGTCCGGCTGGAAGTAAGGCAGCGGCCGGAGCAGCACAGCTTCCACGGCGTTGAAAATGGCAGTGTTCGCGCCGACGCCCAGAGCGAGGGCGGCTACGGCTACGGCGAAAAACCCGGGACTGTTCGTGATTTGGCGGAAGGAGTGCCGCAGATCGCTGAGGAAGCTCATGACGATAAAGACGAGCGGCGCACCGGAATGTTTCCGAGTGTTTCGGGAAAAACAACGGAGCTTGAGCTTTTGTGAAATACTTGAACTGCGACTTTTTCTCAGGAGTTCCGATGCCACGCTATCTCACGCAGCACACGCTCGCTTGCCTGACGCGGCAGGGCGCAGAAGCACTGGCGAAGCGCCTGCAGGCGGGGGGCAGGGCGCGCGCCGAGCGCGTGCTGGTCAACATGCTGGAAGGCAAAATGTTCGTGGAGTTTCGCGCGGAATCGCGAGAGACGCTCGAAGGCTGGCTCAAAACCGAAGGCATGCACTTTGATTTTCTTGTGCGCATTGAATGGGAAATGCACGGCGGCAAACTCCAGCCGGTCGAATAGGATGATCGCGAGGAACGCCACAACAGACCCCCATCCTCGGCCCGCAGTTTTTTTGGAGAGTTCCGGCTCGGTAAGCCGTTCTTTTGTGGCGTTGTAAAGGTTCTTCCACAGCCGCTCTCCCAGAAAAACCGTGGCCTGGTTGGACTGCCCGGAATCGCCCACGTGGCGTCCCAAAAGCGAGCACTCCATTTTCGCACAGGATCCGGTTTTGTGAAGCTAAGTTCTTTAGTTTCTTTATGCTGTATTGAATTGCCGCTTGGCGATTCGCCTGCCTTTCTTCTTTTCATCATGGCTACCATATCCCTAGGCTTCGAAGCTGTGACTCGTTCCGCGCTACTTCGCGAGGCACAACGTGGCAATCGCGAATCGCTGGCCAAACTCATCCTGCCGTACGCGGCCGGTTTGTATCGCGGAGCGCTGCGGTTGACGCGCAATCCGGCGGACGCGGAAGACGTGCGCCAGGAAGTGTTCTTGAAGGTGATGGGCCGGCTCGAGCAGTTCTCCGGCAAAGGGACAAGGGATGAAACCCGAGACGGGCTGCACGCCTGGGTTTCGCGCATAGGTGCGAACACCTCGATTGACGTCCTCCGCAAGCGGCGTGACGGCAAGATTCTCTCCATGGACGAGCCGACCGGCCAAGGCCTAGAGACGGTCGGAAGCGGCATCGCGGTGCGCAATGACAATCCCGAGGAACGTTTTGCGCGGCGGGAAATGCGCAAGCGCATGGCGGAGTCCATCCGGCAGCTTGCTCCGGAGTTGCGGTATGTGTGCCTGTTGCGCGACGTCCTGGAGTATTCCACGCAAGAAGTGGCCGACCGCCTGGGAGTGTCGTCGCTTACGGTGCGGCTGCGGCTTTTCCGCGCGCGGCGCCGGCTCCGCGAAAAGCTGACCCGCGGCACCCACGCGGTCCCGCAAAGCGGAAAAAGCGCTGTTGCGTGCAATTAATCAAACCTAAAACATATATGTGCGCCGGATGGCGATTTCAAGCGTAGAATCTTCCGCAGTTTCGCTGCCCTGGGGGGATATGGAGCACGAGCGCCGGCGCACGCCTCGTTACCCGTTCGACGCGTCCATCGAGATGCGCGTAGGGACATCCCAAGACCAGAGAACCGCGCGCGTAACCGGGCTCAGCCTCAACGGGTGTTACGTCAGCACGGAAAGCCCGTATCCCGAGGGGAGTGCGCTGTTGGTGAAGGTCTTTACTGCGACCGAGTTTTACGAAGGCCAGGCCGCGGTCATCTACACGCAGGAAAAATTGGGCATGGGACTGATGTTCACGGAAACGCGGCCGTATTACCTAATGGTGCTGCGGAAATGGCTGCTTTCCGCAATGATGGCCAAGAAAGGAAGTGCGAAGTAGTTTTGCCGCACGGACGGTTTTCCAAAAATCCATCGCTCGAATCAAGCTGCGCAAGTTTTCGGCTGAAGACAACCAGGCACCCAAGAATTTCCGAGTCCTAGGCTTAACCAGGAGGACAGCATGAGAATCGGTCGCCCTTTGGGCCTGTTGACTATTATTCTGGCATTTCTTTGCGGCCCCTTGGCTGGCTCCACGGGGCCCGACGACCGCGGCATCACCGATCCCAAATCCGTCGCATCCGCGGCGAATCCCGCGGCGCGGCCCGTGCCCGTGGAGGATCTCTACTACACGCGCAGCGTGTTTGGCGCGGCGTGGTCGCCGGATGGGCAGCAAGTCCTGTTCAGCAGCGACATGTCAGGGCGCTTCAATTTGTGGAAGGTGCGAGCGTCCGGCGGATGGCCGATCCAACTCATCCAATCCGATGACGTGCAATCAGGGGCCATCTGGTCGCCGGACGGGAAGTGGATTGTCTACCAACAAGACCATGCCGGAAATGAACTCTACGACCTATATGCCATTCCGAGTGATGGCGGCGAACCGATCAACCTGACGAACACACCGGAAATTCGCGAACAGGACCCCCATTGGTCGCCCGATGGGAACACCATCGCCTTTGCCTATAAGCCAAAAGAAGGAACCACCTATGACATCGCCTTGCTGGATTGGGCCACTCACAAGGTCCACAAGCTAACGAACGAGCAACAGCCTGGTTACTTTTGGAGCGTGGTGGCGTGGAGCAAGGATGGCAAGACCATCTATGCCTCGCGAGTGAATCCGCCTTTCACAGATGCGGACGTTTACAAAGTCAACGTCGCAACCGGTGCCGCAGAAAATCTCACGCCCCATCAGGGAACGGTTCGCTATCTGGCGTCCTCGCTTTCCCCGGACGGCGCCACGTTGCTGCTGAGCTGTGATGCCAAAGGCGGCTACATGAATGTGGCCTTGCTCGAGGTGGCCACGAGGAAGCTCAGTTGGGTCACGGACACAAAATGGGAAGTCTTTTCCGGCAATTTCTCGCCGGACGGGAAGGGTTTCACCTACACGCTGAATGAAGATGGACTGGCGGATGCCTATTTGGTGGATCGCGGAACGAACAGGGCAGAAAAGCTGAATTTGCCTCATGGCTTGAACGGATATTCCGGCAACCCGACGGAATTTTCTCCGCAAGCCGACCGCGTCATCGTATCCCATGAAGCTTCCAATCAGCCGGGAGATTTTTGGGTCTACAACATTGGTCAGCACCGTGCCGACCAGCTCACTTTTTCTCCCATCGCCAGCTTGCGCGCGACGCCGCTGCCGGCCTCGCAAATCGTTCATTACAAGAGCTTCGATGGGAAAACCATCACCGCGCTTTTGTGGATGCCGTTCAATTTGAAACGCGATGGCGGCAATCCCGCGCTGGTGATTCCGCACGGGGGACCAACCGGTCAACGAGTCGATTATTTCAGCCCGGAAGTGCAAGCGCTGGTCACGCGCGGGTACATCTGCATTGCACCGAATCCCCGTGGCTCCACGGGCTATGGACTGGAATTTCAAAAAGCCAATTTTCAGGACCTTGGCGGCGGCGACTTGAAAGACGAAATCGCCGCGGTGGATTTTCTGAAGGCCACGGGCTATGTGGACCCCCAAAAAATCGGCATCACCGGCGGATCCTACGGCGGCTTCATGACCCTGATGGCCATTGGCAAGACGCCGGATGTTTGGGCAGCGGCAGTCGAACTCTACGGGATCATCAACTGGTCGACTATGTTGAAGAGTTCGGATCCCTCGCTGAACGAATATCTCAAAGGGCTTCTGGGCGATCCGGAGAAGAGCCAAAAGATTTATGAGGCGGCTTCCCCTATCACGTACATCCGCAACGAGAAAGTGCCACTGCTGGTGCTGCAAGGCGACAATGATCCGCGCGTTCCGAAGGAAGAGGCGCAGCAAGTGGTGGAGATCCTCAAGAAGGAAGGCCGAGTGGTCGAGGCGCACTATTACGCCAACGAGGGTCATGGATTCGCGAAGCGCGAGAACCAAATTGATTCCATTCGCCGCACGATTGACTGGTTCGACCGCTACTTGATGGGCAAAAAGTAGTGCGCCTGGCGGACAGTAGGCTGGTTATTCGCTCTTCAACCGCTCAGTGCGGCGGCCGGTCAGTGACGAGTTCAGGGTGCCGACGCCGGAAAGTCTCGCCCATACGGCAATTCCAGCAAACCGGCCAGTGAGTGGACAGGGTTTGCTAAAGGTTTTCGAGCGGAACCTCGTTCCACTGCATGGTCTTGCCGTGCTCGTCAACCAGCGCGGGAGGGTGATCGTGCCAGTGAATCTGGCCAAACCGCTGGTGGCAGTACCCATCCTTCCCTCATACCAGCGGTTGACGATGTTGGAGACCAGGCCAGCCTTGGGCGCCTCCTGAATTTGCGAAAGACACGCCTGACCGCAGTTGGCCATTTCCGGCCACCGCGAACATTTGCTTAATTCAAGATGCGGAGTTCCGAGCGTAGCTTCGAGCGCGGCCTTTCCAGCAGCGACGCGGACGGCCGCCGGCTGGCGATTTTGCAGCGCACCAGGCGCGGTGATGCAGGTCACGGATGTTTGTGATCATCGACCGGGATGCTTGAGCCGGTTCGTTCGGAAAGGGTGGTCGCGGGATCTCCCGCGAATTCGTGCTGATGGAGACAACTTACTTTTGCATGCGAAGTTTCGCGGCGGTGCGGGCCTCGGGGCTCTTGGGCGACCAGTCTTCGGGAGGAAAAACTACACGCCAGAAGTTCGAGTTGGGCGCAGAGAATTCCACTCCGATCTCCGCCCTACCGCCACGCACGGGGCCGAGAAACGCCACATGGCATTCCTGTTCCTCTCCCGTCTTGTTGTGCTTCATGTGGACGACCGCGCCGCTGATCACGCGCGCATTAAGCAGTACCAGTGCGCCATGCGCGTTGATGGCGAGAGTCTCGGTCATCTCCTCGAAATCCTTGCCTTGGGCATCCTTGCCGCGAACGCGGATGCCGACTTGCATCAGCACGCGCTGGCTGCGGCGCCGCGCTCCTGTACTTGCGTGGGGTGAGGAGATTTGGGACATGCGAACCCTCGTTCGTATCTGTCTTCCACTATACCGCTAAGCAGAGGACGCGGAGAAACATCCCGAACTGTGGTTTTCCAAGTGGATACTTCAGTGGGTTAGCCGCGCTCCTCGATGGGAACGTACTGCCGCGTGTCGTGGCCAAGATAAATCTGGCGCGGACGCGCGATTTTTTGTTCGGGGTCGAGAAGCATCTCTTCCCACTGCGCAATCCAGCCGGAGGTGCGGGGAATCGCAAACAGGACCGGGAACATGGTCATGGGAAAGCCCATGGATTGATAGATGAGCCCGGTGTAGAAATCTACGTTGGGGTAGAGTTTGCGCTTGATGAAGTATTCGTCTTCCAGAGCGATGCGTTCGCACTCCAGGGCGATTTCAAGGAGCGGGTTCTTCCCCATCAGATCGAATACCTGGTACGCGATGTGCTTGATGATGCGCGCCCGCGGATCGTAGTTCTTGTACACGCGATGGCCGAATCCCATGAGCTTTGTTTCCCCGGCCTTGACGCGCTGAATGAACGCGGGAACGTTCTGCACGGAGCCAATTTCAAGGAGCATGCGCAGGACTTCCTCGTTGGCGCCGCCGTGAAGGGGGCCGTAGAGGGCGGCAATGGCCGCAGCCGTAGCGGAATAGGGGTCGACGTGCGAACTGCCGACGCTGCGAATGGTGTTCGCGGAACAGTTTTGTTCATGGTCGGCGTGCAAAATGAAGAGAATGTCCAGAGCGCGCTCGAGCGTGGGATTGGGCCGGTACTTGGCTTCCGAGGTCCGGAACAGCATGTTCAGGAAATTGCCGGGGTAGCTGAGATCGTTGTCGGGGTAAACGTAAGGCATGCCGAGGGTGTGCCGATAGGCAAAAGCGGCGATGGTCGGCATTTTGCCGATGAGGCGGTAGGTCTGCTTCTTGCGTGATTCCGCGCTGAAGATGTCTTTTGCATCGTGATAGAACGTGGAGAGCGCGGCGATCGTGGAGATGGTCATGCCCATCGGATGGGCGTCGTAGTGGAAGCCGTCAAGAAATTTTTTGATGCTTTCGTGAATAAAGGTGTGGTGCGTGATGTGGTAGGTCCAATCCTTCAACTGCGCGGCCGTCGGCAGTTCTCCGTGCAGGAGCAGGTAAGCCGTTTCCAGATAGGTGCTCTTCTCCGCGAGATCCTCGATGGGATAGCCGCGATAACGCAGGATGCCGGCGTCGCCGTCGATGTAAGTCACGCGGCTGACGCAGGAAGCGGTGTTGTTGAAGGCCGGGTCATAGCTCATCAAGCCGAATTCTTTGGGGTCGACTTTGATTTGGCGAAGGTCGGCAGCCCGGACGGTTCCGTGAGTGATGGGGATTTCGTAGGATTTGCCGGTGCGATTGTCGATGATGGTGAGAGTTTCGCGGGCCGTGGCAGTGCCGTCAGGTTTTCTCGTCTGCGTTGCAGAGAGTGGAGAGCTCATTCGCAAGTCCTCAGAGGCAGCGAAGCGTTCGCCTTCTTTCCCTATCACTTTACACCCAAAGGGGGTAGGGCGAAAACCGAACCGGCTGACAAATTGCAAGGTTTGTGGATTCAAGCGGCTCGAGCGAGAAGCGCTGGGCGCGCCGAAGAACCGTAGATGAGCCTGTTGACAATAGTCGTTATAACAAGTATTATGGAGCCCGATGGACCCAGGAGGCTGACCATGATCCAGATTCGCAAGGGCGATGAGCGCGGCCACGCCAACCACGGCTGGCTGGACACGCATTTCACCTTTTCTTTCGCCGATTACTACGATCCCGAGCACGTGCATTTTCGCACGCTGCGCGTCATGAACGACGACCGAGTTGCCGGAGGCGGCGGCTTTCCCATGCATCCGCACCGCGACATGGAAATCGTGACTTACGTGCTGGAAGGCGCGCTGGAGCACCGCGACAGCATGGGCAACGGCTCGGTCATCAAACCGGGCGACATTCAATACATGGGTGCGGGCACGGGCGTTACGCATAGCGAATTCAATGGATCGGAAACCGAGCCGGTGCACCTCTACCAAATTTGGATGTTCCCGGAAAAACAGGGGCTCAAGCCAACGTACGGTCAAAGAAATTTCAGCGAAGCGGAGAAGCGCGGAAAGCTGCGGCTGCTGGTTTCTGCGGATGGACGCGACGGCTCGGTGAAGATCCGGCAGAGCAATGATCTATACGCGACGGTGTTGGGCGCCGGCGAAATGGTGAAGCATGAACTGAAGCCGGAGCGCCATGCATACGTGCAGGTGGCGCGCGGTAGCGTGACGCTGAACGGTACCAAACTGGAGGAGGGGGATGGCGCGGCTATCTCGGACGAGAAGGCGGTGCAGATCACAGGAGTTAAAGACGCGGAAGTGCTGCTGTTTGATCTGGCGTAAGCAAACAAGACAGCCTGGCACGCAGGGGCAATTTCTCTGCGTGCCTTTTTTTTGAGATCGTGCTTTTAGTCCTGGTAGCGATAGGCATTTTGTTGGAGCTGGCGCGCAGGCGAGCGCAGCTCAAGATAGCTGCCGAGGCAAGCGCTTGAAGGAGGAACGTTGGCGATCGCAGTTCGACGAATGGCAATCAATCGTAGCGTAATGCAGCTGCCGGATCCGTAGTCATGGCGCGCCTGGCCGGAATGTAACACGCCGCGATAGCCACAAGAGCGAGCACCACTGTGACGGAAGCGAAAGCACCAAGGTCCACAGTACTGACGCCGAAAAGCAAGCTCTTCATGAGCTGCGTGAGACCGAAGGCGGCAGCCAAGCCGAAAACCACGCCGAGCATCGTGAGCCGCGCGCCCTCGCCGAGGACAAGGCGCAGCACATCCTGCCGCCGGGCCCCGAGCGCGATGCGAATGCCCAGTTCGCGCGTGCGCTGGGCAACGGAGTAAGAGATAAGCCCGTACAATCCAACCATCGCGAGAACCAGCGCGAGCGCGGCAAAACTGCCAATCAAATAGGACGGGTAGCGGCGCAGAAAAACGGAGGGAGACTGCGCGATGATCTGCTCCATGGTGAGCGGCTGGATTAGAACCAATTGCGGATCCAAAGCACGCAGGGCCGTGCGCAAGGCGCCTACCGAATTGGCGGGGTTGCCGTCGGTGCGAATGATGTAGTTGATGAAGGAGTTGGTGTCCTGCGGAAAGGGCAGGAAGAGGCTTGCCTCATCGGGACGGTCCAGCCCCGTCTCCGCGTTGTTGCCTACCACGCCGACGATTTCGCGGTAGGGCTCGGTCGCGGAAAACGTGAATTTGACCCGCTTGCCCAGAGGATCTTGGCCGTGGAAATACTGTTTCACCCAGGCCTCGTTGACGATAATGTGTCTCGGCGCGGATTCGGAGTCCTCCGAGTCATTGAACAAGCGGCCCGCCCGACGAGGAATTTTCATCACCGGGAAATAGTTGGTCGAGACCTCCCGGATGTAGCATTCCTTCTCCTGGCCCGTCGCCACCGGCTGGCCCTCGATGAGGAAGCGGATCGAGGCCCCGCCGCCGGAGAGGGGAACGACACTGTTGGAAGTGACTCCCACAATGCCCGGAAGGCTGCGAACGCGACTTGCGAACTCTTTGTCGAAGCGAATAGCGTCGGGATCGTTGGGATAGGAAGTCGAAGGAAGATTCACCCCGAAAACCAGGAGATTCTTCGCATCGAAGCCTGGATCACGATGCAGGAGCGCAGCCAGGCTCTTCACCATCAGCGCTGAGCCGATCAGGAGCACGAGACAAAAAGCAATTTCCGCGACGACCAGGATGCCTCGAAGCCGCGTGCGAGCGCCAGCGGAAGACATACGGGTTTCCTCTTTAAGTGTTTCACCCTCGCCTCCACGGGCAATTTGCAGGGCCGGTGCCAGGCCGAAAGCGACCCCGGTAAAAATCACGGCAGCGCATAGAAATGCCAAAACGGCAAGGTTGGCGTGCGCATGGCGCAGGAACGGTGCAAAAGCAAGCAGGTTTTCCGGTATGGCCGCGATAAGCAACAAAGTTCCCCATTCGGCGAAGAGCAGCCCGAGCGCGCCTCCCGCAGCGGCGAGCATCATGCTTTCCACGAGGAGCTGCGAGATCAACCGGCCACGGCCCGCCCCCAATGCGGCGCGAATTCTGAATTCCCTTCGCCGGCCCGCGGCACGCACCAGGAAGAGGTTGGTGACGTTGGCGCAAGCAATGAGCAAAACAAACCCGACGGCACCGAAGAGAATCAGAAGCAGCGGCTGCACCTGCCCGACAATGCGCTCCCGCAGCGGAACCATCACCACTCGAACAGCGCCGTTCGCTTGCGGATAGGCGGCCGCAAGCCCCGCGGTGACGGTATTGAATTCCGCCTGAGCTTGCTGCTGGGTGATGGCCGGAGCTAAGCGACCAATGACCGGCATCCAACGAAGGCTGCGGCGCGTTGCCAAGTCCTTCTCGATGTGCAGCGGAACCCAGATCTCGGCATTGCCTCGCGGCGCGAATTCAAATTCACGGGGAAGGACGCCGATGACGTTGACGCTCTTGTCATCGAGCTGGATCGAGCGGCCAATGATCTGAGGGTCGCCGCCGAAACGCCGTATCCAGGAGCCATAACTGAGGATGGCGACTTTGGGTCCCGCGGCGATATCTTCGCCTAGGGCGAAATCGCGGCCCAGGAAGGGCTTGACACCAAGAGTGGAGAAGAAATTGATGGTCGTTTGGACGCCAAAGACAAGTTCAGGTTCACCGGCGCCATGAAGGATGAAACCGTCGCCGCCGAAACCGGCGAGTGCCTGAAAAGATCTAGATTGGCGGGTCCAATCTACGTAATCGGGATAGGAGCAGTCCCAAATCCGCTTTCCCGCTTCGGCGGACTCCCCTTCTTGTGGGCGCACTTCGCTTAGGGTAATCAGGCGGTTCGGCTGGTAGTAAGGGAGCGGGCGAATGATTGCGGCGTAGACGACGGAAAAGATCGCCGTGTTCGCACCAATCCCGAGGGCCAGCGTGAGCATGGCGACGATGGTGAAGCCAAGGTTGTTTCTTAGAGTCCGGAAACCAAAACGGACGTCGCGCGCCAGCATTTCGATAAGACTTACGCCCCGAGCATCACGGTGTTCTTCCTTGACTTGCTCGAGACCGCCGAATTCGAGGCGGGTGAGGCGCGCGGCCTCCGCAGGCGTGAGGCCCGACTGTAAGTACTTCTCGATTTGCCGTTCCATGTGAAATCGCAGCTCGGCTTCCATATCCGATTCCACCGCTCTGCGGCGAAACAGAGAACGAAGACGAAATGCAAGGTCCGTGAGCATGCCTACCCCCCTAGCTTAGCTACACCGACTCGATGATTCTGGCTACCGCGGCCGCCAGTTTTTTCCAGGAGTCCGTTTCTCGTTCGAGCTGCTTGCGGCCGGTTTTGGTGAGTTCGTAATACCTGGCGCGGCGATTGTTCTCTGAAGTGCCCCATTTCGCTTTGACCCAGCCGCGGCGCTCCAGACGGTGGAGGGCTGGATATAACGAGCCCTGTTGAATCAGGAGCACCTCGCTGGACATTTGTTGAATGCGCTCGGAGATGGCCCAGCCATGCTGAGGTTCCAGAGCCAGCGTGCGGAGAATTAGCAAGTCCAACGTGCCTTGGGGGAGGTCAATCCTTTTGTCTGTCATCAGCGCTTCCCCTACTGCTTCGACATGAGACCATAGCACTTCTCTTGTCGAAGGACAAGGGGAAGGGCGTAAGGGAGGGAATCTCCTACGTTGTATTCAAGATCTCGGCGATGGCCGCCGCCAGTTTTCTCCAGGAATCCTTTTCCACTAGGGCTTTGAGATGTTTCAGGCCAGCTTTCTTAAGCGAGAGGAATTTCGCTCGGACCTTGTTTTCTGACCAGCCCCATTTTCGCGGGGAATTGGCAGGTCCGCCGTTGGCCGCGGCAGCTCCACCCTCTTCGGGAGCATCAATTTGCAGCTCTTCTTCTTCGACCGCGCGACCTGGAAAGATACGGTTTCGCTTGGCGAAATCCAGAGGAAAGAGCCACTAGCCCCGCGTGCGCTGGAATTCCCGCATGAAGCCGGTCAGCGCTTGGACGGCTTCGAGCGTGACGGCGTTGTAGAGAGAGGCGCGCATGCCGCCAACGGAGCGGTGGCCGGGTGTGCCGGCAAGACCGGCTGCCGCGGCTTGTTTGGCAAATTGTTTTTCGATTGCCTCATCGCCGCCAGCTACGTGGAAGACGACGTTCATCTTCGACCGCGACCCGTTTTCGACGGGGCAGCGGTAAAAACCGCCGCTGGTATCGATGGCGTCATAAAGCAACTTGGCCTTTGCGTCGTTGCGTTTTTGAATGCCGGGGAGCCCGCCAAGCGATTCCATCCATTCGAGAACCAAGCCAACGACATAAACGGCGAAAGTCGGCGGCGTGTGATAAAGCGATTTGTCCTTGATGTGGGTACGATACTGAAGAAGCGTGGGAAGATTTTTGGCCGCCCGCTCCGCCAGATCCTTATGGATGATAATGATGGTCACACCGGAGGGCCCAAGATTCTTCTGCGCGCCGGCGAAGATAAGTCCGAACTTTTTCACGTCCATGGGCCGCGAGGCGATATCGGAGGACATGTCTGACACGAGCGGCACACTGCCGGTATCAGGAATGACAGTCCACTGCGTGCCTTCGATGGTGTTGTTCGTGCAAATGTGAACATACGAGGCGTCGCGCGAAAAGTTGAATTCCTCTGGGCGAGGCAGACGCGCGAACTTTTCCGATTCGGTCGACGCGGCAACGTTATAGGAAAAACGTTTTTTCAGTTCGCCGATGGCTTTGGCGGTCCAGGCGCCGGTGTGCAGCACATCGACGGGCTTTCCGGGCAAGCAGAGGTTCATGGGAGCCATGCTGAACTGCAAACTGCCGCCGCCTTGAACGAAGATCACCGCGTAGTCTTCGGGGATGGCAAGAAGGCTGCGCAGCTTCTGCTCCGCCGACGCGTTGATACTCTCGTATTCCGGCGAGCGGTGGCTCATCTCCATGACGGACATGCCGCTGCCGCGCCAGTCGAGCAGCTCTCCGCGGATGCGCTCGAGGACTGGCAAGGGCAGGGCCGCCGGGCCGGCATTGAAGTTGAAAATGCGCTTGGTGGTTGGCGCGGAAGCAGTGGTCGTGCTCACGGTGACGGAATCCTCTCGATTCAGGGTGGCCGCGCTGGAGCGGATAGCGCAGCGTTCCTAGCTCTCCAGAATAGCAAAAGTCCGCCGACCTCTTGCATCGGGCAAATAACCCAACGACCGTGGAGAATCTAGCGTAGCCGAGAAAGCGAACGACGGCAAAAGCTAGAATTTGCCTTGCTTGATCCAGGAGCCAACTTCGGATTCCACGGAGAATGGGGACCCGGGCGCAGATTCGGACCGCGCCCCGAGCGAGTAAGCATTGAGTTCGAGGCGAATCCCGTCATAGCCACCACCCCCCAGAAAGCCCCGAACATAGAGCTCAGCGAAGCGCGAGATGCCCAGCTGGCGGTATTGCTCGACGTGCACGAATTCGTGAAACAAGAGGCTGTCGGAAAGGGGCTGATGCGAAACAGCCACATCACTGAACGTCACTGCGCCATGAGAGCAAAGTCAGGCAGGTTGGCAAAGCCCATGCCTCGTAGCGCGGGATAAAAGTCAGGGTTGCCAATCCTTTCCTGTTCGAGAACAAGGATTCGCGTGGCATCCAGCAAATCGGAACGAAAAAATCCTGCAAGCGAGGATTCTTGCTTCGTGGACAGATGCGCGACGCGCTCGCGGAACTGATCGCGCCGGTTGGAGATATACTCTGCCACCGACACAGACACTTGCCTGATTTGCTCCGAGCAAAGTTCCGGGGTGGGCATAGGTGCAGAGTTGACCGAGGTTATTTCGCAGGGCGTGGGGACGGGGCTCCCGGCCGCTTTGCCTGGTTTTTGGTCTTGAGCAGTTCAGTGCGGCGCGTCGTCCGCTTGCCCATCTTTTGATTGAGAAAACGCCGCTTCATCTTTGTTCGCCTGGATCGTCAAGTTCTAATAGAGCCCGTGAGATCCGGGGCGCTCGTCTTGCGGAACAGCAGGCGATCCAGAGAAAGCGGGCCGCCTCCCGTGGACGCCACGACGAGACAAGCCAGACCTAAGGTCAAGGGGAGTTCATATTCGCGAACGGCATAAATGCCCTCATTGAAGTTGTATTTCCACATGGCGGCGCACATGTCCAGGAACAAAAGCAGACCCGCAATGGGAGCCAGTAGTCCCATTGCCAGAGCCAACCCGCAGAAGAATTCGATCGAACCCGTGAGGTAGACAACAAAGGCCGGCAAGCCGATGGCCTGGAAGGATTCGATGATTCTCTCCTTTTCTCCAAAGAGCTTCGGGTAGCCGTGGTAGATGAACACCAGAGCCAGCCCGCAGCGCAAAAGGAGCAGCGTGAAGGGCTCCAGTTTCTTCAAAAAGTTCATGAGTTTTCTCCGCGGAGATTTCGTGTCTGGTGGACGCGCGCCGCGATTCTAACAATGAGAGAGAGAAATCGCATCTCAACTCTGTGGCATGATGGTGCGGGATGGACCTGACGCCATACCTAGCGGCCGGGGAGTTTATTGATAGCAACGATGCAGATGTGCGGGAGTTCGCAGGAAACGTAACGGCGGGTGCGACCGACGACACAGCGCGCCCGGTCAAACTCTACCACGCAGTGCGCGACGGAATTCTTTACGACCCTTACCATGCGGGAGAAGAGCGGCGCTATTTCCGGGCCAGCGATTGCCTGCGCGCCAAACGAGGATTCTGCATTCCCAAGGCGGCTCTTCTGGCTGTCTCGGGGCCCTGCGTGGGCATCCCCGTGTTATCGGGTCGCGTTCGCGGACGTGCGCATTTGGCTACCAGGAAAGTGCTCGAGCTGATTGGCGGAGACCTTTTCATCTGGCACAGCCTCACGGAGCTGCGCCTGGAGGGCCGCTGGGTGAAGGCTACACCGGCGTTCCATCTCAGCCTGTGTCAGCGTTTCGGTGTGCGTCCGCTGGAGTTCGACGGGCGACACGATGCGCTTTTTAACGAGCACGATCAAGCAGGGCGCAAACAAATGGAATACATGAAAGATCGCGGACCCTACGCCGATGTGCCTTATTATAAGAGACGATTCTTGCGGACTTCCGGAAGAGGCACCCGCGGTGGATGGCGCTGGTCAGCGAGGGCGGAAGCGGAGATCTTGCGGCCGCGGCGTGAGAACGCATAAGACGGAAATTCGAAAATCGGGGAATGAACCGCAAAATACCGAAACTAGGAAACAAGCGCGAATTCGACGCGTTTGCGCATCGGATCGATGCGGTCGGCCCGGACGCGCACGCGATCGCCGAGGTGCCATTCGAGCGGGCGCGGTTTGGAGCCGCGCCCGGAGCGCACATCTTTCGCGGCGCGGGCGCGTTCGCTGCGACGAGGCGAGGCGGAAGCAGGATGACGAGATGTAACGGAAGCCCCTACTCCCTTGGAGCCAGCCAGCGCGACGATGGCATGGTCGCGCTCGCGGTAGACGCAGCGAGCGTTCGCCGCCTCTTCCAGCGCGCTGATGGGCAGCAGACCTTCCACAAAAACTTCGAACAGCTCGACGAAACAACCGAACTTCTGCGCTGAAACGATCAATCCTTGGTATTCTTCTCCAAGATGCTCTTCCATGAACTGCGCGGTCTTCCAATCCATCAATTCCCGTTCGGCGGCGTCGGCGCGGCGTTCGGCTTCGGAGGTTTCCGAAGCAATCTCTTCGAGGCTTCCATGAGAATATAGCGCGGCTTCAGACCCGCGCGGCGGGACGATGATGGCTTTGGGAGAAGCATCCGATGGATGCGTGAGAGCCCATTTCAGGATGCGGTGAACGATGAGGTCGGGGTATCGGCGAATGGGCGAAGTGAAGTGCGTGTACTCGTCGAAGCCGAGAGCGAAATGCCCGAGCGAGTCGGCCGAGTAGCGCGCCTGCTTGAGTGAACGCAGCATGAGGTAGGACAAAATGCGTTCCTCGGGTTTCCCGGCGATTTTGCGAATGAGCCGCTGGTAGTGCTGCGGCGTGATCCTCAGGTCGCCGCCAGGGAGCGCAACTCTCATGGCGCGCTCGCGGCCTTTACCGTAGGAATCAGGCCGGCCCCCTTTCGCGGGCGCGGGAACGCGCCCGTGGCGCACGGCGATTTCGCGCTGGTGCAAATCCTCGACGCCAAGGGAATAGCCGAAAGCGCGAGCCAGCTCTTCGAACTCGAGAACTTTGCGCGCATCTGGTTTTTCGTGTACGCGATGGAGCGTCGCGATGCCGCGCTTGAGGAGATAGCTTGCTACAGCGCGATTGGCCGCGAGCATAAATTCCTCGATTAGGCGGTGCGCGATATGGCGTTCGCTGCGCGTGATGTTGGTCATGCGCTGCTGTTCGTCGAATTCGATGACCGGCTCGGGCAGGTCAAAATCAATGGAACCATGCTGGTTGCGGCGCGCGTTCAGCAGCAGCGCCAGTTCTTTCATCTGTTGAAAATGAGGGGCGAGCGCGGGATAGCGCCGGGTCATCTCTGCGTGGCCTTCGAGGACTTTGTTGACGTTCGTGTAAGTCATGCGCTCGGCGGAGCAGATGACGCCCGAAGCCATGCGCGACGATTTCATATTGCCGGCGGAGTCGAAGTCCATAAGCACGCTCATGACCAACCGGTCTTCGCGTGGCTTCAACGAGCACATACCGTTCGAAAGAGCTTCCGGCAGCATAGGCACGGCGCGATCCGGAAAATACACCGACGTGCCGCGCAGGCGCGCTTCCTGATCGAGTGTCGTGCCGGTGCGAACGTAGTGCGCGACGTCGGCGATGTGCACCTGAAGATGCCAGCCGTTGGAACGGCGCTCGACGTAAACCGCGTCGTCGAAATCTCGCGCGGTTTCTCCATCGATCGTGACAATGGGCAAATCGCGAAAGTCTTCCCGTCCCGCACGCTCGGCTTCACCGACAGGCTTGGCGCGCTGTTCCGCTTCCTGCATCACTTCCGAAGAAAAGAAATGCGGCAAGTGGTGCTTGCGGATGATGATTTCCGTGTCCACCCCGAGTTCGCCGGGGCGGCCCAGAATCTCGATGACCCGGCCGCTGGGTGCGGCGCCGCCTTGCGGATAGCGTGTCAGCTCTACGTTGACCACGGCGCCGTCGAGTTCTGCCAGCCGCAGAATGCGCCGTCCACGAAGGCTACGTTCGTCAATCCCGCTGAATCCCAGTTTCTTCGCAAGCCCCATTGTTAGCTCATGCCCCGGCGGGATTACCACGTCGTGCTGAATGCGCGTGTCGTAAGGCAGGACAACGTTTCCGTGCGCTCCATAACGAAACAAGCCAACGACGGTCGCATGAGCCCGGTCCAAGATTCGAACGATTCGGCCTTCGGCACGCTGCAAGCCGGCGAGACCTCCACGACGCTGAAACTTCACCAGCACGTGGTCTCCATGCATGGCGTCCTCGACGGCGTTTCGCGGAATGTACACATCGCCATCGAGCTGCGGGACCGGGGTATCGGGCACCACAAACCCATAGCCGTCCGGGTGCAGGATCAAGCGGCCCTGGAGTTCATCGCGGTTGGCAGTGGCGGTTTGCGCACGCTGGGGAACGCCGGCGGGGCGAGCGGCCTGGGAACCAGCGTCCCTGTCGGCCTTTCGCCCTGGCAAGCCATACCGGCCGCCGGGCAACTCTTCGATAACGCGGCGTTTTTTGAGTTTGGCCAGCATTTTGAACAAAGGCCGAGTATCGGACTTCCTAAGGGACAGGCCCTTGGCAATCTCACCAGCCGATGTGGGTACGCCTCTAAGTTGTAGGAAACGCAGCAGGTTATCAGGGCTTAGACTAAAGGCGCTAGGCATGACGTTGGCGCCTCTGTTGAAGGCGCAAGCTTTCCACCGCTGATTGTAGATACTTTTTTGCTTCGACCGGAACTTTTTTCTGAGTTCCGGGGTTATAGGAATAGGCCAACACACGACCGGCTAGTCGCCCTCCGTCAGACTAGCTGGATTCCCCGAGAGGGGAAGAGAAGGAGGCGGGAAGACCTGGCCCGCCTCCTTTTTCATTTTTCCCAACAAATACTCGTCGCCAAGCGGGAGCGTTCAGAACGTACCGTGGATTTTGATGATGGCGAGATCTCGGACTTTATCGGTTGTCAGCACACCATCAACGGGAAAGGCGGTATCATTAGGGAATTTAACGATCGCGAGGTTGCCAGTGTCAATGACGTGGTAGTTCGTCACGATCACGTGAGCTCCTGCGCTAAGGCTTCCAACTCCGGTCGCCACTCGGCGGGAAGTGCGGTGCTGGGAGGAAAGGGGTGAGTCGCGCGCTGTGCGAAAACGCGGTCCGCCGCCGCCCGCGCCCGCCAATAATGTCGTTAGCCGAGTCAAATAACAGAATGTTACTTCTTTGAGTCAGGCTCGGCCATGCGCTCCCGCATGGACGAATTGCTTCCCCTGGTCGAGCTGAATAAGGGAAGGTGGTGATTGAGGCCCATCAGCGCGGCGGAAACCATCACCGCAAGCGTTCCGGGGTCGCGCGGCACCCAGAAGGTGCAGGAGCGTGAGCGCACAACCAGCACAGCGTCTGGAGAAGCCCTATGGATGTCGCCTACCCTCATTCCAATACTCTTGTGGATACTCTGGCGGTGCTCTCTTCTCCAACAGGTCATACGCCGCCACCTCACCGGCGAGCGAATCGAGGACCCAGCCTGGGAGCTTCGGATGACTTTCACGTTTTCCGGTTTGCTGTTACTTGTGGTTGTCATCGCATTTCTTCTGGCATCCATGGGCTACCACCCCCCAACAAGCAGCAGTTTGGAGAAATCCAACTTAAAGGCCCGAGACGGATACGCACTTGTGCTGCGGAATGACCAGAAGGATTGCCGAGGGTGATTCGGGAACTGAGGCGTTGTCGAGGTTTGACCAGACCGGAACTAGCTTAGCTGCTAGCGAAACTGTCAAAGATAAGCCGCTCCCATTTATGGCCCATCGAACGAGGTCACATGACGCCTGGCTTGGCTTTGTTGGAGAAATTTGAGACCACGGCTGGTGGGATATGTCCATAGTCACGACTCCTCTGCGACGTTATCTTCGCTCACGTCGCAAGTGGTCTTGCCATCATCCGCTGGATATCGAAGGATTGAGTGTAAAAAGCCCTAGAAATCGATATCGAGATTGCCGAGCTGTTGTAGCGTCTCGACTCGTAGCCGATGAGAGAGACATGTAGGCCGAGATGGCCGGAGTTAAAGCTGTGAAGTGATAGCGAAGCGCAAGGGCCGAACCGCGAGGTGAGGTCTGAAAGAAGCGTGGAAAAAAGGCTCGCTGTTCGTGGCTAGCTCAACCCACCGAATCGCCGGATGCGGACCCGCATGTCCGGTGAGGTGGCGGGGCGAGTGGGTGACCACTCCCCGTATGCCGGTTTTGATGCCGAATTACCCCCTTTACGCAAACCACCTGGTGCAACGTGTGGGCAATTTCGACCAGGTCTCTCTGCGCGGCCATGACGGCTTCAATCGGCTTGTAAGCCGCGGGCGTTTCGTCAATGACGTCGGCGTCCTTGCGGCATTCGACGCCCTCCGTCATGCGCTTGTGATCTTCCACGGTGAAGCGGCGCTTGGCTTCCGCGCGGGACATCGCGCGGCCCGCTCCGTGGCTGCAGCTCATGAAGCTTTCCGGATTTCCTTTGCCCCGAACGATGTAAGAGCGCGCTCCCATGCTCCCCGGAATAATGCCCATGTCGCCTTGGCGAGCGCGGACAGCGCCCTTACGTGTGACCAAAATGTTCTGGTTGTAGTGGCGTTCGCGGGCTACATAGTTGTGATGGCAGTTGATGGCCTTCAGCTCGGCAACGAACGGGCGCACTTCGCCGCAAGCGCGCACCGCGCCAACAATCTGCTCCATCATCAAATCGCGGTTGCAGCGCGCGAAGTCCTGCGCCCATTCCGCCGCTTCGACGTAATCGTCGAAATGCTCCGTGCCTTCCGAGAAATAGGCCAAGTCCTTGTCGGGCAAGTTGATGAAAAACTTTTGCATGTCTTTGCGAGCCAGCTCGATGAAATAGCCCCCCATGCGATTGCCTACGCCCCGCGAACCGCTGTGCAGCATAAACCAAACACTGTCTGCTTCATCGAGGCAAACTTCGATGAAGTGATTGCCGGTTCCCAAAGTGCCCAGATGGTTCGCGTGGTTGCCGCGATCGAGCTTCGGATGCTTTTCAAGAATGGCATGGTAACGCGGCTTGAGCGTTTGCCAGACTTCGGCATTGCGCGTGGGGATCTGTTGCCACGCGCCGACGTCGCCTTTACCTCCATGATTCGTGCGCCCATGCGGCACGGCTTTTTCAATCGCACTGCGAATGCCCTTCAGATTGTCCGGCAGATCGCGGGCATTCAAGTCCGTTTGCACGGCCATCATTCCGCAGCCGATGTCCACGCCTAGCGCTGCCGGAATGATCGCGCCTTTCGTAGGAATAACGCTGCCGACGGTCGCGCCGATGCCCCAGTGCACATCCGGCATGGCTGCCACCCATTTGAAAATAAAGGGAAGCTGTGCGACGTTCAGCAGCTGTGTGCGCGCCTGATCTTCAAGTGGCACACCCTTGGTCCACGCCTTGATAGGCACGCCCTTTTCGACCTCGATGACGTTGTAGTGCTTCTCATCGGCCATAGGATTCCTTATTCTTTGGGGAAACTCATCGCGCCACCGTGCTAAGAAACGGGTAATGACTCGCCGCGGCCATGAAGAAGAGCATCGGAAACGAGAGCCAAAAGGAGGTGCGGGCGGTCAGGTAATTCCACCGCATCAAGCGCTCTGTTTCCGGAGGCATGGGCGTGCCCTGCTCGGCGCTCGCGCGGCTCCAGGCAATCAACCGTTTTTGCGCTCGCCACACCACACCCCAGGTGTTCAGCAGCATGAGCAGGCCCAGTCCGCCCCCGATGCTGATGGCGAGGTGCGGATTGGACGCTGTTGGTCCGCCGTTTACCGCGAGAATCAGCCAGGATGCCGCAATCGCTACGATGGCCACGCCAATCGAACGAACCCAAGCACTATCCAGAATTCCCTTGGCGGGCAGTTGCAGCGCGTAAATAAACGCATAGGCAACAATCCACACCAGGAACCACCAGCCAAACCATTTGCCGACGAGCGCGGGATTTCCCGCAAGCTTTGCATCCGACCCGAGATGAATTGCGTAATAGCGCATTCCGACAAAAACGGTGACCAGTGCCGACCAGCGGAACCATGCCATCGCCCCAGGCATCAGCTCGGGATACATCTTGATGCGCAGCTTGGGATCGCATTGCTTCATCGCCGGCGTGAGCACCAGGTTGAAAAAGTAGAGCAGCCCAATCCAGATGATGCCGAAGATAATGTGCAGCCAACGCAGCGCGATCATTTCATTCGTTTGCGGTCCCGCCGGAAACGAAAAATGCGGCTGCCATTCGGGAAACCGAAATGCCAACATGAGTACGACCATAGAAAGCCTCCTAGCCCATTCCAAACGCCAAAGCGCCCTATGCAATCTCTACGCCGCGCGGCCAGGAAAGATAACGAACCAGCAAAAGTTCCTGGGAAGCAACAATGGTACGGGGCACCTCAAAATTGCCAGGGAGAATGACTTCTAGAAACACGGTAGCGGATTTCCCGCCGAAAGACCAACGCGACGAAGCGGGATTTGAAGGGCCACTGAACCGAACGAGCTCTTTTGCAAGTCTCTTTGTGGCTTCCTGTCACAGGCCTGGTGACCGCCATCACAAAATTCAAGTGCGACGAGTCACTCCCTTCCCGAACCGATCAAGGCGATACCCAACCTGGAAGTCGGGAGTCGACTCCCATGTGGTCGCATTTCCTGGTTTCTCGGGGGCGCCGCTTACCGAGGCACATGAATTGTTCGGTTTTCGCTTACTACTATTTTGACGCTGGCCGTGTCCAGGTTGCGCATGGTCGCGCACCCGCCGCAGCCACCGGGATCAAGCGCGCCTGTCCTGACAAGGTCGTGATTTCTTATCAAGGCGACGGCGACTTGGCCGCCATTGGCACCGCGGAAATCGTGCATGCCGCCAATCGCGGCGAAAAAATCTCCGTCTTCTTTGTGAACAACGCCATTTATGGAATGACCGGCGGCCAGATGGCGCCAACGACCCTGGTTGGCCAGAAGACCACAACATCTCAGTGCGCGCTTGCTACTCTCGAAGCGCCCATTGAGCGCGTGGCCCTATCCGACAACAAAAACATCATGAACGCCCGCCGCGCCATTTGCAAAGCACTATTATAGAAATTCAGCGCGACGGTATCGGCTTTTCCTTTGTCGAAATCCTGTCGCCGTGTCCCACCATCTGGGGAATGGACGCGGACCCGGTGCCTGCTTGCAAGAGGGTTGCAGAACAGATGATTCCGGTTTTCCCGCTGCAGGTTTTTCGCGACCGCAAGCCTGAGTCAGACACGGAAACAACTCCGCCGCCGCGGCCGATGGAGGAAATCCTCGGCCTTCCAACAGAAAAGTCCGCATTAACGACCGAGCCCCCCGCCCGCAGCCGTGAATTTCAGCGATTGACGGTGAGGATTGCTGGTTTTGGCGGCCAGGGAGTCCTTCTCTTAGGGCAATTGCTGGCTGAAGCGGGCCTGCGCGAAGGCCTGCAAGTAAGCTGGCGGCCTTCCTATGGGCCGGAGATGCGTTCCGGTAGTGCTCACTGTCACGTGTGTTTCTCCAAGGAACGCATCGGGTCGCCTTTGATTTCGCATCCTGACGTGTTGATTGCCATGAACGAAATTTCCCCTCGCAAGTTTGCAGGCTCTGTGGCGCGTGGTGGACTGATTCTCTATAACGGAAGCAATGTCCCCGCGGATCTCGGCTCTCTGCATTCCCAAATCATTTGTGTGCCCGCATGTGCCGTGGCAGACAGGCTGGGATCGGCCAAAGTGGCAAACATGGTTTTGCTCGGGGCGCTTCTGGAGAAAGTCGGTTTCCTGGTGCCTGCGAAGGCGCTGGCCATCATTCAAACCAAGACGGGCAAAGCCGCATTGCTGGAGGCCAACCGCAAGGAGGAGGGGCGCAAATTTATCGAAGCGAATTCCGCTTCAACCGTACTTCAGGGAGCGCAAAGAGAGGCTGCTGGTTTGACGCTGCATTGAGCCGGTTTTCGGTTTCAGGTTTGGTGCCCGAGAGAGGACTCGAACCTCCACGACCTTGCGATCACTAGCTCCTGAAGCTAGCGCGTCTGCCAGTTCCGCCACTCGGGCACTTTGTTTTCAGCAACTTATGGGTTACTTGTTTCGACCTGCGTTGGCTGCGGCCAATTTGCGGCTAATTTCCAATTTTCTAGCCGCGTCCGCCAGATCGTTTTCTTCGGTGATGTTGTACCGACTGAAGATCGAATCAGTTTCATGCCCCGAAATCCTCCAGGCCACATCACGCGACACGCCAGCTCGAATCAGGTTTCGAACTGCCGTACGGCGGAAATCGTGCAGCAGCAAATCTATGTTAGCAGATTCGCACATTTTCCTCCATGTGCCTCGAAAGTCTTTCACACGACGACCATCCTTCCATGTGAAAACGGAATCGCTGGGTTTCCTTCCTTTCAAGCACTCGGCTAGAAGTGGATAAACGTCGTCCGTCATCACAACTGTTCTTCCTTGACCGGATTTGGTTTCGCCGGGACGGAGTTGAATCGTCCGAGCGCTCAAGTCCACCTGCGACACGCGAAGACCAAGTAACTCGGATTTGCGGAAGCCAAAGTTGTAGGCCACGGCCAGTAACGCTTTAAGCGAGGGATGCTTGCAAGCTGCTTTCTGCAGCGCTTCATATTGTTCATGGGTCAAAAAGCCGGTGCGTGGATTCGGCTCCGCCAGCTTATCGGGAAAGCGGGGCATGCGTGCCGTTCCGCAGTGGGACTTGAACAGTGTGGGTTGGCTCCGTCGCGTTCGTTGCATACCGATGAAAATCGATGCCTGCTTGAACGGCTACCACAGCTTTCTCCTTCGCGGCGACCCTATCGTCTATGTCCAGCTTCACGAAGATGCCGATGCTCGTCACAAGCAGACCAAGCAAGGCAAAGATTACTGCTTCCCGCGCCAGTTTCCGCATAGTTCCCCTTCGTTCATCCTGCCAACAGACGCCAATCCGCGTACAACATTTCCTTCTCGCGTTTCCCGACCGTAACGACGACAAAAAAGCGTAAGTCCTCGGGAATTGCATGCTTGAATGCCTGCCACAACATGCGGCCCGCCAAGCCGAGGGACGCAAAGAGCACCACTACGGACCAGTTCGCGGCGGTCATTTCACACCTGTACCGTTGCTCTCGTCCGTTAAGCCTGAGGCAATCTTTTCGACCTGCGCCGTTGCATTGCTGTACTTCGCTACGCACGCGCTGCAAAAACAGTCAGAGCCGTTGAGCGAAACCAGCTTGGCGAGAAAGAGGGTGACTATCGGATGGGTATTGACATACTCAGTGCCCTTGCCCCGCTTCCGGGCTTCGGACCAAAGAACTTCGGTTACTTCGCCGAGGGATCGAGCAACGCCCGAGAGATCCCGATCTTCGGTTCGGAAGGTGTCGTGTCTGAAGTTCTAAACGGCAAGCGCCCTTTGAACTCTCGTCACATCCTGAGGCTGAGCGAGCGGTTTAACATTTCTACCCTCAAATCGCCCGCTAATACGGGCCGTCTACAGTCGCGCCACTACGATCTTGAGTTCGGCATTCACCGTCGCGCCTGTACGGTACTTCGCGCACAAGGCGCTACTTGTTCCTGGGCATTTCAGGCACGCACGGTTTTGATGAGATCAGCAGGCTTGACGTGGAGCGGCAAAATGCCACCAAGTCGAGTACCTCTAGCGTACGCTGCAACCGGCTTGGGCGGACTTGTTCTCAACAGACGTGAGGTGCTTCCGAATCTCAACGCATATGGGTTCAAGCGCCACAGTCTTGTCATATGCCGTATACGAATCACCTTTGATTAAAGGCAGTTGCTTGTCAAAGGCTGTTCTAGCCTTACCGAAGAATCGGCATTTATCATTTTGCGACAGGTCTCCGAGAATTTCGTACGCGCCTCCAATCCCAAAGAGAGTCGTGTCTTCGTCTTCCGGTTTCTTTGCGGCATACAGGTTGAGTGCCTGCTCAAGGTGTGATGCTGCGTTGCCAAGTGATTCGTCACGGGTAGATTGCTTGTGGTATGCCTTGCTTATAAACACCATAGCAATTTGCAGATGGAGGAAGTCATTTTGCGAGGTGTCGTTTTGGTGCTGGTTCATCCAATTTTCCACGACTCGGACCGCAGCATTATAGTGCCCGGATTCTTGTAGTTGAACCATGCGGGTTACAGCTTCCCCTCGGCCGCGAGGAGGTTTTTGACATGCACAAAGAGTGGAACAGATTGTGAATAAGGTCAGGCAGGTGGCTCTAGTAGCGTGGTTCATGACAGTAGGTGGTTCATCTAGAAATAGCACGGAAAACGACTTCCAGGTGGTTTGCGTGCGTCTTCGGAGTCTGGCAACCATTAGTCACAGCTTAACACGCGGCCTTGGACGTGAGACGATACCGGGCCGGGAGGATACATGGACATCTTAGCAGCCTTGAAGCGGGAAGAAACGAAGTTACAAAAGCAGGCGGACACAGTGCGTGCAGCGATAAAGATTCTAGCCGGTAGAGTAGCCGGCAGCGGTAAACGGATTGGCAGGAAGAAACGCGTGATGTCTGCAGCTACGAAAGCGAAGATTTCAAAGGCGACGAAAGCGCGGTGGGCAAAGCTTAGAGCAGCGAAGGCGAAGGGGAAACACTAGACAGGCGCGGCTGCCACACGGAGTTAACTCACCATATTGCTCCTCACCCCGCTGCAGCGTGTGCCTGATCGAGGGCAGAGCATCGAAAACGGCCAACATCTGAACGGAGGTACATACCAGACCAACACCATCGTGATTGCGAAGGGTATGCTTGCCAAAACGACAGCGCGATAGATTGTTTCCGGTTTAGCTGGCACCAATGTGCGTAGGGGTACAAACCACTTGAAAACGAACCTAAAAATTGCGTCGGGAACGATTAGGTACAAGACAACCAGAAAAGAAAGTACGAGCGCGAGCACACTGAAAAGACTACGCTGCGGCGGCAGTATTCGCCGCGCGCTTGATAATTATTTGCTCGCCGTTGGGCCCGGTCAGTGTATATGCCTGGTTCTGAGCTAGGGCAGCGACAATCTCGTCTTTCTTGGCATTGACTGTTTCCCGTAGCCAAGCAGGAACTGAGCCGTCCTGGATGAGTGCCGCCAATTCCTTTAGTGAGGTGACCATTTCTACCCTCGCTTTATGGATCCTCCTTGAAGCCCTGGGCAGCTTCTTCTATTTCTTCGATGGTGAGCGGTCTGGCGGTCATTGCGCACCGCCTTTGTCAGACGGCACAGGCTTACCGGGGAACACGTAGCCGCTGCGAATCCATTCCAATACGGTGTATCGCTGTCCGGGCTTTTTCTTCTTCGGTTTGGGTGTGGGTTTCGACTGCTTTGGGAAACAAAGTACACTGCTTGCAGCTTTCATGGGAGCTTACCCTCCTGTGTGGGTTAGGCTCCGTCGAGTGTTCTAAGCACTCGCCGGGGCCGTTCTGCTTTAGCTTATCTATAACCTCACGATGAGCAAGAATGAGCAGACTAGCGCACCGTTGAAAACGTGGGAGCCTGCCTTCCTGATAAAGTGTGAATAATCTTGAGCATGGGTGAGCAGGTTTGAGGAGTGGGCGGGCGCAGAATCCTGAAGCTAGCGCGTCTGCCAGTTCCGCCACTCGGGCACGAGTGAGAAAAGTTGGTCCTGACGGGAGCCAACTGCGCTAACGAGGCATTTTTGATTCTGCCCGCGGGCTTCTTCTTTGTCAACGAGAGCAGGGTGTTAGCGAAAAGGGAGTCAAAAACGCGGAGAATCGAGGGACGAGAGCCGTTCTAGCGTCTTTCGCCGTGCAGCAATTTTCCTGATAGATGACCCTAGAAATTTCGATTTGCAGTGCTATACTCCCCGGCTAGAAACAGCTTTACCCCTTGCTGGCCGCAGGGGCGGTCGGCAGGGTGGGCCGGTTCCATCGGGAGGTTGCCATGGAAAACACGCTTACTCCCCCAATCTTTTATCTTCTGGTTGTCTGGGGCATCGTTACCGCCGTCTTCGTTATCCTGCTGATCTGGCGCGGCGTCTTATCCAGCCACGAAGACGATCAGATCTTCCTCGACGCGGCGGAAGAACATATGGCCAGGGAGCAGCGCGAGTTGGTTGCTAAGATCACTACGCTGTCCCGTCCACTGCTCATTACCGGCGTCCTCTCGGGCATTCTTCTCTTGCTTGCCGGCGGGCTGTGGATTTATGAAGGCCTGAAGCGCAATTTCTGAAGCCTTTCGGTCCGCACGTGGCCCTTGTGGCGGCCGGCTAGAGCCCTTTTGGCTTTGTGGGTGTCCGCTGGGGTGTGGTCGAGTTTGCAGGAGTGGGCTGCAGACCCGGCGTGAGAGAAGTGTGGTTGTGCACAATGACCCACTGGTTGTTTCGTTTTTCGACCACTACGCTCATCTGACCCTGCGATTCCATCGGCTGCCCGTCTAACGTAGCCGAAAAGTCCCATTGATAGCATGCCCAGCCGGTGTTTCCATTTACCTTGATATACGTGTTCATGCGGTCCATGCGTACGCGCTGCACGCGCGCGCGTTGCTGCTGGTAAACCGCCAGGTAGTTCGCCCAGCCGATGACCGGCGGCGCCCACGAGCCGCTCACCATGGAGACATCGTCCGCGTACGTGGAATGCAGTTTTTCCACGTCACCTATCTGCCAGGCCCCCAGCATCACCGAGAGCATGAAATCAATTTGCTGCTCATCACTCATGGTAGCGAGTGTTTTTGAAGTATCTGTGGATTGCGGTTGGTCTTTTTTCTTCTTCTTTTCTTTCTGCCCTGCGGCTGGACCAATGTTTGTCATAAGAAATACGGCCGCCAATAAGACCCACTGTAATTTCAGACCGCGCTGATTTATCCCGAACTTTTTCTTCATGCGTATTGGCCCCTCTGGAGCAAGAGAATAACACGCCGGATTACAACCAACTTGTGGGCGGCGCCGTTGTGTTGCGTTGATTACTTCGCCTGCGTGGCGCTGAGGAGGTTCACAAACAGCCGGTACGCGCCCGGGACTCCTTCTGGCAATTCCCGGAAGAACGCCAGGCCGGTGTAAATATACGTGCCCTTGCCATAGCGCGCGTAGACCAGCCCTCCATCGAGGTCCGGCTCGCCAGGATCATGCATCGCCAGCAACGCCGTGTACTTCGGATCGAATTGTGTCCAGAAATAGAGGCCGCGTTCTTGCACCCAACCCTTGAAATCTTTCTGCGTGATTTTGTTCGGCGTATTGAGCAGCGGATCGTTTGGTTTCAGAAACTTCACGGGAGAATTCTCATCCGTGATGCGCGGAAGCGGCCGCGGCGCCGCTGGCGGGTCTTTCGCGGGCGGGAGCGGCGGCGAGATGAGCGCCGGATACGGAGCGGGTTCGAGTTTGTCCCAGACGAAGTCGCGGTTGTACTGCACCACGAGACTGCCCCCGTTCGAGACGTAATCGAGCAGCCGCTGATTCGCTCCCGGAAGCTCAGGGCGCAATTCGTACGCCCGTACCCCCACGACGATCGCGCGGAAGCGCGACAAATCCCCAAAGGCCAGTTCTTTTGCGTCCAGCATGTCCACCTGGAGGCCCAGCCGCCGCAGCCCCTCCGGTATCGGCTCGCCCTCCGCGGTTAGGTAACCAACGCGAAGGTTTTGCGGCACGGCGACGCTGAACGCCTGCACAACACATTGCGCCGGCTCGCTCCAGAACTCCGTCGGCAGGCTCGGCAGCGGCTCCAGCGAAAGAGTCAACCTCTCGGCATGCAGACCTCGTGAGCGGTCCGCGGCGCGTTCCGCATACGCCGTGATTTTGTAGCGCCCCGCGGCAAGTTTTTCAGGCGGCGTGGCCGTCACGCGCGCGTAGCGGTCTCCGGTCCCGCTAAATTTCAGCGCGACCGGAGCGCTGGCCTTCCATCCTTTGGGGACCACGAGCCCAACGTGCACTTGGTCTGGCTCAGTGGCATAGGAGTGCACGCGCAGCAGAACAGCAAACGGTTTTCTCGGCTTGGACAAATTCTCCAGATCTTGTTTCGGCTCTACTGCCAGCGTGTACGGGGGAACCACCAGGGGAGTCATGCGGTCCACGCGCGTCGACGTCGACCGCACGCTGGTCACTGGCGAAACCACCGTGAACGAATAGCCGTCAATCACGGCTTCCTGGCTGGCGGTCATCAGCGGCGGCGGCTCCGGCAGAATGGCCACTGCAGCCCCGTCCGGCGGGCGCGGTGGCTTTTGTTCCGTCTTGACCGGGAATCGAATCACGTTCGCGGATTCTGGTTTTTCCTCCGAGACGCTCCATTCCGACGGCAGCCTCAACGAGGGCTTCTTTAAATCCACGGAAATTCCCTCGCGGTGGCGTGCGTCCACCCGCACAGTGAAGGGTTCTCCGGGAACGATTTCACTGCGGTCGCTCACGGCTTCCACCCGCAGCCCAGCCACAAGCGCCAAGGCTGCCTCGACTTTTTCCCGCTTGCGTTCCGTGCTGCGCGCGAGCGAAAGGAGCGGCTCAGGATTATTGCCCGCAGGATTTGGCTTGGGCACTTCATGCAACTTCCGGCCGGCTTCCACCAAAGAGCTTGCCGCCGCTTTAAAGTCCAGGCGCAAAGCTTCGTCGCGCGCCTCCGCCAGGGCGGAATCCACCGCTCGCATCAGCGGATCCACGCCCATGTTCCCCTCTTCGTAATCCTCGTCCAGCGGACCGAGCGGCTGAGCGAGCATTGCCGGATTCAGCTCTTGGCCGCCCTCGCGCTTTAGCGCGACAGGACGCCGCAGGAAGGGCGAGCCAAGGAACACGGCAATTCCCTGCGAACGATGGTTGGCGAAAGCATCCAGCCCGATCTCGCGCCATGTTTTGCCATAAAGCGGCGACGTTTCATCCAGCGGAAGTACGTAGCCCTGCGGTTTTTCGCCGCGGTCCAAGTCCAGCACAACCACTGGCTTGCGATCGCCCCAAGGCAGCAATTCTTTTTTCTCCGATGCCGGCCCGTGCAGTAGGAAGGAAGGATCCGCCGCCAATTGCACGGCTTTCGGCGTGAGCAGCCCCGACGTCTGATGGTGCCCGTGTCCCGTGTGCACTCCGCCCCACCCATTGATCACCACGTTAGGGCGGAACATGCGAATCACCCGCACCATATCTTCAAGAACCTGTTCGCCCCAGATTTGTTCGGTTTCTTCCGGCGTCTTCGAGAAGCCAAAATCCTTCGCACGCGTGAAATACAATTTCACGCCGTAGCCGCGCGTGGCGGCCAGCAGTTCCTGGGTGCGAATCAATCCCAGTTGTGGCGCTTGTTCAGGCCCAAGGTCATTCTGCCCGCCCTCGCCTCGTGTCAAGGAAAGCAAAGCCACGTCTGCGTGGAGTCCTCGGGCCAGATAGGTCAGCACTGCGCCCGACTCATCGTCTGGATGCGCCGTCACGTAAAGGATTCGCGTGGTAACGCGCGCACGCTCGATCGCTTCCACCGTCTCCGGCAATCCCGGGCCGGTTCCCGGTGCTGGCGGGAATTGTGCGTAAGCGCCATTGGAAAAGGCCGTACCGGCGCCACTGGCTAGCAAGACAGCGATCGCGAATCGCTTATGTGCAGAATTCACCTGTCCCCCAAAAGAATTCAGCTTGGGATTCCCGGCTGCCGACTGTCAACCGTCGACGGCAAACTCGCAAAAGGCCATTGTCGCACTTCCCGTGCGCGGATCAGAAATGCCAGCGCACCAAGCGCAATCCCCGCAAGTCCCTTCCGCATCTGTCCTGTCTGCCAAAACAGCCAGCCCCACGCAACCATGGTCAGCACTGCCGGCACGGGATACAGCCACATCTTGAATGGCAATCGCTGCGTGCCCCGGCGTTTCCGCAGCAACATCACGCCAACCGCTTGCCCGATGAACTGCACGATCAGCCGCATGGCCAGAATTCCCCTTATGGCCTGTGACAAGGTCAGCGACATGCTGAAAATGATGGCGAGTCCAGAAAGAAACAGGAGCGATATGTGAGGGAAGTGCTTTGTGGGATGCACGCGGCCGAACACGCGGAAGAAATTCCCGTCTTGCGCCGCTGAATAGGGCACTCGCGAAGCTCCCAGCAACACCGAAAATGCCGAAGCCACGGCAATCCAAAGGATCATGGCCGTGACTACGCGCGCCGCCGCGTGCCCATACAGTCGTTCGACAAACAAACTGGCAATAAAGTCCGAAGTTTGGGCTTCCCGCCAGGGCACCACGCCCAAAATGCTTGTTTGCATGGCCAGGTAAAGGACGGCAATGCCGAGGACGGAAAGAAATATTCCTCGCGGGATGTTCCGCTCCGGATCTCTAATCTCGCTTCCGAGGTGGCAGATATTGTAGTAACCCCAGTAACTGTAAATGCTGTTCACCATCGCGGACCCCAGTCCGGCAAACCAGATCCATGAGAAACTGAATGCATTTGGTGGGAAATCGAACGCCAGCTTCGCATCGAAGTGCCGCATCCCTCCCCAAATGAGCCAGACTATCGTTCCCACCACTCCAATCCACAACAGAACGGAGATCTTGCCGATGGTCGTGATCCGGCGGTACAGCAGAAAGGCGATGAAAACGACCAAGCCTCCGGAGATGAATTTTCCCTGTCGCGTGGTCAGCGGATACAGGTATCCCGCATATTTGGCAAACCCGATCGAAGCGGAAGCCACCGAAAGCGGCGCTTGCACTAGCGTCTGCCAAACGAACAAGAACGACATCAGCCGGCCCCACTTTTCCGGACCGTACGCTTCACGCAGAAAAACGTAGGTGCCGCCGGCCTTGGGCATTGCTGCGCCCAATTCCGACCAGACAAAGGCATCCAGGGTAGCTAGTACCGCTCCCATGAGCCACGCAATGAGCGCCTGCGGGCCGCCCATCGCGCGAATCACCAAAGAGCTGACCACGAACGGACCGATGCCCACGATCTCGATCATGTTTAGCGCGACGGCCTCTTTCAGGCCTAATCCGCGCTCGAGACGGGGGCTTGCCGCCTTGTCTGTCACTTTATCGGTTGTCGTCATTAGCCCGCAGAGAATAGCAAAACCACCTCATACCGCCTAACGCTGATTCCACGGTTTGCAGCGATCTCGGGACAGCTTAAACTCGTCCAGCGCAAAGCCCGACCTTGTGCGAAACTTCTCTGGAATGAAAATCGCTAACCCCTTGGCGTCGTTTCGCAATTCCGCTGTCGCTTGCTTGTTTCTCCTGCTGTTTTCAGCCAACCCCGCCCACACTTCTCAGCTCGCCTTGCCGCCCGAAGTTCCGGCCATCCTCGAAAAAATCTACGCTTTCGATCTCGAAGACGCTTCAAAAGCCGCGAAACACCTGCAGAAAGAGCGGCCCGATGATCCGCTTGGCTATCTCTTGGAATCAGACGCACTCTGGTGGCGTTTCTGGTGTACCGCGGCCGAGTTCAAATACGGGATGAGCGATGCCCGCCGCCGCGGGAAACTTCCTGCCGATCAGCATTATTTCGAATTGGCAAGCATCGCTTCCTCGCTGGCTTCCGCCCAACTCAAGCAGAGCGAGTCCGCGGAAATGCAGTTCTACGCGGGCATGGCCGATGCTGCTGCGGCGCGCCTGTTCGCCTTACGCGGCGAAAATCGCAATACCGCCCGGTTTGGCGTCCACGCTCGCGAACATTTTCTTCGCGCCAAGACTCTCGATCCCCATCTGGCCGACGCCGATTTTGGCCTTGGCCTTTACAACTATTACGTGGACACCCTCAGCGCCTTGGCCAAAATCATGCGCTTCTTTATGGGCATTCCCGGCGGTTCGAAGCAGGAAGGCATCCGCCTGCTCGAGAACTCCATGGCCGACGGCGTGCTGACTCCCAATATCGCCCGCTTTTATCTGGCGATGAATTTGCATCGCTACGACCAGCAGTATGAGCGCGCTCTGAACGTCATCAGCCCATTGGCCGAAAAATATCCCTCGAATCCGCTCTTTCAATTGGCTCGCGGCGACCTCTTAGCCAAGCTCGGCCGCAAACAGCAGGCGCTGGTCTGCTACCGAGCTGCCGCCGCTTTGTCGGCAAGCGACCCCCATTGCCACTCGCGTATTCAGCAGTTGGTGCGCGCCGCTATCGCCGCCCTCGGCTTGCCTCTCGAACCTGAGTCTCGCTGATTCCTGCGCTGCGATTTCGGTGGTTCCTTTTCCTCCCGCGGTCTTGGCTTCCGCATTGACCTGCCCCCTTCTCGGATGGTAAGCATGTAGGGTTGCGAAAGCGCCGTGATTCCCTACTGAGCGTCCTCGAGCAAAAAAGGGCGCGAGAGGCTCAAGCAACGCGCTTTCCGAATCGGACTTGGTCAACGCTTCGCGCGGATTTGGCATCACATCCCCTCATGTGCCCGGGATTGCGGCTCCCCGCCGTTTTGCTCGGGGTGGACACGAAAAAAGGAGTGGGAATGACCCGGGTTTGGACACCAATAGCTTTCGCCCTTTTGGCGATTTTCGCGGTGGCTGGCTGCAACGACTACGGCAACACCTTTCAGAGCCCCGGCGGCGCCTCGCTGACTTTCTTGTCCCCCCCTCAAATCCCTGCTTCTACGTGCGTATCCGCATCACCGTCTTGCCCAACCTTCTTATTAACGCTCAATGGCGGCGGTTTCGTCCCCCAAACAAGAGTGCTGTGGAACGGCAAGACTTGCCCCCTCAGTACAAGCTCCGGTGCATCTACCGCTCCATGCCTAACCAACATCACGCTCGACACCAACAACAACGTTACCGTGTTAACCGCGACGATCACGGCGGCCCTACTTGCCAAGCCCGGAACGGCAACCGTCAACACCATTAATCCCAACTCCAATTACGGAACCGGCACCAACGGCCTCTCCAACCCGCTCACCTTTATCATCGACAATCCGCCCAATCCGGTTCCCACGGTCACTTCCGTTGCTCCCGCATGCGTTGTTGCCGGAAACCCTCCGGGAATTACCGTGACCGGCACGAATTTCCTTAATGGCTCTACTGACCCCACACAGGTTTCCACCGTGAATTGGACACTTGGAGGATCCCAACTCCAGCTCACAGCTCCGACAGCGTCCACTGCGACCCAAATAAACGTAACGATTCCCGCTACAAACATCAGCGCCGCAGGGAACGCTACGGTTAGCGTCTACAATCCGCCTTCCGCGCCTGTTCCAAACGTTCCTGGCAGCACCGGCAGCGGCGGCGGCACAAGCACGATCACGGCACAGACCACGGTCATGGTTCAGCCTTCGGGCGGAGCTTGTCCTGCGGCTGCCAACGGGCAGGCCGCCTCGGCAACCGCAGCCGTCGCCGAGGAAACGCCCGCTCTTAGTTTGGACGGGCGCTACGTCGCCTACACCGCGGTGCAGAGTGAACGCGCGCAAATCTTTTTGCACGACACCTGTGAAGGCGCTAGAGCAAGCTGCCAGCCGCATACTTCACTGCTTTCCGTCACCAAGGAGGGCGACGCCGCTGCCGGTGACAGCCACGCGCCTTCCATGAGTTCCGACGGCCGCTACATTGCTTTTAGCTCGGACGCAAACAATCTCGTCGAAAATGCGCCGTCGGGGCGCCAGATTTATTTGCGCGATACCTGTGCCGGTGCTGGCGACTCCTGCAAAACGTCCACGCTTCTGATTTCCACGGATTCTCGCGGCGCTTTCGTCGGCACGGAAAGTATTCTTCCTTCAATCAGCTCTTCGGGGCGCTTCGTCGCGTTTCTCACCATCACGCCGAGCCATGCGCCGAATCATTCTGCCGCGGAAGCGAAATCTTCCAGTGCTGCAACCAATAGTGGCTATCGGCAGGTATTTGTTCGCGACACTTGCGTCGGCGTTGCCAATTGCACGCCGAAGACGACGCGCATCTCTCTGCAACCTGGGGATGGAGGCGGAACCGATGCGGCGCCCGCGGGTCCCGCTCTGAGTGGCAAAGCCAAACACGTTGCGGTGACCGGCGCGAAAACCTCGACGCTCTTTACCCGCTCCGTCCCCGTGGACGACCGCGTCTTTCTGGCCATCACCAGCGACCACCGCTAATTCGTCGGTAGTCGCATTCTTTTGTCTTTTCTTTTTCTCTTTCTCCGTGCCTCTGTATTCTCCGTGTTTAATCTTTATTCTTAGGCTGTAAACTGACGGCTGTCAGCTTTCCTAGTGCCTAGCTGCTAGTAGAACCTCACCTTAATGTCCGGCCTTTTCTCCAGATGCACGGAATCGATGAACCGCACTTGCCGGTCATCAAGCGTCAGAATCATCGAGCTGGTGCGCACGCCTTCTCCGAAGAATCGCACGCCCTTCAGCAGATTGCCGTCGGTTACGCCCGTGCACGCGAACACCATCTTTTTTCCTGGCGCCAAATCCTCCGTATCGTAAATGCGCTTCGGATCCTTCACTCCCATTTTCCCCAGGCGCTCGGCGTCCTCCGGCTTGCTGATGACCAGCCGCGCCTGGATCTGCCCATTCAAACAGCGCAGCGCCGCCGCGGTCAGCACGCCTTCCGGCGCGCCGCCCGTTCCCATCACCGCGTGCACACCCGTGCCCAGGACCGCGGCGGAGATGCCCGCGGACAAGTCGCCGTCGCCGATCAACCGGATGCGCGCCCCCGCTGCGCGAATGTCGTCAATCAGTTTCTCGTGCCGCACGCGGTCCAGTACCACCACCACTAAATCCTCCACGTCGCGGTCCAGCCTCTTCGCGATGGACTTCAGGTTGTCCGCCGCGGGCGCGTCCAAATCGATCGCGCCCTTGCAGGACGGCCCGACCACAATCTTCTCCATGTACAAATCCGGCGCGTTCAGCAACCCACCGCGCTCGCTAGCCGCAAGCACGGCGATGGCGTTCGGCGCGCCCGTGGCACACAGGTTCGTGCCTTCCAGCGGGTCCACGGCGATGTCCACTTGCGGAAAAAGTGCCTTTGGCGCGTGCGTTGCGAGCCCCACTTTTTCCCCGATGTACAACATCGGCGCTTCATCGCGTTCGCCTTCTCCAATTACCACCGTCCCGTCAATTTCGACCGAGTCCATGGTTTTGCGCATGGCCTCGACGGCCACTTCGTCGGCCTTGTGACGGTCGCCGAACCCCATCGTGCGCGCGGCCGCAATCGCCGCGTTCTCCACCACGCGCAAAAAGTCCAGACTAAGCTGTTCTTCCATGCATTCCCTCTCCAGTTTGGCCTTCTAGCATCGCCGCGAACCCCTTCAGCACGCCCCGACCTGGTCGGGGCGGCGCATATCATAGGCCAACTTCCCACCCACCGTCGACAAGAGAGCGGCCCTGCGACGAACCAGCAGACATCTTTCTTGGACGACACACGGCTCCGAAGTACAATCAGCCACATTCCTGGTGTTCACTGTCCCTCAATTCCCGGCCGGAGGCACATCCGATGACGCGCCCCTTGCAATTGCATGCAGCGCCTGGTCCTATGGCCATCGACCCTGCGGACACCGCGCTCCTCGTCGTCGACCTGCAGAACGACTTCGGCGCCAAAGGCGGACTTTTCGACCACGCCGGAATTGACATTTCCATGATTCAGGCCGTCGTGCACCCCACGGCGAGTGTCTTGGCCTCGGCCCGCCGCGTCGGCATGCCCATCGTTTACCTGAAGATGGGTTTTCAGCCGGACCTGTCCGATCTCGGCTCCCCGGATTCGCCGAATCGCGTGCGGCATCTGCTCTTTGGCGTCGGAAAGCGCGCTCACGCCCCGGATGGCTCAGTGAGCCGCTTCCTCATCCGCGATACCTGGAATACGGAAATTCTTTCCGAGCTCAAACCGGAAACCGGCGACCTCGTCCTCTACAAACACCGCTTCAGCGGTTTCTATGAAACCGAATTGGAAGCCGTCTTAAAACAGCGTGGCATCAAGAATCTCATTGTCACGGGATGTACCACCAGCATATGCGTCGAGTCCACAGTCAGAGACGCCATGTTCCGCGACTATTCGTGTGTCGTCCTTTCCGATTGCACCGCGGAGCCCATTGGCTTCAACTTGCCCAGAACCAATCACGAGGCCTCACTTCTCACAATACAAACGCTGTTTGGCTGGGTCTCCACGTCGAACGATTTTCTCTCCGCTATGGAGTCCCAACCCCGAGCGGCCGCGCCATCGCAATCCTAGCCGATCCGCACCGCCAGCCACGGCTTTCTTCCAACCCCCAAGGGTCTTGCACCGCTCCGCAGGCGCCCCTTACAATTTCAACGTGTTCGACGCACATCGCTTGCTGCTCTTCATGGCCGCTGCCGTGCTTCTGGCCATCACGCCAGGCCCCGGCATTTTCTACGTCCTGGCGCGCAGCCTAGCCGGGGGAAAGCGCGAAGGCGCCCTCTCTTCCCTTGGCACATTGGTTGGCGGACTCTTCCATGTGTTTGCCGCGGCCCTGGGCCTTTCCGCGATTCTTGCCGCCTCCGCTGTGGCGTTTCACTCCGTCAAATACGCCGGCGCCGCCTATCTCGTTGTGCTCGGCATTCGCATGATCCGCACGCGCAACGCTGAAATGACCGCGGCAGCCGCGGGCGCGTCCAAAGGCGCCTTTCGTCAAGGCGTCCTCACCGAAGTCCTGAACCCCAAGACCGCGCTGTTCTTCCTCTCCTTCATTCCGCAGTTCGTTGCCCCCTCCCACGGACATGTCTTCTTGCAATTCGTCGTGCTCGGCTGCGCCTCGGTCAGCCTGAATACCGCCGCCGACCTCCTGGTCGTCACCATGGCCTCGCCTCTGGAGCGCAAGCTGAAGAACAGCATGCGCTTCCGGCGCCGCCAGCGCACCGTGTCCGGCCTTGGCATGGTTGGCCTCGGCGCCTACCTCGCCCTCGCCGATTGCAAATAAACGATTGCGGCTCCGCCCGGAAAACGCCAGATCGTCGGCGTACCGCGTGTAACACGGCCCCTGCCGACTTCGCCAACCCCGCCAAGCGGCAGGCCGCCCCATAGAAGCACAAGTTGGCAAGCGCCGGTGATGTGCACGCCCCTTGCGGCAGGTGCGGTCGGGAATAAAGATCACGGGCTTGTCGCAAACGCTGCCGGTCCGCCGCCAGCCCAGCCTCTTTCCACACGTCCGGCGGCGCCGCGTTGCGCACAGATTCCGCCGAGCAAGTCGGCAACGTCCTCCGGATAGCGCGCCGTCCGGAAAAAGGTTTGAATCCGGCCCGCACTTAAGGACGGAAAGAAATCCTGCAAATCCAGCCGCACCACGACGCGCTGGCCCACGTGCGGTGCGACAAACGTCCTGCTGGACCGACCTTTGCGAAACCCGTGCGCCCAATCGTGCACCGGAGTCTTCTCGAGAATCTCCCGCAAGATTTTTCGCTGCAATTCTTTTCAGTCGTTTCTTAGGCGCTTCAATCAGCCGAGGGTCGCCGGATTCCTTGGCCAGCACGCGATAGTGATAGTGCCTTAGCCGCGGAACATTTCTCTTGCAGCCGAGCCACTTCAGGTCCGCAAACCAATGCAGCTCGCTCACCGTCAGTCCCAGCCAATCAGCCAGCTCCCCTGTCATCGCGATCGCCGGAACGTTCCAACCCAACGCCGCTCTCGCAGGCCGCATTTGCGTCGGCTCGGCGATCCAAACGCGACGAGATGCTAGCCCTTCACGTTCCCCTGGGTAACCCCAGAGGCTCAACCGAGCCGAAGCTCGATCCAAGCCCGCTTGGAGCACCCGTCGCGGCCCGATTATACATATACAATCGCTAACCCTTTCTCACTCCAGGTCGGTCACTGGGAAAACTGCGGGCGCCTACATCCATCTTCCACTGTGGAATTCATCGGGCGCAATTGCGCGGAAGCCTTATTCTGGAAACGGCTTGGGGTCGATGCCAGGGACGAGCTTCATGGCGTTCTGGTAATAAACCTTTTTCAGGACTTCGTCGGGAACCTGGAAACCATAGATGCGCCAGAAGGCGTGGCGCGGGCGGTAGTACTCGAAATACTCGTCGCGCGTTTCGAGCGCCCGGAAATACCATTTGTATTCGTTCACATCGTAAATGTCCTTGCCCATCAGCACGCGGTCCTGATACTTCAGCAGGAAATCGTGCGCCGAATAGGGCTGGCGGCCGAGTTCGGACAGCACTGCGGCGATGTCCACGTACATATTCGGCAGGGAATCGAGCGTTTTCCCGAGCCGCTCGAGGTCGTTTCCGTGAAAGGCGAGGTGCGCGGCGATGAAATTCGTTCTCGGATGCTTGGCGAAAAGGCGATTGCGCTCGGCAATCAGCGTTTCAAACGGCGGATATCTTCCCGGCGGCCGCGCGCGCCCGGGAAACTGCTTCAGCTCGAGCCAGCGCTCGTTGTGATAGTCCCAGGGATCGAAAAACGGCGAAGGCTCGGCAATGTGAATGAGAACGGGGATGCCCAGTTCGGCGCATTTGTCCCACACGGGATCGAATTCGGGATCGTCCGCGTGGACCCGCTCTCCGTTGGCATACTTCACGTCCATGCCGAAATTCTTGAAGATTTTCAGGCCTTGCGCGCCGCTGCTCTTTACATCGTGTTCGAGCCGCGCCGCGGCGCGCTTGCCGTAACCGGGAGTGTCGATGTCGTCGTAGCTCAGGTTGGCGAAGACCACGAAGCGGTCGGGATGGCGCCCCTTCATCGTGGCTACGGTCTGCCGCAACTGCTCGCCGGTGCCGCCGCTCAGGTTCACCATGACGCGCAAGTTGATGCTGTCCATTTCTTTCGCGAGTTGGTCGGCCTGCTCTGGCGTGGGATTCCAGTGATGGCTGTGAATGTCAATGAACGGAAACTTCGCGCGCTCGATTTTGTGTTCTTTGGTGACCAGCGTTGACCTGGGCTGATACTCCTCAATGGTCGGCGTTTGCGAATACTTCTTCTGATCCTGCTGCGCCGCGCGAACACCCCCCCACGCAAGCAACACGGCAGAGATTGCAGAAGAAAGTCCAATGACAAGAATGAGGGCGCGTCTGGGTTTCATGAAACTCCGGATGGTCAAGAGTGTAAGACTCATCTTCCCACCGGAGGGTTAGCAGAAGTTTAGGAATCCTTTAGTAGTTGTCGCCGGGTCTGAAAATCACTGAGCCGATTATGCCGAATACGCACGGCTCGCTCGCGTGGGCGTATGGGTGACGGCCACAAGTCCTATGAATTGTGGTCTGCCGGCATAGTGAGGCGCGGCGCCAGTGCGTTTCATTGCCGTGTACGTACCTTTTGCTAAACGGAATACCCAGACGAAGAAGTCGACAGTTCACAGTTAGGAAAAAATTAAACACAGAGAACGCCGGTGCAGAGACCACCACATTGGGTCCGTTGCGCACCGACGGCGCGCCAATGGATCTCTTGCCACCATGCTTTGCTACCAAGGGGTCAGCGGGAGGCCAGAAATGTGCGAGGCGCTTCCTTGGACTCCACTGCGGCGCGGCAAACGTACAGAACGTCCTGCGTGTTTTTCCGCGACCTACCTTCGTAGTCGTCGTGATCTTGAGGCAGAAGATCGATGACGTGGCCGAATTCGTGGAGAAGCGCAAGGACTTGGGCGTGGAAAGAGCCGCCACGATAAGGCCCGACCTGAATCGGCCGCGAACCGCGAAAGCTGATGGGGCCGCCTTCAAAGCGATCATCGATTACGCTGGCCATCGAGAAAAAGAAGGCGCCGTTCACGTTGATGGTGACCGTCGACTGGGGTCCTGCGCCCTGCAAGACGCGGGCGACGTAGGGATTGCGGATGATGGAGATGCCCTGGGATTCCGGGCCCTTTCTGACGTAGACGTCGCCGTCCCGGTCAAGAGCGAAAGTGAGCGTTCGGAAAGTGGCGGCGGGGTCGGGATCTTTGGTGCGGTACCAGGCAGAGCAGGCGTTGTCGGATTGCAGGATCTGGAGCACTTTGTCGCGCGCGCGCAGGATGATTTGGCCGCGCTTCCCCGTGGTGTTCAGGTCGTCGCGGACGATGTCGCTGGAAGTCGAGCAGGGGTGGATCGATTGAGCTGCAAGATCACAGGGAGTGACGGGGGCAGAACGGTCCGCCAGCGACGGCGGGACACAGGAAGGTGAGCTGCCGGGCGCTGGGATATCGCCAGAGACCGCATCCAAGGAATTCACCGAATTACCCGAGCAAGTGTTAGCGGAAGAAGAAAGCGCGAGGCGGTGAACGGAACGCACTTCGGCATTCAGGAAGCGCGTTGACTGAGAAAACGTGGGTACACTGACAACGCCTGAAGCGAGAATAGCAACGACGGCCTGAGCGCTCCTGCGGGCGGTGTGCATCTGGGTCTCCTGCCCGGACCTGTAACTCACCACAGACCGCTTCGGAGATCCCCCAGGTGACCGTCAAACCGGAGGCTGCTCAAGGAGCGGTTGAACCTCGATCCGGGACTGTTTGGGAAGACGAAGCGCGGCAGAAAGAATCACCTCAAACTTTTCTGGAAAAATTGTCATGGTGGAACATGCAGAAACAGAGCCATTTCTGCCAAGCGGGCGCGACTCGGTAACTTTGTTAAATTTAGAAAACCTCCATGCGGATGCACTTGCATTGCTTCGCCCGGGGCTCTGGATAACGCCGCGCCACTACAAGAGCTGGCCTGAGGAAGGATTTGTCAGAAACGGACCATAGCGCGGCTTGACAGCGCAAGCGATGAGACCTAGGCTGCACAACTTGCCGTGGTCGGTAGAGTGCAGGCAGCGAAGGGGGACCTCATGAGAACAGGGGAAAAAGTTAGAAGAAGGACAGCGCAAACAATATTGGCTGCTCTCTTTTTCACGGCCGCTGCGTCCCAGTTTGCGCCGTCAGGACGCGCGGACACAGCAAAGTATGCCGTGTCGGTTGAGCGTGGCGCTGCCGCGAAAATGCGCGATGGGGTAACGCTCCGCGCAGATATCTACCGGCCGCAAGCGGACGGAAAGTTTCCGGTGCTGCTGGTGAGGACGCCTTACGACAAGCAGTGGATCATGAATTTCGGGCTGAAGGCGGCAGCGCGCGGCTACGTGGTGATTGCGCAGGACGTGCGCGGGCGGTTCACGTCGGAGGGAGATTGGTATCCGTTCAAAAGCGAATCGCAGGACGGCTACGACACCGTGGAATGGGCGGCGGGGCTGCCTTATTCGAATGGGAAAGTCGGGATGTTTGGCGGGTCGTACGTCGGAGCGACGCAATATCTGGCGGCGATTGCGAAGCCACCGCACCTGGCCGGGATTTGTCCAACCGTGACGGCGTCGAATTATCACGACGGGTGGACCTATCAGGGCGGCGCGTTCGAGCAGTGGTTCAACGAGTCGTGGTCCACAGGATTGGCGCTGGACACGATGCGGCGGCGCACGGAAAAAGGCATGGACGCGCTGGGAGGCAGCAAAGTGCTGCCGCTGCTTTCCTACCCGGTGCTTGAGGGTCCTTCGTCGAACGGCATCGCGACGTATTTCACGGATTGGCTGGCGCATCCGAACTACGACAATTACTGGAAGCAGATTTCGATTGAAGACCACCACGCGGATATCCAGGTACCCATTTTGGGAATTGGAGCGTGGTACGACATTTTTCTCGGAGGAACGCTGCGGAACTATGTGCGGCTAAAAAAGGAGGCAGGCACGGAAGCGGCGCGAAACGGGCAAAGATTGGAGGTCACCGTCGGCGGACACGCGGGCGGCGGAAGAAAAATTGGCGCGGTAGACTTTGGAGAAAAGCTGGAGGTGGATGGGGACGCCAGGATGCTACGGTGGTACGACTGGCTGCTGAGGGGAGAGGCCAACGGCGTTGAGAAGGAAAAGCCGGTCAAGATTTTTGTCATGGGGAAGAATGAATGGCGCGAAGAAGACGACTGGCCGCTGGCACGCGCAAAGAGCACGCGGTATTACTTGCACTCAGCGGGAGGCGCGAATGGCTTGGGAGGGAATGGTACGCTCAACAACACTGCGCCAGTTGAGGAGAAAGCCGACCAGTATGTTTACGATCCGAGCGATGCGGTGCCGACGATTGGCGGGCCGCTTTGCTGCCAGGCGCTGCCGACGGGAATCGGGCCGCAGGACCAGCGGCCGGCCGAGGAGCGTGCTGACGTTCTTGTGTACACCACGGCGGCGTTCGCGAAGGACACGGAGGTGACCGGGCCAGTTTCGCTGGACTTGTATGTGAGCAGCTCGGCGGTGGACACGGACTTCACGGGGAAGCTGGTGGACGTGGGGGCGGACGGATTTGCACAGAACCTGACGGAAGGAATTCTGCGGCTGCGCTGCCGCAATTCACAGGAAAGGCCGGAGCTGGCGAACCCGGGAGAGACCTATCACATCACCGTGGATTTGTGGGCCACGAGCAACGTGTTTCTGGCGGGACATAAGTTGCGGCTGGAGGTTTCCAGCAGCAATTACCCGCGGTTCGACCGCAACCTGAACACCGGCGAAGAGCAGGCGCGCGCAACGCGGATGATTAAAGCCACCAACGTGATTTATCACGACAAGGCGCATCCCTCGGCGCTGATCGTGCCCATCGTGCCGTGAAATGTTCCTCCGAACCTCGCGAGCAAGGAGTTGAAATCCTTACTCGGCGCGCAGGGCCTCCACGGGGTCTACGGTGGTGGCGCGGCGGGAGGGCAGATAGCTCGCTAGCCAGGCAGTCGCTAGGAGTCCGAGGGATGCCGCGGTATAGGTGATCGGGTCGACGGGTCTGACGTTGAACAGGAGCGAGGACAAAAGACGCATTGACACTATCGCCGCGAAGAGACCGCAAGCTACGCCGATGCCGGCCAGCAATAATCCGTGGCGCACGAACATACCGGTAAGACTTTGCTGTTGCGCGCCCAGGGCCATGCGGATGCCGATTTCCCTGGTGCGCTGCGACACCGAGTACGCGATCACGCCGTAGATGCCAACGACGCCGAGTAAAAGCGCCATGCTTCCCGCAACACCGAGCATGATGAGAGTAAACCAAGTGCGGGCCAGTGATCGTCCGTAGTAATACTGCACCGTGTGGACGGCCGCGAGCGGGAGATTGGGATTTACCGACCAGGCCGCGTCGCGAACATCGATGAGAAAGCTTTGCGACCCGGCGCGCGAACTGCGGATAGCGTAGGAAACCTCGCGCCGCACCGAAACATCGTCGGATTCGAAACGGTCCATGATGAGAGGCCAATACGCACACGTGGCAGCCTTCTGATTCACGCCGTCGTCATGGACGTCGCCGACGACGCCGACGATTTCGCGCCAATCATCTTTTGTGCTGACGCGAATGCGCTTGCCGAGCGCCTGAGAAGGATCGCCCCAATATTCCCGCGCGAGATTTTCCGAAACCAGAGCCACGGGAATCCTCTTGTAAGTATCAGTCCAAGTCAGGTCGCGTCCCGCAACCAACGGAGTGCCCATCGTCGCCGTAAAGCCGGGGGAGACGAACTTAAACCGGCTCAGCGGCGGAAGCTGGCCCTCGGTGTAGGTGCGGCCTTCAACAAAAACGGGATCGTGCCATCCGCCTCCGCTCATGGGGATTACCGTGCCGATGCTCGCCGAAGAGACGCCCGGAATCGCCTCGAGCCTGTGCAGGATGTCCTCTTCCATGCGCACGACGCGTTCCGGTTCTTTGACCTGCGTGTCCGGGATGGAGATGCGGAAAGTTTGCAGTCGGTCCGCTTGCGTGAAGCCGGGATTCACTTTAGTCAAGGCTCGAAACGTTCGAATCATTAGGCCCGAACAAATCAGGAGAACCAGCGCCAGCGCCACTTGCACGACGACCAGCACGCTTCGCGCCCGATGTTGTTCCCTGCTGTGACTCAGGCCGCGCGCTCCCTCCCGAATGCCGGTGGTCAGGCGCGCGCCCGCGTACTTGAAGATGGGAACGCAACAGACCACCAGGCTGGCGAGCAGCGCCGCGACCAAAGTGAATAGCAGAACGGGACCGTCAATGCCGATCTCGTGGATGCGCGGCAGTCCCGAAGGCGCTATCGCGCGCAAGACAAGCAAAGTGGCGTAAGCCAAACCAAGACCCAGCGCACCTCCCAGAAGACCAAGAGTGGTGCTTTCGAGCATCAATTCGCCGGCGATTCGGCCCCAACCTGCTCCCAGCGCAGCGCGCAAGGCCAGTTCCTGCCGCCGGCCCTCCACTCGGACGAGCAGCAGGTTCGCCACATTGGCGCAAGCAATCAGCAAGACCATGCCGATGGAACCCATCAGGACCCACAAGACATTGCCTACATTTCCCACGACATCCTGTTTCAATGGCCGGGCGTTCGGTCCGATATGCGCGTCTTCAAACAGTTTCATGCTGAATCCAGGCGGTGTTGGAAAACTGCGCATTACTATGGGAAGCATTCGCGCAATATCCGCGTTCAGTTGCGCGAGCGTGACCCCTGGTTGGAGTCGCGCAAGGCCATCGTAGCTGAAGTTGCCGAGGTTCGTTTTGTTGCGGTCAAATCGGAAGGGAATGATCAATGCGGGATCTTCCCAGTCCAAGAAATGAAAATTAGGCGGCAGCACCCCGATGATTTGCCGGCCCTTGCCGTCGACGAGGAGTGTACGTCCCACCGCGGACGCGTCGCCGCCGAACTTCCGGCGCCAATACCCGTGGGTCAGGATCACTGTTTCGGTTGTGCCCGGCAAATCGTCCTGCTTGGTGAATTCGCGTCCGAGCATTGGCTGGACGCCAAGAAGGGGAAGCGTGCCGTCGGTGACTAGAAGAGCGGAAACCTGCTCGGGTTCGGCGATCCCTGTCACACTCACAGAATCGCCCGCGTACAAACCGATGTCCTTCAAAGTCCGCCCCTGTTCACGAAAGATGAAATAATCCGAGGGCGAGAGTTCGGTTTCCTTCAGTTGGATGCCCGGGGCGGTGAGCCAGACTCCCACCAATTGGTCGGAGCCCGGATACGGTAAAGGCTTCAAGAGCACGCCTTCGAGCACGCTGAAGACCACGGTGTTTGCCCCGACTCCGGCTGCCAAAGTGATTAGGGTTATGACCGTAAACATCGGCGCGCGAACCAACCGCCGTAAGACCTGCCGCAACTGTTTGAAATTCATAAACTCACCACGCCCGGCAATGACTGTTTGCAGCCTGAACTGGGAAAACGGCTTCAATGGTCGATACGTTTGCAAAGAGCAGGAAGTTCCCCCAAACTCTCCGGAGTTGCCTGGAGCCTGGAATGATCCCATTCACTTGAGAGGTCAGCTTGCGGGGCATCCCTAAAACGGGTTCCGTGCCTGAGCTACGGCCAACTTTTAAAGTCCTGAGCTTCCCCTTGAAGATGGCGGCGATTTTTTTTTTATGACTTCGGCAATCCGTGGTGCAGGCGTGCCTGGCGAGCTCGAACCTGATCTTCGCGCGATACGGGATTCGGTGGCTTGCGTCGTGGTTTCCGGCGGCTGAACAGCGGTGACGACGGGCGGGGCGATTGAATCTCCGGATTCACCCCAGGCAATGCCACATGCGCCAGGCGACGTTTCAAACAGACTGTAGGAAGCTGATTTCATGACTTAGGTGCGCCGACGCAAAAGTGCCTGGTGATTGGTGACTCGTGACTGGGTGCGCCCTCTCCCATTGAAGCTGCGAACGGTCGGATGGTTATTGGGCCACCGAGGCAGGCGTACAAGCTAGATAGAGAATAGAAACCAACGAAAACGAAAATACGAGGCTGCCGGCCGAAACGGGTATCATTGCCGGACTGGCGGGTGGAAGTTCAGGTGCTGAGGGAGCCGAAGTGGAATGAGTCCGGAAGAAAGCAAGAAGCGCGGTGTATTCAGCATTTTGCTGGCGGTCCTGCTGCTGGCGTTGATGGCCGCGCTGGCGGGGGGCGCGGCTCTGCGCGAATCGGTCACCGTGGATGAAGTTTCCCACATCGGCGCCGGCGTCAGTTATTTGCAAAGGCGCGACCTGCGGATGAATTTCGAGCACCCACCGCTGCCAAAGATGCTGGCGGCAATTCCGGTGGTGATACGAGGAGTGCACGCGGACTACCAACATATTTCGTGGACCATCAGCGACAAATTCTTTCCCTCGTACGTGGGGCAGTGGATATTCGGGGAATGGCTGCTCGAGAAGTGGAACGAGCCGAAGACCGTGCTCAAGTGGGCGCGGTTACCCATGCTGGTGTTGATGCTGGCGCTGGGCGTGGCGATCTACGTTTGCGCGAGACGCCTGGGAGGCCCGTGGGGCGGATTGCTTTGCCTGAGCCTGTACGTGGGCACGCCAGCGTTTCTCGCTTTTGGGCCGCTCGTTCACACGGACGTGGCGTTGACGCTGTTTTCCGTGCTCACACTCTGGACCTTTGCCAAAGTATGGCAGACGGCAACGCGGCAAAACGTGCTGCTGTTTGGGTTGAGCCTTGCGGGAGCCCTACTCTCGAAATTCACGGCAGGGATTTTGTTTCTTGCCTTCGCGGCCTTCGCCCTGAGCCTGCGTTGGCGCGCGGTTCTCGGACAGCCTGCGGACCAGGCTGAGGTGCGCAAATGGCGAAGAGTGCGCTGGCGGGCAACGCTTCTGGGCACGCTGTGCGCGGCGCTGCTTGTGTACGTTTTCTACCTGGTTTTTTCCTGGCATCAACCCACCAGCGCGCTTTACCGGCTGGGAACCAGTCCGGTGGCGCTCTTTTTTCGCCGCGCGCTTATGCCTCCGCTGCTGTATCTGCGAGGAATATTTTGGGTGCTGCTCACCAGCAAGAGGCCAACATTTATTCTCGGACAAACGTATTCCCATGGCGTGTGGTTCTACTTCCCGGTTGTCTTTGGCCTGAAATCGCCGCTGGCGTTTTTGATTTTGCTATGGTTGTCTCCGCTGATTGCGATTGGCCGAAAGTGGCGCCGCGGGGAAAGCGCTCCGGTGATTTCGGAAGAGGTAGCGGTGCATTGGCGTGTTGTTTGGGTGAGCTTGCTTGTGTTTACTGGGGTCTGTGTGCTCAGTCCGCTGGACATCAGCATTCGGCACTTCAGCGTGCCCACAGTGCTGCTGATTTTGCTGCTCGCGCCATTGCCGCGGATTCTGGGTGCCGGATTGTCGTTGGGAGGGGTGGTAGTTGCAGCGCTCGCGGCCGCTTGCTTGTTCACTGTAGTGCATGCATATCCTTACTATTTTCCGTTCATCAATTTGCTGAGCATGGGGCGCCCTGCCCACACTTTGGTCAACGACTCGAACGTGGATTGGGACCAGTCGCTCCCGGAGGTGAAGCGGTTCGCGGAACAACACGGGCTCCAGAAACTTCCCTTGGACGATTACGGGTTTGCCGATCCCGCGGTGTTCGTGCCACAGGCTCAGACGTGGAGTTGCCAGAATCCAGCGCCGGAGGACGCAGGAAAGTGGGTAGCGCTTTCCGCGAACATGGTTCTGGACGGCCACAATTGCGTGTGGATTATGCAGTATCCCCATGAGAGTTTGGCCGGCGGGAGCATGTACGCGGTGCACTTGCATGACCAAATACCCGCGGCCGGGCGGCCAGGCGGACCGCCGCTGCCTTCGGCGTTTCGCACATTTGGCGGCGCACCGTTCGACGTCCAGCGGTTCTTCAAGCATCTGAACAAGCATCCGGAAGATTTTCCGGGGGCCATGGAGTGGATGCAGAGCGCATTCCAGTCCATGAGCAAGGCGCAAGGGCCTCCGCCCAAGTTTCCGTGGGAACATTAAGGGCCCCCCGCTTTTACATGCACTTATTAGGAGCGGATGAAGGCTTCAGAGGAGATCGCACCGTTGGCACGGTTGCGCCCACCTTGACACGGCCAGGTTCGCGTTGTTTACTTCGGCGCGCGAGGAGGTCCTCTGATGACACGAAAAGCGCGTTTGATTCCCTCTCTGGCCGCGGCGGTTTCTCTGACAGCAACTGCGGCATTGATTCTTGGCTCCGCCCCATTGCTGCGGGCACAAGAACCTTCCCACATACTCACGGCGATGGACGAGTTTCAGATCCAAACGCCGACGGACCCGCAAATTTCGCCCGATGGAAAGAAAATCGTTTACGTGCGGCGGTTTGCGGACGCTGCAACCGACAAACGTTATTCGAACCTGTGGATTATCAATGCCGACGGCACGGACCATCGCCCCTTGACGACTGGCAATCGAAGCGATTCTTCGCCACGCTGGTCGCCTGACGGGACACGCATCGCGTTTCTTTCCGATGCAGACGGCAAACAACAGATTTATGTTCGCTGGATGGACACCGGCCAAACGGCGCGGATCACCAACCTCGAAGATTCGCCCGAGGCCATCAACTGGTCGCCGGATGGAAAGATGCTTTCGTTCTCTGCGCTGGTTCCCGCCAAAGGTCCGCACCTCGCTGATATGCCGAGCCCACCGGCGGGCGCGAAGTGGGCGGACCCACCGAAAGCGTACGATCGGCTCGTCTATCGCTTCAACGGCGTCGGTTATCTCAAGTCGGGCTACATGCAGGTGTTCGTAGTGAGCGCAGACGGCGGTGCGCCGCGGCAAGTCACAAACGGGAATTTCGCCAATGGCGGAAATGAATGGAGCCCGGCTCGCGCGGAATGGACTCCCGACGGCAGATATCTGATTATTTCCGCAAATCGCCATCCGGAATCCGACCATGCCGCGTTTGATACGGAAGTCTACGAGTTCAGCGTCGCCGACGGCGCATTGCGCGCGCTCACAAATCGCAAAGGGCCGGACAATTCGCCCGCCGTCTCGCCGAATGGAAAGTGGATCGCTTACACCGGCTTTGACGACCGCCTGCAAGGCCACCAAACGACAAAGCTTTACCTGATGAACCGCGATGGCACCGGATCGCACGCGCTTTCCGACAAGCTCGACCGGGACATCCAGGGACCGCAATGGGCCTCCGACAATAGCGGCGTCTATTTTCAATATGACGATCAAGGTGACACCAAGATGGGCTTCTGCTCGGCCGAAGGGAACTGCAAGAAAGTCGCGGACCATCTTGCTTCGACGACCAGCGCCTATGGCGGCGGCTCGTTTTCCGTATCGCGGACAGGCTTGGTGGCTATGACTTATGGCCGGCCGGACGACCCCGGCAACGTCGCGATCGTGAATAACGGCGCGATGAAAGTGCTTACGTCCTCGAACGAAGAGCTGTTGGCGCAGAAGAAGCCCGGCCGCGTGGAGGAGATTTGGTATGAGTCCTCCAAAGACAAGCGCAAGATCCAGGGCTGGATTATTCATCCGCCGGATTTCGACGCTACGAAGAAATATCCGCTCATTCTGGAGATTCACGGCGGGCCCTTTGCGGATTACGGTGATCGCTTCGATTTTGAAAAGCAAGTGTGGGCTTCGATGGGTTACGTGGTGCTGTATACGAATCCGCGAGGCAGCACCAGCTACGGCGAGGAATTCGCCAACTTGATTCACCACGCGTATCCCGGCGACGATTTCGATGATTTGAACAGCGGGGTGGACGCCGTGGTGGCGAAAGGCTACATCGACACGAACAATCTTTTTGTGACGGGGGGAAGCGGAGGCGGCGTGCTGACCTGCTGGACCACCGAGCACACGGAACGTTTCCGCGCGGCGGCGTCGCTTTATCCGGTCATTAATTGGTACAGCTTTGTGCTGACGTCCGACATTCCGTGGGTGGCGCAGTACTGGTTTCCCGGAAATCCTTGGGACAACACGGAGCAATACTTGCAGCGCTCGCTGACGAACCTGGTGACCAAGGTCAAGACGCCGACTTTGGTGATGACCGGCGAGGCCGATTATCGCACGCCGATTTCCGAGGCGGAACAATTCTATGAGGCGCTGAAGCTGTTGAATATAGACGCGGTTCTCGTGCGCGTGCCTGAAGAACCGCATGGCATAAGTAGGCGGCCTAGCCATCATGTCGCCAAAATGCTGTACGTGGCCGGGTGGTTTGAGCAGCACAAAGCAAAATAGTGCGGAGTCTTTGCGCAAGCCTCAAAATGCGCCTCTCGTTAGAACGCGATGATGGCCGGGATTGCTCTCAACTTCTGTTGAGTCACGCGGATTTATGTTGTGTTTATGTTTCGCACTTTAGAACTAATAGGCTTCGCAAACTTACCGCAAAAACTCCCAAGCCCAGAAGAGAGAAAACGACATGCTCAAAAAAACAGTCTTGATCGGACTCATGAGTTTTGTTCTCCTGACAACGGCCTTCTTCATCGGATCGCAAACGCTCCTCGCAGCACCTGCTTCCAGCGCTTCCGGATACAAAGTGATCAAGACCGTGCCCCTGGGAGGGGAAGGCGGATGGGATTACGTGTACGTGGACAGCGGCGCGCGCCGCGTGTACATCTCGCGCGGGACACACACCGTGGTGATGGACGCGGACACGTACGCAGTCGTGGGCGACATTCCAGACACGCAAGGCGTGCACGGCATTGCCATCGCAAACGACCTCGGGCGCGGATTCACCAGCAACGGCCGCACGGACAACGTGACGATCTTCGACCTGAAGACGCTGAAGCCGATTGGCACCGTCAAGACGGACGGGAATCCAGACGCCATCGTGTACGACGCGGTGAGCAAGCGCGTGTTCACCTTTAATGGGCGAGGGAAAAACACCACCGCCATCAATGCGGCCGACGGCGCCGTTTCCGGCACGCTGGCGCTTGGCGGCAAACCCGAATTTGCGGCCGCGGATGGAAAGGGCGGCATCTTCGTAAACAACGAAGACACGTCGGAACTCATTCAGATCGATTCACAGAAAATCGCCGAAGTGCATCGCTGGCCGCTGGCGCCGTGCAAATCGCCTTCGGGGCTGTCGATGGACGTGAAGAACCGCCGGTTGTATGCCGTTTGCGACGACAAAGTCTCGGTGATCGTGAACGCGGACACGGGCAAGGTCGTGGCGACGCCGGAAATCGGCAACGGGCCGGATGCGTCCGCATTCGATCCGGGGACAAATGACTTCTTCGCTTCCTGCGGCGAAGGCGTTCTTACTGTGATCCACGAGGATTCGCCCGACAAATACACCGTGGTCGAGAATGTTCCGACCAAGCGCAGCGCACGCACGATGGGCCTGGATTTGAAGACGCACAACATTTTCATGCCGGCCGCGGATTTTGATCCGCCTGCTCCCGGAGAACGGCGGGGCAAAATGAAGGCGGATTCGTTCGTGATCGTGGTCGTTGGAAAGTAGTTTTTGCGCGAGGAGTTCTCCCTGTTTGAACTCAGCTTGTGCCAGCTGACCGCAACGCGGGCTCGCGCTGGATCCAGTTCGGCCTGCGCCTCGAGTTCTAATCCACCACCGCACCGATGCAACCAAAACAAAAAAGGAGAGCACAAGCTCTCCCCATTTTGGGTTTTTCGCGGAAAGAGGCATCTTCGCCGCGGCGGATCTTCGTTCTAGTTTAGCTAGCTCATTGTGGTCCGCTGAAAAACAAAGCGTCCCGGCGGGAGGGTGCGCCGGGACGCGTTTCGTTGGGGGTTGAGGGATTCTTAGGGCCTTGAGGGAACTCTTGAGTGCATTCGCGTAACTTTTAAAAGTCCTTTCTAGCGTGCAACGCCTAGGTTGTGCGCACCGGCAGCAAACGACATGCTGGTTCCGGCCGCCTGCGGAACCCACCACAGCTTTCGGATCCAAGGATTCTGGCTGACCATCAGGCGTTTCCCGAGGAAGTCCATGAACGCTGGGCTCACCTGCGTTGCGGCATAAATCGCGTTTGAATTGGCGAACGGTTTCATGAACGGATTCGCTTCCCGGCCGCCCCCGCTGGAGATCGCGCGGCGCGTGCTCCAGGCGTCAAACCCGGCTCCGGCGTGGCTCACGGCCATCAGGACGTACCAAGTCTTTTTTTGTCTGGGCGTCTCGCCGGGCCTTCGCGTCACCGGCCTTGCCGGTTGAAAGGGCTGCGCGGCAGAACGGAACGACGCCGGCTCGACCTCAGGGTTCACTTTCGGTTCCGGCGCGGAAGGCAAGGCGGCTGCGACAGGCGCTACTTTCGAGAGGTTGTCAGTGGCGGCTGCGGAGAGCGTCTGCCGCTCGGCATTCGCATTGGCGGCGGCAACCTTGACGGCCTTGTCGGCCGGCGGAGCCGCACACAGCAAAAGAAGTGTTGCGAGGACCATTCCCCACCTCAGTATTGGCAGTGGACCTGCACGTTCAGCCCCACTTGCAATGAGGCCACTCTACTGGCCGAAAGTGCAGCAAACACTGGGCCTTCGGTTACAGTTGAGGTGGTACGACACTCTGAACCTTTGGTTTGCGGCTGATGAGAAGAGAGTACTATTCCATATTTGCGAAACGATTTTCACATTTGCGGTAACGTGGTATCTCGAGACGAGCGCTTTCCTGGGCGAACCGACGCAGTGCCTCGTGCACAACTCTGCTATAATTCGCGCAGTCGCCCGATCACCTCGGGCCGCTCGCAACGATGCCAGGCAACGACTCCTCGGCCGCCAAGCGCGCGCTCGTCCCGCAGCGCAGCCCTCAGCCTCCTCGCTTCATCGCCATTGAAGGACCGCTGCGCGTCGGCAAAAGCACGCTCGCCCGCATCCTGGCCGAACGCCTCCACGCGCGTCGCATCTTTGATTGCGAAGACAATCCCTTCCTCGCCGACTTCTATAAGGCCAAACCCGGCGCCGCCTTTCGCGCTCAAATGTATTTCCTCATCGAGCGCCAAAAACATCTTCGCGATGGCCTCGCGGTCGAAGCACCCGGGCTTATGCTCTCCGATTTTCTGCTGGAAAAAGACCGCATCTTCGCCAATCTCAACCTCGATGACCAGGAACTCAAGGTGTACGAGCGTTACTACGAACTGCTTTCCGCCGATCTGCCCGCACCGGATCTCGTCATCTATCTCCAAGCGAACCCCGAAGTGCTGCGCGCGCGTATCGCGAAAAAAGCCTCACGCGAGGAATCGCAAATCTCCCTCGAATACATCGAGGAGGTCGCGCGCGCCTACGAACATTTCTTCTTCCGCTATTCGGCCTCGGACCTTCTGGTCATCAACACTTCGGAGATTGACTTCGTCGAGCGCAGCGACGATTTGCAGCAGCTTCTGCGCCGCCTCCAAGACCCCGTCAAGGGCACGCAATACTTCCTGCCTCTCGGCGCCTCCGAATAGAAACCAAGAGCGCCGGGCTAAAGCACGGCCCTCCACAAACCTTTGCCATTTGCCGGTTGGCTGGACGAATACCATGCAAACTACAACCGCAAAAACCTATCGGAGGAAACCGTCACTTTGTCTGGAACTGTCAACTGCGAATTGTCGACTGTCAACTTCTCCCGCTCCTCGCCCTGTTACAATAGTTCGTTTGCATTTCCCTCAGGAGACGCGCTACCCCATGTCCGCTGCAACTGCCACAAAGATCACGAAAGTCCACGCCCGCCAGGTTCTCGATTCGCGCGGCAATCCCACCGTTGAAGCCGACGTTTACGCCGGGGACGGAGTTCGGGGGCGCGCGGCGGTTCCTTCCGGCGCGTCCACGGGCGAGCATGAAGCGCTCGAGCTGCGCGACGGCGACAAGTCCAAATACCTTGGCAAGGGCGTTCTGAAAGCCGTCGGCAACGTCAACGGCGAAATCGCCAAAGCCGTGACCGGCCTCGACGCGGCGGACCAGCGCGCGCTCGACAAGAAAATGATTGAGCTCGATGGCACGCCGACGAAGTCGCGCCTCGGCGCCAACGCGATTCTCGCGGTTTCGATGGCGGCGGCGCGCACCGCTGCCGCTGCCCAGAATCTGGCGCTCTACGAATACCTGGCGCGCTATTCCTCTGACACTTCCGCGAATTTGCTGCCGTGCCCGATGATGAACATCCTGAACGGCGGCGCGCATGCCGACAGCTCGGTGGACTTCCAGGAATTTATGGTGATGCCCGTGGGCGCACCAAGTTTTTCGGAAGGATTGCGATGGGGCGTGGAAGTGTTTCAGGCGCTGAAGAGCGCGTTGAACAGGCACGGCTATTCGACGGCCGTCGGCGACGAAGGCGGCTTCGCGCCCAGCTGCAAGTCGAACGAAGAGGCGATTCAGATTGTGCTCGAAGCCATCGCCGCCGCGGGCTACAGGCCCGGCGAGCAGGTGAGCATCGCGCTCGATCCGGCGTCGAGCGAATTCTTCGACAAGGCCAGCGGCAAATACGTATTCAAGAAATCGGACAAGTCCGCGCACAACAGCGCGGAAATGGCCGCGTACTGGACAAAGTGGGTGGAGAAATATCCGATTGTGTCCATCGAAGACGGCATGGCGGAGGATGATTGGGCGGGGTGGAAATCACTGACCCAAGCGATGGGGACCAAATCCGCTACTGCGGCCACTTCGAGCGGAGCGAGAACTTCCTCTTCGTCCGCGTCTTCGGGGAAGCACATTCAATTGGTGGGCGACGATTTGTTCGTTACAAACACCGCTCGCTTGTCTCGCGGCATCAAGGAAGGCATCGCGAATGCCATTCTCATCAAGCTGAATCAAATTGGCAGCGTGACGGAAACGATGGACGCCATCGAACTGGCGCGCAAATCGGGCTACCGCTCGATTATTTCGCATCGTTCCGGCGAAACGGAAGATACGTTCATCGCGGATCTCGCTGTGGCCACCGGCGCGGGCCAGATCAAAACCGGCTCGGCCAGCCGCACCGACCGCGTCGCGAAATACAATCAGCTGCTGCGCATCGAGGAAGAGCTCGGCTCGGACGCGCGCTTCAACGGCAAAGCCGCCCTCGGCTAATCCTCGCCGTTTCTCCGCCGCAAGGAGGACGTTGAGGATCACGGAGTCCTCGTGAACTTCTTTCTGAAGATCGACTTCGGCCGCGCGATAGGAACGGATGATCTCATCCGTGCACACGCCGGTGTCGGCGGCCACGAGTTTTTTTAGAAACTCCTGCCGCGTGTTGGCGTGGGGTGTCCGTGGTTGAGTCTGTGCCGGAAGCGAGCGCGGCGGATCGCATGAATGACTTCGCTGGCTTCGGGATCTGCTTGCTTCGAATTGTACTGAGGTTCGAGCGATATTGTGAGCCTCATAGTGCGCGCGATAAAATTCAAGCACGCGCATGAGTCAGACTGCCAATTCGCCCAGTTTGGACCGCACCGTGCGAATTCGAATGGCGGTGAAGGAGGATGCCGAACCGCTGGCGCGGCTGATTAATGCGGCGTTTGTGGTGGAGCGGCCGTTCATTGAAGGAGAGCGAATCGATCCCGCCGGCGTTCGCGAGTACATGGGAAAAGGCAAATTTCTGGTTGCGGAAGACGGGCTGACCTTGCTGGATGCGTGTACGTGGAGCCGCGCGGCGAACGCGGATATCTTGGATTGCTGGGAGTTGAGCGGCGGCGGCAAGGCCAGGGCCTGGGACGAAAATTGATGGAAGCGGCGGAGAATTATTTTCGTGCGGCCGGCTGCCATGCGATGGACCTGCGGATTATCAGTCCGCGGACGCCGCTCCCTGCCTTCTATGCCCATCTGGGATATGAGCAAACCGGAACCGCGCCATTCGCTCCTGATGTTCCGGTCAAAGTGCCGTGCCATTACATCCTTATGTCGAAGACTCTCCGTGACTCGTGACTCGTGTCCACCGACGTGCGGGTCGCTGCTCCCAGGGACGCGCCTCGTCACCGCTTTCCAACACGACAGTTTTTCAGGCAGAATTACGAGCGCTCGCTCTACCTTTTTGTTTAAGGGGGAAATGTGTCTCGTCGCGCTCTGCTTGTCTCAATCTTCTGTATTTGCCTGTCCGTCGCTCCAGTTGGGAATCACGTTATCGCCGAAGAGCAGCCGCTCTACGGCTATTCCGCAGAATCCTCGCAAGCCGAACGCCAATGGGAAGAAAAGCTACGCGCCATTCCGAGTCCGGAGAATTTGCGCGCGTACATGAAGTTGCTTTCGGCGCATCCACACCACGTCGGTTCGCCTTACGACAAGCAAAATGCTGATTGGATCCTCGGAAAATTCAAAGAATTTGGGCTGGACGCGAACATCGAGCAGTTTGACGTGCTCTTTCCCACGCCGAAAGAACGCGCTGTCGAGCTTGTCGAGGGCGGGCCGAAATTTGTGGCCAAGCTGCAGGAGCCAGCCGTGGCGGTGGATCCCACTTCCGGCCAGCAATCAGAGCAGCTGCCCACATACAACGCCTATTCGATTGACGGCGACGTAACCGCGGAGCTCGTCTATGTGAACTACGGCGTCCCCGAGGACTATGAGCAACTGGAACGCATGGGCGTTTCGGTGAAGGGCAAGATTGTCATGGCACGGTATTTCCATTCATGGCGGGGCATCAAGCCGAAAGTGGCCGCCGAGCACGGAGCCGTCGGGTGCCTGATTTATTCCGATCCGCACGAAGATGGTTTCGTCCAGGGAGGGACTTTTCCCGCGGGGCCGTATCGCCCGCTCGACGGCGTGCAGCGCGGAAGCGTTGCAGACATGCCTCTTTATCCCGGCGATCCGCTGACGCCCGGAGTCGGCGCGACCAAAGGTGCGAAACGCCTGAAGGTGGAGGAAGCGCCGACAATCACAAAAATCCCGGTGTTGCCAATTTCTTATGGGGATGCGCAGCCACTGCTTGCCGCGCTTGGTGGGCGAGTCGCTCCGGAGAGCTGGCGCGGCGGGTTGGGGATTACTTATCACCTGGGACCAGGGCCGGCAAAAGTTCACCTGAAAGTGAAGTCGAATTGGGAAATCAAGCCGATTTACGACGTGATCGGGAAAATTCCGGGCTCGGTATACCCCGATGAGTGGGTAATTCGCGGGAACCACCATGACGGTTGGGTGAATGGCGCAGAGGATCCGATTGCCGGGCAGATTGCGATTCTGGAAGAGGCGCGGGCGCTGGGCGAGTTGCTGAAGGCTGGCTGGAAGCCGAAGCGCACGATTATTTATTGCGCGTGGGATGGCGAAGAACCGGGGCTACTTGGCTCGACCGAATGGGCCGAGCAGCACTACGACGAATTGCGCGCGCACGCGGTGGCGTACGTCAATTCAGACTCCAACGGGCGCGGATACTTCGAGGTGGAAGGCTCGCACACGCTCGAAAAATTCAGCAACGACGTGGCGCGCGACGTCACCGATCCGGAAACGAAACTGAGCGTGTGGAAACGCGACCAGCTTCACGAAATCGCGGAAGCGAAAACCGCGGAAAAGCGAGAAGAGATTCGCAAGCGCGCCGACCTGCGCATTCCCGCGCTGGGTTCCGGCTCCGACTACACTGCGTTTCTGCAGCACGACGGCGTGGCTTCGCTGAACTTCGGCTTTGGTGGCGAGGACCAAGGCGGCATCTACCACTCGATTTACGACGATTTTTACTGGTTCAGTCATTTCAGCGATACGGAATTTGTTTACGGGCGCGCTCTCGCTCAGGCCGGCGGGACGGCCATGATGCGGCTTGCGGATGCGGATTTGCTGCCGTTTGAATTCGGCGATTTTGCGGACACCGTCCAGATGTATCTCAAGGAATTGAAAGCCCTGGCGCAAAAATCACAGGATGACATTCGCGAACGCAACCGCGAGATTGAAGAGGGCGTCTTCCAGGCGACGAACGATCCGAGCAAGCCGCTGGTCCCACCTTTGTCAGAGACGGTGCCGCCGCACCTGAATTTTGCGCCAATGGAAAATGCCGTGGACACGCTCAACCGAAGCGCAGCCGAGTATCGCAACGCTGTGGAGCAAATAAACGCAAAGGGCAGCGCGACGCCTTCCGCCGCTTCGCTCGCGGAAGTGAACAAATTGTTGATCGAAAGTGAGCGGCGACTGACCAACGCCGAGGGCTTGCCAAACAGGTCGTGGTTCAAACATCAATTATACGCGCCGGGCTTTTACACGGGTTACGAGGTGAAGACGGTTCCGGCCGTGCGCGAAGCGATCGAACTAAAGCACTGGAAGCAGGCGGATGAAGCGATCGTGGTAGTCGCGCGCGTTCTTGAGAGTGAAGCGGCGCTGATTTCTTCTGCAGCGCAGAAGCTGGCGGTAGACAAATGAACTTCTTCAGCCGGCACGGGTGCCGTTGGGAACAGCCCGTTCGGGGACGGCGAGCGCCGGGGTGACCCCGTCGGCGCAGCCAATATCGAAAAGCATACCTTCGGAGCTTTCGCCCGCCATTTTGCGCGGCTCCGGATTCACTGCGAACAAAGCCTGTCGGCCTTCGATTTCGCGCGGATTGGAGCGCTCTTTCTTGATACCGGCGAGAATCGTGCGGGAGTGGTCGCCGAAATTCCCAGTGAGCTTCATCAGCTTATCGGAACGCGGAATTTCTTCCGCGTGCTCGATGGTGCCCACGCCAATGTCCAATGCTTCAAGCGCGGCCACGGCGACCGCAGGCTTGATGGGCGCGGGAGTGAACTGCGCCATGCGTCACCGCCGATAGTGCGCCGCGTAGGCGGGCGCCGGAATAGAAGCGTCGCAGCGCTCGTCACGAACCGGCACATCGAAGGCTAGACGCACAGGGATAACGCCGGCCCACACCGGAAGAGCGTAGTCGGTATCGTCGTCGATGGGTGGGCCGGTGCGAACCTTGGCGGAAACTTCTGTGAGCGGCAAACGCAGGATGCTTGTGGCCTTCAATTCTTGTTCGTTGGGCTGGCGCGCTTCGTACCAGCGCCCGGGGAGAATTTTTTCGGTGAAGGCATGCAAAGCTTCCAATTGTTCCTGAGGTGCATCGACGCGAGTCGCTTTTCCGAGGGCCACGACGGAACGATAATTCATCGAGTGGTTGAAGACGGACCGCGCGAGAACAAAACCGTCGGTGAGAGTGACCGTCACGCAAACGGAAATGCCTTCGCTCAAGTTGCGGAGCATGCGGCTGGCTGCGGAGCCGTGAAAATAAATGGCGTCGCCGACTCGCCCGAACAGAGTCGGAATGACGTATGGCTGGCCATCCACGGAAAAACCCACGTGGCAGACGAATCCTTCGTCGAGAATTTTGTAAATCGTTTCGCGATCATAGACACCGCGCTGGGGCTCGCGCACCACGCGCGTGTGTTCGGTCGGCGGAACTGTTTCGGGCACGATGCACCTCGTGGAGAAACGCGGCGCGGGGCCATCGCCTCGCGAGGCCCGTTTGATTTCTAGCCGGCGCCACAGCGGCATGAGTAAGTGCGCAGATGAAATCATGCTATCACGCGAGGGCTCGCAAATTAGCGCGGCTGGGAACTGGCCCAAGAGGAAGGTAGTGCCAAATTGGCAGAAGGCAAGGAGCTCGCGCAGTGCAGTCAAAAAGCTAAAGTGATGTGATTTTGTCCGCTACAACGCCAGCGACGCCTGTGAGAAACTAATGGATTCCAGAGCGAGGCAAATCCCCCACGAGATGAAGACCATGAGCACACCAGCGGTACAAGGAACAGAGAGCAGGACTTTTGATGTTGGCTGGGCGCGCGAGCAGTTTCCTTCGCTGAAATTGCAGGTGAACGGGCAGGCGGCGGCGTTTCTGGACGGGCCCGCGGGAACGCAGGTGCCGAGACAAGTGATTCAGGCGATTGAGAATTATTTTGTTAGCGCGAATGCAAACACGTGCGGCCTTTTCGAAACAAGCCGGCGAAACGACGCGATGATTGCGGCAACGCGCGCGGCCATGGGCGATTTCTTCAACTGCGACGCGAGCGAGGTCGTGTTCGGGCAGAACATGACCACGATTACGTTTGCGCTGGCGCGGGCGATCGGACGGGAATGGAGACTAGGTGATGAAATCGTCGTGACCACGCTGGACCATGACGCGAACGTGGCGCCGTGGCGAGCACTCGAGGAAAAGGGCGTCCTAGTCCGGCAGGTGGACATTCATGAAGAAGATTGCATGCTGGACTTGGATGATCTGAAAAGGAAAATCACCAAGAAGACGAAGCTAGTGGCAGTCGGCTACGCGTCCAACATGGTGGGGACAATTAATCCCATCGCGGAGATTACGAAGCTGGCGCACTCCGCAGGAGCGCTGATGTTTGTCGATGCCGTACACTTTGCTTCCCACGGGCTCATCGACGTGAAGGCGCTGGATTGCGATTTTCTGGCGTGTTCGCCATACAAATTTTTTGGCCCGCACATGGGGACACTGTACGGCAAGCGGGAACATTTGCAGAGGTTCAAGCCGTACAAGGTGCGGCCTGCGACGGATGCGATTCCGGATTGCTGGGAGACGGGGACGCAAGTTCAGGAATTGATCGCGGGAATCGGCGCCGCCGTGGATTACATCGCGGAGCTTGGTAGGCACCACGACTCAGGCGCAAGGGGTCGCCGCGCTGCTTTGCAGGCAGCGTATCGGGCTACCGTGCCCTACGAACGAACGCTGCTGACAAAATTTTTGGATGGCTTGAAGGCCATCCCGGGCGTGAAAGTTTACGGCGTCACCGATCCAAAGCGGTTTGCCGAACGCTGCGCCACGATTTCGCTGCGGATGGGGGAGCATCACCCGACCCAGATTGCGAAATTCCTTGGTGACCGCGGAATTTTCGCCTGGGACGGCAACTTCTACGCCATGAATCTTTCCGAGCGGCTCGGTGTGGAGCAAAAGGGCGGTGTCTTGCGCATTGGCCTGGTGCACTACAACACGATGGAAGAAGTTAATCGCCTGCTGAAAGCACTGAGCGAATTCGCGGCGCCTTAAGCCATCTGCGCCCCGAATTCCAAAAAGACGAATTCAACTAGTCGAAACGAGGAGCATGCCGAAACGACCGAAACCGATTGTGTTGACTGTGCTGGATGGATGGGGATACCGCCCGGAAACGGAAGGGAACGCGATCGCGCTGGCGCGGAAGCCGACCTACGACGAACTGCTTCACAGATTTCCAAACACGCTGATTCAAACTTCCGGGCCCTTCGTGGGATTGCCCGAAGGTCAAATGGGCAACAGCGAAGTAGGCCACATGAACATGGGCGCGGGACGCATCGTGCACATGGACATCACGCGCATCGATTTGATGATCGCCAACAAACAATTGCAAAACGTGCCGCTGTTTCAGCAGGCGATGGAGCGCGGGCGGCAGCGGCAATTGCATTTCCTGGGGTTGCTTAGCGACGGCGGCGTGCATTCGCACATCAACCATTTGTTCGCGCTCCTCGAGATGGCCAAGCAGCAAAAAGCGGAAAAAGTGTTTGTGCATTGCTTCATGGATGGGCGCGACACGCCGCCGAACGGCGGGCGCGATTACGTTCGGCAATTGCAGCAGAAGATGCGCGAGCTGGGCGTAGGCGAAATCGCAACGCTCGTGGGGCGTTACTATGCGATGGACCGCGACAACCGCTGGGAGCGCGTGGAAATGGCGTATCGCGCGCTGGTCCATGGAGAACCAGAAACAAAGACCAGCGATCCGGTGGCGGCGCTGCAGCGGAGTTATGAGCAAGGCGTGACGGATGAATTTGTGAAGCCGATTGTGGTGACGAAAGGCGATGGCGGTGCAGCCGTTCCCGTCGGACTGATTCGCAGCGATGACGCGGTGATTTTCTATAATTTCCGCGCAGACCGCGCACGGCAGATGACAAAAGCGCTGGCGGAACCGGGATTCGATAAGTTTGTAGACGAAAAGCGGCCGCAGAATCTTTTCTTCGTGGCGATGACGCAGTATGAAAAAACTTGGCCGTGGCTGAAATATGTGCTGGCGCCGGAGAAGCTGGAGCACATCCTGGCGCAGGTGTTCGCGGAATTGCAGTACAAGAATTTGCGCACGGCGGAAACGGAGAAGTACGCGCACGTGACCTATTTTTTCAACGGCGGCGTGGAAAAACCGTTTGGCGGGGAGGAGAGAATTCTCGTCCCGTCGCCGAAAGTGGCGACATACGATTTGAAGCCGGAAATGTCCGCGGCTGGAATCACCGACACGGTAGTGAAAACGATCGAGAAGGGCGAGTTCGACGCCATCATCATGAATTATGCGAATGCGGACATGGTGGGGCATTCGGGAAAATTGAAAGCAGCCATGAAAGCGGTGGAGGCGGTGGACGCTGGGCTGGCTCGAATTTATCAGGCGATGAAGCCGCGCGGGGGTGCATGGATTATCACCGCGGACCACGGGAATGCTGAGACGATGATCGACCCGGCGACCGGCGGAGCGCACACGTATCACACGACGAATCCCGTGCCGCTGATTTTGGTCAGCGAGGATGGCAAGTTGCGGCTGAAAAGCGGCGGGTCGCTGCGGGACATCGCGCCGACGATGCTGGGCCTGCTCGGTCAGCCGCGGCCGGCGGACATGACCGGCAACGATTTGCGGATTGTTTCCTGACCTGCCGATGATGCGCACAACACCTGCCGAGACAAAGCTGGTGATTTGCGTGTGGCACCCGTTTACGTGGTGGCGGCCACAGCCGGTCATGGGGGAGGCGATTCGAAAGCGCTGGCCGGAAATGCGCGTGGTGCATTTGCCGGATTACGACAAACTCCCCGAGGAATTGCCGGACACGGACATTTTTGTGGGCTATTCGCTGCGCGCGAAGCAATTGAAAGACGCGCGGAAGCTGAAGTGGATTCACTCTACGGCCGCAGGCGTGGCGCAATTGATGTATCCGGAGCTGCGCAACACGGGGATTCTAGTGACGAATCCAAGCGGCGTGTTTTCCGTGCCGATGGCGGAGCACACCATGGGCTTGATTTTGGCGCTGGCGCGCAATTTTCCCGATTCGGTGCGACAACAGGACCGCGGAAACTGGTCGCAACAGGAATTGTGGGACAAGCCGCAGCATTTGGCCGAGGTGAATGGGCAAGTGCTGCTCATCGTAGGTTACGGCTCGATCGGGCGGGAACTGGCGAAGCGCGCGAAGGCGTTCGAAATGCGAGTGTGGGGAGTGACGCGGTCCGGCAAAGGCGATGGCGCGCAGGTAGAGAAAATTCTTCCAGCGGCAAAATTGCAAGAGGCGCTACCGGAGGCGGATTACGTGGTGCTTGCTGCGCCAGAGACGGCGGAGACTAAACATCTCATCGGAGCCGCGGAACTCGCAAAGATGAAGCGCGGAGCGCGGTTGATCAATGTGGGGCGCGGCTCGCTACTGGACGAAAAGGCGCTGATTTGCGCGCTCGAAACCGGGGCGTTGGGCGGAGCGGCAATGGATGTGGCGGAGACGGAGCCGCTGCCGGCGGAGAGTCCACTCTGGAAAACGCCGAACCTTTTTGTCACGCCCCACACGAGCGCGCTGAGCGACCGATTGTGGAAACGCCAGACCGCTCTCT
>Ga0209471_1000034_pt1 | contig 120160 bp, 98 predicted proteins | sample GraSoiAngelo_128_FD_185885 | JGI IMG/M metagenome (GOLD analysis project Ga0209471, IMG submission 185885) | Grasslands soil microbial communities from the Angelo Coastal Reserve, California, USA - 14_0927_12_20cm (SPAdes) (version 2) | ecosystem: Environmental > Terrestrial > Soil > Grasslands...
CGAGTCGCCCACCAGCTCAATGGTCGTCCCCGGCAAACTCTGGGCTGGCGCTCACCAACCCAGAGACTGGCCGAGTTCCTGGAACAATCGTCAGCGGCGAGTGGTGCTACCACCGCATGAGACCGCCGGATGGTTCCCTCTCATCGGCCGGGCGCTTTGCGCCGGGCCTGCTCTCTTTCCGGTATACGGTTGGGACTTGTCTTTAGTTGTCCTCCGCCAGCAGCGTATGGGAGTGAAGAAAGGGCGCGGGTTGCGGCCGGACTGAATCCGGCCGCCAAGGCGATGCGGGTTAGGTTGCGGAGTTAGAGAACGGAGCCAGGACCAGAAAGACCCGGCCCATGCTCAGTCCGGGTAGGCCTGCGGCCGAACTGAATCCGGCCGCCAGGGCGATGCGGGTTAGGTTGCGGAGTTAGAGAACGGAGCCAGGACGAGGAAGACCCGGCCCATGTTCAGGTCCGGGTAGGCCTGGTCCAGGTCGTCGATCGCGTGCATCAGCTGGTCGTAGCTGATGTGGTAGCCGTGGCCGCGGGTCAGGCCGGGGTCGTTGAGGACGTAGGTGTCCGACTGGTCGTAACCGGTGACGACGAGGTAGTGCGATACAGACCAACCCGCCTGCTCGTAATGGCTGGTGTAGCCGGGATAGTTGGAGTTGCCAAGGCCGTGGGTGCGCACGCCGACGATCAATGGCCGTCCGAGGGCGAGCTGCTGCTTCATGTTGAGGCGGTCGGACGGCAGGACCTTGTACGCCCAGCCCATGTACTTCTGGGCGACCTGACCCACCTGTAGGGGAGTTAGATCCTGCGCCGGCTTCCATGCAGTGATCTGGTTGATAGTGGCATCGGCAGTCTTGGGATCGATCAGACCTCCCGAGTGGTCGCCGTGGAGATAGCGGTCGACCATCGTCAGGCTTGCTTCCTCGCACGTGTGCTGCCTGGCCGCCCAGTTGCCAAGGGGCGCCTGCGGCGTGAATGGCACGGGCAGGATCACCGCCGTGGGTAGGTTGACCGGCGGCTGGTCGCTGGGCGCCGCCGTGTTCAAGTCGATTGGCACGAGGTCTGGGGTCGAGTAGCTCACCTGGGGCCCCGCGCCGAAAAACGCGAAGTAAATTCCCGCCGCGATGCCGATCGCCGCGATCAGGCCGAGTCCGACCAGCCACTTAAGAGCGCCGAGCATCCCTTTCTAGAACTGAAACCGCCCTCAAAAAGTTGCGCCTCCGCGGCGCCGGATGAGTATAGGCCGCGATTTACAAACCTAAACCACCACGAGTAGGTGTCTCGACGCCCGCGTTTTATTGGCGATTCGGGACCTGGGCGGAGGAGGGATCTGTCGGTGGAAGTCCAACTGAGGCGCGATCGGGGTTTTCGCGCTGCAGACCGGCATTGGGGCGCTATCGCGGTCGCGGTCATCGTCGCCGTGGCCCTCGGTGGCGCCTCGGCCGTGATCGGGCGCCACTACCTGCACGCGAGCGTGGCGCGACCGCTTCCAGGCGTCATGAAGGTCCACGCGCAGCCGATCCCGACGGTCGGCCCAGGGTCCGACGTTTCGCCGACCGCCCTGCCGGACCACATGCTGCTGCAGGTGCCGTTCACGACGCAGGCGCCGCTCAACAACTGGGACAAGCACCAGGAGAGCTGCGAGGCGGCGAACCTGACGATGCTGTACCTCTACTGGCAGCACGACCAATCGGTGGTGCTGGATCCACATGGGGCTGACAACTACATTCGGATGATCGACAGCTGGAAATCCCAGCCCGACCTGAACGACACGATGATGGGCCAGCTCGCGCAGAAACACTGGGGCTACAGCTACCGCCTCCTGCCTAACGATCCCAAGGTGATCGCTCAGCAGCTGTCGGCCGGTCGTCCCCTGCTCGCCGAGGTGCGTACTCACGGGCTGGGCAACACGCACTATCCCGGCTACGCGTCGCACTACGAGCAGACGGGCTGGTCGGTGCCGCACTTCGTCCTGATCATCGGCTATGACAGCACCGGCGTCTGGCTCAACGACCCGGGCATCTCGTGGGGACGTGGGTACCACATCTCGTACGCACAGCTGACGCATGCAATCGACGACCTCGACCAGCACCACCCCGCGCTGAGCGAGGGGCAGGTGCTCCTGCTGGTCGCGCCCGAGGCGGCGCCGAAGGTGAAGCCGGGCATGATCTAGGGGCCACGCCCCTCTCCCTCGACCCCTCTCCCCTGAGGGGAGGGGGAACTTAAACTGCCGGCGTGACGGATACAGCTGCGAGCGCCGCAGCGCAGCTCGGCAACCGTGCGGTCAGCAACTCGCTTTTCATCCTGGTTGCTCGATCGGTTTCCAAGGTCGTCTCACTCGTCGTCGTCATCGTCCTCGCGAATGCGCTCGGCGATACGCGTTACGGGCAGTACACAACTCTGATCGCCTACTCGGGCCTGGTGGCGGTCGTCGGCGATCTCGGATTCCAGTCGCTTTATACGCGTGAGGCCGCCCGCAATCGGACCCAGCTCGGCGACTACCTCGGCACTCTCATCGTCTTCCGAATCTTCCTGGCCGTCGCGGCGTCAGTCTTCTTCGCAGTCGCCTTGGGTCTTGGCGCTGGACTGCCGGCTTTGATCGTGCCCGGGTGCGCGTTGCTGGTCGCGACCGCCTACGCCAGCCTGCTCCGCAATACCTTCTATTCGATAGGGCGGGCTGAGTTCGACGCGATTGCCATCGTCGTCGAGACACTCATCCAGGCGGGACTCATCGTCTTCGGTTCCCGGCGGCACTCGGGCGTGGCCTACTACATCTGGGCTTACACCGCGTCGTACGTGTTCACGATCGTCTATTCGGCGGTGGTGATCCAGGTCTTCCGCCTGGGTCGGATCCGATTCGGGCTCGACCTGAACCTGATCGTGCGATGGTTGCCGCTCGCTCTGCCGTTCGCCTTCACCTTCTTTCTGACGAACGTCTACTTCCGCGCGGGGGTGCTCATCCTCCAGCACTTCCGGCCATTTGCAGAGGTCGGTTGGTACACGTTCGCGCTAAAGCCGTTCGAGGCCCTTCAGTTCGTGCCTCTCGCCATCCAGACGGTGGTCTACCCCCTGCTCGGCGTCTACTTCGTGAGCAGCGCCGCCAGGCTCAAGCTGGCGTACGAGCGATTCTTCAAGGTCCTTGTGTTGCTGGGCTGGCCTCTCACCGTTGGCACGTTCGTGCTCGTGCATCCGATCAACCAGATCTTCAACCGGTCCGGCGCGTTCGGACAGTCCGAGCCGGCGCTGCGCATCCTGGCGTTCGGAATCGTGTTTCTCTTTGCCAACTCTGCCTTCTACGCGATGTTGAACGCGATCAACAGGCAAGGCCTCAACGCCTGGGCCACGGCGCTGGCCGCCGCGATCAACGTCGCTTTGAACTTCGCCCTGATTCCCTTATACGGATACATCGCCGCGAGCACCATGACCGTGCTGACCGAGGCGGCGCTGTGTGCCTTCGGCTGGTGGTTCGTCCAGTTGAAAAGACCTGAGCTTCGCCTGCCGGTGATCAAGCTCAGCTGGCGAATCCTTGTGGCGGGCGCTGCCATGGGGATCGCCCTGTATCCGCTGCGCCGGTACTCGATCTTCCTTGCCGCTCCCGCCGGCTTTGTCGTCTATGCCCTCGGGATCTTCTTCCTCAGGGCGATCGAGCCTGATGAATGGCGGCTGGCGAAGGCTGGGTTGCTCTCCAGAATTCGACCTGGAACTGCCGCGTAACCGTCCCCCGGGACCGCCCGTTTTGAGGGGTGGGAAAGCGTAGAATCCTGCGCGCCCCCAACCATGGCTCGAAACGGTCCTGAGCGGATAAAGACGAAGGGGGGACACAGTCCTCGTGCGCGGATTCATGCCGCGTGGTCCCCGATCGGCCAGAAGATGCGCCGCACCACAGTGCTGCGCGGCCTTGGCGCCGTGCTCGCCGTGCTGCTCGTGATCGGCCTGGCGGCCGACGCCTATGCCCAGTCGTTCTTCGACAGCCTGCCCTCGATCCAGGGCCTCGACAGCGCCACTTTCGCTGGCGACACCGTGATCACCGACAGCAGCGGCAAGGTGGAGCTGGCCGACGTCGGCAACCAGGGCGATCACCGCGTCGCGGTGAAGCTCCATGACGTCGCTCCGATCGCCATCCAGGCCACCGTCGCCATCGAGGACCGCGGTTTCTACACCAACCCCGGCTTTGACCTGGCCGGGATCATCCGCGCGGCATTCGACAACATCCGCGCCGGGCACATCGTGGGTGGTGGCAGCACGATCACCCAGCAGCTCGCCAAGCAGCAGTTCCTCACGCCCGACCAGACGGCCAGCCGCAAGATCAAGGAGCTGGCGCTGGCCTACGAGCTGAGCCAGACCTACACCAAAGACCAGATCATGGAGCTCTACCTGAACAAGAGCTTCTACGGTTCGCAGTCCTACGGGATCGAAGCCGCCGCGGAGAGCTACTTCCAGATCCCGGCCTCGAAGCTCGACCTGGCCCAGGCGGCGATCCTCGCCGGCCTGCCGCAGGCGCCGACCGAATGGAACCCGGTGCTGCACCCAGACCAGGCCAGGCTCCGTCAGACCGAGGTGCTGAGGGCGATGGTTCGCTCGAACTTCATCTCCCAGGAAGACATGGACAAGGCGCTCGCTGAGCAGCTGACCTACTACTCGCCGACCAACCACTACAAGGCGCCGCACTTCGTGGACTACGTTCTGGCGGAGCTCCGCCAGCTTGGCTTTCAGCCCGGCATCCAGCAGCTGAACGTCCAGACAACGCTCGACTTCAACATGCAGCTCATCGGCGAGATCAACGTCCGCAACAACCTCGCCGCGAACACCTGGCGGGACAAGCGAGGAGTCCTCTCGTCCGGCCTTGTCGCCGTCCAGCCCACCACTGGTGACATCCTGGCGATGGTCGGCTCGCCGGATTACAACTCGACAGGCGGCCAGATCAACTTCACGACCATCCCCCGCAACATGGGTTCGTCGATGAAGCCGTACACGTACGGCGCGGTCATCAACGCACGCGCCGCGACGGTAGACACCCCGGTCTACGACGGACCGACTCCGCTGGTCTACAAGGACTGCTGCAACACGACCAAGTTCTACAACTACGACGGCAAGTCGCACGGGGTTCTGCCGCTGAAGAAGGCGATGGGCAACTCGCTCAACATCGCCGCAGTCAAGACCGAGCTGTCGATCGGGGTCCCCGCCGTCCTCTCCTGGATGCGCAACCTCAACGTGCGGCCCCGCTACGTGATCGCGAACCCGGACGGATCCTTCGCCGGCTATGACGCCAACGCTCCCGCTGACGAGTACGGGCCGTCGCTGACCCTCGGTGGTTACCCGATCACTTTGCTCGAGCACATCGCTGGGATCGCCACTTATGCAGACATGGGCGTGTACCACTCGCCGGAATCAGTGCTGAAGGTGACGGACTCACACGGCCAGGTTCTGTACCAGTCGCACCCCGATCAGCGCGCGCGGCAGGCGATCGACCCGGCGGTGGCTTTCATCATGGCCCAGATCATGGCCGACGACCAGAACCGCTGCATGATCTTCGGCTGCAACAGCGCGCTGCACTGGAAGGACCGCGTTGTCGCCGCCAAGACGGGTACGACTGACAACTTCAAGGACGCCGTGACCATCGCCTTCACCCCCGACCTCGCGGTTGGTCTGTGGGTGGGAGACATCCTCGGTAACAGCTACACGATGATCAGCGGCTCCGACGGCGTGTTCGTCGCATCGCCCGGAGTCCACTCGTTTGTCTCGCAGGCGCTCGCCAACGTGGACGGCAGCCACTGGTACCTGCCGCCTCCCGGCGTCGTCGCCGGGCCTGGCAACAGCTGGTACCTGGCCGACACGACGCGCGTCGACAAGCTGCCGGGCGACAACCCGCCCAGCCCGACGCCGAACACACCGGTCTACGTGGTGCCTCCCGACCCTGGCACCGGCCCGGTGCTCGCGAGCCCGAGCCCCACAGCGTGTCCGTCGCCGCTTCCGAATCCCAAGCCACCGGGCTGCTAGACCGCACTCCGTAGAATTCGGGCTCGTGCCCGAGCCTCTCTCTGTCGTGACGGAACGCCTGCCCAAGAGCCAGGTCGGCATGACGATCGAGGTGCCGGCCGAGGTTGTCAACGCGACCTACGACCGCGTGCTGAACCGGCTCGCGTCGCGAGCCAAGATCGAAGGATTTCGACCGGGCAAGGCGCCGCGCGCGCTGGTCGAGGCCCGCATCGGATCCGCAGCACTGCGCGAAGAGGTTGTCGACACGATGGTGCCCGAGGTCGTGCGTCAGGCGCTCGACGGCGAGTCGATCGACCCCATCGACAACCCCGACGTCGAGGTCGTGGAGCTGGAGCGCGGCAGGCCGGCGAAGCTGAAGGCGACCGTCAGCGTCATGCCAGATGTGACGCTGGCCGACATCGCCACGCTCAAGGTCGAGCCGCCGGACCACTCGCATGACGTGACCGAGGAGCTGCTCGAGCGACGCCTCGAGGACGTGCGCGAGCCAATGGCTGAGATCACACCTGTCGAGCGCGAGGCTCGGACGGGCGACATCGCAGTCATCGACATCGAGGTCGAGGTGGACGGGAACATCGTCGAATCCGAGTCGCGCAAGTCAACCGAGGCAGAGCTGAAGGAGGGCGTGCTGCTGCCCGAGCTCCTCGCCGCTTTGCCCGGCGCATTCGTCGACGAGACACGCGAAGTGCACGTCGACTTTCCGGAGAGCTACAGCAATCCTGAGCTGGCGGGAAAGCACGCGATCATCCGGGTCGCCGTGCGCGGCGTCAAGGAAAAGGTGCTGCCACCGCTGGACGATGCGCTTGCGAAGAGCCTGAGCAACGGCAAGCAGGAGACGGTCGACGCATATCGCGCCGCGGTGCGCGATGAGCTCGAAGAATCCGGCCATGCCGTGGCGAAGATGGAGCGCGAGCAGGCGGTGGTGAAAGCGCTGGTCGAGGCTTCGACGGTCGAGGTACCCGAGGCACTGGTCGACCGCGAGCTGACCAGTGAGCTCGAGTCACTCGAACGGAGCGTGAACCGTCAGGGGCTGAAGCTCGACAGCTACCTCGGCTATCTCGGCAAGACGATCGATCAGTGGATGGCTGACGAGCGCCCTGAGGCTACCTCAAGGCTCAAGATCGACCTGGTGCTCGGCGAGTACGCCAAGCGGGAGGGTCTTGACCCCTCGGACGAGGACGTGATTGCTTACCTGGAAGAGCAGGCCGGCCAGGACGAGGAGCTCAAAGGACAGCTCGCCGACCTCAAGAAGAGCGCGGCGGCGCGCCGCTACTTCGCTTCGCGGCTGAGGCGACGCCGAGTTCTGGACCGCCTCGTGGAGGTTGCGGGGAATGCGTAGTTGACGGCATCCGCAGACGGCGTGTCTAGAATGACGTTGTGCGCGATATGACCCAACACCCACGTCCTTCCAGCTACCTCGTCCCGATGGTCGTCGAGAACACCGGCCGCGGGGAGCGCGCGTTCGATATCTACTCCAGGCTCCTCAAGGAGCGGATTGTTTTCATCGGCACGCCGATCGACGACCAGGTGGCGAACCTCGTCGTCGCGCAGCTCCTGTTTCTCCAGTCCGAGGATCCCGAAAAGGAGATCGCCCTCTACATCAACAGCCCGGGCGGACAGGTGACGGCTGGGCTGGCGATCTACGACACGATGCAGTACATCCGCCCGCCGGTATCGACCATCTGCATCGGGATGGCGTACTCGATGGCGGCGGTGCTGCTTGCCGGCGGAGCGCACGGGCAGCGCTTTGCCCTTCCGCACGCCAACATCCTCATCCACCAGCCGTGGGGCGGCATGCAGGGTCAGGCCACTGACATCCAGATCCACGCCAAGGAGATCCTGCGTACGCGCGAGCAGCTGAACCAGATCCTCGCGCGACACACCGGCCAGAAGATCGAGAAGGTCACCCAAGACACAGAGCGCGACTATTTCCTCACCGCCGAGGCGGCCAAGGAGTACGGACTGATCGACGACATCATCCTGACCCCGACCAAGCCCGGCGAGAAGGAGAAGGTCGCGGACAAAGACAAGACAGCCGAGAAAGAAAAGGAAAAGGTCATCGCCGGATGATCTTTCGACGCAGAACGAAGCGCGACGAGGTCAAAAGGCACCGTGCGAAGTGCTCGTTCTGCGGGAAGGCTCAGGGGGACAGGGGGATCCGCCTGATCGCGGGTCCGGGTGTATTCATCTGCAGTGAATGTATAAGCCTTGCCAACGAGATTCTCTGGGGCCATAATCCCCCGGCGCCCGCATCCCCGTAATGTCCATCTATAGGAACCCATGAACGAACGAGAAGACCGCCGCCGTTACACCCGCTGCAGCTTCTGCGGCAAGGGCCAGGACCAGGTTCGCAAGCTGGTCGCCGGCCCTGGAGTTTTCATCTGCGACCAGTGCATCGACCTGTGCCAGGAGGTCCTCGAGGACGACAACCGATCGGCCGGGACGAAGAAGCAAAAGACAGGCTTCATCCCCAACCCCAAGACCATCTGCGCCGCGCTCGACCAGTACGTGATCGGCCAGGAGCGCGCCAAGAAGGTTCTCTCGGTCCAGGTCTATAACCACTACAAGCGAATCAGCGCGTCCAAGTCGGTAGGCGACGTCGAGCTGACCAAGTCGAACGTGCTTCTAGTCGGGCCGACCGGGTGTGGCAAGACGTACCTCGCGCAGACGCTGGCGAAGATCCTGGACGTCCCATTCGCCATCGCCGACGCGACGAGCCTCACCGAGGCCGGTTACGTCGGCGAGGACGTGGAGAACATCCTCCTCCGGCTCATCCAGGCCGCTGACTTCGACATCAGCCGCGCCGAGCGCGGAATCATCTACATCGACGAGATCGACAAGATCGCGCGCAAGTCGGACAACCCGTCGATCACGCGCGACGTGAGCGGTGAGGGTGTCCAGCAGGCGCTGCTGAAGATCCTCGAGGGCACGGTCGCCAACGTCCCGCCACAGGGTGGACGCAAGCACCCACACCAGGACTTCATCCAGATCAACACCACGAACATCCTCTTCATCTGTGGCGGCGCGTTCGACGGGCTGGAGAAGGTCGTCGAGCAGCGCATCGGCCGCCGCGCGATCGGCTTCGGCGCGCCGCACATCAAAGTAGAGCGGAAGGCGGTCTCGGAGACCCTGAAGCACCTGCAGCCTCAGGACCTCCTGAAGTACGGCTTCATCCCCGAGTTCATCGGTCGTCTGCCGATCATCGTCACCCTGCACCACCTCGACCAGCAGGACATCGTGCGCATCCTCACCGAGCCCAAGAACGCGCTCGTGAAGCAGTACCAGAAGTTCTTCACGCTGGACAACGTCGAGCTCGTCTTCCAGAAGGGGTCGCTCGACGCGATCGCCGAGCTCGCGCTGCTGCGGGGGACTGGCGCGCGGGCGTTGAAGTCGATCATCGAGGAGGCGCTGCTCAACTCCATGTTCGAGATCCCGTCGCGGCCCGAGATCAAGCGTTGCATCATCTCGGAGCGCTCGATACGTGACGCGCTTGAACCGGAATTCGAGGTGACGGAAGAGACCGAAGGACCGGCGCGAGCAGTCGGAGAGTCGGCCTGATCCGCGGCGCGCGGTTCCTGGGCTTTGGGGGGCCCGTCGTGGTTACCGCGCTTGTACTCAACGCATTGGCTGCGCACGCATTCGGTCCGTACACCGCGGGACAGACCGGATACGACGTCTCCTACCCGCAGTGTCCGGGAACGCAGGCGCCCGCGGGATCGTTTGGCATCATCGGCGTCAACGACGGCAGACCCTTCACCCTCAACCCGTGCTTCGGCACCGAGTACGGCGGCGCAGCGAACTCCGTCTACATCAACACGGGCTACGCCAAGACCTACCGCAGCAAAATAACGTCGGGCTGCTCGGCTGCGTCAGGTGGGAATCAAGCCTGGGCCATCGGGTGCAGCGAGGCTGAGTATTCGTTGAGCAACGTCCGCGTCAATCCGTCGATGTGGTGGCTCGACGTCGAGACGGCCAACAGCTGGTCGTCCGGCAACCTGGCGCCAAACCGGAGCGCGATTCAGGGGGCGATCGAGCGGCTGAAGTCGACCGGTCCGGTCGGGGTCTATTCGACCGCGACCGCGTGGGGCAGGATCACGGGCGGCAATTTCGTCCCAAGCGACGTCGCCGGCGACTGGCTGCCTGCGGCATCCTGCAGCGGCGCTTTGCCGTTCATGCCGGGCACAACGGTCTGGCTGACCCAAGTCACGACCAACAACGTCGACGTCGACACCGCCTGCTGAACCTCCGCGCTAAGATTCAAGTCACCATGAGCCGGGACGAGCGCGTATCCGTATCCTCGCCGGCTCCGTCGCGCTAACCGCGACCACCTCGCCGGCGTCATTCAACCATCTCAAACAATGACGCACGCCCCTATGCCAGAAGAAGACACCGAGATGCCGAAAGCGTTCGATCCACAGGCCGTCGAGGCCGGCTGGTACGCGCGCTGGGAGTCGGACGGCCTCTTCATCGCCGACGCGGCGAGCAACAAGGAAAAGTTCGCCATGTGCTTCCCGCCGCCGAACATCACAGGCGAGCTGCACATGGGGCATGCCTTGCAGACGGCTGTGTACGACCTCATCGCGCGCTACAAGCGCATGACCGGGCACGAGGTGCTGTTCCTACCCGGTTACGACCATGCCGCGATCGCTACGCAGAACGTGATCGAGAAGCAGCTCGCACGCGAAGGTCTGACGAAGGAAGAGCTCGGCCGCGAGCGTTTCGACGCGCGAGTCGAAGCCTGGTACGAGCAGGTCGGAGCGACGATCATCAACCAGCTCCGGCTGCTGGGCGCTTCGATGGACTGGACCCGACTCCGTTTCACGATGGACTCCCGCTACTACCGCTCGGTGATGACCGCGTTCGTCGCTTTCTACGAACGAGGCTGGATCTATCGCGCGCCGCGGATCGTGAACTGGTGCCCGCACGACCGCTCCGCCATCTCAGACCTCGAGGTCGAGTGGCAGGAGCACCACGACACGCTCTACTTCATCCGCTATCCGATTGAGGGCGGTGGCGACGTCACCATCGCGACCGTCAGGCCCGAGACGATGCTCGCCGACACGGGCGTCGCGGTCAATCCCGACGACTCGCGCTACCGCGAGCTTGTCGGCAAAACTGCGGTCCTGCCGCTGGTGGGACGCAAGCTCCCTATCGTCGCCGACGATGCGGTCGAGAAGGATTTCGGCACAGGCGCGCTCAAGGTCACACCAGGCCACGATCCACTGGACTACGAGATCGGGCAGAGGCACGGCCTGGAGGCCGTGAGCGGCATGCACGAGGACGGGAGCATGAACGTCCCGGGTCTGCCGTACGACGGGCTGCCGGCCATCGAAGCCCGCAGGCGAGTGGTCGAAGACCTGAAGGCGCAGGGCTTCCTGATCAAAGAAGAGCCGTACACACACGAGGTCGGCCACTGCGACCGCTGCCATACGATCATCGAGCCGCTGATAAGCGAGCAGTGGTGGTTGAGCATGGAAACGCTGCGGGACAACGCGCTGGCAGCGTCGCAGGCGGGTAAAGTGCGCTGGCATCCCGAGCGTTACGAACGCACCTACCTCGACTGGCTGCGAGGGCTCCGCGACTGGAACATCGGCCGCCAGCTCTGGCTAGGACATCGCGTGCCGGTCTATCACTGCGACAACGGGCACGTCACCGTGGCTGTGGAACGGCCGCAAGCGTGCACGGAGTGCGGCAGCACGCAGCTAGAGCAAGACCCAGACGTGCTCGACACCTGGTTTTCGTCGGCCCTATGGCCCTTTGCCACACTCGGTTGGCCCGACGAAACCGAGGACCTCGACGCCTTCTATCCGACCGACATCAACTGCACGGCGCGGGAGATCATCAACCTCTGGGTGAGCCGGATGATCATGACCGGCCTCGAGTTCATGGGCGATGTTCCCTTTTCGGACGTGGTGATCCACTGCGTCGTCCAAGCCGCTGATGGACGCCGCATGTCGAAGTCGCTCGGCACCGGTGTCGATCCTCGCGAATTGATGACGAAATACGGCGCGGATGCGCTGCGAGCCTGGGCGACATCGGTCGCGATGTCGAGCCAGGATGTGCGCTTTGACGAGAGCAGGGTCGAGGGCTATCGGCGTTTCTGCAACAAGCTGTGGAACGCGACGCGATTGGTCCTGAGCTCGCCCGGAACCCCGCCCGCCGCCCAGCCTGGATCTCTAGAGGTCCACGAGCATCTCGAAGACAGGTGGATACTCTCTCGCCTCTCGTCTGCCAGCGAGGAGATCACATCGGGGATCGAGAGCTTCTCCTTCCAGGATTCGATCAACGCCGCGTATGGATTTGCGTGGAACGAGTTTTGTGACTGGTATCTCGAAGCGGCCAAGGAGCGGTTGAAGGCGGGAGACGCGGCGGCGCAGGACGTCGCTTATTTCTGTCTCGACAACCTCTTTCGCCTCCTCCATCCCTTCATGCCGTTCGTCACAGAAGAGCTCTGGTCCAAGCTGCCCGGCGACCGTGGCTACGTGATGCGCGCGCAGTGGCCGGACCTGCACGGCGGCTTTATCGACCCTGCAGCCGAAGACGAGTTTCAGCTGGTGATGGCGATCGTCGAGGAGATTCGGGGCCACCGCCAGGCGGCCGGCGCGCCGCAGCGCGGCGGCCAGCTGCATCTGGAGGGCGCGGTCAACCACACGATCGCGGCCCTGGCCGCGCGGCTCGGCAAGGTGGACCTGGTCGGCCAGCTGGAGCGCGGCACTCCTCTGGCGATCGCCCCGGGCCGCGTGGCATTCCCTTCGGGCACCGGCGACGCGAAGCGCGAGAAGGAGCGCAAGCGCCTTGAGGAGGACCTCGCCAAGATCGAGGAGCGGTTGGCCGACGCCGACTTCCAGGCCAAGGCACCGCAGCAGGTCATCGACAACCTGCAGCAGCGGGCGGACGCGACCCGTGAGGCGCTCGACCGTCTGAAAGACCAAGCCAGCTAAGTTAGACGGCGAATGCCGCCAGCCGCCGTCCTCGGCCCGGTCGTCCTGCCCCTCGTCGCCGCCGCCGTGATCGCGGTTTTCGGTCTCGCTGGCATGAACCTCGGGCGCGTGGCCGCCGCGGTCGGGGCGTGGGGATCGGCAATTGCGCTCGTTGTGGCGTGGCTTCCAGTCCGCTCCTCGCTCGAGCTCCTGCTCGGCCAGCTCGGTTATGGATCGTCGCTTGACCTGCGGATCGACAGCGTCAGCTTCGCATTCGGGTTGATGATCGTCGTGCCCGCAGCGCTTCTCCTCACCCTTCAACCGCGGACCTGGCCCGAGGCCGCCGTCTCGCTGCTGGGCGTCGCCGCGGCCATGGCGGCAGTCGAGGCGGGCGGCGTCGTGCTGAGCGCGATCGCCGGGGGCACTGCGGCCACGCTGGCGGTGATCGTGCTCGACACGGAGGATTCGCGGGCCTCCAGGCCGAGCTGGAGCATGTTGCTTGCTGGGTGGCTGGCACTCAGCTGGGTCGGCGCCATCCTCCAGGTGGACGGCGGAACCGCCGTCTATTCGGCGGTCCCGCTCGCCGCTGTGACCGGCCCCGTCTTCACGCTCCTCGCGGCGGCGGCGATCCTCGCCTCCAGCCTGTTTCCGTGGCGCACCTGGCCGTCGCAGCTGTGGACCCGGCCATCCCTTCGTGCCGCCGGGATCACTGTAGCCACTCTCTATCCACTCGGCTTCTATCTCCTGGTCCGGGCTTATGAGCTGGGCAACGGCCGCTATCCGCATCCGGCTTTCAACGTGCTCCTCGCGTTGCTCGGCCTTGCAGCAGCGGTCGCCGCCGCCGCCAGGGCGCAGGCCGTAAGCAGCCGCCGCGAGTTCCTGGGCGAGGTCATCCCGGGCCTGGGAGGCTTTGCGCTGACTGCGCTCGCGCTGGGCACGCCCCTCGGGCTCGTCGCCGGCCTAGTGCTGCTCGGCACCGCGTCCGCCCTCGTGGCGTGTCTCGCGCTGCTGCCCGATCGGGCAGGAATTGCATCCCTGGTTACGATCGCGGCCGCCGTCGGGCTTCCTCCGGGCATCGTGTTCGGGGCGCGGGTGATCGGCATTGAGGCGACCTTTGAGGCGGGTGACTTCCTCGGCCTGATCGGCGTCGCCAGCGCGGCGGTGTGGGCGACATGGATGGTGGGCGGGGCGCGCGCGATCGGCTTGCCAGGTGGGCGTGGCCACCCCCTCAACGAGACTTTTCCGCGCGTCTCGATGCTTATCGCAGCACTCACAATCGTCGCGGGGCCTGGCGTCGCCGCGGTCCAACTCGGCTTCGCCAATCCCGTCGCATCGGAGGTGATGCAGTCCTCGGCCGGCTCTCTGTCGGGCGGCCTGACCTCTGTCATCACCGTCTCGAGCGTGCTCCCCGCGGTGACGCTTTTTGTCCCGCTTCTCGGACTGGCGGTGCTCTTCTACGCTGTGACGAGCCTTTCCGCGATCCGCACCCAGGCGCGGCCCGCGATCTTTCAGCTTCCTGCATCTGGCGCGCTCGTTCGGGCGCGAGCAGCCATCCGAGCCGCCACGCTGCCCGAGCAGTACCGCTCCATCCTCAGCATCCGCGAGCTCGAATCCGCGGCCGCCGGCGGCAGCCCCGTGTTGTGGCTCGCGGCGCTCCTCGCGCTCGTGTTTGCCGTGACCAGATAGTGGTCGCAGGCGTCGCGGCGTTCGTCAGCTGGCTGGGTGCGTCGCTCGTCGTGCTGGGCGATGGACGTCGAGCCCTTGCCCTCGGCGTTCTCCTTGCCACCGCTGGAATGACCGTGATCGCCTGGCAGACCGCGGGACCGCTGGCGGCGGCTGCGATCGCCGGCGGCGGCGCGGTTGCCGCCGCGAGGCGTTTCAGCTCAGGTGCCGACGGGTGGCGAATCATGCCGCCAGGCTCGACTCCACGCCTGGTGCTGTGCATCGCGGGAGGGCTGATCGTCCTGTGGATTGCCGCCGCGGTGACGACCGGTCCGGGGGCGTCGCTGCGGTTCACCGTGATGGTGGTCGCCGGATTTTCGGGGGCGCGTGTTCTCGCCAGCGACAACGCATCGGTTTTGCTGACCGCGACAAGCCTGCTCGCCCTTGTCGTCGCGCTGGCCGGCGCTTTCGCGGATGGCTCCGGGCTGTGGACCTATCTCGCAGCAGCGCTGATCGCGGCCGGTGTGGGATGGCTTCCGCAGAGGACTGCTCGTGCAGGCTGAGACCGCGGTCCTGCTGGTCTGCGCCGGGGCGGCCCTCGCGTTCACCGTCGCGTTCAATCCGCTGCCGATATCGCGGCGCGCGCTGCTGCTAAAGGGGGGGACTGGGTTGGCAGCCAGCGCGGCCATCGCCGCGGTCCCCTCGTTCGACCTCGCGCTCCTGATCCTGCTCACGGTCGGCGTCCTGCATGCAGCAATCGACGGCAGGCGAGCTTTTGCGGTGCGCCTCAGGGCGCCCGTCGTGGCGGTGGCGACGCTGGCCGTCGCTCTTGTTTTCGCCCACGCCCAGGGCCCGGACGTACTGCAGCGTTTTGCAGCGGTCGGCCTGGTCTCCGGGTTGGCCGCGGCGGTGGGGCTCCTGCCCTACCTGCATTCCCTCGACCCTGAAGAGCCGATGACTTCGTCGCCGATTCCGTGGATCGCGTTCGTGGGGCCGGTGCTGGCGGCGGTGGTCGTGGCCCGGGCGCAGCAGATGCTTGCCCCCGACGCGGGAGGGGTGTTCGGCGGCATGCTCATCGGGCTTGGCCTTCTGAACATCGCCTGGGGCAGCATCGCCGCGTGGCTGACCGAAAGCGAGGTGGCGGCATGGCGCTATTCGTTCGTCGCGGATTGGGGGCTCGTGCTATGCGGTTTCGGCCTCACGCTCGCCGACGGCGGGCGCGCCGCCCTGCTGATCATGTTCAGCATCGTGGTCGTGCGCCTTCCTCTCTACGTTGCGTCGCGCCAGGCCCTACGCGATAAGGCGGTGGCGCAGCGTCCCATCAACTTTGTCGTTGCCGGGGCGTTGGCTGGATCGGCGCCGTTCGTGGGTTTTGTAGCCCGCATTCTCTTGCTGCGAGCGGCTACCCAGCTCTACTGGCCGCTGGCGCTGGCGCTCGCGCTCGGGATGCTGCTGTGGCTGCCGGGATCTTTGCGCCTCGGCCGCAGCCTTGCGGTGCCTCGGGGCAGGCAGGCGATCGGCGTCGGGCTGGTGCTGGCCGTCAGCGTGGCCGCGGGGTTGTATCCACTGCCGATCCTGCTGGCGGCACGGCTGTGATCCAGGTCCTCCTAGGCATCGCGACCCATGCCGTGGCGCTGGTTCTTTATCCGGGCCTCTTCGGGATGGTCGCCATCGGGGCACTCATCGAGCTGGCGTGGATGCGGCTCAGCGCGGGCGGGTGGGAGTGGCCGGAGCTGCCGCAGCGGCGCCCCAGCCCGGTCGTCGCAACGACCGCCCTGTGCGCCGTTGTGGCCGCCGTCCAGGTGGCGGCGCCGCTCAATCCGCTGCCGGGCGACGAGCGGAGTGTCGTGCTTGCTGCGGTCGCGCTTGCGTTCACGGCCTGGGCGCTGCTCGCGTTGACCGTCGAGTTCGTGGCCGAGCCGGGGCTGCTGCTCCTCATCCAGTTCTGCTGGCTACTCGCGGCGCTGGGCCCGGCGGTGCAGACCGAGAGCATGCGTCCGCAGGCGCTGGGCAGCGTGTTGGTCCCCGCGCTGCTCCCCGCCAAGGTCGCATGCGCATTTCTGTATTTGCTGTGCTTGCCTGCGCTCCTCAGGTTGTGGCCGATCACCGCGCCGAGCGAGAGACGCGGCAAGCGGCGGCTCGACGCGGGTCGCATCCTGACGTGGTTTCCCTACTGCGGTTTGTTCACCACGCTGTTCATCACGCCGTCATCCGATGACCTGATCGGCCTGGTGCGCTTTTTCGGGCTTGTCTTTCTTGTCGCCGCGCTTGTCATCGCAATCGGGCTTTTGCTGCAGCGCCGAGGCGCTTTGATTGCGCGCGGTCTATACGCTCGGGCAGTGGGTCCTTACGCGGTTCTCGTCCTCGTGATCGTTGTGGTGACTTCGATACTCGTCAGATAAGTCCTCCCATCACCCTGTGGAAAACGCAGGACGCGGGTGTATCATCCAGCCCGACCCGACCACATTTTGACAATCGTCTTGCACGCGCTTTGAAACTGTTGACGTCCGTGTTGGGGATCTGGTCTGCCGACGTCGGCATCGACCTGGGAACCGCCAACACGCTGGTGCATGTCCGCGGACGTGGGATCGTCCTCAACGAACCTTCCGTGGTTGCCGTCAGCAAACGCACTGGCCAGGTGCTCGCGGTTGGCACCGAAGCCCGGCGCATGCTCGGCCGCACACCCGCCGACATCGTCGCCATGCGCCCGCTGCGCAACGGCGTGATCGCCGACTTCGAGCATACCGAGCAGATGATCAGACACTTCATCGCCCGCGCCCACAACCGGGCGTGGCACGTGAGCCATCCACGCGTCGTGGTTGGCGTTCCATCTGGCGTGACTGAGGTGGAGAAGCGGGCGGTCACCGATGCCGCAACGATGGCGGGTGCACGCGAGGCGCACCTGGTCGAAGAGCCGATGGCGGCCGCGATCGGCGCGGGGCTGCCGATCCAGGCGGCCGGCGGATCGATGATCGTCGACATCGGCGGCGGCACGACCGAGGTCGCCGTCATCTCATTGGGTGGCGTCGTCGCAGCGACCTCAGTCCGGGTCGGCGGCGACGAGATGGATGACGCGATCGTGCAGTACGTCAGGCGGACGATGGGTCTGCTCATCGGCGAGCGCACCGCCGAAGACATGAAGATCGCCATGGGATCGGCTTTCCCCACGCAGCACGAGCGCTCCTTCCTCGTCCGCGGCCGCGACCTCATCTCAGGACTGCCGAAGACGGTCGAGATGACGAGCGCTCACGTACGGGAGGCCCTTTCCGGCGTGTTGATCGACATCGTCCGTGCCGTCAAGTCCACGATCGACGCGACCCCGCCCGAGCTTGTCGAAGACATCATGGAGCGAGGCATCGTCGTCTGCGGCGGCGGCGCGCTCCTTGCCGGCCTCGACCAACTTTTCGCCCACGAGACGCTTATGCCCGTGCGCATCGCCGACGATCCGTTGACCTGCGTTGTGCGCGGCACGGGCATCGTGCTCGAGGAGATCGACACCTTGAACCGGGTCCTGATGCGGACTCGCCGTGCCAGGGCCCTCCGCTACTAAGTGGTGCGGCGCTAAGTGGTGCACTAGACGCCGATGCATGGGGCAAGGAGCCAGTCGCGGTCGACCGGCCTCTTCCTCGTTCTGTGCGCGGCGATGCTGGTGCTCGCGATGTTGAGCCAGCAGCCGTGGGCGGCCGGCGCGCGGAGCGCGGCGAAGAGCGCGCTTGCGCCGGGGGAGGTGGCGATGACCTCGGTCGCGACGCAGGTCGGCCGCATGACCTCCGTGTTCGGCGACGTTTCGACTCTTCGCGCTGAGAATGCGCGACTTCGCTCGGCCGATGAGGCGCTGCGACGCCAGGTCGTCGAGCTCAATGCGGCGGCGAAGGAGAACGCGTCGCTCCGGCAGGCGCTCGCCTTCCAGAAATCGTCGGGCCATCACACGGTTGCGGCCGAGGTCATCGGCGCGGGACCGGACGGCTTCAGCCGCACGATGGAAGTCGACCGAGGCACGGCCGACGGCGTGCGACCCGGAATGGTCGTGGTCACGGGCGCGGGGCTGCTGGGTCGGGTCCGCGAGGCCGGCCCACACGCCGCGATCGTGCAGACGCTGGCCGACCCGCAGAGCCGGGTCAGCGTCTACCTGTCGACCTCCAGCCTGCAGGGCACGCTCTCGGGCGGTCCGACATCGCTCCAGCTCGAGCTCCAGCACACTCTTGGCGTCGTCGCTTCGAACGGCGAATGGGCGCTCACGAGCGGGGTCGGCGGCGCGTTCCCGCGCGGCCTGGTCGTCGGCGAGCTCGCGAGTCTGACCCGGCGTGACGCCGCGGCGACAGACGTGGCGCAGGTCGCGTGGGTCAACGAGCCATCCAGCCTCAGCTTCGTGCTGGTGATCACGGACTTCCAACCGTCGTGAGGCGAATCGCCGGCGCCGCACTCATTGCGGCGGCGGCGCTCGCGCAGGCCACCTGGGCCCCGCATCTCGAGGTCGGCGGCGCGTTTCCAAACCTCGTCCTGCTCGGAGCTGTCGCAGTCACATGGACGGTCGGCGCTCGATCCGGCATGGTCTGGGCCTGCGCGGGCGGCGTCCTCCTCGACCTCACGGGATCGGGACCGATCGGACCGCACGCACTCGCGCTGCTGGCGGGTGTCTACGTCATCGGCTTCTGGACACGCAGCATGGAACGGCCGAACGGGGTCTACGTCGCGCTGACCGCGGCGGTCAGCACCGTCCTCTATTCGGCCGTCCTCGTGCTCGCGGGCGGCTTGCTCGGGTTCAGCGTGCCACGGCCCGAAAGCATGGTGTGGTTGGCTTTTGCCGCCGCCGTCTACAACGCGCTGCTGATGCCGCCCGCGCTCGAGGTCTTCCGCCGGATACAAGCGCTTAGCCGCTGGGAAGCACTACCGAATTGATCGAGCTCGGCGGCCTCGCGCCGCGACCGCGGTGGTCGCTCCGCCTCACTGCCGCTGCGACGGTCGGGGTGATTGTGATCGGCGCGCTCGCGGTCAAGCTCGGGCAGCTCCAGGTGACCGACGGGTCGCGCCTGGCGGCGCTTGCCCGGTCGAACACGGTCCACCGAATCGTCCTGGAGGCGGACCGCGGCATCATCTACGACCGCCACGGCGCTCCCCTGGTCGAGAACAGCCCGGTCTGGAGTCTCGCGGTCATGCCCGCGGCCCTGCCCTCGAGCGCGCGGGACCGCGCGCAGGAGCTGGTCGAGCTGTCGCGCGTCTCCGGCATTGCTGAGGAGAAGCTCGCGGCGCAGCTCCTGCCGGCCGATCCCTTCGCCCCGCTCACCGTGAAGGCAAACCTGAATCAGGCTGAAGAGCTGGCGATCAGCGAAAGGCTTCCTGAGCTGCCCGGCGCATCGATCGTGCAGCGCTTGGTCAGGACTTATCGCGACGCCCTGGTCTTCGGCCATGTGCTCGGTTACATAGGACCGATCGACCCTTCGCAAGCGAAACAGCTGAGCTTGCAGGATTACCAACCCGACGAGCTCGTGGGCAAGGTCGGCGTCGAAGCGGGCCTCGAATCGACCCTTCGCGGAGCGGATGGCTGGGCCGACGTAGAGGTCGATGCGCGAGGGGAGGTAAAGAAGGTGCTGGCGATGCAGCCGCCGGTCGCCGGCCATTCCGTCTACCTGACACTCGACGCAAGCCTCCAGGAGGCGACGGCCGCCGCGCTCGGCGCGGGCCTGGCCCGCGACCACAAGACGGCAGGCGCATCCGTGGTCGTCGATCCCCGGACGGGCGAAGTGCTTGCCATGGTCAGCATGCCCGGCTACGACACCAATCTCTTCACGCGGGGCATCTCGCGGGCCGATTACAACCGGTACCTCACCGACCCCGACAAGCCGATGCTGAACCGCGCCATCTCAGGTCAGTACGCTCCGGGCTCGACCTTCAAGATGGTCACGGCGACTGCCGGGCTGCAGGAAGGCAAGATCACTGCGCAGACTCTTCTGTCGTGTCCGCCCTACATCAACGTCAACGGCTGGATCTACCACAACTGGGCGAGCTACAGCCTTGGCCGCATGAATGTGGCCCGCGCGCTGGCAACCTCGTGCGATACGTTCTTCTACCAGGTCGCGGCGATGGTCGGCGACATCACTCTGGCCCGCTACGCACGCGCCTATGGATTCGGCCAGGCCCAGGGAATCGAGATGCCGGGCGTGATGCCCGGGCTGGTGCCAGACCGGATCTGGAAGCAGCTGCAGTGCCGAGTGCCCGATTTCAACTCCGACGCGTGTCGTTGGAGCGAGGGCGACACCATCACGTTCGGCATCGGACAGTCCTACCTCCTGACGACGCCGCTCAACCAGGCCGTGTATGTCGCGGCGCTCGCGAACGGAGGTCACGTGCTCCGGCCGACCCTCGTGCACGAGGTGCGAGATGCGTCAGCTCATCCGGTGAAGCAGCAAGTGACGGATGTGACAGGAAGCGTGCCGGCATCGCCCGACAATATCCAGGCCGTACGCGAGGGCATGCGCGAGGAGATCAACCGGCCGTACAACATGAACTACTGGTTTCGCGCCGCGGGTGTTCCCGCCGACGGCGGGGGTAAGACCGGGACCGCGCAGTGGGGAGGGAGCGGGCTCGACCTGCCGACCCACGCGTGGTTTGTATTCTTCGCTCCTTACGCGCAGCCCGAGATCGCACTGTCGATCTTTGTCGAACGCGGCGAGCTCTCTGAGGTGGAGGCAGCGCCAATCGGCGTCGACATCATGAAGTTCTATCGCAACAACGTCGGCGCAATCCGAGCCTGAGGCAGTGACGCATCGTCTCGACAAGCTGCAGCCGGTGCTCGCGGTCATGCTTGCAGCCCTCGGCGTGATGACGGTATTCAGCGCGCACGCCGATTGGGTGCGGCAAATCGTGTGGTTGATTCTCGGCGGGGTGCTTTACGTGGCCGCGGCGTTTTACGACTTCCGGCGGCTGCGTACCATCGCCCCCGCCCTTTACGCGGGAATGCTCTTGATGCTCGTCGCGGTGCCCCTGGTTGGGCACACGGCGCTTGGCGCAAGACGGTGGCTCGCGGTGGCCGGGTTTCCGCTCGAGCCATCAGAGCTGTCCAAGCTGATCGTGGTCATCGCTCTGGCGGCGTACTTGTCGCGTTGGGAGCGAATTTCGTGGAGGGTATTCATGGGGGCGCTCGGCCTGGTCGCCGCCCCTGCTGCGCTCGTCCTCGTCCAGCCCGACCTCGGCACGACCATCGTCTTGCTGGCTGTGACGGCAGGCATGCTCTTCCTCAGCGGCGCGCGACCCGCCCAGCTGATGTCGATCGTTGCCTCCGGGGTGGTTGCCCTGCCCCTTCTGCCGCACCTCCTCCACGGCTACCAGAAGCAGCGCCTGGAGATCTTCCTCGACCCGAACAAGGACCCCCTCGGTGCCGGGTACAACCTGCTTCAGGCACGGATCGCGGTCGGGTCCGGTGGGGTGTTCGGACGCGGCTGGCTCCTCGGCCTCCAGGGCCAGCTGGGGTTCGTGCCAGAGCGAGCGACGGACTTCGTTTTCGCCTCGTTCGCCGAAGAGTTCGGGCTGGTGGGCTGCCTCGTCCTCCTTACCCTGTTCGGCACGCTGCTGATCCGTCTCCTCCGGTCAGCGGCGGTGGCGCCGGACCGCTTCGGCGAGTTGCTGGCCGGAGGGGTCTTCTGCATCCTGTTCGTCCAGGTCGTGGAGAACGTAGGAATGAACACCGGCCTCCTACCGATCGCAGGCATTCCGCTGCCCCTGATCTCGTACGGCGGGTCGGCCACGATCACGACGCTGACGGCGCTCGGGCTCGTTCAGTCGGTGATGCTCAGGCGCCGGTCTGTCGCCTATCAAGATCGGACGAGCCCCTCCGGCGCGTTCCGACCACCCCACGCCCCTGGCGTCGGGTCACTGCGAGGATGGTGAGGAGCCTTGGTACAATCTGTCGCCGTGCCCAAGCCTGGTAGTTCGCTGTCGGCTGTCGTCGTCAGCGGAGGCAAGCAGTACCGCGTAGCCCCGGGCGACCGCATCCTGGTCGACCGGATCGCCGCGGAGCTAGGTGCTTCCGTAAAGCTCGGCCGTGTCCTGCTGTTCAGCGACGGCAACGAGGTCAAGGTCGGCAACCCGGCGATCGAAGGCCTGGACGTCGAAGCCAAGGTCATAGCCCATCCGCGGGGGCCGCGGCTCGAGAGCCTCCGGTACAAGTCGAAGAAGCGCGTGCGGGTCCATGCGGGCGGCCGCGCCCACCTGACTGCGCTGGAGATCATCGCCGTCGGAGGCGTTGGTCTACCGGTGGAAGAAAAGGAAGCGGCACCCGAGAAGGCCAAGCCCAAGGGCCGGGCCAAAGCGGCGCCCAAGAAGAAGGCCCTGGCGGCTAAGGCCGAGGCGCTCGACGAGACCCCCGAGCCTGTCGAGGAAGAGGCGCCGAAGAAGGCTCCTCGCCGCCGCGCCAAGAAGGAGAGCGAGTAGATGGCACACAAGAAGGGCGGCGGCTCCTCGCGTAACGGGCGCGACTCGAACCCGCAGATGCTCGGCGTCAAGATCTACGGTGGACAGGTCGTCACCGCCGGCGCCATCCTGGTCCGCCAACGCGGCACCAAGATCGCTCCCGGCACTGGCGTCGGGCTCGGCCGCGATGACACTCTTTTCGCTCTGGTACCCGGCCAGGTGAAGTACGAGCGCGTGGGCAAAGACGGCCGGCGCGTGACTGTCGTTCAGCAAGGCACGAACGCCGAACAAAACTGACGGCCGGCACTTCGTCGACAGCGCACGCATCGTCGTGCGCGGCGGTCATGGGGGACGCGGTGCCGCGACGTTCCGTCGCGAGCCGTTCACACCACGCGGTGGTCCTGACGGCGGCGACGGCGGGCGCGGCGGCTCATTAGTCCTGGTTGCCTCGGACGAGGTCACGGACCTCTCGCGATACAAGAGGCGATCACGCTGGCAGGCGGAGGCGGGCGGGAACGGCGCCTCGACGCGCAAGACGGGGCGCAACGGGTCTGATGTGACGCTCGATGTTCCCGTTGGCACGATCGCACTCGATTCCGACGGATCGCTGATCGCGGACCTCGATCGCCCGGGCGCGCGCGCTGTCGTCGCGAGCGGCGGAGCCGGCGGGCGCGGCAACGTCCATTTCAAAAGCTCGACGCGCCAGGCGCCCGACTTTGCGGAGCCGGGTCTGAAAGGTGAAGAGCGCGAGATCACCCTCGATTTGAAGCTCATCGCCGACGCCGGCCTGGTCGGACCGCCGAACGCAGGCAAGTCCTCGTTGCTGGCCGCCCTCACCGCCGCGCATCCCAAAGTCGGCGCCTATCCGTTCACCACGCTCGACCCCGAGCTGGGTGTGGCCGAGGTCGCGGGCGGCAGGATCGTCCTGGCCGACATCCCAGGGCTGATCGAAGGCGCGGCTCGAGGGGCTGGGCTGGGTCAGCGCTTCCTCCGCCATGTCGAGCGCACCAAGGTGCTGGTTTACGTGCTCGACGGCGCAACCGCAGATCCGTGGCGGGACCTCGAAACGGTGCGGCAGGAGGTGGCGCAGTTCTCCGCGGAGCTGGCGGAGCGCCCCCACCTCGTGACGGTGAACAAGGTCGACCTCGAACCGGCGCGACGCCTGCGGGCGCGCAACCGGCGGCCGAACGTGCACTTCGTGTCGGCACTGACGGGCGAAGGGTTGCCGGCGCTGATCGGTGCCATCGGCAAGGCGGTCGCATCGGCGCCACCGCCGAGCCTGCCTGCACCGGTCGCCGTCACCAGGCTCCCCATCCGTCGAAGCGACGAGCTCGTAGTCGAACGCAAACCAGTCGGATTTGCCGTCCATAGCGAGCGAGTCGAGCGGCTGGTCGAGCGAACCAACCTCGAATCGGAAGGCGGCCTCGCCCGCTTTCAGGCCGAGCTGGATCGGTTCGGGGTCAACGAGGCCCTTGAGGCCGCGGGCGTGAAGCCGGGCGACACCGTGAGCATCGGCGGCATCGAGTTCGAGTACCAGCCGTGAGGGTCGGGATCCTCGGCGGCACATTCGATCCGATCCATCTCGGGCATCTTGCGGCGGCGCAGGCCGCGATCGAGTGCGCTGAGCTCGATCGCCTGGTCCTCGTTCCCTCGGGAAGCCCCCCGCACCGCAGGCCCGCGGTGGCGGAAGCGGAACGGCGGCTCGAGATGGTGAGGCTCGCCATCGGAGATGACCCTTCGTTCGAAGTCTCCGACATCGAGACGCGCCGAACCGGCCCTTCCTTCACGTCCGACACTCTTCGCGAGCTGAAGCGGCTGCGACCTGGCGACGAGCTGTTCCTCGTCCTCGGGTGGGACGCGGCTCGGATGTTTGGCACGTGGCACGAACCCGATGAGGTGCGCCGCCTGGCCAACGTCGTGGTGGTCAGCCGGCCCAGGAGCGGGGCTCCGGATGAGAGTTCGCTGCGCGCCGCGGGGCTCGATCCGGCGCAGACGATCGTGTGTCTGCGCCCGACCCCGGACATCTCGGGCAGCGCGCTGCGGCGGGCCATCGCGCATGGCGAACCAATCAGCGAGCTGCCGGAGGCGGTCGAACGCTACATCGCCAAAAATCGGCTGTATGGGGATAATCGAGACATTGGCTGCTGACCCGTCCAGGCGACTCACGCCGCTCCAGCTCGCGCGACTTTTGAGGAGCGCGGCAGCCGAGAAGAAGGCTTGGGACCCCGTGGTGATCGACGTGCGCGATCAGACTTCGGTGGCCGACTATTTCGTCATCTGCGAAGGCGAGACCGACCGCCAGGTTCGCGCCATCGCGGACGGCATGGTGGAGGCGGCCAAGGCGAAAGACCGAAGGCCGCTTGCGGTCGACGGCTACGGAGACGCGGGCTGGATCCTGCTCGACTTCGACTCGGTGCTCGCGCACGTATTCCTGCCCGGGGAGCGGTCGTACTACGACCTGGAGAGCCTGTGGGCGCCGGCGGCTAAAAGGCGGAAGAGGGCTGCCTCGGCCTAGCAAAAGCCACGAGCCCCTCCGGCGCCTTCGGCGCCACCTCCCCATGAATGGGGAGGAGCCCTTCTAGATCAGCTGGGCGTAGCGGTCGAAGATTTCTCTTAGCTCTGCGGGGGGTTCCACGCGATGCTTCTTCATCACGTCGAACAGGCTCAGGATGTGGCGCACTCCTGCGAGCGTGACTCCTTTCTCGCGCGTCAGGTTCTGGATCACCTGGACCTTGCTGATGTCACGCTGTGAGTAGCGCCGCCGGTTTGTCATCGTGCGATGCGGCTCGATCAGGCGCGCGTCCTCGTACAGCATCAACGTGCGCGGGTGCGTCTCGAGGATCTCGGCGGCGACGCTGATCGTGTACAGCGGCTTGTCAAGGTCGCTGAACGACTGGTGATGACCCCTTGGACCGCGGTTGTTGCTTGCCATCAGTGAAGGGACTTCAAGACCTGGATGATGGCCGGGCCCAGGAGGACGATCCACAAGACGGGAAAGATGCAGCCGACCATCGGGAAGACCATGCGCGAGGAAGCCTGAGCCGCGCGCTCTTGAGCGCCCTGGCGCTGGCGGCGCCTCATCTCGGTCGCCTGCACCCGGAGTAGCCGCGCGATTGGAACCCCCATCTGGTCTGACTGCACGATCGACTCGACAAGGTGGTGCAGGTCCGGCACGCCCGCCGTGTCGGCCATGTTCTCGAGGGCTCCCATGCGTGGCCTGCCGAGCCTGATCTCTCGCAGAACCTTGCCGATCTCGTCGCCCAGCGCGTTGTGGAATCGCTCTGTGATGCTGAGCAGTCCTTCGTCGAGACTCATGCCAGACTCAACCACCAGGGTCAGCAGGTCGGTCGCTTCGGCGAGCGAGCGCTGGATCTGGCGCCTGCGCTGGCCGATTCGCTGTTCGATCCACAGGCCAGGAGCCAGGTAGCCGGCGGCCGCGAAGATGGCGCCGGCCAGGGGCGCGGCCACGTAATCGGGGAACGAGAGTGGCAATAGGAGGCCGATTGCGAGTCCGGCGATAGCCATCATCGCCGCGATGCTGTATCGGACGGCCTGGAAGCCGGCCGGCGTCAGGCCGGCTGGGTTGCCCGCCTGGCTCAGCTTCTGGCGGAGCTGGATCGCTGTCCCGGCCGGGAGTCGCGACACCGGCCGCAGCGCCGACTCGAGCTGCTTGAGGAAGCCCTGGCGAGGGGCGCCGGGCACCAAGCCACCATTGGCGGCGGCGGCACGGTACTGGTCGATGGCGATGAAGTATGCGAAGACGATCACTGCGCAGATGAGGCCTGAGACTATGGCGACCTGCAGCATCGCCTTCAGGCCTCCAGCGAGGTCATGCGCTGGATGAGCAGGTTGCCGATGAGGATCATCACCCCGGCGAAACCCAGCATCGCGTAGCCCACCCAGGTGCCCGTCATCGGCGCGTAGTAGCCGGGAACGAAAATATAAAGTCCGAGGGCGAGGAGGATGGGTAGGCCGGTGATGATGCTGGCCGACGCGCGCGATTGCGCGGTCAGCACGCTCATGTCGCGCTTCGTCTGAAGGCGATCGCGAAGTGTGTCCGAGATGTTGTCCAGGACCTCGGCGAGGTTGCCTCCGACCCGGATATGCAGAAGGATCGCCGTGACGATGAACTCGAGGTCTGGGCTGTTGATGCGCAGGAGCATTGCGCTGAGCGCTTCTTCGACCGAGGTGCCGAGCGTGATCTCTGTCGTGACGCGTTCGAACTCGGTGGACACGGGCGGCTGCGACTTCGCCGCCACCGTCTCGAGCGCGCGGTCGATCGCATATCCCGTCTTCAAAGAGTTCGACAGAAGCTGGAGCATGCTCGCGAGCTGGTCATTGAAGAGCTTCAGTCGTCGCCGCTGCAAGTAGTTGACCACGAGAGGTGGGATCACGAAGCCGACCGCGCCGAGGATGATCGGTCCGAGCGTGAAGCCGAAACGGAAAAGGCCAACCAGGGCGCCCAGGCCGACCGCCCCGATGCGGATGAGGAGGTACTCGGGCGCGGTGAGGTTCAGGCCGGCGCGAGCGAGGTCCTCGGTCAGCGTGGGCTTGCCTTGCACCTTCCTGCGCTGGCTGAGGTTTTCTGCCGCCGGCTTGAGCAGGCGCTCCACGAGCTCCCTCGGCGTGGCGCGAGGAGGCATCGTATCGGTGGCGCGTGTCCGTTCTTTGCGGACCTTGTCAAGGGCCCAGAAGAAGACGAAGATCGCGGCCGCCATGGGGACTGCAACGATCGTCTCTGGTGGCAGGTTCATGACGAGACTAAAAGAGGGTGGGGTAGGCGGCCTGGATGACCTGCAGAGTGACGCCCTTGGCATCGCCGACGCTCGGACACTTCGGGTCCGGTAGCTTCTCGCCGGGCGCGTAGTCCTTGTACGACTCGAGGGTGTACTTCAAAGCCGCATAAGTCAGGAACCAGGTGATGACCTCGGCCTCGCATTGCGTGACCACGATCGTCAGGCTCGTCGCGCCGGCGTTGCCGGAGCTGCTTGCAGAACCGACTTTGATCACATGCACCTGCGTGAAGATCGTCTTCACCGCGACCTTACCGGCCGTCGAGACGGTCGCGATTACCGACATGTAGTCGCCCGGCTGGATGTAATCCGCGACGCCCTGCTGCTCGCTGGTCGGGAGAGTCAGGGCGACGTAACCCTGCGGGATGGGCAGGTACTCGGACTGTGAGCCGAGGGCGTTGTTTGGCTTGGCCACGTCGTTGGAGACGACCGCTTGGCCGGACGGGATCGACACCAGCGGGACCATGCCCTGGACGTCCTGGATCCGCGTGAAGTAGACCTTGGGGTACGTACCCGGCACCGGGATGCTCTTCATCGTGAGGGCATCGGCTGTGATGGGGATCCGCGGCTGGAGATCCCTGCTCGCGACGACCACCGTTTGCTGGGGACTCGCGCCGGCCTGGCTGGCGTTGAGAGCTACGAGGACGAAAGCAACGATGACCAGGATGGCCAGGAGGACGCCGAGGAGTGTGAACGGGCGGCGCGAAGTAATTGTGCTAAGGCTCCGCAAGGCCGACCAATCATAGGCAAGATATCCCGGTGCCGAGCCCCCTTACGTGATACTGAAAAAGCCACTTTTGGAGCAGCGCGGACAGTCCCTGGTGGAGTTCGCGGTGTCCTCGGTGATACTTCTCCTCCTGGTCGGGGGCCTGGTCGACATCGGACGCTCGATCTATGTTTCCGAGGCCCTGTCGAACGCAGCGCGCGAGGGGGCGCGCCACGGCGCCTGGTTCGATGCCCCCAGGCAGGCGCATCCCTACCTGGACGACGCCCAGATCCAGGCCGCGGTGGACGCCGAGCTGGCTTCCATCTCGCTACCCGGGTCGGTCCTCAAGAACCCCGGCGGCACCACCTGCCCTTCGGTGTCGGACGGAAATACACTGCACAACCCCCCATACGTCTCCTCGGCTTACCCCCCGACAGCCAATCAGCCATGGCTCTACATCTGCTACAACAACACGCCTGGGGTCGACTTCACGAGCCCAGCGACCAACCAGGGCCAGCTTGACCTGAACGTGATCGTCCTCTACACGTACGGTCCACTGACGCCCCTGGTGAAATCGCAGTTCGGGGTCTTCCAGGTGGCCGCGAACCAGCACATGACCGTGCAGGGTTTCTGATGCGTAGGAGAGACGGTCAGCAATCGCAGGCGCTCATCGAGTTCGCCCTGGTTTCGCCAGTGCTCCTGCTGCTCCTGTTCGGCGTCGTCGACATCGGGCGTGCGATCTTCTACTACGACACGATCAATCACGCAGCGCGCGAAGGTGCGCGCACCGCAGTGCGGGCGTCGAATCAACTCCCAACGAACGCCGACGTGCTGACCACGGTCAGCACCCAGATGCTCGGTGCGCCGATCACAGCGCCATGTCCGCAAGGCCCCGTCACGGGGGCAACCCCGGCGCAGAACTCTGGGTGGCTGTACATCACCGAGCCCAGCCCGCCGGCGAGCGTGGAAGGATCGCCGCTTCCCAACGCGCCTGGCGGCGAATACTCCTCCAGCGCCAGCGGTTCGTGCAGCGCGGTCAACCCCGCCTCGGGCAACGCGCAGCTGCAGGTGACGATCAGGTTCAACCTGGTCCTGATCACTCCGATCGTGGCCCAGGCGACGGCAAACCACGTCATCATCACTGCGGCGGCGATCTTCCGGACGGAGTACTGAGCGCTGATGAAGGGAACTCCACGTCCTCGGCAGTCAGTGCGCCTTGCGCAAAGACTGGTTCCCCAGCCGGCGGGGACGCAAGATGGGCAGGCCATCGTCCTCATCGCGCTCATGCTCACCGTGCTGATCGGGATGGCGGCGATTGCGATCGACGGCGCGCGCGCGTACTCCGTGCGGCGTGACCTCCAGGCGGCTATTGACGCCGCCGCTCTCACCGCGGGTGACAAGCTGCAGCAGTCTCCCGGCAACTACACGGGAGCTGAGCAGGCAGCTGCGGCGATCTTCGCCAGCAACCTACGCCTGTACAGCGCGCCTTCCTGCTCGGGCTGGGTCTCGCCGGGGCCGGCTCCTGTGACCGTGACATGCACGTATGGCGACGGCACGGTGCTGACTCAAGTCGTGGGCGCGTTGGGACCGCAAGGCAGCCAGTTCACCATCACCGCCAGACGCAACCTCGACCTGCAGTTCGCGCGCATCCTGACCAACGGCGCAAGCCCGACCCTTGCCGCCACGTCGACGGGCAATGTGAACAACCGGCTCTACACGCCCACCCTCGCTGCGCTGAACCAAGCGGGATGTGGAGGGGCGGGCGGGACGGCGATCACCGTCAATGGCAGCGGCACGCTCAACGTCAACGGTGATGTTGTGTCGAACGGGTCGATCACGATGTCGAGCGGCAGCCTTCGAGTCGCGGGCGACATCTACGCCCGCTGCCAGTCACCGATCCCGGGGTCCGTCACGAATGCCTGCTACTCAAGTGGTGCCTCGACGCCGTGCACCTACCCCGATGTCGCCGGGGCCACGCGTCCAGGGTTCCGCCTGGCCGATCCCAACTTTCCGCCGCCAAGCCTGGGTGGTCTGAGCCGCTCCGTGACCAGCGTGGTCGCGCTGTTGCCGGGCAACTACGCGGCCCTTCCTATCCTCAGCGGCTCACACTGCTGGTTCATGAGTGGCGGGGTCTACAACTTCCAGGCCGGCTTCATCAACCTGGGAGATTTTGTCAGCAACGAGCTGAAGCCGCCCGACGAGCCCAACGCCGTCGATAACACGCTCCGGGCCAGCCCCCAGTTCTGGGATACGAACGGCGTCCGGTGTGCAGGTACGTTTCTGCTCAGCAAGACCACGAGCGCGATTGACATCCCGGACGGCACCTGGTCCTTTGTTCTCACCTCGCTCAGGACCGATACCTACAACGGGGTCAGCTATACGCGAGAGAGCGCGCCGTCGATGTGCCAACAGGTGACGACGAACACTCATTTCGATGGGATTGAAGTCTCGGTCAGCAACGTCCCGGGAGCCACCTCCTACAACATCTACGTTGCCCTGCCTGGGAGTGGCTGCGCCGGTCCCTTCGGCCTGGCGGCCAACCTTCCGGTCAGTGGTTCAGTCCTCAACACCAGCGCGGGCACGAGCGCGTGTCCGAATGTCACCGGCGGTGGGTGCTCGCTGGGCAATGAGTCGATCACGCTCTCCACCCAGCTGGTGCCTCCTTTCGCGCCCAACGGAGCGGCGGCGGCCGGGGTCACCGGTTCGTACCCGCCTGACGGCGAGACGGCTCCGCTTGCTGCGGGCTTGCCCAACCAGAACCCGGCCCGCGGGCCGGGTTCAAAGGGCGATAGGGCCAATGAGAACAACTGCGAAACTCTCGCCCCCTCGTACGCGAGCTGTCCCGCGCCGATCTCACCGGGGGCGGTGGAGCTCTACTTTCCTCAAGGAGCTTGCCTGGCGACCTCGAACGGTGCCGACGACTACGTCTTCAGCGGATACCAGTACAACTGGGTCACGGTGTTCGAACCTGGACCCGGTTCGCCGCCGGCGAACGGCTGTGCGAACCTGCTGGGTGCACAGGGCAACTCGGGCTGGATCGGCCTTGTCTATATGCCCTCGGCGTACCTCGCGGTGATCTCGCCCTACACATACGAGGTGCCGGGAACCGGGGGCATCATCGCTGACTCGATGGGCTTTGGCGGGACTCTGCCGACCATCAAGTACAGCTCGAGCTACGCGCCCGTTCCTCCGGCGAGCCGGATCACGAACTGACTTCGGCGGCCTCCGCGACCGCTGCGGGAGCGGCTCCATTCGTGTCGGACGCATCGCCCCGCGACTGCAGCCGCGCGATCCGGTGGTGCAGAGTGCCCGCCGCTTTTCCGTCGCCCAGCTCCTCGTAGCGCTCGATCGCGCCCCGCCACGCTGCCTTCGCGTCATCGATCCGGCCCATGCCCCACAGGGCCTGAGCGCGGCCGGTGAGCGATTCTGCCCGCTCGCGTGTCCTGTCCGCGGGCATCAGCTGCAGGGCGGAGTCGGCCAGGCGAAGGGCCTCATCGAAGGCTCCGACCTCTAGCGCGTTCTTCGCCGCCTGGCCGAGAAACGATGCGGTGCGGAACGCATCGGCCGCCGTTCCGGACTGGTACAGGTGATGGCCGATCTCGGCGGCATGCTCGGGCGCCGAGCGGCCGTATACGCGCTCCAGCGTGTCGGCTACTGCCAGGTGGTACGCCTGGAGGCGGGGCAGGGGCAGGGCCGCGAGGACCCGCTGGCGTACCAGGTCGTGCGTGAACCTGTACGTGTCCTTGCCCGCGGCGATGAGGAAGCGACCGCGCGTCGATTCGTCGAGCGCGTCGCGCAGCTCGTGCCCGCCAAGCTCGCCGAACGCTTCGAGAAGGGAGATGTCGAAGTCGCGGCCGATCACTCCTGCCGCGACGAGCATGCGCTGCGCCGGCTCGCTCAAGCGCTGGATGCGCCGGCCGATCAGGCCGCGGACGCTCTGCGCGAGCTCGAGGTCTTCCTCGGTGTAGCTCGACTGCGACCTCGCGCCGTGGCCGAGCATGCTCTCCGACTCCGCCATGTAAAGGTACGACTGCTCGACGAAGAGCGGATTGCCTTCGGTCGCGGCCTGGATGCCGATGAGATGCACAGGGTCCATCGGTGCTTCGGCGAGTCCGGTGACGATTCGTTCGACGTCGTGGTCGGTGAGGCGATTCAACGCGATGCGCTGGGCACGGCGCCTCTTCACCAGGCGTGAGACTGCGGTGCTGAACGGCCGGCCAGAATCGAGCTCCGAGTCCCAGTAGGTGCCGAGAATGACCATCCGGGATCCGTTCACACGTTCGGCGAGATCGCGCAGCAGCACCACCGACGCCTCGTCCGCCCACTGCAGGTCATCGAGCACGATCAGCAGCGGCTTGTTGCCCTGTATGTCGGACAAGAACGAGTGGATCGACTTGAAGAGCTGCTCGCGAAGCTTGTCCGGGGCGAGCTCGGCGCCGGGGGGAATCGACCTGACCTTCTGCCGCAGCCTCGGCGCGAGCGCGGCCAGAAGCGAACCGTGGTGACCCACCGCCTCCTGCAGCGTTTTTGCGCTCGAGGCCGCCACGGCCGCACCGAGGACTTCGCGGAACGGGCCGTACGATCCGCCGGCCACCTCGAGGCAGCGCCCGCCAAGGACGAGCCATCCCTTTGCGGCTGCTTCGCCCGCGACCTCGGACGCGAGCCTCGACATGCCGATGCCGGGCGCGCCCGTCACGAAGACCACCGATCCGTTGCCTGTCGCCGCGCGGTCGAGAGTCATCCTGATGTCCAGCCTTTCCTGCTCGCGGTCGACGAATCCGTCTCCGGAGATCAGCACGCGCGCTGCTTCCTTGACCTCGCCTGGAGTGACCTGGTGCAGACGCCAGCGGTCAGGGAAGCCCTTCAGCTTGTACCGGCCGCGGAAGTCGAACTTCATCTCGTCGACCGGGCCGACGAGCTGGCGCACGATATCGGAGACGAGAATCTCGCCCCCCTTCGCCTTGCCCGCAACCCTCGCCGCGACGTTGACCGCCGCGCCGAAGATGTCGCCCGCCTCCTCGACAACTTCGCCGGTATTGAGGCCGATGCGGATGCGCAGCTTTCGCTCAGGATTCTGCTTGCTGTACTCCGCGATCGCGTGCTGGATGTCGATTGCGCACTCCACACCATGGCGCGCAGAGCCGAAGCTGATCATGAAGCCGTCGCCAAGGCCTTTGATCCGCCGCCCCGCGTGCTGGCCAACCCTCTCGTCGATGATGGTCTCGTACGCCTTCATGATCTCGTGCGAGGTCGTGAAGCCTCGCGTCGAGAGCAGCCGCGTCGACTCCTCGACGTCGGTGAACATGATTGTCACGGTGCCTTCCGTCTGACCGACCGCCAGGCTGCCGATGATGGTCTCGGCGGAAAGCGGTGAGGCCGCGTTGATCGGCTGTCCGAGACCCTCTGCGATCTCGCGCAGGAGTCCTTGTGAAGCCTTGAAGCCCGCCTCGCCCTGCGGGTAGCGCACCATCTGCATCAAGCCGGCCTCGGTCGCCAGCCGAAGCTCGCGGCCGGCCGAGTCCTTGCTGATCTTGTTGGCTGACGCGTAGTCGCTGGCCTTGAGCTCGGCGCCTTCGAACGCATCCGTCATGGCCGGCGCCAAGCGCAGGCTGAGTCCGCGTCGCGTGATGATGCTCTCTATCACCGCGTGGATCCGCCGCGAGGCGCCCGCTGGGCTCGTCGCTTCGTTGCCGCGGATTGTGGGAAGCATGCCGCCGAACCCGCTCGACGCCGCGGCCAGCTGGCCGAGCGCGGTGGTTGCGCGCGCCATGGCGGTGGCGGCCTCGAGGGCCTGACCCGCATGGAAGTCCTGGCCCGGCATGTAACCGCCAGGCACTGGCATGGTGAACTCGCCCGGCTGCGCCGGCGGCGCCTGCATCGGATAGACGACCGGCGCCGGGTAGGCTTGTGGGGGCGCGCCCTGCGGAGCGGCTGGAGGAGGCGGCATTCCCAACGCCGGCGCAGCCGGCTCCGCCTGCTGCGGTGCCGCGGCCTGCAGGTCGGCGACCGCCGACCTCGCAGCGTCGATGAGCTTGCGCATCTCCTCCTGCATCTCCGGCGTCTGGGCCGCCGGCGCGGCCTCAGGCTGAGCCGGCCCCCCGCTTGTCGCGCGGGAAGCGGGTCGCTCGGAGCTGAAGGGGACAACGACGACGGTTCGGCGCTCGACCGTCTCGGGGGTTTTGCCCTGGCCCGACATCAGCGGGTCCTTGGTGACGGGCATCATGCTGTCCGACCCGGCCGGGACGAAGCGTGATTTCACCGGGTCGAACAGGTCCTGGTTGACCTGCACGCCGTAAAACGCCGCCTTGTCCAGCGCGGTCGGCACGTAGCCGGTCGCGTTGTACTCAAGCCTGAGGTCAGGGCCCATGCCGAGCAGGAAGATGTCGCGCAGGATGGGGCCGTTCGAGTCGTAGCCAACGACTTCGGCGATCTGCGCGACTTTGCGCCGGCCGTCCGGCATGCGCGCCTGGTGCACGATGAGGTTGACCGCCGACGCGATCTGTGCGCGGACGGCCTCGAACGGGATGTCGATCGAGGCCATCATCACCATCGTCTCCAGGCGGGACAGCGCGTCGCGTGCGGAGTTCGAGTGGATGGTCGACATGCTTCCGTCGTGCCCGGTGTTCATCGCCTGGAGCATGTCGAGCGCCTCGGAGCCGCGGACCTCGCCGACGAGGATTCGGTCAGGACGCATCCGGAGGCTGTTGCGCAGGAGCTGGCGGATCGTGAGCTCGCCCTTGCCCTCCACGTTTGCCGGCCTGTGCTCTAGCGCGATTACGTGGGGGTGGTCGATCTGCAGCTCGGCCGCGTCTTCGATGGTGATCACGCGCTGGTTCGTGGGGATGAACCGCGCGATCACGTTCAGGGTTGTCGTCTTGCCCGAGCCTGTGCCGCCTGAGACGAGGATGTTCATGCGGCCGAGCACGGCGGCTTGCAGGAACTCCGCCATCGCGGGGCTCAAGCTGCCCTCGTGCTTCAGGTCGTCGATGCCCAGGACCGCGTCCTTGAACTTGCGAATCGTGAGCGCGGCGCCGTGGATCGCCGCGGGCCGGATGATCGCGTTGACGCGGCTCCCATCGGGCAGCCGCGCGTCCACCATGGGGTTCAGACCGTCGATGTGGCGTCCGGTTGTCGCGACCATGCGGCGGATCGTCTCGAGCAGCTGGTTCTCATCCTCGAACCGGACGTCGGCCTTGGTCAGGACGCCGCGGCGCTCGATGAAGACCTGGTCCGGACCGTTGACCATGATCTCGCTCACAGAGCGGTCGTGCAGCAGGCTGTCGAGCGGTCCGTAGCCGACCGCGGCGCGGAGAATGATGTCCGCGAGGGCCGACTTCTCCTGCGAGTTCAGGCTGATGCTGTCTTCGAGCAGGAACCGGTCCAGGTGCGTGCGGACGGCTTTCGAGAAGGCGAGCGTGTCGCCTGTCGTCAAGCCGACGTCGCGGATCAGGGCCAGGCGGTCGCGGAAGTCGTTTGCCAGCTTGTTCAGGTCGCGGCCCTGCCGGGCAGCCGCCGCGAGGATGTCGGAGCGCCGGCGCTGGGGCTGGCCGGGTGGTGCGCTCGGTGCGGTCCACATGTCGACGAACTGCATCTCGAGCACCGACGGGGACGCCGCCACCGCGGGGATCACACGCTGAATTTCGGCCAGGCGGACCTTGATCGCGAGGCCATCACCGTCCGGCTGCTCGCCCGGGTCGATGTAGGCCGCGATCCACTCGCCGTCTTTGAAGCGAATGATGGCCTTGCGTGCGACCGCGGCGTCGCCCGGATCGTGCTCGAGCTGCGGATCGTCGACCGAGCCGAAGACGACGTACTTGATGTCGCGGCTCGGCGTCAGCCGGGGACGGTCCGAGTCTGGGGATGAATAGACCGGGAAGCCGGCCGCGGTGATGGTGCGGGCGTCGGACTCCCCTTCTTCCAGCCCGCCGTCCAGCCGGTGGACGACAACCCGGATCCGCGGCGTGCGCTGTTCGGGGTCGTCGGGCGAGCCGGGCGGTGGGATGGTCGTGACCTCGCTCATCAGGCTGCGGGCCCGGCGGATGCTAGCACCGGCTTCCGAAAGTTCCCTCTCCTTATGAATGCGGATCTCATGAGCTGAATCTCTCCGGCGGCCGGCGCCGATCGAGCACCCACTTTGAGCCGGGCATGCGCTTGGCGACGCCCTTCACCTCTGACGCACGCGCGGCCACCGCCGCCGCGCTGCTGTAGCTGCCCGGCTCCGCGATCACGATCCCGATCGACACAGAGACAAGCGGCGCCCGCAGCCGGTTGCCATTGCGCTCTTCGACCTCGATCCATCCGTGCTCCCGGTCGATGGGGTCGTAGAGCGCCGGAATGGCTTCATCGAAACGCCTTGTGACCTCGGTTGCGATCGACTCGGCCATGCTCGGCTCGGTCAGGATCACGAAGTCGTCACCGCCGACGTGACCCGCGAAATGCTGACCGGTGTGACTCTCCTCGAGGACCTCGAGGATGATGGTCGCGAGAGTCTTGATCACGTCGTCGCCGCGCAGGAAGCCGTAGTGGTCGTTGTAGCTCTTGAACGAATCAATGTCTGGATACAGCACCGCGAAGCGCTGGGTTTGCGCCAGCCGGCGGCTGATCTCACGCAGGATGTCGCTGTTGCCGCTCATGCCCGTAAGCGGGCTGAGGCCGCGAGTCGTAGTCGAGCGCGACATCACCGCACGCAGGCGCGCGACGAGCTCCTCAGGGATGAAAGGTTTGGTCACGTAGTCGTCTGCGCCTGACAGAAGGTGTTCGACCTTGTCCTTGAGCGAGTCCCTCACCGTCAGAAATACAACGGGGATCAAACGCGTGCGAAAGTCCTCGCGCAGCTGCGACATGATCTGATCGCCCGTCACGTCGCCGAGCATCAGGTCGAGCAGGATGATGTCTGGCCGCCACTCGACCGCCGCCTCGTGGGCGGCCTGCCCATCGTTGACGGTGACGCACTCGAAACCCGCGCGTTCCAGCACGCGCTTGACCAGGCGCAGGACCTGGTCGTCGTCATCGATCACCAGCGCGATGTCGCGGTGGACCAGGGCGGAAGGAGGTCTGTCCGACGGCGTGTCGATTCGCCTTGCGACGGTCATGTCGCCTGCTGGCCTGTGCGCGGCAGCTTCTCGGTGAGCAGGATCGCTCTCTCAGCGGCGGCCTTGACCTCCTGGATGTCGGCTCGAATCGCTTCCGGGTCGTTCAGCTCCTCGCCGATGAGCTCGCTGTAGTTGACGATCACCGCCAGCATATTGCGCAAGTCGTGGATCAACACGCGCATCGGATCCATCGGGGTCGCTTCGGAGCTCACAGTCTCTTGACCAGCTTCCACGTATTCACCTCGCCAACGCGTTCATAACCGAGCTCGTCGACAAGCGCGCGCGCCATCGCGATGCCGCGGCCAGCTTCGCTGTCGACGTCTGGCATCTCGCGCGCCAGGTGTTCGTGGACCGGGGGCCCTGAATCGGTGAGGGATGCGACGACGATCCCAGCATCGAATCGCAGGTCGTACTCGACCGGACGCTCCGTGCCCGGCGGGCGGCCGTGGGTGAGCACGTTGCTGCCAATCTCGCCGAGCGCGGTCTCGAAGAGCATGAGGGCGCGGTCGCCGGCCGACCGGCCAGTGGCCTGGCGGAGCCGCTCGACGGATTGGTGCAGGACGTCCAACCCCTCTTCAAGCTCGGCAAACGTGGCCTCGAATTCAAAGGGTTCGTGATCACTCCCCAACGGCTTAAAAGCCGGCGAGGGCTTCCTCGACAGTGGCGTAGTAAGGGAACACACGGTCCAGGGTGGTGAGCTCCAGCACCACGCGGACCTGCTGGTTGGGGGCGGCAAGGCGGAGCTCGCCCTGGCTGTTGCGTATTTCCTTGAGGGCTGAGATCACCGAGCCGAGGCCTGTGGAGTCGACGAAGCTGATGCCCTCCATGTCGATCACGACCTTCGGCGGCCCGTTCTTGGCGAGCTGGCTGATGGCGTCCTTGAGCGCGGGTGCGCCGGCCACGTCTAGGCGGCCGCTGGGCACGATCACGGCCACTCCACCGTCTGTCTGGCGAGTCTGAACGTCGAGGCTCAATTTGGAGGCGACCAGCATATGGCAGAAAGTCGGGACTTTAGCCTCCATAGACGCGGTCGATTCACGGGCCGCGAAGCGTTCCAACGCGGCTCGGCGATTCGGCGTTTTTGGCTCCAAAACTGTGGGATCCCAGTGGCGACAGACATCTTTGGCGCCAAAACTGTCACCTACACTGCAGGCCGTGGCCGCCTCGGTAGGTAGCGAACGCGTTCTCGTGGTGGACGACGACGAGCCTCTGGCTCGGGTGATGGCGCGCACCCTCCGAAGTCGGGGCTTCGAGTGCGACGTCGCGCTCGACGGTGCTGAGGCGAGGCAGCTTTTCCAGGCCAACGACTATGCGGTCGCCTTGCTCGACGTGCGCCTGCCCGACGAGTCTGGTTATGGCCTCCTGGAGGAGCTGCGAGCGAGCCGGCCTGACACAGCGGTGGTCATGGTGTCCGGGGTCGACGACCCGGAGCTGGGCAAGGCGGCCCTCGAGCACGGGGCATATGCGTACCACGTAAAGCCGGTCGGGGCCACGCAGCTCTACCTGCTGGTCGTCAACAACGTCCGCCGCCGCAGCCTCGAGAGGGAGAACCGGGCGAACCTCGACCGGCTCGAAGCGATGGTCGCGGAGCGCGCGGAGCAGATGCGCCGGGCTGCCGAGCTGCAGGCGGGCATGCTGCCGGCCTCTCCTTTCAAGGCCGAAGGCTTCGAGCTCGCTGCCCATTTCACACCGGCGCGCGAGATCAGCGGCGATTTCTACGACTGGTACGGCGCAAGCCCCGGCCACATCACCCTGACCCTGGGTGATGTGATGGGCAAGGGCCTCCTCGCGTCGCTGACGATGGCGACCGCGCGCGCGGCGCTGCGCGGGGTGGCTGGTATCGAGCCGGTCGTGGAAGGCATCAAGCAAGCGGCCGGCGTGATGTCGGCGGCGCTCGAGGTCAACAACTCTTACGTGACCGTTTTCTACGGCAGGTTCGACCCGCGTACGGGCGAGCTCGACTACGTGGATGCGGGCCATGGCCACGCGAGGTTGCTGAGGGGGAGCACTTCCCAGGAGCTGCTGCCGCAACGCAGCGCGCCGATCGGCATCTTTCCCGACACCAAGTTCATCTCCGGCACCGTGACTCTCAAACCCGGAGACTCGCTCGTGGTTTTTTCCGACGGGCTGCTCGACCTCCGGCCCGACCTGGCGACCAAAGAGGTGCAGCTGCCCTACGAGGCGCGGCGCGCGGCGAGCGCCCAGGAGATGGTGGACACGCTCGCCCGCGGGGCGCGGGACAAGGAGCTGTCCGACGACGTGACGGTTCTGGCGTTAAAGCGGACCTAGTACGCCTTTCACGCCCCTCTCCCCACGTCCCTCTCCCCTGGGGGGAGAGGGGGCCATCGACTAGACCGCCTGCTGCGTTGCCAGCCACCTCTCGAGGACTGCCGCTACCACGTGGAGCTTCACCGGTTTCGAGATGTAGTCGTCCATTCCGGCCGCGAGGCAACGTTCTCTCTCCCCCGAGACAGCGTCCGCGGTCATTGCGATGATCGGCACGCGGCGCCCGCCTCGCTCGTCGTGCCGGATCTGGCGGCTCGCCTCGTAGCCATCCATCTCCGGCATCTGGCAGTCCATCAAGACCGCGTCGTACCGGCCTTTGCCGAGCATCGTGACCGCCTCCGCGCCGGTCGCGGCGACGTCGCCCCGATAGCCGAGCCGCTCGACCATGCGGAGGGCGACCCTCTGGTTGGCCACGTTGTCGTCTACGACGAGGACGCGAGCGCCGCGTCCGGTCGGAGCCACCGTGTGAAACGCGGTTTCGGTCTCCGCATGCGCCCGGCCCGCAAGCAGGGTGTGCAGAACGTCGAAGAGCTGCGAAGGGCGGACTGGCTTCACCATCTCGGCGTCGACTCCGGGGACCGCGGTCTCAGAACGCCCAGCTGAGGTCAGCAGGACGACTGACATATCGTGCAGCGCCGAATCAGCGCGCAATGCCGCAGCGACCGCGGCTCCGTCCATGCCCGGCATCATCAGGTCGACGATCGCGACCTCGAATGGGTCGTCGCCATTCGAGGCGCGCTGGATCTCGCGGACCGCCTCATGGCCTGAATCGAAGCTTCTTCCCCGCATGCCCCATGAGCTCACGTAGCGCTCGAGGATCGTCCGGTTGGTGCGGTTGTCATCGATGATCGCGACCGAGATCCCGGTAAGCTGCATGCTCGCGCGCGGACCGCGCGCCTTTGCGGCCGCCTCGCGAAACAGCGCGGTGAACCAGAACCGGCTGCCCTTGCCTTTCTCGCTCTCCACCCCCATCTCGCCTCCCATGAGCTGGACGAGCATGCGGGCGATGGCCAGACCTAACCCGGTCCCGCCATGGCGCCGCGTCGTCGAGCTGTCGAGCTGGGAGTAGACCCCGAAGACCCGGGTCGATTCCTCTTCGGTCAGTCCGACGCCAGTGTCTTGAACCTCGAACTGGACGGAAATGCCTGGGCCTTTGGCCTCGTGCCTCTTCGCACGCACGACCACCTCGCCTGCATCGGTGAACTTGATCCCGTTACCGATCAGGTTGATCAGGGCCTGGCGCAGCCGTCCGGGATCCCCGATCACGAGCTCGGGGACGTCCGAGTCGACGTCGAGCACCAGCTCGATGCCTTTGTTGGCGGCCATCTCGGCGAAGAGCTCGACCGCCTCCTCCACGACGTAGCGCGGGCTGAACTCCAGGGACTCGAGCCGGACGCGACCCGCCTCGATCCGCGAGAAATCGAGGATGTCGTTGATGATCTCGAGCAGCGAGTCGCCCGACGTCCTTATCGTCTCCACGTACTCCCGCTGCTCAGGCGTGAGCGTGGTGTCGAGGAGGAGGCCGGTCATGCCGATCACGCCGCTGAGCGGTGTCCGGATCTCGTGGCTCATGGTGGCAAGGAACTCCGACTTGAGCCGCGTCAGCTCTTGCAGGTCCTGGTTTCGCTGCGCAAGGTCCGACAGCAGGACCGACTTGTCGACCTCGGCCTGGATCGCAGCCTGCCGGTTCCGCTCCCACTGCCTGACGACGCGGTGCACGAGGATGCCGAATGCGACAAGCAGCAGCGCCTCGAGAACAGCCGCAGCAGGATCGCCCGAGGCGGGGTTGACGAAGGTGACGAGGATCAGGTCCGCGACCGCAAGCGTCGCCCCGACCGCGAACTCGACCGTTGTGAAGTAGAGAGCGAGGAAGATGAGCGGCAGGAGGACGAACGGGAACGAGCGCACGATGCTGAGCCCGAACTGGATCTCCAGGGCGAAGGCGACCGCCAGGCCGCCGATGGGCGAGATCGCGTGGAGATAGCGGGGGATGCGCTCCCAGGGCAGAACCACCAGGGCACTGCCGAGCGAAGTGATGAGCACCGAGGCGACGACGCCGAAGGCGGTGCCGTCCGCCCACAGCGGGTAGAGCGCGAGCACGAAACCGCCCACGACCGGGATGGCGGTGACGATTCCGCTTCGCGCCGGCGTGTCGATCTGGGCCAGGGGGATCAGGACGAGCGCCACGCCCACCGCCATGGCCCCGCTGAGGGCAAGCGAGGTCGTGACCGCGGCGAAGCCATGCAGGCTGACCAGGCCAACGATCGCCAGCCCGATGAACGGGTAGACCCGCCGGCTAAGTCCTTCGCCCTGGAGCGGTGTGCTCGGATGACTCAATCTGGGAAGCCGCAGGAAGCTTAAGGCAACTTTCCGTCGCCTGCTCTTAACGCGGCTTAAGGAGCGAGGTTCGTCGATAAACTTTGTGCCCTGCGCACCTTCCATCCCGCCAGGGGGGGCGAGGCATCAGGGGTACCAGGGGCCGTTTCGCAGTCCTTCTCTCGGACTCGGCTCTCGGTCCGTCGTGCCACGCCGTTTGTGGCGCTGGCGGCCATCTTCGCGGTCCAGGCCCTGGCCGACGCCCAGCCAGTGGTCGCTTTCCCCCTTTACCTGACGGTGGTCCTGCTGGTCTCCCTGCAGCAGAACCGAGTGGAGTCGATCGCCGTGGCTGTCGCTGCGGCGACGGCGGTGCTGGTGATTCCCCTAGCCACCGCAGGCCGGGCATCAGACGTCGCGCCGGCGGTACTGCTGGCGGCTTTGCTCCTGGGCGTGGCGGTCGCGATGGGCGAGCTGGCCCGGCACGAGCGCCAAGCCTCCGGTGAGGTTCAGCGCCGGCTGAGCGAATTGGCCGGCCGCGAGCGCAGGCTGCGGGCCACGGTCGAGTCGGCGGAGGTTGGGCTCGGGCTTAGCGACCTGGAGGGCCGTTTGCTGCAGGCCAACGAGCCGCTGGCGGCGATGCTCGGTCGGAGCCGCGATGCTCTGGCCCAGGCCACGCTGATCGAGCTCACCGCGGAACAGGACCGCGATGCCCTGAAGGACGCCCTCGGCATGCTCGGGAGTGGCGACATCACTCGGTGGCAGGCGGACATCAACCAGGTGCGCGCCGACGGGACACCGGTGCCCGTCGCGGTCTTCATCTCGAAGCTCCCTAACACCGCGACGGGCGAACCCGCGCTCCTCATCCAGGTGAGGAACACTTCGGCGAGCCGGCGCTCCGACGCGCTGCGCGACGGCGCAGCCGCCGTGCGCCAGGTGATTGTCACGTCGGCCGGCCTGGACCAGGCGCTGCCGCAGGTGCTTGCTGCACTTTGCGCACACCTCGGATGGGACGCCGGCCAGTTCTGGAGCGTCGACGGCGACCGCCAGGCAATGCGCGTGCGCTGCGCGTGGAACGCCTCAGGTGCTGTGGTCGAGGGATTCCTGCACGCGAGCCGCGGCCTCGCTGTGGCCAACGGGGCTGGGTTGATCGGGCGGGTGTGGCGATCAGGTGTGCTCGCGGGCGAGGCCGACCTCGAGAGTTCGCCCGACCTCGACCGCCTGGAGGCGACGCGCGGGGCCGGCCTGCGGTCGGCCGTCGCCTTTCCTGTCGTCGACGGCGGCGAGGTGATCGGTGTCGTCGAGCTCGTCTCCGAACAGGCGCGCACCCCGCAGGACGACGAGGTGACGATGCTGGCCACGGCAGGCGTCGAGCTGGGCCAGTTCATCCGCCGTTCTGACACGGCGCAGGCCCTGCGGAGGAGCGAGGCCGACCACCGAGCGATCTTCGAGCGCTCGCCGTTCGGCATCGCCCGCATCAGCAGCGGCGGCGAATTGATGGAGGCCAACCCCGCGCTCCTTCACATGGTGGAGCACGACGAGGAGACGATGCGCACCATCGCGTGGCCCGACCTGCTGCACGCGTACGACCAGGCTGCAGCGCGCCAGCACAAAGCGCCTTTCCTTGCCGGCATCACCGATGGCAGCAGCGTCCAGGTGCGCGCGGCGACCGGGGCGGGCAGCTGGTTGTGGCTGCAGCTGACCGCGACCTCGATCCCGGACTCGAGCGGGCGGCCCGAGCATGTGCTCCTGATGATCGAGGACGTGACCGTGGTGAGGGAGACGTCCGACAAGCTCGCCGAAGCCCTCGAGGCCCAGCGCGATGCAAACACGAACCTGGAGAAGCTCGACCGGACCAAGAGCGAATTTCTCAGCATCGTGAGCCACGAGTTCCGGACCGCCCTCACCGGGATCCAGGGTTTCAGCGAGCTGATCCGGGATGGCGGCCTGGAGACGGATGAGGTTCGCGCGTATGGCGGATACATATTCAATGACGCGGACCGCGTGAACCGGTTGATCGGGGACATGCTCGACCTCGACCGCATGGAGTCGGGCCGAATGACCATGCGGAGCGCCGAGGTCGACATCAACGAGGTCCTGGCCGAGGCGGTGTCCCGGGCGGTCCCTTCGGCGACGGCCGTCGAGTTCAAGTCCGACCTCGACCCTCGGCTCCCCATCGTGGCCGGCGACCGCGACCGCCTGATCCAGGTGGTGAGCAACCTGGTCAACAACGCGGTCAAGTACTCGCCCGAGGGCGGGACGGTCACCGTGACCACTCGCGTCGAGGGCCGCTTCGCCCTCGTCAGCGTGACCGACACCGGGATTGGCATCCCGGCAGAGGAGATCGCCCACGTGTTCGAACGTTTCCGGCGGGTCCGCAGCGGCGCCGCGCAATCAATTCCCGGGACTGGCCTTGGCCTCACGATCGTTAAGCAGATCGTGGAGATGCACGGAGGCAAGATCTGGGTGGAGAGCGCCGTCGGCCACGGCTCGTCGTTCCACTTCACGGTCCCATTGGCCCCCGAGGGCGCTGAGTCCCTGCAGCAGCTCCGCCATGGCTGAGGCGAACGCAGGTGGAACAGCGGTCGGCCAGGGAAGCACTGCCGGCACGTTCACCGTGCTGGTGGCCGACGACAACGAGGTGGCCCAGCGGCTCTGCAAGCGCGTGCTCGAAAAGGCCGGGTACGGCGTGCTGATCGCGGCGGACGGCCTGCAGGCGGTGGACATCGCGATGAGCCAGCGGCCCGCGATGATCCTGATGGATGTAGCGATGCCGGGCATCGACGGGCTGGAGGCCATGCGCCGGATCAAAGAACAGATACCGACGATGCCGATCGTGATCGCCAGCGCGCACTCGATGGCAAGCGACCGTGAGCGCTTCCTCGCAGCGGGCGCGGACAACGTGTTGAGCAAGCCGTTCCGGCTGGCCGACCTGATCGCAATCGTCGCGAAGCTGGCGAGCGCGACATGAAGGACCTGACCGGGACGCGGCTCAGCGGATACGAGATCGTGGAGCGTCTCGGCGGCGGCGGGATGGCCGTCGTCTATCGTGCGGTGCAGCAGCCGCTCGGCCGCGAGGTTGCGCTCAAAGCGCTGTCGTCAGAGCTGTTCCAGGACGACGGTTTCGTGAAGCGTTTCGAGACCGAGGCGAAGACGCTCGCCAGGCTCGACCATCCGAACATCCTGCCGATCTACGACTTCGAGGTCATCGACGGCAACGCGTTCCTGACCATGCCGCTCATCCGCGGCGGCACGCTGCGCGACATTCTCAACCGCGGAACCCTCGACCCACTCACCGCGTGGCGCTACCTGCGCGAGATCGGAGACGGCCTGCAGCACGCGCACGACGCGGGGATCGTCCACCGTGACCTGAAGCCGACCAACGTGCTCATCCACTCGGATGGACGCGCCATGCTCGCGGACTTTGGTCTTGCGCGCGGCGCGGGGCAGCCGACGCACCTGACCACCATCGGGCTCGCGATCGGCACGCCGGGATACATGGCGCCCGAGCAGGTGATGGGGCACGACGTCGACAAGCGCGCGGACATCTACGCGATGGGCGTGCTGACCTTCGAGATGCTGACCGGCCGGCTTCCGTACATCGGCTCCAACCGGATGGAGGTCGCCTACGCGACCGTCAACTCACCCATCCCCTCAGCGGTGAAGATCAACCCGAACCTGCCGGACGAGCTGGACGCGCTGCTGGCCAAGGTCCTCGCGAAAGATCCGGCGCAGCGGCCGCAGACCGTGCGCGAGCTTCTTGCGTTGATGGCGCGACTGCCGCAACGGCGCACGTCGGCGCCGGGGGTTGTGGCTGCATCGCCGATCGCTTCGGCCGCGCCCGCTGGAGGCGTCGCTGTCCTGGGGCGGCCTACGACTGCAGCCAACGGCCCCGACACGACCTCGATGCGCGCCATGCCTTCATCGCCACCAGTGCCTGCTGCGCAGATCCTTCATGGTTCGCCGATACCAACGCCGACAGCGGCGGGCGCGTCAACGATCCGGACCCTCGAGCTCATGGGCGTGCGTCCAGCACGCGCGCGCGGGCGCTTCATCCTCAACTCCCACTTCAGCAACTTCGTCCACGTCGCGCGCGACGTGACTGGCGATCGGTGGCCTGAGGTCGCGTATGCCGCCGGCCTTGTCCAGTACATCGAGCAGGACGCCCCGCACGACGACCAGCTGTCATCGCCGGTCGAGTCGCTCAGCCGCTTGAACGAGGCGTTCGAAACCATCTACGGACCCGAGGCGGAGGACATGATCCGGGCCTGGGGCCGCCGCGCGACCGAGCGCTGGCTGGCGGAGGGCCGGCATGGCCTGGGTGGGGCCAGGCGTTTCGTGCCGGGTCGCCAGCGCAAGCTCGCCGGCGTGGTGAAGAACTTCAGCGAGGCGATGGACAACGTCCGCGGTGAGCACACTCACGCTTGGCTGCAGGTCGACGAGCACCAGTTCTGGCTCGTCCACTTCTCGAACATGTTCGCCCTGGGCCGGATCAAGACCGTGAAGTCGTGCTACGCGTGGACGTCGCAGATCGAGACGATCCTGAGGTGGGCGGGCCTGGCCAACGACTGGTACGTCGAAGAAGTTGAATGCGGCTCAGTCACGGGCACGTTCGACTGCGCGTTCGCAATCCGGGCCTCAGAGACGAGCTAAAACGCATCGTTGGCGCCACCGAGGCGCAATCCGGGGCCGGCAAGCGCACCGCTGTATCCAGCGAGGCGCAATCCCGCACATATCCGGGTTCCCTCTCATACGTAGAAGAAGGCCCTCCACCGGGGGGCAGAGGACCTTCAGAAAGGAGGGAGGGCCAGGTATGCGCCAAAATCGGCGCCAAAAACCATGTTAGCGCGACCCGGTCTCGCGCGCGCGGCCAACTTCCCCTCTCTTACATTCTCTGTGTGAGCCGATTCGCCATCGATGTGACTGCCTGCTGGCGGCCCCAGCGGGTGGGGATGCTGACGGTGGCGGTGGAGCTGTCCAGGGCGCTAGTCGCCAACCGCTCGGGTGATGACTTCGTGCTCCTGTGCAGCCGCGAGCGGCCAGAGGGGCTGCAAGGCGCCGACTGCGAGGCGGTGCTGTCTCCGTACCGCCACGAGCTGGCCTTGAAGTCGCGCTGGATCCCGGCGATCGAACCCAAGCTGCAGAGCGACGCCATTCTTTATCCGTACTGGCCCAGCCCGCCTGTGCGCCGGCCTGGCGCCCCGCCGGCGGCGATCTTCGTCCACGACCTCGCCTTCCGCATCCGGCCGGCGGAGGTGCCCTGGCAGCAGCGCCTGTACTTCCGCACCGTCCTTCCGCCGGCGCTCCGCGGCGCGGCGGCGGTACTGGTGCCGTCCGAGTCGACGCGGCGAGACCTGCTGAAGCTTTACCCGATCCCCGGCCTGGAGCAAAGGGTCGAGGTGATCTCCGAAGGCCTGCCGCCCGCGGTGGACCCCGGGCCGCTTCCGGAAGGCATCGAGCCCGGATTCATCCTCGCGGTCGGCACCGTCGAACCGCGCAAGAACTACGCGCGGCTGCTCGTCGCGTACCGCCAGCTGCGCGGGCGGCATGGTTCGCTCCCCTTCATCATCAACGGACGTCCTGGAGTCCCAGAGCTGGTCATAGCGGGACGGCCGGGATGGGCTTACGGGGATACCCTCCAACGAATCGCTTCCGAGCCCGGAGTTCGCTACCTCGGACACGTCGACGAGCCCACGCTGGCGGCTCTGTACGCGGCGGCCTCGGTCCTTGCCTTCCCGAGCCTCTACGAGGGCTTCGGCCTCCCGCTGCTCGAGGCGATGGCGCGCGGGATCCCGGCGGTGGTGGGTACCGCCGGCGCCCTGCCAGAGCTGGCGCTTGGCGCAGCGATCTCGGTCGACGCCGACGATTCCAACGCGATCGCGGGTGCTCTCGAGCGGCTGCTCGCCGACGACGGCTTGCGCATCAAGCTCGGCGAGGAAGGGAAGCGACGCGCGAAGGGTTATACCTGGGCGAACGCAGCCAGGAGCACGCTGGCCGTCCTACGGCGGATCGGTCAGGGTTCGGAGCGAAAGGTGGCCTAGTTGAAAGAACGTATCTCGGTCCTCGCCCTCGTCGATGGCAGGCTGCCGCTCGACGTACGGCGCTTCGACGTGGAGACCGGCACGGATGTCGCATCCGCGCGGCAGGTCATTGTTGTCGCAGCGGATCGGTCCATCAGTGCCCCAGAGGCGGATATCGTTCGCGACTTCGTGGGGCGGGGCGGCGGGCTCGTCCTGCTCGGTGACTCGCTTGCCGCGTGGTCCTCGATGCAACCAATCCGCGAGATGGCCGGCTGGGTCCCATCAGGCCCTGGACCACGGACCGAGCTCATTGTCCGGCCGGATCCGAATCACCCGGTGACGCAGCGTATTGATCCCGAATGGAAGATCCGCGAGAGGCTGTACACGTCGGAGGGGCCTCCGCTCGAGGCCTCCATCCTCCTCCGCACGAGCTGGCGCTACACGGAGCAGGTCGTCGCGTACGAGCGTCAATTCGGCGATGGGCGATTTGTTTACGTCGGCCTCCATGACGATGGGAGCCCGACCTTCGAGCAGCTGATCGGCCGTCTCGTTCTCTTCGCCGCGGGCCGGACGGCACCTCAGCCGCTTGGAGTGGGCCTGCTCGGCTATGGTGCGATCGGCCGCGAGCACGCCGCCTCCATCGCGGCGACAAGCGGCCTGCGCCTGGCGGGTGTCTGCGACATATCGCCCCAGCGGCGTCAGGCGGCGGCGAGTGAGTGGTCAGTCACTGTGCATGCTCACCAGGAGGAGATGCTCAACGATCCCGACGTCGGCCTCGTAGTCGTGGGCACACCTCCCAGCGCGCACGCTGACCCGGTCCTGGCGGCCCTCGACGCGGGCAAGCACGTGGTCTGCGAGAAGCCTTTCGGGCTGCACCTGGAAGAGGTCGACCGGATGATCGACGCAGCGGCGTCGCGCGGCCTCGTGCTCACCGTGTTTCAGAGCAGGCGGTGGGATCCCGACTACCTCGCGATGCGCGAAGTCGCGCGCTCCGGCCGCATCGGCGAACCCTTCTACATGGAGTCGTTCATCGGCGGTCACGGCCATCCGTGCGATTTCTGGCACAGCCATGAAACCATCTCCGGCGGGACCATCTATGACTGGGGCTCGCACTACTTCGACTGGATCCTTCAGCTCTTTGCGGATCGGGTGCAGACGGTAGCCGCCGATGCGCACAAGCGTGTTTGGCACGACGTGACGAACGCGGACCAGGTTCGCGTCGACCTGAAGTTTGCCGGCGGCGCGCAGGCGATGTTTCTCCAGTCCGAGATCGCCGCAGCGCGCAAGCCCAAGTGGTACCTGCTCGGGACCGCGGGCGCGGTCGTCGGGGAGTGGCGCGACGAGGCGGTGCCCGCTGACTTTCCGGCGCGCGTCAAGGTGTTCCGCGCCGCGCAAGAAGGAGCGCACGAGGAGCTTCTGAGCCTTCCACGCCGCGACGAGCACGGGTTCTACCGCAACCTCGCCGATCACCTGGCCTGGGACGAACCGCTAGCGGTCACACCCGACGAAGCGCGACGCACGGTGGCGGTGATGGAGGCAGCGACGAGGTCGATCGCGCAGGGCGGCGCTCCACTCAAGGTCGAGATATAGGCGCGGGCCGCGTCGGATGGGGTGTCCTCGGCGCGGCCGACATCGCCCGCAAGGCTCTACTGCCGGCGATCGCCGCATCCAGCAACGGCAGGGTGGCGGCAATGGCGAGCAGGGCTCCTGAGCGAGCCCGCGAGATGCTCGCCCCGTACGCCGAGGCGCAGGTTTGCGATTCGTACGAGGCGCTGCTCGAGCAGCCGGACGTCGACGCCATCTACATCCCGCTCGTCAACAGCCTGCACAGTGACTGGACGCTGCGCGCCGTTGCCGCGGGCAAGCACGTGCTGTGCGAGAAGCCGCTGGCCATGAACGCGGCGGAGGCCGAACAGATGGCGACCGCGGCCGCGGCCGCGGGCAAGCTCGTCATGGAGGCGTTCATGTACCGCTTCAACCCGGAGATGCGCGCTTTCGTGGAATCGGTCCGCGATCCCTTACACGTTCAGGCGAGCTTCGGCTTTCGTCTGAGCGACAGCGCCAACTACCGCATGCACGCCGCGCTTGGCGGTGGTGCGCTGCTCGACGTCGGCTGCTATGTGGTCAGCATCGCGCGATGGATCCTCGGCGAGCCGGTCGAGGTGCTGGCTCGCGGCCGCGTCGAGCACGGCGTCGACATGACGGTGAGCTCGCTGCTCACGTTTTCGACCGGAGCGACCGCCTCGCTCTGGGCAAGCTTTGAATCACCCGAGGAACAAGACCTCACGGTCGTCACTCGGGAAGCCGTGCAACGTCGCGAGAGGCCTTTCACCGCGGGTCATCCCGACGACCCGTACAGATTGATGGTCGAGTCGTTCGGCGAGAGTGTTCTGCATGACCACCCGCCAGCCCTCCCACTGAGCGACTCGATCGCGAACATGCGGGTCCTTGACCGGATCCGCCGGGCGTTCAGCCCTTGATGAGCTTCTGGAAGCGCGGATCGTCATGCAGCGCCACCAGGTCGGGGTCTTTCGCGCTTAGCTCCATCATGTCCGGGCGAGCGGGCAAGACTTCGCCCAGGAGGTCCAGCGCCTCCTCGGAACGGCCCTGGCGCGCTCGTGCACATGCAAGGTTATAGGTCACTGTGTGCATGATCAGTGGCGGCGCGCCGGCGTCCTTCATGTCTGAGTAGGCGCTCTCGAACAACGCGTTCGCGCGATCCTGCTCGCCGTTCTCATTCAGATACGCGAACAGGTGCGTCCGAGGGTGAATGAAGCTGCTGCGCAGCACCGCCTCGGTGGTGTTGCCGGCCGCATACCACCGGAAGGGCTGCTCGCCGAGACTTCGATAGAGCTCGATGATCTCGCCAAGCAGGTGGTCTGATCTGGCTGCCGCGTCGGCCAGTGGAGTGCCGATTCCACTGGCAAGCTCCGCATCGTTGAACTCGTTCTGGCGCTCGATCGGCGGCGGCGGCGTAGGCGTTTTGCCCTCGGCGAGCTCGGTCAGCGAGTTGCGCATCCTCTCTCGCCACATGCCCAGGTGAAACATGACCAGCGCCGCGGGCCAACCCTTTGGGGCTGACTCAGTCCGGCGCGCCTGATCGACAAACTCCTGCTCGACTTTGCGCTCGCTCTCGAGCGCGCGACGGACGGCGTCGGTGTCAGGCAGGGGTCATGTCCATGGTCTGGGTGCCCTTGAACGTGATCGGGCCTGTCAGCCCCGGGGTCGTGGCGCCTGCGGCCATGTTCAGGCTCATCGTGGCATCGACGCCGCCGGTCGAGTGGCTCTTCAGGACCCTGCGGCCACTCGCGTCGACCCATGAGGTCACGTCAGAGGTGGTCGTTCCTTTCATGCTCAGGCCCTGCAGACCGCTGCTGCCGCCGGTCGGAAACAACGAGGTGCCTCCCCCCGCCGCGGACATATCGATGGTGAGGTCGATTGTGCCTTTGATGTTGCTCTCGACGACGGCAGTGCTGACGCCGCCGACCTTTTCGTCTCGGAGGTACTTGTTATTCGTGGTGACGTGGCTCGCCCCGGAGCCGACCGGATTCGGAGAGTCGTAATTCTTCGTCCATGTGTCGCCGGGCTTGACCGCGGTGTCGGGCAGGATCGCCGTCACCAGGCCACCCTGGGACCCTGGGAGCCCGGGCAGGGTGTAGTTCCCGAGCGAGCTGCCGCTGACACTCACGATCCTTCCATCGGATGTGACCTTCATCTCAGCGGTCGAGGACGTGGTGGTGGTCGTGGTGTTGCTGACCCCATTTGCCGTCGTCTTCACTGACAGATCAGTTACTGCGACCGCGATCGTCGCCGTGCCGCTCGCGTCGACCGACTTCACCGTCATTGCCTCTTTCGCGGTCATGTCGAGGTCGACCGGGATCGACATTCCCTGCATGCCGATCGTGTACTTGAAGGCGGCGTGGTAGCCGTATTTGTAGGTGTCGCCGGCCTTGTAGGCCAGCTTCAGCGTCTGAGCCTGAACCCCGATCGAGCCGCAGGCGGCGACCAGGAACAGCGCGAGGACAATCGCTAACCGACGCACGACCCCAGCATACCCACCGGTTCTGGCTACGCCGCCGATTTAGGCGGGGTTTCGGGTGGCGGTTTCAGCGGCTTCCTCAGGCGCCGCCGCGACCTGCGGCTGCGGAGGTGCGACGGGCACGATCTGCCGGAAACGGCGCGCTGCTTCCGCCCAGCTCGCCAGCATCTCCGCGGCCACCCGGCTGCCCGTGCGCGCGAGGTGCTCCTCGACCAGAGCCCTGAGCTCTTCAGCATCCTCGGCGGGGACTTCGCGCGCGACCACGCTGTCGGCGTTGAGCTGGCGCCATTCGACCAGGTAGGCCGTGCCTCCGGTCATCCCGGCGCCCGCGTTCCAGCCCACGGGGCCGAGGGCGACGGCCACCCCGCCTGTCATGTATTCGCAGAAGTGGTCGCCTGCGCCCTCGACCACTGCGACCGCGCCCGAGTTGCGAACGCAGAAGCGCTCACCGGCGCGGCCGGCGATGAAGAGCTTGCCGCCGGTTGCGCCGTAGCAGATCGTGTTGCCCGCGAGCACCGGGTCGTCCGTCGAGTCGTTGCCAAACGGACGGATCGCAATCACGCCTCCGCCCATGCCTTTGCCCACATAGTCCTGCGCCTGGCCCTCGAGGCGAAGCTCGACGCCTTCGTCGAGAAACGCGCCGAAGCTCTGGCCCGCGCTGCCGCGATACTCGCGGCGTTCGCCGCGTGAGAGGGAAGCGCCCACGGTCCGCTGCGAGTTGTCGATGTCTCCCGTCTCCGGCGCCGGCGGGGGAACGTCGCCGTTGCGATACCACGCGCGACGCCGCGGCAGCGAGGTGTCGGTGGCTGCAAGGACGAAGGAAAGGTCGAGCCTTGCCTTGGGGTCCTGGTCGAGCAGCTCGACGTGGCCCACGATCTCGTCGAGGGACCGCGCGCCCAGCCGCGCCAGGTGCTCACGCACCTCCTCGGCGATCAGGAACAGGTAGTTCACGACGTGCTCCGGCTTGCCTTCGAATTTCGCGCGAAGATCTTCGCGCTGCGTGGCGATACCTGTCGGGCATGTGTTGAGGTGGCACTGCCGCGCCATGTCGCAGCCGAGCGCCACGAGCACGCCGGTGCCGAAGCCGAACTCTTCGGCGCCGAGCAGGGCGGCGACGACGATGTCGCGTCCGCTGCGCAGGCCGCCGTCCGTGCGAAGGCTCACCCGCTCGCGCAGGCGGTTCGACACCAGCACCTGCTGCGCTTCGGCGAGGCCCAGCTCCCATGGCGAGCCGGCGTTCTTGATCGACGACAGCGGCGACGCGCCGGTGCCGCCGTCATGACCCGAGATGAGGATGTAGTCGGCGTGCGCCTTCGCGACTCCCGCCGCGATGGTGCCGACGCCCGCCTCGGAGACGAGCTTCACGCCCACGCGCGCGGTCGGGTTGACCGTCTTCAGGTCGTGGATGAGCTGCGCCAGGTCCTCGATCGAGTAGATGTCGTGGTGGGGCGGCGGGGAGATGAGCTGCATGCCGGGCTGCGCGTGGCGTAGCCGTGCGATCAGGCTCGTGACCTTGAGACCCGGAAGCTGCCCACCCTCGCCAGGCTTGGAACCCTGGGCGATCTTGATCTCCAGCTCTTCCGCCCGCTTGAGGTAACTCGGGGTGACGCCGAAACGGGCGCTGGCGACCTGCTTGACCTTGTTGTCGCGACGGATTCCGCCGTCGTCGGTGTAGTTGTCGGGGTCTTCGCCCCCCTCGCCCGAGTTGGAGCGCGCGCCCACCTGGTTCATGGCAATCGCCAGCGCTGAATGGGCCTCAGGTGAAAGAGCGCCCAGCGACATTGCTGTGCTGACGAATCGCTTGACGATGTCCGACGCCGGCTCCACCTCAGCAAGCGGAACCGGCTGCGTACATTCCTTGACCTGGATGAGCTCGCGCAGCGACTGCGGCTCGCCCATGCTCGAGAGGCGCCGCCACTCGCGGTACGCCTCGGGGTCTGCGGTCTGCGCGGCCTTCTGCGCCGCGCGCACGGCTGTGGGGTTATATGCGTGATGCTCGCCGGCCTTGCGAAAGCGAACGCGGCCGTGGTCGGGCAGGGCGGGCGGCCGCGCGCGGGCCGCGTCATCGATGTCATCGAGGTCTGCGCCGCCGATGCGCGAGGGCACGGAGGGGAAGCACAGACGCATCACCTCGGCGCCAAGACCCAGCGCCTCGAGCACCTCGGCGCCGCGGTAGCTGGTCACGCATGAGATGCCCATCTTCGCCATCACTTTGAGCAGCCCGGCCTCGAGCGCCTTGCGATATTTGGCAATCGCGTCTTCCCCGCTTGGCGGGGAAGTACCCGGCGAAGCCGGGGGATGGGGCTGCGCCGCACTTGCAAAAGCGAGATATGGATGAACCGCCGTTGCGCCGATCGTGATCAGGCACGCCACGTCGTGCACGTCCACGGCGTCGCCGGCGATTGCGACGAGGTCGGTCGACATGCGGCGGCCGGTGGCCAGGAGGTGGGAGTGCACCGCGCCGACAGCAAGCGCCATCGGCACCGGCAGCCGGTGTTGTGCCGAGCGCCGGTCGCTCAGCGCGATCACGCCGTGGACTTCGCTTGCTTCGCGGCACAACCGGAGCAGCGCGTCGCGCAGCGTTTCATCCGGCGCGTACGTCGCGTCGAGCACGACCGCGTCCTCCAGCACCCGCGCCAGCTCGGCCGCGCCGAGCACCGGGGATTCGAGCTCCAGCAGCTTGCCGTCCGTGGGAACTGCAGGGTGGTGGCGACGCAAAAGGTCTCGGTCGGCGCCGCCTTCAGGCTCAAGAGTCCGCTCGCGCGAACCGAGCAGGATGCGCAGCGACATCACCGCCTTTTCGCGCAGCGGGTCGATAGCGGGGTTGGTGACCTGGGCGAACCGCTGTCTCAGATAGCCGTACACACGGCGCGGCGTCCGGCCAAGGGGAGCGATCGGAATGTCGTCGCCCATGGAGTAGACCGGCTCGGCGGCGGACTCGGCCATGACGTCGACCACGAACTTCACATCCTCGAAACCCCAACCATGCAGCGCGTGCTGCGCGGGGAGGTCCTCGAGCGGCTCCAGGTCGACGTGGTGGCGCTCGACCGGGACGAGGGTCCGGTCGGCAAGCATGCCGTAGTCGTGGCGCGAGGCGGCGCGTTCCTTGGCGTCGCCGTCGCGCAGCAGCGAACCGTCGCGCGTATCGACGAGCAGCATCTGGCCGGGGCCGAGACGGCCGCGCTCCACCACATCTTCGGGTGCCATCGCCACGACGCCGGCCTCCGACGCCGCGGCCACCACGCCTTGCCTCGTGCGCTGCCAGCGCAGGGGCCGCAGGCCGTTGCGGTCGAGGGCGGCCCCGACCACGATTCCGTCGCTGAACGCCAGCGCCGCCGGGCCGTCCCATGGCTCGAAGCGGATTGATTGGTAGCGGTAGAAGTCCCGCACCTTTGCCGCGAGGTCACCGCGCCCTTCCCACGCGTCGGGCACAAGGCTCATCAGGGCCTCGCTGACCTCCCATCCCCGCTGGACCAGAAGCTCGAGCGCGTTGTCGAGGGAGGCGGAATCAGACCCTTCCGGCCAGATCGCGCCCCGCAGCTCGGGCTCGAGCTCCGCCTCACGGGCGCGCATCCAGGCTCGGTTGCCCGTGACGGTGTTGATCTCGCCGTTGTGCGCGAGCATCCGGAACGGCTGCGCGAGCCGCCAGTCGGGCATGGTGTTGGTCGAGTAGCGCTGGTGAAACACGGCGAGGCGGCTCTCACACGCGTCGTCGCCCAGGTCGAGGTAAAAGTCGGCGAGTCGAGTCCCCGCCATCAAGCCCTTGTAGACGAGCGTCCGGCTCGACCACGAGGCGATGTACATGCGCACGTTCTTCGCGACGGCTTCGTTCTCGGCACGACGTCGGGCCAGGTACAGCCGTCGCTCCCACTCGTCGGGATCGAGGCCGGGGTTTTCGAGCAGGCCGTGCCAGATCGCCGGCATCGTCTCGCGTGCTCGTGTGCCGAGGCTGTCGGGGTCGAGGGGCACGGCTCGCCAAGCCCCCACGCGCATGCCGACGCCGGCGGCGGCATCTTCGACCAGGGCGCGTGCCCTGTCGTCCCACTCGAAGAGCGCGGCCACGGCGAATTGCCCGCCGAGCAGGCGGTGCGGAACCTGGATCAACAGGCCGGCGCCGTCGCCGCTCTTGCCATCGGCATCCAGACCGCCGCGGTGCGCCAGGCGCGCAAGGGCGCCCACGCCTAGGTCGACCGCCTCGTGGCCAAGCTCGGGGGTGGCGACAAAACCCATGCCGCAGGCCGCGCGGGACTCGGGGAGGTCTCCCGGCCAGGCGAGACGCGAAGGAGTAAGGCTGGGGGGCACTGGTCGGGAACGGTAGCGGGCTCAGGCTTGAGGAACTAGTGTGCCGCTGACAAAAAAGCGGCCAAGTTTGTTATGTGGTCTCTACATTCCCAAAAGAGACTGAACGCGCAAGGCAACGGACAGGTTCAAGCGCGTTTCGGGGTCTTCGAGGTCCAGGCCGGTGATCTCGCGGATGCGGTCGAGGCGGTACCGGAGCGTGTTGGGGTGGACGCGCAGGCGGTGCGCGGCCTGCTGCTGCTCGCCGGTTTCAAGGTAGGCGCGAAGGGTTGCGACGAGCGCGCCTTTGCGCGCGCTGTCGTGCTCAATCAGCGGGCCGAGGTGGCGCCGGCTGTAGTCGACCAGCCGCTCGTCGCTGACCGCGGCAAGCAGACCGGTGAGTCCCAGCTCAGGCACCGCGACGACCTGACCCCAGCGCTTGAACCGGGCCAGCGACTCCATCACTGAGGTCACCTCGCGGAGCGAGCCGGCCACCGCGCCCGGGGCCTCGGCAGGTGCGCTAAAGCCCACCGACACGGTGAAGCCGGGCTTCCAGTCGGCCACTGCCTGGCGGATCTGCAGGCCGAGGGCGTGGCTGCGTGCCTGGTGGTCGCCCGGCTCGGTGCCGAGCGGCAGGAGCGCCACCACCTGGTCGGACCTGCCCTGGACCAGGGCGCGCGGGTAGGACGCGCGAACCACCCCGGTCACCCGCCGCAGAAACTCACGCTTCAGGGCCTGGATCGCGTCCTCGGAGATCTGGCGGGCCCGGTTGAAGCCGCGGAAGTCGTCGATGTCGACCAGCACGACGATGTGGCTGCCGTGGAGCGGGTAGCCGAGGTGGCGCGCGCGCCGCTGCGCTGCAGCCTCGTCGCCGTAGGTGCCGTGGAGGAGGTCCTCGAGGTACTCGCCACGGACCCTGCCTTCGACTTCGGACAGCTCGCGCTCCTTGGCGATTGACAGCGCCAGCACCAGGGCGGCCTGCTCGATCGCCATGAAGGCGAGCTCCTCGTTCTGTGGCGGGTGATCCAGGACCGAGATGTAGCCGAGCACCTGGTTGGAAGACAGGATGGGCGCGATAAGCCGCTCGCGGGACATGCCGAGGTGAGGGAACGCCGGCACCTTGAGCGGGCCGCGCCTGGCCTCGACCTCGCGCAGCATGCGCTGGATCTGCGGGTCGAAGAGCACGCGCTGCGGCGTGCCCTGCCGGGCGATGGTCTCCTTGCGGTGCGGGTCGGCGCTGCCACCGGCATGGGCCAGGAGATGGAAGCTCGCGTCCTCGACCGAGACAGCGCTCTCCAGCAGGTCGGCCAGAGTGCGGCAGATCTCGTTGACTCCCTTGCCGTCCAGGACCAGCTCGGTGAAGCGGCGGTGGATCTCGATCGATCGCTTCAGGCGCCAGTGCTCAGCGTTGATGATCCTCTCGAGGAGGGGCGTCATCAGGTCGACGAACTGGACGTCGGAGGCGATCGTGAAGAGGGGCACCTTCAGGCGGTCTGCCTCGGAGACCATCTCCGGAGGCAGCTTGCGGAGGTAGGGCAGCGGCCTGACCACAAGGCCGACGCCACCACCCTCGGCGATTCTCCCGACAAGGCGTATCTGAGCCGCGATGTCGTCCTTGATCGGAAAGCCGGTCGTGAACATCAGGTCGCCCGCCCTGGGCTGGACTTCGGGGGTCTCCATGCTTCGGACCCACTCGATGGGCCGGTCGAGGCCGTCTTCGCCGGCGACGAGCTTGGCCTGAGCGAGCACCGAATGCATCGCCTCGCGCACAGTCGGTCGGGGCTCCCGGACCTCTGGCTCGACCCGTTTTGTGGCCATGCGGGCAAGCTTAGGATGTGAACGGACGACAAGCAAGCTCGGTTGGGGCTTGTGCGGCGGGCACTAGAAGGATTTCGACGCGCTGCGTTAAATTTCGAGCATGACCTACGAAGAGGCCCCGGCTTGCGACCGGCACGACTCTCAGGTTCGGTTGCAGCTGCGCACGATGCACTCAGACGCGGCGCGACCCGACGTGTTGGTCGGACTCTTCGAGTGTCCCGAGTGCGGCCACGAGCGCTGGCTGCCGATGAAGACCAGCTACGAGGAAAGCGAAGCCGCAATCTCGGCGGCTTAGCGGTTTAAGCGCAGCCCCTCAGGCGCTTCGCGCCAGCTCCCCATAAATGGGGAGCAGCCACCTCCCCATAAATGGGGAGCAGCCACCTCCGCATGAATGGGGAGCAGCCACCTCCCCATGAATGGGGAGGAGCTTAATTCCTGGCGATCAGCTCTCTCAGGACCAGGGGCAGGATGCCGCCCTGGTGGAGGTATCCAACCTCTGTTTCGTTGTCGACGCGCGCTCGGGTCCTGAAGCGCTTGACCTTGCCATCGTCGCCCACCGCCTCGACGTCGACTTGCTGCAGCGGCTTGATCTGAGCCAGGCCGTGGATCGTGTAGCGCTCTCGTCCGCTCAGGCCCAGCGATTGCGCGCTCTCGCCCGCTGCGAACTCGAGCGGGAGGAGGCCCATCCCGACCAGGTTCGAGCGATGGATGCGCTCGAAGCTCTCCGCGATCACCGCACGCACACCAAGGAGGAGCGGGCCTTTCGCCGCCCAGTCGCGTGAGGAGCCCGAGCCGTATTCCTTGCCGGCGATGACGATGAGCGGCACACCCTCACCGCGGTAGCGCTCCGCGGCTTCGAAGATGGTCGTTTCCTCTCCGCCAGGCAGGTGTACGGTCCAGTAGCCCTCCCGCTCGACGAGCTTGTTGCGCAGGCGGATGTTGCCGAAGGTGCCGCGAGCCATCACCTCGTGGTTGCCGCGCCGCGCGCCGTAGCTGTTGAAGTCGGTCCTCTCCACGCCGTGCCCGATGAGGTACTTGCCCGCGGGGCTGTCGATTGGAATCGCGCCCGCGGGTGAGATGTGGTCGGTCGTCACCGAATCGCCCAGCACCGCGAGCACCCGCGCGCCATCGACATCGCGCAGCGCCGGCGGCTGCGGGCCGAAACCTTCGAAGTACGGCGGTTCTTTGACATAGGTCGAGCCCTCGTCCCACTGGAAGATCGGGCCGGTCGGCGAGCTCATCTTCTTCCAGTGCTCGTCGCCTTCGAAGATGTGCGAGTACTCGCGCTTGAACATCTCCTGCTTGACGCATTGCTGGACGACGGCGTTCACCTCTTCCTGGGCCGGCCACAGCTCGGACAGCATCACCGGCGTGCCGTCATTTGTGTGCCCGATGGGGTCCCTGGTGAGGTCGATGTTCACTGTGCCGGCGAGCGCGTAGGCGACGACGAGTGGAGGTGATCCCAGGTAGCTCGCCTTGACGAGCGGGTGGATGCGGGACTCGAAGTTGCGGTTGCCGGAAAGGACGGCGACCACGCTGAGGTTCTCTTTTGTCACCGCCGCCTCGACCTCGGGACTTGCGAGCGGGCCGGAGTTGCCGATGCACGTGGTGCATCCGTAGCCGACGAGGTAGAAGCCCAGCTTCTCGAGAGGTTCCATCAAGCCCGCCGTGTTGAGGTAGTCGGTCACGACGCGCGACCCAGGAGCAAGGCTCGTCTTGACATATGGATGGACGGTGAGCCCGCGCTCGACCGCATTCTTCGCCAGCAAACCGGCGGCGACCATGACCGACGGGTTCGAGGTGTTGGTACAGCTGGTGATGGCCGCGATCACCACGCAGCCGTTCTCGAGCTTCGCGGTCGGTTCGGCGGCCACCGCGACCGCGGCGCGTCCGTCGATCGGCCCGCCTTCCTCGGTGAGTCGCGAGATCGCGTCAGGGCTCGGCTTGGGGCTGTTGGCGAACGCGGAGGTGAAGCTCTCCCAGACTTTGGGCAGCGGCGCGCGGTCCTGCGGCCGCTTCGGGCCGGCGAGGCTTGGCTCGACCTGCGTCAGGTTGAGCTCGAGCAGCTCGGTGAACTTCGGGATTGCGTCACCGTCCTTGCGGTAGAGGCCCTGCTCTTTGCTGTAGCTCTCGACCAGGTCGATCTGCTCGCGGCTGCGGCCGGTGATCTCCAGGTAGCGCAGTGTCTGCGCGTCGACAGGGAACAGCGCCGATGTCGCCCCGTACTCGGGGCACATGTTGCTCATCGTGGCGCGGTCGGGAACCGAGAGGCTCGACAGACCGTCGCCGCAGAACTCCACGAACTTCTCCACCACGCCGTGCTTGCGCAGCATCTCGGTGAGAGTCAGCACGAGGTCGGTTGCGGTCGACCCCGCGGGCAGAGCGCCGTGGAACCGCACGCCGACAACGATGGGCGTCGCGAGATAGGCCGGCTGGCCGAGCATCGCGGCCTCCGCCTCGATGCCGCCGACTCCCCACCCGAGCACGCCGAGGCCGTTGACCATCGTCGTGTGCGAGTCGGTGCCCATGAGCGTGTCGGGGATGGCGACCCTGCGACCGTCGACGTCGCGAACCTGCACCACCTTCGAGACATACTCGAGGTTGACCTGGTGGCAGATGCCCATGCCGGGCGGCACCAGCGAGAAGTTGTGAAACGCTTGCTGCGCCCATCGCAAAAGCGAGTAGCGCTCGCGATTGCGCTCGATCTCCTTCTCAATGTTGCGTGCGTATGAGTCGCGGAATCCAAACGAGTCGACCTGGACCGAGTGGTCGATGATGAGGTCGACCGGGACCAGGGGGTCGACCTTCCCGGCGTCCTTGCCCGCCCGCTGCATCGCCGATCGCATCGCCGCCAGGTCGACCACGGCCGGCACGCCGGTGAAGTCCTGCATCAGGACGCGCGCGGGCAGGAACGGAAGCTCGCTGCCGGGGGTCTGTTCCGGCCACTTCGCCAGCGCGTCGATGTTGACTTCTTCGGTGGTGCCCGCCTCGGCGAGCCGGATGAGCCCTTCGAGGAGGACCTTAACGGTCATCGGCAGGCCGGTGGGATCGTGGAATCCAGCCTTCGGGAGTGCGCTGAGGGGGTAGAACTCGATCCCCGATCCACCCAGCCGCGCGCGCTGAATCACAGAAGGCAAAGATACGCCCTCCCCGGATTCGTCCTCGAACAGCGGCCGAATTCGTCCTTGACAGGAATCAAGGCCCGGACTAGATTCCGCTAAACCGTTTTACTCCCCACCTTTAACCGTGTCCCTTAAGCGGGGTGGGGCACCGGGCGGTCTGGCCCGGCACTCAAGGAGGATGGAAGCTTTGATGGTCCCGAGTAGATGGGGTAAATCTGCGGGGGTAGCCCTGCTCGCGATGCTGACCATGGTGGTCGCCGCGTGCGGCGGGACCACCCCGAACAACAGCCCGACGCTCACCCGCAGCGGCACGATCACCATCTGGCACAACTGGGAAGGCACCTATCTCGACGCCAAGAAGGCGATCTTCGACACTTACTCGAAGCAGTACCCGAACGTGACCATCAACCTCGTCCACAAGCCAGACCTCACCAGCGCGGTGACGACGGCGGTTCCCGCAGGCCAGGGCCCGGACGTCATCGCGTGGGTCGATGACGTGGTCGGGAAGTTCGTCAAGCTCGAGATCATCAAGCCGATCGATGGGATCGACGGTGTCGACATGAGCTACATGAACGCCAACTTCAGCAAGGCCGCGGTTGACGCGGACACCTTCGATGGAAAGATCTACGGCATGCCGGAGACGGTCGAAGCGATCACGATGATCTACAACAAGGACCTGATCACCGCAGACAAGCTGCCCAAGACCACCGACGACCTGCTCGCCCTCGCCAAGTCGTACCCGCAAGCGCACACCGGCATGTACGGCGTGGTCTGGAACACCCGCAACGACGCGTACTTCAACGCACCGTGGATCTACGGGTTCGGCGGCTACTACGTGAAGGCCGACGGCACCGATGGACTGACCACGGCCGGTACCAAGGCAGGATTCAACTACATCTCCAGCTTCCGCGGCTCGATCCCGGCAGGGGTCGACTACGGCGTGGCCGACACCCTGTTCAAAGAGAAGAAGGCCGCGATCATCATCAACGGTCCGTGGTCGGTCGCCGACTACGGCAAGGCCGGCGTCAACTTCGGCCTCGCCACCCTGCCCACCGCGAATGGAAAGGCCGTCTCACCGTTTGTCGGCGTCAAGACCCTGATGGTCTCGGCGAACGCGGCAAACCCGGCGCTGGCGGTTGACGTCATCAAATGGTTCGACAACAAGGACAACGAAATCGCGCAATCCGTCGCCAACAAGGAAATCCCGGCCAACAAGCTGGCCCTGGCGGACCCAACGGTCCAGGCGATCGCTGAGGTCAAGGGGTTTGGCGCTCAGGTGGCCAACGGCGTGCCGCTTCCCAACACTCCCTTCATGGGCGCGCTCTGGGACCCGGTCGCGAAGGCGCTCGAGGCGGTATGGACTGGAAAGCAGTCGGTCGACTCAGCGCTCAACGACGCGCACACCGCGGCGCAAAACAACATCGCGCAGCTGAAGTAAGTAGGGAGGACACGAGGACGGTGGCATTTCCGCCGCCGTCCTCGGTCATTCACGCTTGAATCGGACGAGCGCCCGACTAACGCTGACCTACCTGTCCCCGATGATCATCGGGGTCAGCCTGATCAGCCTTTTTCCGATCATCTACAACGTCTACATCTCGTTCACGAACCAGAACCTCTATCACTTCAGGCACTACTCCATCGTCGGCTTAGTCAACTACGGAAAGCTGTTCAAGGGACTCGACGCCGACTTCTTCATCGTCCTCGCGAGGACTTTCCTGTTCGTCGGGGTCTGCATTCCTCTCTTCCTCATCGTCGGGATGCTGACGGCTCTCGCCGTCAATCACCCGTCTGTGCGCTGGAAGCCGTTCTGGCGCGTGGCCCTGATCGTGCCCTGGGCGGTGCCGACCTACATCACGGCGTTGGTGTGGAAGTTCTTCTTCAACGGAGAGTTCGGAACGTTGAACCAGCTTTACCGCGTAGTCGCCGGGCCTCAGGCTGGACTTCCGTGGCTGACCGATCCGAACTGGGCATTTGGATCCGTCGTGCTGGCCAACGTGTGGATGTCCTATCCCTTCTTCATGGTCGTCATCCTCGGGGCGCTGCAGAGCATCCCGAGCGATATGTACGAGGCCGCCGCGGTCGACGGCGCGGGCGCGTGGCGCAAGTTCTGGCGCATCACGGTGCCTCTCCTGAGGCCGGCCATTCTTCCGGCGACAATCCTGAGCGCCATCGTCACTTTCAACGTCCTCAACACTGCCTACCTCATCACCCAGGGCGGACCGTTCTCCAGCGCGGCGAAGCCGGGTGCCACCGACTTCGTGATGGTCTACGCGTTCAGGAACGCCTTCCTGCTCTTCAACTACAGCTACATCGCAGCGTTCGCCGTGGTGATCTTCTTCCTGCTGTTCACGGTCACCATGGGCAGCCTTCGCTTCACCGGCCTGATCCAGGAGGACGCTCGATGACGGTGCGCCCCGCAGAGCTTGACGCGCCCCTGGTCGCAAGGCCGAGGACGGCGACCGAGCCTGGCGTCGGTGCGCGCGGACGGCGCTTCCTCTCGCGGGCCGCCGCCCCTGTGCTCATCCACGCCTTCCTCGTCGCGATGGTCATCTTCGCTTTGTTTCCCATCTTCTTCGTCCTGCAGGCCGCGTTCCGGCCCGGGCAGTCGCTTTACTCGCTGAGCCTGAGCCTGTGGCCCGACCATCCGACCTGGGACAACTTCACGTACATCTGGACCCAGCAGCCCTTTCCGACGTGGCTCCGGAACAGCCTCGCCATCGCGATCGGCACCATGATCTGCGGCCTCATCGGATCGGCCACCGGCGCGTACGCGATCGCCCGGTTTCGATTCGCCGGCAAGAAGATCACGTTGATCACGCTGCTCGCGATCCAGGCCTTTCCGTCGGTGCTCGCGCTGATCCCGATCTACATCATCCTGAAGACGGTCGGCCTGGTCGGTTCGCCGTTTGGTTTGATGCTGGCTTACGTCGCGGGCGCGCTCGTCTTCAGCACGTGGAACCTCAAGGGTTATTTCGACACGATCCCTCGTGAGCTGGATGAGGCGGCGTTGATCGACGGCTGCACGGTGACGCAAGCGTTTGTCCGCATCATCCTGCCGCTTTCGCTTCCGGCCCTGGCCGTCACCGCGTTGCTCATGTTTCTGACCTCGTGGAACGAGTGGGTCATGGCTCAGACGCTGCTCCTCAACGAGGACGCCTACACGGTGCCGGTCGGGCTATGGGGCCTGGCCAGCAACTACCGCATCCCCTGGGGCTACTTCGCCGCGGGATCTTTGATCGTGTCGATTCCGGTGATGGTGCTGTTTCTCGGCCTGCAGCGATACTTCAGATCCGGGCTCACCGTGGGCGGCGTCAAAGGCTGAGCCGGCTCCATCTCTTCGTGGTGGTGGCGGGCGCCCTCGTCGCAGTGCTCGCCATCGTGGCGATCGTGGTCTTCCGGCCTGTGGCGCAGTGGACGGCAGAGGTCGCTCCCGTGGCCAGCGTCCTACCCGACCACTGGACCACCGGCGACAAGGACGCAATCGGGACTGCAGCGGGCCGCCAGTCGAACGTGTGGTTCACAGCCGCCCATGGCACCCTGGCCGATGTCCTGTACCCGACGGTCGACGCCGACAACCTGCGCCAGCTCGGCTTTCTTGTCACCGATGGCTCGAGATTTTTCTTCGACACCGCAACGCAGGGCGTGGCGAGCTCGCGGGTCACCGACGATCGCGCCCTCACCTATGCCATGCAGGTCGATGACCCGGTGCACCAGTTCAGCCTGGTCACCGAAATTGCCACAGATCCTGACCGCCCTGTGGTAGTGGTGAGGGCGCACCTGCTCGGCCACGCATCGAACCTGAGCGTCTACGCCTACCTCGTGCCGCACCTGGGCGGCTCGGGCGCCGGCCAGACCGCGTTCTTCGACGGTAGCCGGGGCTACGTGAACAAGGGCGGTCTCTGGCTGGCGATCGGGGGCGACGCGATGACCGATCAGCGGACCGCCGGCTACCTCGGTCGGGGAGATGGGTACGACCAGCTGCATCACGACGCGCTCGAGAACCGGTACCGCCAGGCCGGTCCCGGCCGCGTCACGCTCACGTGGAAAGTCGACGGCGGCGGCGGCCCATGGGTGACGGAGCTGGCGTTTGGCCCGAGCCGCGAGGCCGCTGATGCCCAGCTCAACGCGACGCAGAACGTGGGGCCGCAGGGCGTTTTCGACGCCTACCGGTCGGGCTGGCGCCAGTACACGGCGCACCTGACTGCGCCTCCCGGCGATGCGGCCCTCTTCTTTCACAGCGTCGAGGTCATCAAGATGGCCGAGGACAAGCTGCACCCAGGCGCGATCGTCGCGTCGCTGGCCCGGCCGTGGGGCGACACCGCGCCAGACAACGACGGTGATGTCGGCTACCGCAAGGTTTGGCCGCGCGACCTGTATCACGCGGCGAGCGCGATGCTCGCGGCTGGCGATACGGCGACGGCCTACGACGTGCTCCGTTTCATGGGCAAGATGCAAAGGGCGGACGGGAGCATGCCGCAGAACACCGACCTGAACGGCACGCCGGTGTGGACTGGACAGCAGCTGGACGAGACCGCGGACGCGATCCTCCTGGCGGTGCGCCTTTCGGGCAAGGCGACGGGTCCGGACATCGAGAAGGCGGCCGGCTACCTGCTCGGAAAGGGGCCGGCCACGCAGCAGGAGAGGTGGGAGGAGGCAGGCGGGTACTCGCCCGCGACGCTTGCCGCAGAGATCGCTGCTCTGCGAGCGGTGGAGCGCTGGGAGATCGCAACCAACCAGGTCGTGGACCGCGCGCTGCCGCTGCATGAAATCATCCAGCGGTGGGACTCTTCGGTCGAGTCCTGGACGTTCGGGCCTGGTTACTACCTACGCGTCTCGCCAGATGGGACCCCGGCCAGGGCGGAGCCGATCGACATCGCGAACGGCGGTGGTGTTTGGGACCAGCGCGAGATCGTCGACCCAAGCTTCCTCGAGCTGGTGCGGCTCGGGGTGCGACAGCCGAACGACCCGCGGATCCTCTCGACGCTTGCAGCGGTCGACGCCCGCGCGTCAGGGCAGGTGAACCTCGTCAGGCTCTGGTATCGATACCCGCACGACGGTTACGGGGAGAGAAATCCGGGTTCGGCGCCTCCCGGCCAGGGCCATCTGTGGCCACTGCTCACAGGCGAGCGCGGCATCTACAACGTGCTGGCCGGTCGCGACGCAACGGTGCCCCTGGCCGAGCTCGAGTCGCTTGCCGGCCCCGACCAGCTGCTCGGCGAGCAGGTCTGGGAGGGCACCGGTTTGCCGACGGGCTCAGCGCGGCCGCTGGTCTGGGCTCACGCCGAGTACATCATCCTGGCCAAGGCGGTCGCGACCGGAACCGTCGACGACCGACCCAGTTAGCGTCTCGAGGTTCAGCGACACCACAAGGCGATCGTCACCCGAGACTCGCTCGTAGACGAGCTCATATGGGTCGGCGTGGAGGGTCCGCCTCGAGCCGCGACGGAGCGCGGGCGACTCGCGGCGCAGGCGGCCGAGGCGCTGGAAATATGCGAGCAGACCCGCGTCTTGGTCGGCGCCCCAGAGCATGGGCAGCCGCGCCTCGGCATTCTCCATCGCCGCATCGTGGCGCTGGGTCAGGCCCACCTCGGTGCCGTAATAGATGACGGGCATGCCGGGAAGCGTCATGAGCAGCGTTGCGGCGAGCTTCAGCCGGCGCGCGTCGCCGCCGGCCAGCCACAGGAAACGGTTCATGTCGTGGTTGTCGAGGAGCGTCGCCAGCGCCAGTCCAGGCAGGGCGTTTTCATGACCGTCCATCCAGCGCGCAAACTCGACCAGGTCCATGCGGCCACGGCCGAATGCGTTTCGGACGACGTAGGCAAAGTCGAAGTCGAAGATCGCATCGAGGCGGCCCGCGTAATGCGCCAGCCAGTCGAAGTGGCCCGTCGCCTCGCCGATGACCAGGGCGTCGGGCTTGACCTCGCGAAGCCCGCGCCGCAGCTCGATCCAGAACGATGGGTCGGCCCCCGCGACATGGTCGCAGCGCACCCCGTCGGCTCCGTACTCGGTGACCCAGTGTCGCGCGGCCTCGACCAGGTACTGCTGCACACGCCGGCTGCCGGTGTCGAGCTCGGGAAGTGTGATGTTGTCGAAAAAGCAGCGGTAATAGTGGGGCCACTGCCAGAAGCGATAGAACTCGGCCGCGTCGCCGCCTCGCTGGATCGCGTCGCGAAACAGGTGGTGACCGCGCCCGGTGTGGTTGGGCACGAAGTCGAGCAGCACGCGCATGCCGCGCTCGTGTGCGCTTGCGATCAAGCGCTTCAGCGCTGTGTCGCCGCCATACCGCTCATCGACCTTGAAAAAATCCTCGTGGTCATAGCCATGGTGGCTTGGTGTCTGGTGGACGGGAGTCAGCCACAGGGTGTTGCAGCCCAGGCTGGTGATGTAGTCGAGGTGGTCGCGGATGCCGTCCAGCGTGCCGCCATACAACGCCGTCGACGAATTCGGCGGTGGCAGCATGCCATCCGCCCGCGCGAAGCGGTCGACCATTACCTGGTACACCACCGCGTCCCGCGTCCAGTCGGGCGGATCGGCCTCGGCGCTCAGGGCGAACTCCTGGCCGCCGGGCCTGGGGTCGGAGTCGGAAGCCCAGAGGACGCCTGACCGTGTTTGGACCCTGACCTTGTAGCGCTCGGCGTCGACAGGCTGCAGCGTTGCGGTGCTCGCCCCGATGTCGGCTCTGACCTCGACCTCGCTCAGCGGGTCACCGCCAGAGGCGGTCATTCCGCCGTGAAATGCGCCGGCGTACAGCGCCCGCGCACGCCGGATGTCCTGCACGTCCGCCTGGTGCGCGAAGAAGAAATCCTCACCCCAGCTCGCTTTCGGGAGAAGGGCCTGCACGTCGATCAGGAAACGCGCATGCGCGCCGAGGTCGATCCCTTCGTCGGTCGTCAGGACGCCGAGCTGCGACTTGCGCTTGACTGCCGTGCGAATCGCTTTGAGGGAATCTTTCGCAAGGGCCGGTGGCACGGAGGCAACCTCCGGACCCGGGCCGTTGCGCAGCCGCTCGAACGGCTCGCGAAGCTTGCTGCCATACGCAAGACGCAGATGCTGCTCGATCCCCCACATGAGCAGCCCGTCGATGGGACGGTGGGACAGCGCCCAATCGAAGAACGCCTCCGCGGCTCCGCGCTCCCCGCAGACGTCGAGGGCGTGGGCCATCAGAACGTCTTCGCCGAGTGGCGCCGCGAACGCGCCTGACCGCTCCTGGTGCACAGCAATGACCAGCACGCTGCGCGCGTAGAGGTCCGACGCGGCGGCGCGCTCGTCGAGGTCTGGGACTCGGTCGAGAATCGACGCTCGGGTCGCGCCACCGAGCGGCGGAGGATCAAACTCGAGCGGCCATCCGGCGCCCTGAGTCGCGACCTCGATGTCGTCGCCTATGGCCGCGACGCGCGACTCTCCTTGTCGAGAGGTCACCCGGAGCACATTGGTGCCGCGGACATAGCCGAGCTTCTCGCCGCGGCGCGCGAAGACGTACGCGAGGACCTGTCCATTGCCAACGGGCGCGAAAGTCCTCTTGCGTGGAAGCACGGTCAGGACGCGCGAGGCGGGTGCGCCTTCCGATCTCACCGTCCCGCAGCCTTCATCTCGTGCGCGATCCTCTGCACGCCGTCCGCCCGCTCGATCTCTTCCAGCGGCACGGGCAGCGCGATGCGCCAGTTGGGGAACTCGTCCGTCGTGCCGGGGACGTTGGGCCGCTCGTGCACGCCGAGCGCGTCTTCCATCGAGACCAGCACCATCCGCGTCCGGCCTTGTGCGAGGTGACGGTAGGCGGCTACGGCCACGTCCACCGGAGGAGTGTCGTCGGGCAGGTGCGTGAGGCTGACGAGCTTGTCGCGAAGATGATGCAGGCGGTGCTCCGGCTCGCTGCGGGTCCAGATCCCAGCCACCGTGGGCAGGTCGTGCGTGCCGACCGCGGCGACAGCATCGTGGGGCCAGCGCGCGGGCTCCGAGCCCTCGAACCAGACGAGTCGGTAGGACAGCGAGCCCTTCTTGCGGAGGTGCTTGCGCACGCTGGGCTCGACCAGGCCGAGGTCTTCGCCGATGACGAACGCATTCGCGCGCCTGCTCTCGTTCGCGAGCAGCGCGAGAAGGACGTGCGCAGGATATTTGACGTAGGCGCCTTGCGCGGCGGTCATGCGGTCGGGAATCCAGAACAGCCGGAAAAGGCCCATCACGTGGTCGAGCCTGACGCCGGCGGCGTGGCCGGCCGCGCCCCGGATCGCGTCGATGAACGGTTCCCATCTTGCGTCGCCCAGGCGCCACGGGTTGAAGGCCGGAAGGCCCCAATCCTGACCGTCGCGGAAGAACTCGTCGGGCGGCGCGCCGACCCGCATGCCAGGCGACAGGTAGTTCCTCCAGCGCCAGGCGTCGAAGCCGTCTGAAGCGAATCCGACGGGCACGTCGGTGATGAGGCCGATCTCCCGCGAGGCCCGCGCGAGCTGGCGGTCGACGTGGAACTGCAGCCACTCGTGATATGCGACACGCTCCGCGCTCACCAGTCCCACGTCACGCGGCCAGCTGCGCCAGGCGGGTCCGTGCATCTCGCAAGCGCAGTTGAAGGTCGCGAAGTCGCGCAGGGCGGCGCCCTGCCGGCGCATGTACCTGTGCAATCCCTGGGGGTTGGGCGCGGCGCGAAAAATGCGCTCAAGGGCTCGCGACTTGAGCCGGAAGACCTCGTCGTAGTCGATGATGCGCTGGTCGTTGAGGCGTCGTGCCGCGTCGCGCTCCGCGGCCAGGTTGACTCCCTCTGCGCCTTCGACCTCTTCAACTCGCAAGTAGACGATGTTGCGGAAGCGGCGCGTCGATGCGTAGTACGGCGAGGGTTGATAAGGCAGTGTCGGAGTCTGTGCGCCGAGGGGGTTGAGCAGGATGACCGACGCGCCGGCCTTCCGCGACCATCTCGCGAACCGGCGGAGGTCCGCCAGGTCGCCGACGCCCCAGCTGTCGCGCGAGCGCAGCGCGTAAAGCTGGACGGCCCAACCCCACGTGCGTTGCGGGGCCGGAGAGCAGGGCTCGTCGGGCAGCCTCGGGCGGCGAATGCGCGGCGGCCGTTCCCCTGACGCGCCCATCGCCTCGAGGATTGCCTGCTCCACGGCGGCCGGCGTCTCGACGACGTTGCCCTGCCAGCCGTGGTAGGCGGGAAGGATGCCCCAGCGGCGCGCCTTCTCTGAGATCGCGCTCAGGCCTTCTCGATCAGCTTTGACTTCGATCCGCGCATCACGTAGCCGCAACGGCACGTGACTTCCATGAGCACAGTTCCAAGCCTAACGGACGGGTACGATGCTGCCATGGCGATCGCCGAGGACCTCGAAGTTGCGTCATTTTTGAAGGGCCAGCCGAAGAAGCTGTTCATCGGCGGGAGATGGGTCGACTCCGCGAGCGGCAAGACGTTCGAGACTCTCGACCCGGCCACGGGCGAGGTGCTGGCCAGGGTCGCCGAAGCGGGCGCGGAGGACGTCGACCGGGCCGTCGCGGCCGCCCGCAAGTCGTTCGACAGCGGCGTATGGCGCGACCTTCCGCCGGCCGAGCGAGCCAGAGCGCTGTGGCGGGTCGGCGACATGATCGAGGAGAGGGCGTTGGAGTTCGCCCAGCTCGATTCGCTCGACAACGGCATGCCTATCAACGACGCGTTGATCTGGTTCGTGCCGTTCGCTGCCGCGACGTTCCGTTACTACGCCGGCTGGGCGACGAAGCTCGACGGCGCGACGCAGCAGATATCACTTCCCGGCAACTACCTGAGCTACACGCTGCGCCAGCCGGTCGGCGTCGTGGGCCAGATCATCCCGTGGAATCTCCCGATCATGATGGCGGCCTGGAAGATCGCGCCGGCCCTCGCTTGCGGCAACAGCGTGGTGCTGAAGCCGTCCGAGGAGACGCCTCTCAGCGCTCTGCTGCTCGCTGAGCTGCTCCAGCAGGCGGACGTGCCGGACGGGGTCGTGAACGTGGTCCCGGGCTTTGGTGAGACGGCGGGCGCGAGGCTCGCATCGCACCCCGATGTGGACAAGGTCGCGTTCACCGGCTCGACCGAGGTGGGGAGGCTGATCGCGAAGGCGGCGGCCGACAGCAACCTCAAGCGCGTCAGCCTGGAGCTGGGCGGCAAGTCGCCGAACATTGTGTTCGCCGACGCAGACCTCGCCAAGGCGGCGTCGGGCGCCTTCTTCGGCATCTTTTTCAACCAGGGCCAGATGTGTTCAGCCGGCTCGCGGCTGTTCGTCCAGGAGAAGGTCTACGACGAGACGGTCGATTCGCTGCTGAAGACCGTGGCCGAGGCACGGGTGGGCCCGGGCATGGATCCTGTGACGCAGATCGGTCCTCTCGTCTCGAAGACGCAGATGGACCGCGTGCTCGGTTACATCAACCTCGGCAACAAGGAAGGGGCGCGAATGCTCATCGGAGGCGGCCGGCCAGAGGGTATGGATCGCGGGAACTTCGTCCAGCCCACCGTTTTCGCAGACGTCGACGGCAAGATGCGCATCGCGCAGGAAGAGATCTTCGGCCCGGTGGTGGCGGCAATCCCATTCAAGGACGAAGAGGATCTGGTGCAAAAGGCGAACAACACGATGTACGGGCTCGTGGCCGGCGTGTGGACCAGGGACGTTGGCCGCGCACACCGTGTGGCGCACGCGCTCAAGGCGGGGACGGTTTACGTGAACTGCTACCACATCGTCGACCCGGTCACGCCGTGGGGCGGTTTCAAGCAGAGCGGGTGGGGACGCGAGCTGGGGCCTTACGCGCTGGATCTCTACACAGAGCTCAAGAACGTGATCGTCGACCTCAGCTGAGGGTTTGGCGAGTGCGTGGGGCGGCCGGGTGATACTGGAGCAGTGATTCGGGGGGTTGTCGCGGTTGTTTTCGGCGCGCTCCAGGTGCTCGTCGCCGCGCCGGTCGCCCCGAGTGCGCCCGCGCCGAGCAATCCCGGGGACGTGTTCGAGTTCCCTCTGCCCACATGGACTCCACACTGCCTCGGGTTCGGCAGCAAGTGGACGTACTGCAACGGGACCGCGCTTCGGGCCTGCGCGTCGGGTGAGGTCTGGCTCCACACCGGTGCTGACGTCATCGCCACGGTCGGGCAGCCGGTGGCGGCTGCGGGAGATGGGGTGATAGTGGGCTACCTGATCGACCAGACCTTTCGGGGTGGCGTGCTGATCCGCCATCAGACCAGCTCGGGCGCCGTGATCACGCAGTACTGGCACGTCTGGCTCAAGTCCGGGTACGGCACTGGCTCGCGAGTAAAACGCGGTGAAGTGTTCGCCGACGTGGCCGACATGGGGACTTTGACGCATCTGCACTTCGCGGTTTTCAACGCCGACTACGAGCCGCATGCCTGGAACGGGGCGCTGCCTCCGAGCGCGTGCTCGGGCTTCCCCGCGTTCCCCTACAAGTTCATCGACGCGACGGCGTTCATCGAAGCGCACCTTCCGGTCGCACCGTTACCGCGCGGCACTCGCATATAGACGAGGTTCCAGGAGTCGGTCACCTCGATCCGTAGCGTCGGCGCGTCCGATCCAGATACGCCGACCAACGCTTCCCGAACCGCGCTGCGAACGCGATGAGCCATTTGGGCATCCACCATCCAACCAGCGCGCACAGCGCGATCGACACGAGGATCCACAGCCACAGGAAAAGCGCGTGGGACATGCCCACCGCGATGTGAAGGGGTCTGTACAGCAAAACAAATACGATCAAGGACAACATCCCCAGCACGCCGCCGGCGATCGCCCCGGCGATCGCGCCGATCGCGCGCCGGTGATAGATCTTCACTCGTCGTAGCCAAGGTTCGGGCGCAGCCAGCGCTCGACCTCGGCGGCGGTCATCCCCTTGCGGCGGGCGTAGTCCTCGACCTGGTCCCGGCCGATCTTGCCGATCATGAAGTAGCGCGACTGCGGGTGGGCGAAATAGAGGCCTGAGACCGCGGCGGTCGGCGTCATCGCCCCGCTCTCGGTCAGCTCCATGCCGATCGACCGCGCGTCCAGCAGGTTGAACAGCGTCTCCTTCTCGGTGTGGTCCGGGCAGGCCGGGTAGCCGAACGCCGGCCGGATGCCGCGATACTTCTCAGCGATCAGCTCGTCGTTCGGCTGCTTCGGCCCCATCTCGTACCACGACCGCCGCACCTGCTCGTGGAGGTGCTCCGCGAATGCCTCGGCCAGGCGGTCGGCCAGCGCCTTGACCATGATCGCGCGGTAGTCGTCGTGCTCCGCGACGAAGCGGGCCGCAAGCTCGTCCACGCCAAGGCCCGCCGTGACGGCGAAGGCGCCGATGTGATCGCCCTCTCCCGGGGCGACGAAGTCGGCGAGTGACAGGTACGGCTTCTCGTCCCCATGGTCGACCTGCTGCCTGAGCATTGGAAAGCGCATGCCGTTGTCGAGCGCGACGTCGTCGCCGTCGGCACGCGCGGGCCAGAAGCCGTATACCCCACGCGCCTGGAGCCAACCCTTGGCGATGATCTCGTCGAGCAGCTCCTGCGCATGGCCGAACAGCTCGCGTGCGGCGGCGCCTTGCGCCGGGCTGTCCAGGATCGCGGGATATTTGCCCTTCAGCTCCCACGCGTGGAAGAAGAATGTCCAGTCGACGTACTGGCGCAGCTCCGCGAGCGACGGTTCGATCACCTTCCTGCCAATGAAGGGTGGCCTGGCCAGCTGGTCGAAGGGTACCCGCAGCCTCTTGGCGCGCGCTTCTTCCAGCGTGAGCAGCGGTCGCTTGGCCGATGTGTGCTGCGCCCGCAGCTTCTCCTGAAGCGTGTAGTTGTCGCGCTCGAACTTCTCCCGCCTGTCCTTGGCGAGCAGGTCCGACACGACGCCGATCACGCGCGATGCGTCCAGCACGTGCACGGTCGTGCCGTCGTACGCGGGGGCGATGCGCACCGCCGTGTGCTGCTTTGACGTGGTCGCGCCTCCGATCAGGAGCGGGATGCGGAAGTCGCGGCGAGTCATCTCCTTGGCCACGACCACCATCTCGTCCAGCGATGGCGTGATGAGGCCGGACAGGCCGACGACGTCGGCGCCCAGCTCGACCGCGGTGTCGAGGATCTTCTCGACCGGCACCATGACGCCGAGGTCGTGGACCTCGTAGTTGTTGCATGCGAGCACGACGCCGACGATGTTCTTGCCGATGTCGTGGACGTCACCCTTGACGGTGGCGAGGACGAGCTTGCCGCGAACGCTGCGGTCGCCGGCGGCGTCCTTCTCCGCCTGCATGAACGGCTCGAGGTAGGCCACCGCGCGCTTCATCGCTCGCGCACTCTTCACTACCTGCGGCAGGAACATCTTGCCCGCGCCGAACAGGTCGCCGACGACCTGCATGCCGTCCATCAGCGGTCCTTCGATCACGAGGAGCGGTTTGCCGTACTTGACGCGCGCCTCTTCCGCGTCCTCTTCTATGTAGGCGACCTCGCCATGGAGCACGGCGTGCTTCAGCCGTTCCTCGACCGAGCCTTCCCGCCACCTGAGATCCACCTCACGCTTCTGCCCCGCGCCGGAGACCGACTTGGCAAAGTCCACCAATCTCTCGGTCGCGTCGGGCCGGCGGTCGAAGATGACGTCCTCGACCATCTCGAGCAGGTCCTTCGGGATGTCCTCGTACACGACGAGCTGGCCGGCATTGACGATGCCCATGTCGAGGCCGGCGCGTATCGCGTGAAAGAGAAACGCCGAGTGAATCGCCTCGCGCACGCGGTCGTTGCCGCGGAACGAGAAAGAGAGGTTGGAGACTCCGCCGGAGACGTGGACCCTGGGGAAGCGCTTCTTGATCTCGCGGGTCGCGTCGATGAAATTCTTCGCGTAGGCAGCGTGCTCTTCGATGCCGGTTGCGATGGGCAGGATGTTCGGGTCGAAGATGATGTCCTCCGGCTCGAAGCCGGCCTTCTCGGTCAGCAGCGTGTACGCCCGGCTGCAGATCTCCACCTTGCGTTCGAATGTGTCCGCCTGGCCGGTCTCATCGAAAGCCATCACGACAGCGGCCGCTCCATACCTGCGGACAAGCCGGGCCTGCTCGAGGAACGCATCCTCGCCGCTCTTCAGGCTGATCGAGTTGGCCACGCCCTTGCCCTGGAGGCACTTGAGGCCGGCTTCGAGGACGCTCAACCTGGAGCTGTCGACCATCACGGGGATTCGCGCGATCTCGGGCTCGGTCGCGATGAGGTTGAGGAACCGGACCATCGCTTCTTCCGAGTCGAGCAGGTCCGCGTCCATGTTCACGTCAAGCAGGTTCGCCCCGCCGCGCACCTGGTCGAGCGCCACCTGGACCGCACTGGCGAAATCGCCTGACTCGATAAGCCGGCGGAACCTGAGCGAGCCGGTGACGTTGGTGCGCTCGCCGATGACCACGAAGCCCGAGTCCGGGCTGATCTCGAAAGGTTCGAGGCCGCTGAATCGGGTCCGCGGCTCGCGTCCCGCCAGGGGTCGCGGCGCGACGTCGGCCAGCGCATCCCGGATCTGGCGGATGTGCTCCGGACCGGTGCCGCAGCATCCGCCCGCGGCGTTGAGGTAGCCCGCTTCGGCGAACTCTTTCAGCAGGCGGCTCGTCATGGGCGGCTGCTCGTCGTAGCCGCCGAACGCGTTGGGCAGACCCGCGTTCGGGTAACACGTCACGTAGACCGGGGCGACGCGTGAGAGGGCAGCAATGTACGGGCGCATCTCTGTGGCGCCAAGCGAGCAGTTGATGCCCGCCGCGAAAGGCTGCGCATGCTCGACCGAGGTCCAGAACGCTTCGACCGTCTGCCCCGAAAGGTTGCGTCCGCTCCGGTCGACGATCGTGACAGAGATGAAAAGTGGGATCTCCGGCGCGACCTCTTTGACCGCCGCGATCGCCGCCTTTCCGTTGAGGGTGTCGAAGATCGTCTCGATGAGGAGGATGTCGACGCCGCCTTCCTTCAGAGCGCGGGCCGCTTCCGCGTAGCCATCGCGGAGCTCGTCGAACGTCACGTCGCGGTAGGACGCGTCCTCGACCTTGGGCGAGAGCGACAGGGTGACGTTCGTCGGGCCCAGCGAGCCGGCGACGAATCTGTTCTCGTAAGCGTCCGCGGCCTGGCGCGCCAGGCGCGCACCTGCGAGGTTCATCTCGTAGACGTAGTTCTCGAGGCCATAGTCGGCCTGCGAGATGCGCGTCGCGGTGAAGGTGTTGGTCGTGATGATGTCCGCGCCGGCTTCGAGGTACGAGCGATGGACCTCGGAAACCACCTCGGGTTGTGTCAGCGAGAGCACGTCGGCGTCATTGCGCAGCAGCTTCGGGTGGTCGCGGAACCGATCGCCGCGGAAGCCCTCCTCGGTGAGACCCCTGCGCTGCAGGAGGACGCCGATCGAGCCGTCGAGGATCACGATCCGCTGCTGGAACAGCTGATCGAGACGCTCGCGGACAGTGCCTGTAACTTCCATCGTGATGGGTAAGCGTACGTCCCCATCCGGCGGCTTCGCCGCCACCTTCCCCACTGGTGGGGAAGTCACCTTTCCATCTAGTCCCCGACCGGGCTCCATACCTGGAAGCGGCCGTCGTCGTAGAGCAGCCGCCTGCCGCTTGTGAGGATCGCATCGGCCGCCGCCTGGCGCTTGGCCCGGGTCGTGTTGTTGCCCAGGTAGTAGTCGCTGTCGATGACCACATACGAGCCAGCCTCGAGCATGTCCGGGAAGTCGTTGATGGTGTGGCGGTTCGCGAGCCACACGCACAACCCGGCATCGGCGTTCACAGGTGCGTCAGCCGGAATCACAGCGGCCGCCGCCTGCAGCTGGGCGACGGCGTTTGGCCTCGAGTAGACGTCGTTCCATGCCAGGAGAGCAGGTGGCACTCCGCCTGTTCCCCAACCAAGCAGCAGAGCAGGCAGCGCAGCGACCAGCGCCATCGCGGGCTTGATCGAGACCCTTTCCAGGAATCGGCGGGCGCCGATACCCCCGGCCACCATGAGCGGGAACAGCAGCAGCATCACGTAGTGCAGATTGAGGATGTTCTGCGGGACGTGCTCGCTGAGGACATTGGCCACGTATGGAGGGATCGCGAGCAGCAGCCAGCGGGGCGCCAGGAGTGGCAGCGCAAACATCGAGGCGACGATCGCCGCGAGGATCAGCAGCGCCTCCGGGCGCACCAGCGCCTCGATGACGGCGAGCCCCGAGACAGGCACCTTGGGATCGAGGTGGATGAGCCAGCGGTAGTAAACGAAGTCCGTGTAGCCGTTAGGGGCGCGAAGGTGTTGCTGGACCACTCCCGTGCCGATCAGAAACCATCCGACCGCCAGATAGAGGATGAACCGCCAGTGTTTCTTCACTTCGGGCGCGCCGTACGCGGACATGAGGAGGGCGATCACGCCCACCGTGTAAACCTGGTCCTCCTTGCAGGTGAGGTCGAGGACGCAGAACGTCCATAGCAATCCTCGTCGCCCGCGGATGCCGGCCCAAGCCGCGAGCAGGGCGAAGGGGAGGGCCATGTTTTCCGGGTGGAAGAAATCGCGCGCCGACTCCTGGATCGCGGCCCAAAACGGGACTGGCGCGGACAGGGCGACCGCGAGCCAGGGCGACGCGCGCCGGCCCGCCGGGAGGATGGCGCGAAAGAAGAGGTATGCGGCCGGCCCGGCGCCCGCGAGTCCGGCTGACGAGAAGATCAAAAGCACGGTCGGACTCGGCCAGAGCTTTTCGATCGCCGCGATCAAGACGAAGATCAATTCGAGGTGGATGCCGAGGAAGTTGGCCCGCGCGAAGCTCGAGTAGAACCAGTCGCCCTGCGTGATGCCCCAGATGACCTGCTGGTCGTACGCCAGGTCCCATGCATCGCTGGTCATGCCGTACATGCGCTGCAGATCGCCATGCAAGGTCCAGGCGAATGCCATCGCGGCCGCGAGCATCGGGATCGCGGGATAGACCCACCACGCTTCGGTGGTGGTCCTCTCCCGCGGCGAGCTTCCAATTCGGAGGGCGTCAACCGTCATCGCAGGCGGAGCTTAGCAAGGCATAATCCGAGCATGGCCCGCCAACCGGCCACCGACACTCCGCAGCTGTCTGTGATCGTCCTGGTGTTCAACGAGGTGGACAGCGTCGAGCCGCTGCATCGCGAGCTCATGGGGGTGCTCGAAGCGCTCGGCCGCTCGTTCGAGGTTGTGTATGTCGATGACGGCAGCCGCGACGGCAGCACCGAGCGCCTGGGTCAGCTCGCCTCACGCGACGCGCGCGTGCGGGTCGTGAGCTTTCGCCGCAATTTCGGGCAGACCGCCGCGGTCCAGGCCGGGATCGACCACAGCCGCGGCGAGATCCTCGTCTTTCTCGACGGCGACATGCAGAACGACCCGCATGACATTCCGCACCTGCTGGAAAAGATCGACGAGGGCTACGACGTGGTCAGCGGCTGGCGGCACGACCGCCACGACGATATCACTCGAGTGCTGCCGTCGCAGGTCGCGAACTGGATCATCGCGAACGTAACTGGCGTTCATCTGAGTGACTTTGGCTGCACGTTGAAGGCTTATCGTCGCGACGTCGTTCAAGACGTGAAGCTCTACGGCGAGATGCACCGCTTCATCCCCGTATACGCGTCGATGGTCGGGGCCCGGATCACCGAGCTCCCCGTCAATCACCGGCCCCGGACGTACGGCAAATCCAAATACTCTCTGTCGCGCACATCGCGCGTGATGCTCGACCTGATCACCGTTAAGCTGCTCGGCAGCTACTCGACCAAGCCGATGTACTTCTTCGGGTTTGCCGCGTTCGCCCTGTGGGCGGTGGCCCTCGTGCTCGCGGCGATCGTGATCATCCAGAAGGTGCTGCCGCCCTACGTGTATGCGCACAACAACCCGCTGCTTCTGCTGTCGGTTGTGCTCGTCATCGTGGGGGTGCAGTTCATCCTGATGGGCCTGCTGGCCGAGCTCTCGATCCGCACGCTGCACGAGTCGCAGGCGAAGCCCGTGTACGTCGTTCGCGAGATCATCGAAAAGACTCCCCACAAGCAGCCGGCGACGAACGGGAGACCCGCCGTCAGAGCTCGGTAAATGTGTGGGATCTGCGGCGTTGCGGGGGGAGACCCGGCGCGCGGCCGCGAGCTGGTCGAGCGCATGTCCGCGGCGATGGTTCACCGTGGCCCTGACGACGAGGGGATCGCGCAGGTGGACGGCGTCTCGCTTGGCATGCGGCGCCTCTCCATCATCGACCTGAGCGGCGGCCACCAGCCGATGCACAACGAGGACTCGACCGTGTGGGTGGTGCAGAACGGTGAGATCTACAACCACCTTAAGCTGCGTGAGGACCTGATCGCCGCAGGCCACGTGTTCGTCACGCAGTCCGACACCGAGGTCCTGGTCCACGGCTACGAGCAGTGGGGCGAGCACGTGGTGGAGCGGCTGAATGGCATGTTCGCGTTTGCTCTGGTCGACCGTCGCGCGGGGATAGTGTTCCTGGCTCGGGACCGCATGGGCATCAAGCCGCTGCATTACGCCGTCGATGGAGACAGGCTCGTGTTCGCCTCCGAATTGAAGGGGCTGCTTCGCGATCCGGCCCTGCGCCGGGGCATCGATCCGGTGGCCCTCGACGAATACCTCGCCTATGAGTTCGTCCCCTCGCCGCGCAGCATCGTCAAGGGTGTCAACAAGCTGCGCCCGGGACACACCCTGAGGTGGTCGGTTGCTGAGGGCAAAGCGCAGGTCAAGCGGTACTGGGCTCCGTCGCTGAACGTGGACGGCGGCGAGCGCGAACGCGACCTGGACGAGGAGTGCGCCGAGCTGCGGGCGGTTCTGCGCGAGTCGGTGCGCAAGGAGCTGATCAGCGATGTCCCGCTTGGGGTATTCCTCTCGGGCGGAATCGACTCCAGCGCAGTGACGGCGATGATGACCCAGCTTGGCGGCGACGTGAAGAGCTTTTCGGTCGGTTTCGCAGAACGGTCATTCGACGAGGCGTCCTACGCGCGAGAGGTTGCGCGTCATCTCGGCACCGACCATCACGAGCTGACGCTCGAACCGAGCATGTTGCTGGGCCTGGTTCCGAAGCTGCCAGTGCTTCTCGACGAGCCGCTAGGAGATGCATCGATCATTCCCACGTACCTCCTTTCCGCGTTCACGCGGCAGCACGTGAAGGTTGCGTTGGGTGGCGATGGAGGTGATGAGCTGTTCGGTGGCTATCCGACACTGCAGGCCCATCGTCTTGCCGGCTACTACATGCGCGCGCCGGGTGCGCTGAGGCGTGGAGTCGTCGAGCCGATGGTCAGGCGCATGCCCGTGTCGCGGCGCAACCTGAGCTTTGACTTCCGGGCCAAGCGCTTTGTGGCCGGCGCGGCTTACGGCGCGGCGGAGAGACATCAACGATGGATGGGCTCGTTTGCACCGGAGGAGCGCGCCGCCGTGTTGTCTCCAGCGATGCGCGGGAACGGCGCCGCGGTGCTCGAAGAGTTCGGTTCTTTCGATCCGCTTCACCAGGCCCTGATGCTCGACATGCGGCTCTACCTCGAGAACGACATCCTGGTCAAGCTCGACCGCGCCTCGATGATGGCTTCGCTCGAGGGCCGCGTCCCCCTGCTCAACAACGATTTCGTCTCCTACGCGACAGGCCTTCCCCTGAACATGAAGCTGCGCGGTTTGCGCTCTAAGTTCCTGTTGAAACGCGCGCTCCGCGGGATCCTGCCGGACCGGATCCTCAACCGGCCCAAGAAGGGGTTTGGCATTCCTGTCGCCGAGTGGTTCCGCGGGCCCCTGAAGGAGCAGATGCTGTCGGTGCTGTCACCCGAGCGCATCGCTCGTGAGGGGTTCTTCGACTCAGGCGCGGTGTCGGCGCTCATCTCGGAGCACCTCGCGGGCAGGCGGGACAATCGCAAGCAGCTGTGGACGCTGTTCGCGTTCGAGCTGTGGCATGAGGGTTACGCCGGACTCGGCTCCTGAATCACCAGGCCTTCGCTGTTCCGCCGGACGTTGCGGACACCCGGCACCAGCATGATCAAGACGCTCGGCACTGCAAGCAGCACTGCGGCCAGGACCAGAGTTGTCGGTATTCCGATGTGATCTGAGGCGGGGCCGACGATGGCGAAGCCCAGGGGCATGGCGATCAGCGACAGCAGCCAGTCGAAGGAGCTGGCGCGCGCGAGGACCTCCTGCGGGATGAGCTGCGGGACGGTCGCGAACCACACCTCGTTGAGGAAGGTCAGCCCAGCCCAGCCCACGACGCACGCGGCCATGATCAGGACGGTCGGGCTCGGGACGGCGAGCGCGAGGGCCTGGAGCGCGGCCAGCGTCAGCGCCAGGTTGGCGGCGACGAGGGGGCGGGCGGGCATCACACGCAAGGCGATCAGGCCTCCGAGAACCTGGCCCGCTCCCATCGAGCCTGCGATCAGACCCCAGGCGGACGAGCCGCCGAGGTGACGCGCCGCGATGATCGGACCCAGCACGAACACGGCAGTGATGGCGAAGTTCCATAGCGCGTGCGAGGCGAGGTTCAGGACGTACCAGCGGCGGCTTGTCACGGCGCGCCACCCTTCCGCCAGCTCTTGCCAGAAGTGGCTTTGCGCCGGGGCGGCCAGGGGCGGGATTTTCAGCAGCGCGAGGGAGAGGGCGCTTGCGACAAAGGTGATCGCATCGATGACGAAGACCCAGCCGGGGCCGGCCAGGGCGACGAGGATCCCGCTGATCGCGGGCCCGCCGACCTGGGAGAAGCTCTTCGAGAGGCCCATCAGCGCGTTTGCCTGCTGGAGCTTTTGAGGGGTGACCGTTTGGGGGACGAGGGCGCCGGAGGCGGGTTGGAAGAAGCCGCCGGCGAAGTTGTAGAGGAGCGCCTGCGTCACCAGCTCCCAGAGCTGCGCGTGGCCGGTGATCAGGAGGAGGCCGATTGCGGCGTGGACGGCGGCTCGGACCCAGTCGGAGGTGAGCATCACGAGCTGGCGGGGCAGGCGGTCGGCCCACACGCCGCCCATCGGTAGGGCGATCACGCGGCCCAGGATCGAGACGGCGAAGACGACGCCCAGGGCGGTGGCGGAGTGGCCGACCATCAGGGCGGCGAAGGCGAGGGCGACCGGGGTCAGGGAGTCGCCGATGGCGGAGACGGCCTGGCCGGTCCAGAGGAGGCGGAAGTTGCGTTCGGTGAGGGGGGAGAGGGCGGCCGGGAGGCGCATCCGGTAATTGTCGAGGAGGAGTGTTACGTAGGTGACATTTGGGTCGGCGGGGTGGGAAGTGGGAAGGTCGTGGGGGTTGGGTGGGTACCGAACGCCCTCGACGCAAGAACCCAACGATCAGGTCCGAGCCCTCCTTTCCTGGCTCGAACCGAAGCCACGTTCGGGCTGCCGATGCGATCGCCCGACGGTAGGTGCCACGTCCCCACCCGGCGCTGCGCGCCGACCTCCCCGGCAAGCGGGGAGGTGAAGGCCGCATGAGCCTGGATTAATAAACCGACTGTCGGTCTGTCATACTTCGGCGATGGCTCGGACGCTCGACCCGGCGGTGCATACGGTTCGGCGGGAGGCCTTTGTCGAGGTTGCGCAGCGGCTCATGCAGGCCAAGGGGTACGAGCAGATGAGCATCCAGGACGTGCTCGATGAGCTCGGCGCTTCTCGTGGGGCCTTCTACCACTACTTCGACTCCAAGCAGGCGCTGCTCGAGGCGGTGATCGATCGCATGGTGGATGCAGGGCTCGGCGCGGTGGAGCCGGTCGTGGTCGATCCAGGGCTGCCTGCGACCGAGAAGCTCCAGAAGGTCTTCAGCGGGATCGGCCGGTGGAAGACCGACCGCAAGGCCCTGGTCATGTCGCTCCTCGAGGTCTGGCTCTCCGATCACAACGCGATCGTCCGCGAGAAGCTTCGCCGGACCACGGTTGAGCGAATGGTTTCGCTCCTCTCACGCATAGTCGAGCAGGGCGTCGATGAGGGAGCCTTCATCGTGTCGTCACCCAACGAGACCGCGAGGGTGCTCGTGATGCTTCTCCAGGGTTTTCAGGATGGGGCGACCGAGCTTTTCGTCGCTCGGCAGAAAAGGCTCATCAGCTATGAGGACGTCGTGCTCAGGATGGCGACTTTCGGCGAGGCGTTCGATCGAATCCTCGGTGTTCCTGTCGGAAAAACGATCGTCGCCGACGAGGCGATCCTGCGCGAGTGGTTCGGGTAAGGAGGCCACATGTCATCGATCATCCAGGTTGAAAGGCTCACCAAGCGCTACGGCGGCAAGCGAGGCATCGACGACGTCTCCTTCGACGTTGCCGAGGGAGAGGTCTTTGGTTTCCTTGGCCCCAACGGCGCCGGGAAGACCACCACGATCCGGCTCCTGATGGCCCTTCTCCACGCCGACGGCGGGTCGGCCCGAATCGCGGGGCTCGATTGTTGGGAGAAGACGATCGAGATCAAGCGGTTGATCGGCTACGTGCCAGGCGAGCCCTCGCTCGACCGCAACCTGACCGGCGGGCAGATCCTCGAGTACTTCGCGAACCTCCGCGGCGGCGTCGACCGCGCTTACCTGAAGACGCTCATCGAGCGGATGGACCTCGACACCAGTCGCAAGTTTCGCCAGTACTCGACGGGCAACAAGCGGAAGGTCGTACTCATCCAGGCTTTCATGCATCGGCCTCGGCTGCTCATCCTCGATGAACCGACGAGCGGGCTCGACCCGCTCAACCAGCAGGAGTTCGACGGCATGGTGCGCGAGGCGCGCGAGGAGGGCCGCACGGTGTTTCTCTCCTCGCACGTTTTGAGTGAGGTCGAAAAGACCTGCTCACGTGTCGCGATCATCCGCGACGGCCGCATCGTCCGCGTCGGTGGCGTGCATGAGCTCAAGGACATCAAGCGCTACGAGATCACGATCGCCTTCGCCCAGCCGGTCCCGGCCGACACGTTCGCCAGGCTCGATGGTGTCGCCGAGGTGGAGACGCTCAACAACGGGTTGGCCGTTCGACTCGCCATGCAAGGCGCCGCGGACGCGGTGGTCAAGGCGGCGGCGCAGTTTCCAGTGGTCTCGCTGACCAGCTACGAGCCCAGCCTCGAGGACATCTTCCTGCGCTACTACGAGCGCGACGGCGGCGAGGCTCCGAGGCAGGTCGCTCGTGTTTAGGAGCATCTATCTCAAGAGCCTGCGCGACTACCGTGTGCCCATCCTCGGCTGGGGCCTTGGACTCGGTGCGTTGATGGCGGTGGTTCTCGTGGCCATCCCCACCGTGTTTGCGACGCCGGCCGCGAAGGCGGCCGTCGTTTCTCTCGGCGCGTCGTATGCGTGGATAGCGGAGCCGATCAAGATCGACACGGCCGGCGGCTACGCGACCTGGAAGTACGGAATCACGATCCTTGTCGTGGTCATCTGGCCCCTCCTCGCAGGCACGGGCATGCTCCGCGGCGAAGAGGACCGAGGCTCGATGGACGTTCTCCTGTCGCTGCCCCGCGGTCGTGTCCGCGTCGCCCTCGAGAAGGTGGCGGCGATGTGGACGGCGCTGCTCGCGATGGGCCTCGTGATCGGGCTGCTGACATTTGCCGGTGGGGCGAAGGTCAGCTCAGATCTCACCCTCGGTTCGAGCATTGCGTTCGGCGTGAACATCGCCTTGATCTGCGCCGTGTTCCTGTCCATCGCGCTGCTGGTCTCTCAGTTCACCCAGGAGCGCCGCACGGCATCGGGCGTTACCGCTGGAATCCTTGTAGTGGCAATCGTGGTGGACATGGTCCACCGCGTCGTTCCCAACACAGTGTGGTTCAGCCAGCTTTCGCCGGTCTACTACTACAACCTGAGCAAGCCGCTCGTGCCGGGTTACGGGCCTAACCCCGGCGCGATGCTCATCCTGCTGGCTCTGTCGATGCTCCTCGGCGCGGCCGCGGTCTGGCTCTTCGCGCGGCGCGACGTAGGCGGCGTGAGCCTGTCCCTGCCTGAACGGAGCTCTCAGCCCGTACGGGCTCTGCCTCGAGCCGATTGGTCGCTGCACTCCGTCTACTCACGCAGCCTCGGCATGATCGCGACCTCGACCCTGTGGTGGACCCTGGCGATCGCCGGATTCGCCGCGTGGATGGTTGTCATCGTCAAGCAGACGGAGGCCCAGTTGAAGTCGCTCTTGCAGGGCTCACCCGCGATGGGCGACTTTTTGAAGCTTGGTGGGAGCGACAGCGCGACCAACGCCAGCATCCTCAGTGCGTTCTTCCTTTTCATGCCGGTCCTGCTGATGGCTTTTGCCGTCACCCAGGCCAACCGCTGGTCTGCGGACGAGGAGGATGGTCTCCTTGAGATCGTGCTTTCAACTCCGCAGCCTCGTTTGCGTGTCCTGCTCGGGCGCTTTGCAGCCGTCGCCACCGCGACGATCTTCATCTCGGTGTTGACCCTGGTCGCCACGTCGGTCGCGTCGGCCGGTACCGGCCTGTCCCTCGACTATGGCAACCTTGCCGCGGCCTCTCTCTCGATCATTCCGTTCGGGCTGCTGGTGGCGGCGATCGGCTACCTGTTTGCCGGGTGGTTGCGCGCCGCGGTGGACACGGGCTTGCTGAGCTTCCTGTTGGTGATCTGGGTCTTCATCAGCTTCATCGGCCCAGGGCTGAGCTTGCCGGACGCAACCCAGAAGCTGTCCCCCTTCTACTACTACGGATCGCCCCTGCTGCACGGCATCCAGGTGGCGGATCTGCTCGTCATCGTGGCGGTTGGCGCTGTGGCGCTGGCGCTGGCCACAGCACGGTTCGCGCGCAAGGACATCCCGGCCTAGCGTCTTACACATTTCTTACCGGAGACCGATCTGGACCGGACTAGCGTTCATCTGCCGTCGAGAGGATCTGGGGTTTTCGTTTTCGGAGGGATGGAAGATGAAGAGGGTGCTCGTGGCAGCCATGCTGGCGGCCGGGATTTTGGTCTTGTCGCCGACGACCGCCGGGGCGTGGGCCACGTTCTGCGACTGGGATCCGCTGGTGCTGGTGGTGACCCCAGGTGGGCACATCGTGCCCGTCTACGACAGCGTCTGGACTTCCAGTCCTCTTGACCTGGGCCTACCCCTCGAGAGCTACACCGTCTCCCGTGTCTACGACGTCACGGGCCATCCCCACACGGCGGTCGACATGACGATCTACACACCAACCGGCCTGCTGTTCCGCTACGCCACGACCGACGAGGTCACGACGGGCCTGCTCGGCTCGGGCACGGTGCTTGCGCGGCAGAATGGGTATAGCGGCACACCCGTGCATCTGAAGTTCATCCTGTCCCAGCCGTAAGACCTTGACGCCGCGGCAGCGGTCCGAGCTATATCGCGTCGGGGTCGGCCTTGCGGCCCTGGCGACTTTCGCCGCGACGGCGCCGCGCCTGCGTGGCGAGCGTCCGGACTGGTGGCTTGTGGCGGCGCTGGCGGTGGCAGGGATTCTGGCGCTCGAATTCCCACTTCACGTCAACATCAGCGAAAAGGTGAGTGTGGCGACGGCGGTGTTCTTCGCCGCCGTCCTCCTCCTGCCCGTGTGGCAGGCGGCCGCGCTCGTCGGCTTATTGCAGTCGATCGACATCTGCGTCGCGGCATTCCGCAAGGTGCGCGCCACAAGGGAGCGCCCGCCGCTTCGTGCCGTAGCCAGCAGCATCGTTTTCAACGGGGGCCAGGCGTATCTGTCGACGCTCGCGGCGGCTTCCCTTCTGTCGACCGCCGGCGTCTCGGCGCGCGCGGGCCTGACCGGGCCTGGTGACGCGGTTGTGCTCGTCGGTTCGGCCGGGACGATGTACCTGGCGAACCTCCTCTTTGTTGCGGTGGCCATAGCAATCGGTACCTCGCGCAGCCCGCTTCCGCTCTTCTTCAACACCCAGAAGCTCGTGTACGTCCAGTTCGCGGCGCTGTACCTGGTGGGCACGGCGGCCGCGTTTGCCGCGGTCCGCTACACGTGGCTGCCGCTGCTCGCGATCGTCCCTGCCGTCCTCGTCTATCACTCGCTGCGGCAGCGGGTCGAGATGGGCCGCGACGCGATGCGCGCGATGGAGCGCATGGCGGAGGAGGTCGACCGTCGTGACCCGTACACGTATAACCACTCGCAGCGGGTGGCGATCTACACGCACGCGATCGCGCGGAAGCTCGGCTTCGGCTCCGTGGACGTCGAGCTGCTCGAGCTTGCCGCGAAGGTGCACGACATCGGCAAGATCCGCGTCCCGGACTCGGTGTTGTTGAAGCCGGCCAAGCTGACGCCCGAGGAGCGGCGGATCATGGAGACGCATCCGCGACTCGGGTTCGACATCCTCCGGCCGTTCTCCGAATACGCCAAAGTGCTCGACCTGGTGCTCTCACATCACGAGAGGTATGACGGGAAGGGTTACCCGAACGGCACGGTCGGCCGGCGGCTGCTGCTTATCGCACAGGTCATCCCCGTGGCCGACTCGCTCGACGCGATGACCAGCGCGCGGGCGTATCGCGGCGCTCGGACGTGGGAGTCCGCGCTGGAGGAATTGCGTCGCGGGGCCGGGACGCAGTGGAACCCGCAGGTCGTCGAGGCGGCGCTGGCGGCACTCGGTCAGACCGAGCGCGAACCGGTTCGCCAGGCAAGCGCGATCCCGGTCCTCGCCTAGTCTTTCACCGGCCCGAAGGCCACGTCGAGCTTCTGCCCTGGAGCCAGCAGCTCCAGCAACCCGAGCGCTTCATCGGTGATCGCTTTCCGGTCGCCGGCCGGCAGCGGTTTGGCGAACGGCGTGACCCGAATCGTGGTCGCGCCCTTCTCGGTCTTCGGGTGCCACATGGCGCGCACGAAGCCGTCGACCAGGACCGAGCCCTGCAGCTGCCCAGCGCTGCTGAACAGGCCGAGGTGCCGGCCCTCCGGCATGATTCGCGTGCGGTCCGCGTGGCCGAGCAGGATGTTGTCGTAGTCGGGCAGCAGGCGAACCGGCGCCGGGGTATCGCCGGGTGGGCGAGGAGCTCGAGGCACGTCGAAGAGCTCGGAGCCCCTGGAGTCGCGAAAGACTTTCAGCCGCGGTCTGAGCTGCTCGAACACGGCCCTCATCGCCAGGCCCGACCAGGCGCGCATGTCCGCGGGTGACGCAGGCCCGAATGCGGCGAGGTAGCGCAGGACGAGCAGCTCGGCGGGAAACGCCGGGCCGGGCGGGCGACCGAGCCAGGCTTCGAAGGTGGTCAACGCCACCGGCCCGGGTTCCCCCCACATGCCGCGCGGCGGCGTGAAGACCAGCGGCACCATGTAGCGCACGCCGTACGCCATCGCGAGCGCGTCCCGGCCGGGGAAGCGCTGGGCCAGGAGCTTCGCCAGCTCGGCCACCGTGCGTGATCTCTCGCCCATGATCTCGCGGCCCGCGCTGCCGATGGCGGCAACGTCTGCCTCACTCATGCCGCGTCCCCACGGGCTGCCGCGCATGTAGCCGCGCTCGTGCAGCGCCATGAACAGGGGCTTGAGGCCGAGCGCGTCCTTTGCTGTGACGAGGTGGATGGTGTTGCGCATCAGCGAGATGCGCACCGCCGCTCTGGTCTCGATCAGCCGCGACAGCTCCTTGGGGCGAAATCCTTCGAGGCGAGTCCACAGCCCGACGTAGGGGTTGTTGGGGGCTTGCGCCTGCATGCCGACCAGGCCCTCGATGGTCGATTCGGCGGAGGCGCGGCGGCGTTCGAGCAGGAGCTGGCGGGCTAGAAGCGCACGGTTGAGAGCGCGGCGATCAAGGGTTTCCGGGCGTGACGGCATCGGCCCATTCTTACGGGTCCACGCCCCTCACCTCGACCCTCTCCCCTGAAGAGGGAGAGGGGGTCTCTTCAGAGACCCGCTTGGAGTTTGGCTTTCTCGCCTGCCTTGCGCATCTTGTCGATTCGCTTGCGCATTTCCTTGCGACGCAGCTCGCCTCGGTCTGGATCGAGGAAGTACGTCGCCGCGGCCGCGAGGCCCATCCACATCATCAGGCGCGTCAGCCTGAATCTCATGAACATCACCAAGAGAACGAAGAGGCGAAGCGCGAGTACTCAATGGAAGCCCCTGAAGGGGCGGTAAGTTGTAGCTCGTGGTGACGCGCCGTGGTCTTCTGCTGTTCGGCGCCATGTGCGTGATCTGGGGCATTCCCTACCTTCTGATCCGCATCGCCGTGGGCGAGCTGTCGCCCGCGACGCTGGTGTTCTTCCGCACGGGCGTGGCCGCCTTGATCCTCATGCCGGTCGTGCTCGCGCGAGGGGGTCTGCGCGGAATCGGCAATCGGTGGGTCCCGCTGGTCGTCTTCGCCGTCCTCGAGATCGCCGGCCCCTGGCTCTTTCTGTCCAGCGCCGAGCAGCACATCACGAGCGCGCTGGCCGGTCTTTTGATCTCGGCGGTGCCATTGGTCGGGGTCGTGATCGCGATCACGCTCGGCAACCGCGAGCACCTCGCCCTGGCGAGCATGAGCGGCTTGCTGCTCGGACTGGCCGGCGTGGCTTTGATTGTCGGCTTCGATCTTCGTGTGACGAGCCCGAGCGCGCTCGTGGAGATGGCTCTGGTCGTCCTCGGCTACGCGCTTGGGCCCGCGATCCTGTCGCGCTACCTGGCCGGCGTGCCCTCGGTGACCGTGATCGGCGTCTCGCTGGCGATGTGCGCCGTGGCATACGCGCCGTTCGCCGCGCTGCAATGGCCGCACAGGATGCCGAGCCTCGAGGTGGTGGGGTCGGTTGCGGTGCTGGCGGTGGTATGCACGGCGCTCGCTTTTCTTCTCTTCTTCGAGCTGGTCGCAGAGATCGGGCCCGTGCGAGCCACGGTGATCACATACATCAACCCGGCCGTCGCGGCGATCCTCGGCGTGGCCGTGCTCCACGAGTCCCTGACCATGGGAATGGGGCTCGGGTTCGTCCTCGTCCTGGCCGGTTCGACCCTGGCGACGCGCCCGCGGGCGCCCGAAAAGGTTCGGCAGCGGGCCTCCGAGGCCCAGCCCCAGGAGGCCCTATGATGCGGGTGGCCCTTGGGAGGGTAGCGCTGGGCGGCTAGGCGGTGGAGGAGCGAACCATGAAGGCGGGATTCGATGCGACCGTGATCAAGCTGATCGAATCTGAGGTCCGCACGATCAAGGCCGAATACCGCGGCAAAGTCCCTGAGGAGTCGATCGACCTGGTCGCCGACGAGTCCATCCAGCGGCTGGCCGACTCCAGGGTGCCCCAGTTCGTACCTCTGTTCGTAGGCCGCTTCACCCGGGCGAGGCTGCGCGAGCTGGTGGAGGCGGGGAGCTCCCAGAGCTAGGGGCAGCCTCCGCAAGGCCCGGATCGTACTTCGGGCGACTGGCACGTTTTTTCGGTGTCATGCGATCGTGGGCCAAGCCTGTCTCGTGGGCCGCTTCGGTCGCGTCCGTCGCCGCCGCGGTGTGCGGCGCCGCAGCCGGGGTCATGCTGCTCGGGGCGTGCACGACCTGCGCCTCCACCGTCCGCGAAACCGCCATGCCGGTGCTCGCGACCGGGTACTTCGACGGGATCGAGGCCGACCAGGCGAACCACCGGGTCTTCCTGGCCGACAGGAAGACCACCGGCATCGATGTGATCGACACCTCGGGCGCAACGCCGCGGTTCGTGGGCACGATCGACCTGGGCGCTCCATCCAACGGTCTGGCCTACGCCCCCGACCGCAACCGCCTTTACGCCGGCATCGAGGGCGGCTCGTTGGCGGTGGTCGACATGGCCAAGGGCTCTGCCACCTACCTGAAGAAGATCGACGAGGTCAAAGTCGACAAGGCCACGGCGGACCTGATCGATTACAGCCCGAAGACCGGGCATGTTTACGTCAGCACGTCTGACGGTGGGAGGATCGTCGCGGTCGACGCAGCCACCGACAAGGTAACTGACAGCTACGACCTCACGACGCCACTCGGGCAGCCGCGCTACAACCCGGCCGACGGGATGCTGTACGTCACCGCGCACGGGGCGAACTACCTGCTGCAGGTCGACCCGGCGAACGGGACCGTGACGCGGCGCTACGCCCTGTCGGCACGCTGCCGGCCCAACGGGGTGGCCATCAATCCAGCTCGTCAGCTCGCCCTCGTCGCATGTGGGAGCAGCGTTGTCATGATCAAGCTCGACACCGGGCTCAACACCATCTCGCTCAAGGTGCCCGGTGGCGACATCGTCGGCTACGACGCGCGACTGGACCGCTTCACCGTTGGCTCGGCGCACGGCCCGCGGGACAGCTCGATTGCGGTGATGGACGGCCACGGAAACTTCGTCGGCTCTGTACCCGCCGCATCGAACTCAAAAGGCGCGGTCTTCGACGACGCAAGCGGTCTCGTGTACGCGGTGGGCGCGGCGGGGTTGTTGAGCTTCTCGCCGTCGCAGTGCGCGCCGCCACCCGACTGGCTGAACTTCACCGGCGGGATGGCGGTCTACGCGACGCCGATGCTCTTCTTCGTTCTGTTCCTCATCTGGTACGCGCGCCACCGCGCCCGGCGCGATCCGCGCAAGCCGCCTCCACCGACGTGGGAGGAGCTGCGGGAGGAGGATCGCATCCGAGAGCGGGAGCGGATCCGGGAGCTCGAGGACGCGATCTACGGCCCGATCGAACCCGAGTTCGAGGGTTAGTTAGAGGGCGGGCGGGCCGTACCTGTCGTAGACGGCAGCTCTCACGGCGCAAACCCTGGCTGTCCAGGTCATCAGGTCAAGGTGCAGCTGTTGGCGAGGTCTGCGGCGCTGGCGCCGGCCGGCCTCGGGATGGTGTGGCTCGGCGGCGGCGCGATCCCAGACTCGACCCACGGCACAAGCGCGTCCAGGGCATCACGGACGCACGGCAGCATCGGGCGCAGCACGTTGGTTCCATAGCTGTCCACCCCGTAGTGGTCGTCGAACAGCGAGTCGACGTGGTTGCCGCCGGCGACCACGTAATAGCGGTAGCGATTGGCCCGCCCGGCCAGCTGGACCATCTGGGCGTACAGGTCGGAGTCCGTCTTTTCCGGAAGGAGGGAGTCCTGGTCGCCATGGAGCGTGATCAGCGGATGCTGGATGTTGCCTGTCTCGGCGACCGACTGCATGCGGCTCGAGAGCGCTGGGTTTGCGTTCACGCGGTTTGCATAGCCGTAAGTCGCGTCGGGATCCGTGGGCGGAACTTGCTCGGCTGGAGGTGAGACGCATGACGGCCCCGTGCCGCCGATGGTCGAGCATGTGTAGCCGGTGTACTCGGGGTCCATCTCCAGCCGGTAGATCTTCTGCGTCAGGCCCCAGTAGATCGACCAGTGATACGGCCAGAGCGGCTGCGACTGGGGGTTGAAGCCGACGGCTGCCAGCGCCGCGGTCGCCGAGGGGTCACCGGTCACGTCGCCCGGGTAGTTCAACAGCGTCGCGGGCAGGTAGGTGAAGAGGTTGAAGCCAGTCTTGGCTCCACTGAGGCTGACACCGGCGGGAACGCCTGGCAGGAAAAGCGTGCCCTCCCAGTCGACGCCGCCGTCATAGAGGCGGTCCTTTGGCGTGTCGAGCTCGATGGCCATCCGCGTCTGGTAGCCGCCGTTGGAGATCCCAGCCGCGTAGGAGCGGATCACGCGCTTGAGCCCATAGCTCGCTGCAATCTTGTTGAGGAGCGCCAGCGTCTGCCTGGTGGCCTGCCTCATCCGGGTCGCCCATTCCTGAATCGCTACAGCAGGACACCATGCGCCGCCGCAGCTGCCGACCTCGTCGGAGCCGTCGCGGTAGAAGTTGGCCCCCATATTGCCCTTGTCCTGCGCGACGTAGGCCCAACCTTTCTCGAGCGCGTAGTCGGAGAGGATGAAGTCGCTCGAGAATGCGTCGCGAATTCCGGGTGTGCCAGCGCTCAGCAGTCGCCCCCTCCATGCGTCGGGGATGCGAATCACGAATTGGGCGTCGTGGTGGCAGTCGGCCGCACACGTTCCGGCACCGAGCGCGGGAGTGCAGCTTTTGATGAACGGCAGGCCGGCCTTGCTCGTCAGCGCCGGCTCGGGCAGGAATGCGTTGCAGCCGTCAGGGAAGTAGCCATCGAGCTGGAGGCCGCTGACCGCCGGGGTGGTCGGGTTCGTGTAGTGGGAGTTCAGCGTTCCGCTTCCTGGTGGAGGGAAGCCCATCCCGTACAGGCTGGAGGGGTCGGTCCAGGGGTTGTTGGTCGTCGTCAGGTCGGCCACCTGATGACAATCGAGCCAGGCAGCACCCAGGGTGGACTGCCAGGCGGAAAGATCCGCCGGACAGGAATGGGCTGTGGCGCTTGGAGTCAGAGCTGCGCTGCCAGGTGGAGGCGCAGCCACGAGCAGAAGCGACGCAGAGATGATGGCGAGGCTCAACCCCGACGTAGAACGCAGCAAGAAAAAGCTCAGCCCGTCACGTAAACCTGCGCCGCAACCGACGGGATCAATCCGTTTGAGCCCGTGGCGTCCACGAACAGCATGTAAGGTCCTGCCGGCGCGACGGCCGCGCCGGGTGGCGTGGCCACGGTGATCGTGGACCCGTTGCGGCCGACGATCGGCAGCTCAACCGTTCGCTGGTCGGCGTCGGTGAGGTGGGTCAAAGCGCTGTTGCGCACGAGCATGACCTTGGTGATCGTCGAGTCGGAATGCACGGCCAGGGTGAGCGTGCCGCCATAGCCGATGTAGGGCGAGCTGACCCCCGAGATAACTGGTCGAGCTCCAGCGAACATGTACGGCGGGTCGTAGATCTCGAACGTCGCATCGCGATAGTTGTTCGAGGCGCCGGGAACATTGGTCGCCGAACCGTAGCCCGTGTTGATCGGCGCATGGCCGCCGACCAGGACCTGGCCGGTTGGCAGCAGCACCGCGGTGTTGTGATAGGTGCGGTCGTGATTCTCTGAGGCCACGGGCGCCCATTGCCCGGTCGCGGGATCGAAGATCTCGGCCTGATGCACTGGAACACCGCTGCCAGGCATGACGACCTCGTCACGATTCGCGCCGCTCACAGCGAAGACTTTTCCATCGGGTAGCAGCACACCGGTCGTGTACCAGCGGGCGTTGTTGAGCGGACCGGTCGAGTGCCAGCTGAAGGCGTCGCCGTGTGCGGTGTCGACGGTGGCGATCCGGCTGTCGGCGATGGCGATGTAAGTCCCAGGTGTCGTACCGAGGATTCCTCCCGCGGTGAGGAATGACGCCTGCGTGTAAGGCGGAGCGAGCGGAAGCATGATCGAGAACGTCGATCCTCGGAAACCTGGTGCGGCACCTGGGAGGCCCGGCACGCCGAGCGTCATCCACGTCTTCGCCGTCGGGTTGTAGACGGCCGCGTCGTTCCACAGCGTCTCGTCAACCGACTGGCCAAACGGATTGAACACCTGGCCGCCGGCGTCGAAGTAGACGTTTCCGTCGGGCAGCAGATGGAGTCGCGGATAGAGTGGCAGCGAGCGGTCTCCGCCCGCGCCGTTATAGCTCCAAGCCTGGGAGGACAGGCTGAAAGTCTCCGTCTGGGGGACGTTCGTGAATGAGTCCTGGGGCGGCTGGTTGGGGTAGATCGGCTTGACGAGCTTGGTGACTCCGCTGGCGACGAAAACGTTGCCGCTTGGCAGGGTGACGAGGCTCGGATACCAGCGGCCGTAGCTCATGTCGGCGAGGCGGATCCAGCCGCCGGTCTTCGGGTCGAACAGGCGGGTTGTTTTGGTGCCCTCCAGCTCGACCGCCCCGTATGGAGTCCCTGGGATGCCCGGCTCGGAGTAGTAATCGGTGCCCCCGGCCGTGAGCACCTTGCCGTTGCCGAGGAACACGAGCGACGAGCAGAAGAGCGCGTCGGGGGCGTTGCCCTGGTTGTTGAGGACCGGCCCCAGCGGAGCCGGCGGATTCGGCACGAGATAGGTCGGCTGGTAGCCCATGCTGCACGTTGCGTCGGCGGGGCGCGGCATCGACCAGGTCGGCGTGGGACCCAGGCTCATGATCCTGCTCTGGTCGCAGCCGGCCGCCGCGCCGTAGTTGAGGGCGGTGGCGTACTGCACATCCTCCATGCCCTCGAGCCCATCCCAATAGAGGATGCTGCCGCCCGGCAGGACGGCTTGCGTCACGGCCGCCGGCTTGCACGGGGTTCCGGCCGGTCCCGCCGGCCCATCGCCGCTCTGTCCGTTGAGCGCGTCGGGCGGACAGTTGGGGCCGGGCTCCGCGAACACCGCTTCGAAGGCACCCACCTGACTGGGTGATAAAGCCAGTGAGGCAGGCGCGTCGGCGGCGATCAGAAGAAGGAAGGCGAGACCCGAGGCCAGGCCGACTGCTCTGAAACCCCGCACTCCAATCCAACGCCCAGACCGCGTGGAGTGTGCAAGTCGCACGACTAACATGGCCCCTGGCCAGGTTGGTCAGATGCACTCAGGAACGGTGGAATAGTGATCCTGCCCAAAGACCGTGACCCCCGCTTCATCACCATCCGCCGCGGGGGGACGCTCACGGACTCGGACCATCGGCTCCTGGCTTTGTGGGCTGCCGCGTGCGCAGAACACGTCCTGCACCTCTTCGAGTCGGAGCAGCCCTCGGACTCGCGGCCCCGTCTGGCGATCGAGCAGATTCGGGCATGGGCCCGAGGCGAGATCAGGATGTCCGATTCCCGTGCGGCGGGTGGCCATGCCATGGCTGCGGCAAGAGAGTTGCGAGGAGCCGCTCGGCACGCCGCATATGCAGCCGGCCAGGCGGCGGTGGTGGCGCATGTCGCCGCACATGAGCTCGGTGCTGCGGCCTACGCGATCAAGGCCGCTCGTGCGGCGGCCGCCGGAGGAGAGGGTGAGAGCGCTGGGCGGCTCGAGTGCCGTTGGCAGCGCGAACAGCTTCCGGGTGCGATTCGCGAACTCGTGCTGGAGGATCAGCGGTTGCGAAACGAGATCTGCTGGTCGGTGTTCGACTGAAAATCGCTTGGTGGACCCGAGGGGATTCGAACCCCTGACCTCGTGAGTGCGATTCACGCGCGCTCCCAGCTGCGCCACGGGCCCACATAGTCTCGGAGGCCTGAGAGGGGAGTATACCCGCGCTTCCTATACTCCCTTGCAGTGGCTTCGTTCTTCAAAAGCAAGCGCCTGCCGGAAGGCGTCGACCCGGCTCGTATCCCGCCCGGCCAGACCCTGACGGCTCCCGATCGCTGGCCCCTCCTCCACTTCGGCCCGGTGCCGAAGACCGACATCGCGAAGTGGGACTTCAAGGTGTTCGGCGCGGTCGAGGAGGAGCTGACCCTCGACTATGGCGAGCTGCGCGCGCTGCCCTCCAAAGACGTGGTCGCGGATATCCATTGCGTCACGGGATGGAGCAGGCTGGGCGACAAGTGGACCGGCGTGCCGATCCGCGAGGTGCTCGACCGGGTCAAGCCAAAACCTACCGCCAAGTACGTCACGGCTCACTCCGAATACGGCTACACGACCTCGGTGCCTCTGAGCGTGCTCGACGGCCCGGACAACCTCCTCTGCTACGCGTGGAACGGCGAGGACCTGACCCCCGACCACGGCTGGCCGCTGCGCCTGTTCGTGCCCTCGAAATACTTCTGGAAGTCGGCGAAGTGGTTGCGCGGGCTAGAGTTCATGGATCGCAACCGGCTAGGTTTCTGGGAGCAACGTGGCTATCACGACGAAGCAGACCCCTGGAAAGAAACGAGGTACTGGTAGCGGGCCGGCCGCCCCGCCCGTAGTCACCTTCACGACCGATTTCGGTTCCGGCTCGCCGCTCGTTGCGGCGATGAAGGGCGTGGTGCTGGCGGGCTGCCCGACAGCGGTGCTCGTTGACGTAAGTCACGAGGTGCCGCGGTTCGATGTCTCGGCGGGGGCGTTCATGCTGTTCGCCGGGACGCGGCATTTCACCGGCGGGTCGGTTCACCTGGCGGTGGTCGATCCTGGGGTCGGGAGCTCGCGCCGCCGCCTGATCGTCCAGGCCGGCTCTCGCTACTACATCGGACCCGACAACGGCTTGTTCGCGATCGTGATCGACGAGGTCGGGGTGCAGGCGGTGCATGAGCTCGCGCCGCGGCCTCATGGCGCGCCGACATTCGAGGGCCGCGACGTGTTCGCACCGGCTGCTGCGGCCCTTGCGTCGGGGGTGCCGATCGAGTCGCTGGGTCCGCCGACCGATCCGCCGATCGGGTTGCCTGACACAGGGCCTCGCGTGCTGTGGACGGACGGATTTGGCAACCTGGTCACCAACCTGAAACCCCCGGTGCGGCGGGTGCGGGTGCACGGGCACGACATCATCGCCAACGCCAAGACGTACGCGGAGGCGCGGCCCGGCGAGCCCTTCGTATATGTCGGGAGCATGGGGTACCTGGAGATCGGCGTCCGCGAGGCGCGGGCGGACAAGCTGCTCGGCGCGCGGGCAGGGATGAAGGTCGAGACGATTTAGACCGCCGTGACCCTCGACATTCTGGTGTGGGCCTTTCTCGCGTCCTACATCGTCCATCTGCTCGACGAGACGCTGATGAACGGCGGGTTCGTCCGCTGGTTCCAGACGAGCTTCTGGCCGAGCTACAACGCGCGGATGAACTTCTTTTTCAATGCAGGTGCTGTCTTGTCGATCACTCTGGGCAACCTTCTCTTTGACCTGTTCGGAGGGCGCTGGATCATCCTGGGTTTGATCTGGGTGGTCGGGTTTGCGGTCCATGGCGTCACCCTTCACCTCTTCTGGACCATCCGGCAGAGGAACCTCTCACCTGGCCTCGTGACCAGCGTCCTCTACTGGATCATGGCCTACTTCTTCGTTAGGTACGGCTACACGTCTGGGCAGATCGCGGCCTCGGACTTCTGGGCAGGTGTTGTGCTGGGCGTGCTGACCGTGGGGACGTTTCTGACCTTTGTCCCGACGCTCGTGATACCGAGGCTGATTCTGCGTAGGTCTTATTAACAGGCTGGGTTGGCGCCAGCTCTTTTCTTTTGTAGCTTTGCCGGCGCTGTGGTTCGAGTGGTCTGCTTGCTTAGCATCCTCCTCTCCCTGGCGGGCTGCTCGAGCCCGGTCTCGACCGGGTCGGCTTCGACGGTTGCCGCGCGCGAGGTGCGGCTCTGGCAAGACGCGAAGATTTTCACGCTGGTCGGGCAGTTGATCGGGTCGGCGCAGCGCAGGGTCCTGGTCGAGATGTATGAGCTCGGCCGCTCAGAGGTGGTGCGGGCGCTTGGCGCAGCCGAAGGTCGCGGGGTGGAGGTGCGGGTGATCACCGATCCCACTGTGCAGGCGAGCCGGAGCGCGGTCGCGCAGCTCGATTCGCTCGGCGTGCCGGAGCGCGTCTATCCCGTGGACGACCGGCGGCACCAGATCGACCACGTCAAGCTGCTTGTCGCCGACGACGAGGCCGCGGTCGGCGGGATGAACTGGGGACGGCACAGCGACCGCAATCACGACTACGTCCTCGAGACTCGCCTTGCGTCAGAGATCGAGAGGCTGGTCCACGTCTTCGACCAGGACTGGGCATTCGCGGGGGGTCATCCGGCGCCGCTGCCCGCCGTGGCTGGTCCGGTGGGACAAACGTCGCCCGGGGCCGAGATCCGCACGATGCTGGAGAGCGCTTTGAATCGAGCGGTGCATCGCGTGCTGGCCGAGGTCTACACGCTGACGGACGCTGAGGTGACCGCCGAGATGGTGTTCGCGCACCGCCGCGGCGCGATGGTGCGTGTCATCCTCGATCCCAACCAGTCCTACAACCTGCATTCGTACGCGGTGCTGCGAGCCGGGGGCGTCGAGGTGCGGTGGTACCCCGTGCCGAAGGGTGTTTTGCTGCACGCGAAGATCGGCCTTTTTGACGGCGAGCTGGTGCTCGGCTCGGCCAACTGGACGTTGAGCGGACTGGGCGTCAATCACGAGCTCGACATCGAGACGGACGACGCTGTTGTGGTGGGGGCCTACCTTGCGAGATTCGAGCTGGATTGGGCGAGGTCCGCGTGAGCCCCTCTGGCGAAGCCTTGTCTTAGCTTTGCGGAGGGGGTCCGGCGGAGCCGGGCCCGGGCGGTCCGCCTGGACCGGCGGCGGGTGGCAATGAGCCGGGCGAACCCGCGGGGGGCATGTTGCCGAAGCTGACCTGCGGCACCGCGCGGTCGCCCTCATCCGCCTGGAAGAAGCCGAAAGGCTTGAAGCCGAACGGCCCGGCGATGAGCGAGTTCGGGAAGGTTTGCAGCCTCGTGTTGTAGTCGCGCACGTTGCCGTTGTAGAAGCGGCGGGAGAACTCGAGCTTGTCCTCCGTCGCCGTCAGCGTCTCCTGGAGGTTGGTGAATGCGGAGATGGCCTTGAGGTCGGGGTAGTTCTCCGACACCGCGAACAGGCTGCGCAGGCTCTGCGAGAGCATGTTCTCGGCCTGGCCGATCTTGGCCGGGTCGCCGGTGGCTCCGGCGGCCACGGCGTTGGCCCGGGCGTTGGTGACGGCCTCGAGCGTGCCCCGCTCGTGGCCCATGTACCCCTGCACGGTGTTGACCAGGTTCGGGATCAGGTCGTGCCGGCGCTTCAATTCGACATCGATCTCGGACCACGCTTCCTGGGTCCGGTTTCGCGCCGTGACGAGGCCGTTGTAGGTGAGGATCAGCCATCCGACGACGAGGATGACGACGACCGCGAGGATGACCCAGCCCATTCCCGCGCCTATCCTAGCCCGCGCCCAAGCCTAGGCGTGGGCGCGCCGCGCCCATCGGGTTTTCTTCAGCATTTTCTTGTGCTTGTGCTTGCGCATCTTCTTGCGCCGCTTCTTGATTACCGAGCCCAATCCAACTCCCAGAGCATGTTTGTCTAAACGGCTGAGGTCTGGCCGGGAATCATACCGTAACCAGCCTTGCCCCCGTGCCCGGCATACACTCAGGCGACATGTACTTCACCGACGCGCACGAAGAGCTCCGCCTGCACATCCGCAAGTTTCTGGAGAAAGAGGTGCAGCCTCACCTCGAGGAGTGGGAAGAGAAGACCTTCCCCGATTCCATCTTCCAGCGGATGGGCGAGCTCGGGTTCCTCGGCCTCCGGTATCCGCCCGAGTACGGCGGCCAGGGCGGTGACTACTTCTCGGCCATAGTGCTGTCCGAGGAGATGGCGAAAGCCGCTTCCGGCGGGCTGGGCATGGCCGTTGCGGTCCAGACGGAGATGGCGACCCCGCCCGTCTTCAAGTTCGGGACCGAGGAGCAGAAGCGGCGGTGGCTCGCGCCGGCCATCCGGGGCGAGCAGATCGCCGCGATCGCCATCACCGAGCCCGACGCAGGATCGGACGTCGCCGGGATCACGACCACGGCCAAGAGATACGGCGACGAGTTCATCGTCAACGGTCGAAAGATCTTCATCACGAACGGAGCTCGCTGCCAGTGGGCGCTCGTCGTCACCAAGGGCGAACGCGAGCGTGGACACTCCGGCTACAACCTGCTGGTCATCGAGAAAGGGACGAAAGGGTTCGAGGTCACGCGCACGCTGCAGAAGCTCGGCATGCACTCCTCCGACACCGCTGAGCTGCTGTTCGAGGACTGCCACGTCCCGGTCGGCAACCTGATCGGCGAGGAAGGCGAAGGATTCAAGAACCTCATGTGGGAGCTGCAGGGCGAGCGCATGATCACCGCCGCGGGTGCGATCGCGGGCGCGAACCGGGTGTTCGAATACACGAAGGACTACGCCCTGGAGCGCAAGGCGTTCGGCCAGCCGATCGCGAACTTCCAGGTGATCAAGCACAAGCTCGTCGACATGGGGACGAAGATCGCCGCGGTCCAAGCCTTCGTCTACCAGACCGCAAAGCAGTGGGACGAGGGCGAGTATCCGGTGCGCGAGATTTCGCAGGCCAAGCTGCTGGCGACCCAGGTCGCGTGCGATGTGGCGGACGAGGCGATCCAGGTCCTCGGCGGTCACGGCTACATGCGCGAGTTTCCGGTCGAGCGCGCGTGGCGCGACGCAAGGCTGGCGAGGATCGGCGCGGGGACCGACGAGATCATGAAGGAGATCATCGCCAAGACTTACGGTCTCTGAGATGCAGACCATCCTCTTCGCCGGGTGCCTGCCCGAGGTGGCGGCTTTCGACGGCAAGATCATCGCGGTCGGGGCCGGAGCGCGGGCGGCCGCGGGCCGCAAAGCGGAAACTGTCCGGCTGCGCGGCACGGCGTGGCCCGGGCTGGTCGACTCGCACATTCACCTGGAAGGCCTGGCCGAACGGAGGGTGAGCGTCGACCTGACCGGTGCGGCGGATCGCGCCGCGGCGCTCGCGCGAATCAAAGAAGAGGCAAGGGAGCTGCCCAAAGACGCCTGGATCACCGGGTCGGGCTGGTACAACGACCTGTGGCCGGACCCCTCTTTTCCCAACCGGCGCCAGCTGGACCAGGTGGCCGGCGGCAGGCCCGCGTATCTGCGGCGCAAGGACGGCCACTCGGCCTGGGTCTCGACCGCCGCTCTGCGCGCTGCGGCAATCGACCGCACGACCGAGAATCCGCCGGGTGGCGTGATCGACCGCGACGACGCCGGCGAGCCCACGGGGATTGTGCGCGAGACCGCGATGGAGCTTGTCGCCAAGGCGATTCCTCCTCCGGCGGACGCGGACCTCGACGCGGCGCTTGCGCACGTCCTCGCGGACCTCGCGAGGCTGGGCCTCACCTCGGTCCATTCGATGGACACAGCGCGGACGCTCGGGTCGCTGCAGCGACTGATGGCGCGCGGACCGCTGCCAGTTCGCGTCACCTACAACCTCCCGCTCGCCGACCTGCCGCACGCGGAGCGGATGGGCGTGCGCTCGGGTTGGGGGGACCCGTGGCTGCGCATCTGGGGCGTGAAGGCGTTCCTCGACGGCTCGCTCGGCAGCCGGACGGCGGAGATGCTCGACGGTTCGGGCACGGCTCGCCTGACGCAGCCCGACCTGGTCGACATGATCGAGCGCTGTGCCCGCGCCGAGCTGAACGTCTGCCTCCACGCCATCGGTGACGGCGCCGTAAGACGCGCGCTCGACGCGCTGGCCCCGCATCGGAACGCCTGGAGCATGTGGCGGCCCCGCATCGAGCACGCTCAGTGCGTCAACCCAAAGGACATGACGCGCATGGCAAAGCTCGGCGTGATCGCGTCGATGCAGCCCATCCACGCAGTCGCCGACCGGGAGCTTGCTGACGCGCAGTGGCCGGCGCTGACCGCCAGCTCGTACGCGTGGCGCGCGCTCGAGAAGGCCGGCGTAAAGCTGGCGTTCGGCTCGGACGCGCCGGTCGAGGTGGCGGATCCGCTGGCCGGCATCGAGGCGGCGACGACCTGGAGGCGTAGCGCGAAATGGCACCCGGAGCTCGCGCTGACGCGGGCCTCAGCGGTGCGCGCCTACACCTCAGGCGCGGCTTACGCGGCGGGCATGGAGAACGACGTCGGTTCCCTCCGCGCAGGCAAGCTGTGCGACATGACCGTGGTCGAGGATGGCCAGGTGGTGGCGACGGTGGCGGGAGGCCGCGTCACGTGGCGGCGAAAGCCCGCTTGAGCTTTTCAGCGGTCTGATCCAGCGCCTCATTGACGATCTTCACGTCGTCGATCACTGCCATGAAGTTGGTGTCGCCATTCCAGCGCGGCACGACGTGAAAGTGAACGTGGTCAGGAATCCCGGCGCCCGCCGCGCGTCCGACGTTCACGCCGGCGTTGAGCCCGTCGGGGTTCATCGTCTGCCTGAGCACGGTGAAGGTCCGCCGCACCGCGCGCATGAGGTCGGAAGTCTCCGAGTCGCCGAGCTCCTCGAGGCTCGCCTTGTGTGCGACGGGTGCCACCATCGCGTGGCCCGGGTTGTAGGGAAACTTGTTCAGCATCACGATCGCGCCTTGGGGCCGCCACACGACGAGCGACGCGTCGGGGTCCTCCGGGTTATCGATCACGCGGCAGAACAGGCAGCCGGGGGGCTGCTCGACGCCGACGTACTGCATGCGCCACGGCGCCCACAGCCTCTCCATTGATCTACGTCCTCTTATTGCTGATGGTCACGGCCGTGTGGGGCTGGACCTTCGTCCTGGTGAAGGACGCAGTCACACAGTACCCGACGCTGCCTTTCCTGCAGGTCCGGTTCGCGCTCGCCCTGGTGGTGATGGCGCTCCTGGTCCGCCGCCTGCCGACCTCCCGAGAGCTTCGCATCGGACTGCTGGTCGGCGCGGTGCTGGCCGCGGGCTACCTGACGCAGACCGTGGGCTTGACGATGACGAGTCCCGGCAACGCCGGCCTCATCACGGGCCTCTTCGTCGTCTTCACGCCGCTGCTCAACCGCGCAACCGGGGCGCCGATCCACTGGTGGACGTGGGTGGCCACCATCCTTTCTCTTGGCGGCCTCCTGTTCCTCACCGGCGGGCCGAGCGGAATGGGATTCGGCGATGTCCTCGTCCTCGCCTGCGCGGTGCTGTTCGCGCTGCACATCGTGCTGCTGGGCAAGTGGTCGCCGGGATTGCCCGCGGCGCCGCTCGCGATGGTCCAGATGGCAAGCTGCACGCTCATCTTCAGCGTTGGCGGCACGTGGTCGCTGCGCATGCCGAGCGCCTCGGTGTGGTGGGCGATCGTGATCACGGGCGTGTTCGCGTCGGCGCTCGCCTTTTACATCCAGACCTGGGCCCAGCAGCACCTCAGCCCCGGCCGCACGGCGCTGATCCTGGCCTCCGAGCCCGCGTGGGCATTGGCCGCTGCGGTGGTGCTGGCCGGCCAGCGGCTCGGCCTGCTTCAGGCTGTCGGAGCGGCGCTGGTGCTGGCCGCGATCGTGGGCCACGAACTCGCATCCCTAAAATTTGAGGTTCATGTCAAGCCGTCCCCGCCGTAGCGCCTACGTACCCCAGGAGATCGAGCCCAAGTGGCAGAAGATCTGGGTCGAGCGCGGCGTGATGAAGGCGTCCGACAGCTCGTCCAAGCCGAAGTTCTACGACCTCGTCATGTACCCGTATCCGTCCGGCGACCTGACGGTCGGCCACCTCCGCAACTACGTGATGGGCGACGTCCTCGCGCGCATGAAGCGGATGCAGGGATTCGAGGTGCTCCATCCGTTTGGGTGGGACGCGTTTGGATTGCCCGCGGAGAACGCCGCGATGAAGCGCGGCAACCTGCATCCCAGGACGTGGACGCTCGATAACATCGCGAAAGGCAAGCGCGAGCTGAAGATGGCCGGGATCCTCTACGACTGGGACCGCGAGGTCGCCACTTGCGAGCCCGACTACTACCGGTGGACGCAGTGGCTGTTCCTTTTGATGCTCGAGCGAGGACTTGCCTACCGCGCGATGGCGCCGGTCAACTGGTGCCCGGTCGACAAGACGGTGCTGGCCAACGAGCAGGTCATCAACGGGCGGTGCTGGCGGCATCCGGACGTCGAGGTCGAGAAGCGCGACCTCGAGCAGTGGTTTTTGAAGATCACGGACTACGCCGACAGGTTGCTCGATGACCTGGCGCTGCTCGACAAGTGGCCGCAGAAGGTCCGCGTCATGCAGACCAACTGGATCGGGCGGAGCATGGGGGCGGAGGTCGATTTCCCGGTCGACGGGCATCCCGACGAGGTGGTGCGCATCTACACGACGCGACCGGACACGTTGTTCGGCGCGACGTTCATGGTCCTCGCGCCGGAGCATCCGCTCGTCGAAAAGATCACGACCGAAAAGCACCGGGCGCGAGTGCGCGAGTACGTCGAGCAGGCGCGCAAGGAGACGGAGATCGAGCGGCTGTCCACCGAGCGGGACAAGACCGGCGTCGCGACCGGGGGTTTTGCGATCAACCCCATGAACGGCGAGAAGATCCCGATCTGGGTCGCCGACTACGTTTTGGTCACGTACGGCACCGGCGCGATCATGGCCGTGCCCGCGCACGACGAGCGCGACTTCGAGTTTGCGCGGCGCTACGACCTGCCGATCGTCCAGGTCATCGCGCCACCGGCCGAGCACGGGATCGTGCGTGAGGCGTACGAGGGGCCCGGGGTCCTGGTCAACAGCGGTCCTTTCAACGGACTCGAGTCAATGGTTACGTTTGACAAGATCTGCGACTGGCTCGAGTCGAGCCGCATCGGCAAGCGGTCGGTGAAGTACCGCCTGCGCGACTGGCTGATCTCCCGGCAGCGCTACTGGGGCGCGCCCATCCCCGTCGTGTACTGCCCGGACGATGGCATGGTGCCGGTGCCGCGCGAGCAGCTGCCGGTGATGCTCCCCGAGGAGTACAAGCCGCTGACCGACGTGGAGTCGTTCTGGCGCACCACATGTCCGAAATGCGGCCGCGACGCACGGCGCGAGACGGACACGATGGACACGTTCATCGATTCGTCGTGGTATTTCCTTCGCTACGCCAGCCCTCACGACAAGACGCAGCCGTTCGACTCCGAGCTCGCGAATCACTGGATGCCGGTCGACCAGTACACGGGCGGCGTCGAGCACGCGATCCTGCACCTGCTCTACTCGCGCTTCTTCATGAAGGTCCTGCACGACGCCGGATTGGTCGAGGCGAGTGAGCCGTTCAGCCGGTTGTTCAACCAGGGAATGGTGAAGAGGTTCGGCCAGGTCATGTCGAAGTCGCTGGGCAACGGCGTGTCGATCGACGAGCTGGCCAACGCGCAGGGCGCGGACGCAGGGCGCATCTACGAGATGTTCATCGGACCGCCCGAGGAGGACGTCGAATGGTCCGACGCGGGCCTGAACGGCGTCGTCAAGTTCCTGCAGCGTGTGTGGAGGCTTGTGCTCGAGCCCGAGTCGATCGCGGCCGAGGGCGGCGCGCTCGGAGCTGCAGTCGATGCCGTCGCGCTTCGTCGCAAGGTTGCCCAGACCGTGGGCAAGGTCACCGAGCATTACGACGAGCTGCGGTTCAACACCGCGGTCGCGTTTCAGATGGAGCTCGCGAACGCGATGCAGGACTATCTGCGTGGTGGAGGCGCGCGCGACGCCGCGTGGGATGGCGCCGTGCACACGCTCGTCAAGCTGCTCAATCCGCTCGCGCCGCACGTGGGCGAGGAGATGTGGGAGCGGCTGGGCGAGCAGGGGCTGCTCGCCGATGCTTCGTGGCCGGTCTTCGACGCGAGCGAGGCAAGCGAGCCGAAGGTGGTGCTGGTCGTTCAGGTCGGCGGCAAGCTGCGCGATCGCTTGGAGGTCGACGCCGGGCTGTCCGAGGCCGACGCACTGAAGGCGGCGCTGGCGAGCGAGAAGGTCCGCGCGGCGCTGGACGGCGGCCGCCCATCGAAGATCATCTACGTCCAGGACCGCCTGATCAACCTGGTCCCCTAGCCAGGGGAGGTGGCTCTTCCCCACGAAGTGGGGAAGTACCGCCGCTTGCTCCTCCCCATTTATGGGGAGGTGGCGCGCAGCGCCGGAGGGGCTCGCGGATTATGCCTGCGGCGCCGGAACGCGGATCCCCGAATCGAGCAGAAAGTCGTCCGTAATGAGAGCGCCCGCAGTCACGGTCAGGTTTTGCGCTCCCTTGAGCACCCGCATGTAGGTCTTGAGCTTCACGACGTACTGGCCCGCGGGCAGATTGATGCGGTAGCCCCCAGATGCGTCCGTCACGACGGAAAACGAGGTCGCCTGCCCGCCGATGAAATCCAGCTCCAATCCCTGCACCGGCCGTCCCGCGCAGTCGCTGCCCGCTTGCTGGACGGGCGAGCAGGGGACGGCGACGACTCGCCCGTTAACCGTGGCCGTGGCGGGGGTGGGCGAGGGCGTTTCGCCGGGGAACTGGTACGCCCCGCAAGCTGCGACCAGGAGCAAAGTGGCGCCGAGCAACGCCTGTCTCATCATCAAAACCAACGCCGCCGGGTATCAATGTGTCACGCCGTGGTCCGAGATTGAGCTCGCGGGCTCCGAGGTAGTGTTGGTTGGCGCGCTCCCGGGTGGCCAAGCGGTAAGGCAGAGGACTTTGGATCCTCGACCGAAGGTTCGAATCCTTCCCCGGGAACCAGCTCTTAACGGCCTGGGTTCCCACGGCGTCGCGCGACCCCTAGCCTCGGGGCAATGCTTCTCCCCGTTCGATTCGTCCCCGGCGGAAAGCGCCTCGTCTTGCTGGCCGCGCCGGTCGCAATCGGTTGCGTTGCCCTGGCCGGCGCTTACGCCTACCGGTCGTCCGCGGCCACCGCCGCCCAGCCTCCGCCTGCTCCCAACGCCGCGCTTTCCGTGCCCGCTCAGCCGGGTCTCCTCGTCGATGTCACGGGCGCGGTCGAGAATCCCGGCCTTTACCGGCTGCCGCGGGGCGACCGCGTCTTCGACGCCGTCGCCGCGGCCGGCGGGCTCAGCCCGGACGCCGATATGTCTAAGCTGCCCAACCTCGCGGGCCGTCTGAAGGACGGCGAGCAGGTGAGGGTCGCGTTCGCCAAGACCGCATCTGGCACCACGACGGTGCGCACTAACCTCAACACCGCGACGCTCGAGGAGCTCGAGACAGTGCCTGGTTTCAGTGCAGCGTTCGCGCAGGACTGCATCGACTACCGCACCAACTACGGCGGATTTCAGAACACCCGTGAGCTGGTCGACATCCTGGGCATGAGCGAGGCCGAATATGTGATCGCGCGGCACTACCTCACCCTGTGACGCGCTATCCAGCGCTCGTGATCGCGCTAGCGTGGTCCGCCGCCCTGGCCGCGGCTGTTGTGCTGGCTCCCGAACAGCCGGTGCTCGGCGCGGCGGCCATCGCGGCCGCAATCGGTTTCGTGCTGCTGGCGCTGTTCCTCCGGCCCGCCATGATGGCGTTCGCCATCGCGGCGGCGCTCCTGGCGGTCGGTCGGGCGGAGCTGCCGCCGGTCGACCCGATGATGCACCTTCGCGCGGCGTCGCTCGCCGGCACCACGATCGTCATCACCGGTCGAGTCGCCGATGACAGCAGGCGGACCGGCGGCGGCGCCGAAGTGCTGGTCGAGCCGAGCCGGATGCAGTCCGCGACGGCGACCATCGGCGGCATCGGCAACCTGATGGTCCGCTGGCGCGGGCCCGCCCAGGCTTCGTACGGCGACTCGGTCCTCGCCACCGGCAAGCTGACGCTGCCTCGCGACCTGCCCGCGTTCGACCGTCGCGCCTACCTCGCGCAGCACCAGGTCTATCTGGAGCTCCAGGCCTCGAGCTTCGAGGTGACCGGCTCGGCGCGCGGGGTCGCCGGACTTCCCGGGTGGCTGCGCGCTCGCTACACCGAAACTCTCGATGCGGCCATGCCCGCGCCGCATGCCGCGATGCTGCTCGGCATCGTCCTGGGCATCCACCAGGGGATTCCCGCGCAGCTGCAGAATGCGCTCATCGCGACGGGACTCATCCATCTCCTCGTCTTGAGCGGTCTCAAGGTTGCAGTCTTCGCACGCATCGTGCAGGGCGCGCTCAACCCGCTGCTGGGACGCTTTGCGACGTGGCCGGCGGTGGGTTTGATCGGCCTCTATGCGATGGTCGGCGGCGCGACGCCCGCGGCGGTGCGCGCTTCGGCGATGGGTGGACTTGCCATCGCCGCCACGCATCTCGGCAGGCCGTCGCACGTGTGGACGTCCCTCGCGATCACCGCCGCCGCGATGCTCGGCTGGTATCCCGAGCTGGCCTGGGACGTGGGCTTCCAGCTCTCGTTCGCCGGCACCGCGGCGATCATCCTGCTGACGCCATCGATCGCGCAGAAGGTCGCCTTCCTCCCGCACGCTCTCCGCGACCCATTCGCCGTCACCTGCGCCGCGCAGGTCGGAACTCTGCCGATGATGGCGACCGACTTCCACGTTCTCTCCCCGGTCGCACCGATCGCCAACGCGCTGACCCTGCCCATCCTGCCGGTGCTCGTCGCCGCCGGCCTGCTGCTCGGAACTCTGTCCTTCATCCCGGACGTTGCTCGCGCCGCCGGCATCCCGATCGCCGCACTGCTCGCCTACATCGAGCAGGTCGGATACGTGCTCGCGCGATTTCCAGCTGCCGCGATCACGATCCCCCGGTTCCCGAACTGGATGGGCGTCGCCTACTACTCGGCCCTGGGTCCGGCCATCGCCGGTGCCCACGCCCGAGGCAATGGACGCAGGGTCGCCTTCATCACGGCGGGCGTGGTGCCGGCTGTCATCACCCTCATCGCCCTCGGCATGTGGTCCCACGCCAGCCCGCAGGTCATCGTCATGAACGTCGGCGACGGCCAGGCCGTGCTGGTCCGCGGCCCCCACGGAACGATCCTGATCGATGGCGGTCCGAGCCCGGCCCGGCTCAACGCCGAGCTGGGAGGCCAGCTCCCGCCCTGGCAGCACGGCCTGGACGCCCTGGTCATCACCGCGCCCGGCCTCGGCCACATCGGAGGCCTGGCCGGTTTCGACCGGCCCGCGACCACCGTCTTCCTGCCTAAGGCTGACCTCGTCGGCTCGGCGTGGCGCACGGCCGCCCTCGAGGAGACCGCGCGCGGCGCCTCGATCGCGCCGCTGCGTGCGGGGCAGCGGCTCCATGTCGCCAGCTTCGAGCTGCAGGTCCTCGCGCCCGAACCCGGCGCTCCTGGCGACCAGACTGGCGCGGCCGACCTCGCCCTGAGAATCGTCGCGCCCGACGGCCGCGCCTTCTGCGATCTCAGTGACCTCGACCTCGACGCCCAGACCGTCGCGGCGGCCCGACTGCGCGGGCCTTGCGATGACATTCTGCTGCCAGCAGGCGGTCGGAGCCGCCTCTCGCCCGACCTGGAGCGCGCCGCGGTCTCCGCCACCACCCAGCTCATCGCATCGCGCGGGCCCGGCCGCCTGGCTGCCGGCTACCCGCCCAGCGTCTTGCGTACGGATCAGGAGGGGACGATCACATTGGCGATGTGACCGCCCCCGGGGGGTCGAATGCTCCAGGAAGCCACAGGAGCCGCGCCCAATGCAACCCGCGCGTATGTCTACGATGAAAGGCTTGCCGCGAACCGCCAGAGCTGTATCCACCGCGCTTCTGCTCCATGGCGAGGAGCGGTTCCTCGTCGACGAGAGGGCCAGGGCCATCCTCGAGGACTGGCGCGCCGCGCTGGTCTCGGACTTCGGCCTGGAGACGATGGAAGGAAGCGGCTTGCAGCCGGCGCGCTTGCAGGACGCGGTCCTCCAGGCTCCCTTCCTCGACCCCTACCGCGTCGTCTTCGTCCGCATGCTCCCGGCCAACCGCGCCGAAAGCCAGGCCGCGGCGATCGCGGAGATCCCGCCGACCACGCGGCTCGTCATCACCGTCGCCGGCCGGATCGGCGCCACCAACAAGCTCGCCAAGGCGATCACCGCCGCGGGCGGCGCGGTCGAAGAGTCACAACACCTCAAGGGCCGTGCGCTCAGCGACTGGGCGGCCAAAAGAGCGGTCGAGAAGCACGGCCTCACACCCGTCATCGCCGCCCAGGTCGTACGCGCAGCCCCGCCCGACCTCAGCGTCATCGACTCCGAGCTCACCAAGCTCGCCGCCTACAAGGCGAGCGGCGCAAAGCTGACCAACGAAGCCGTCACAGAGCTGCTCGCCGGCGGCCGTGAGGACGAGATCTTCAAGCTCACCGACAACCTCCTCCCGAAACCGACGGCCCAGGCCCTGGAAATCGCGAGGAACCTGACGCGATCAGGCCTCCAGCCGACCTCGGTCGCCTACCGCATGGCAAGGCACATCGCGCTCGTGCTCGAGGTCAAGGCCCGCCAGGAACGCGGCGAATCGCTGCAGCAGGTCCAGTCCGACATGTCCGAGCACAACTTCGTGCTCCAGAAGGCGTTTGACACCGCGCAGCAAGCGAACGAGGAACGGCTGGAGCAGGCCCTCAAGCAGATCCGCGACTACGAGTGGGAGGTCAAGTCAGGCCAGGTCGACGCGGAGCTTGGGTTGGATGTGCTGTTGACGAGGCTTTAGGGCCCCCGGCGCAGCCCCTGCGGCGCAGCCCCTCCGGCGCCTTCGGCGCCACCTCCCCATGAATGGGGAGGAGCCTCCTTCTTCCTACTTTTTCCTGGCCGGAGCTTTTGCTGCGGGAGCTGGAGCCGCTGCTTTCCTGCCCTTCGCGGGAGCCGCGGCCGGCGCCGCCGAAGCCACCTTCGCCAGCTGCCGGGCCAGGCGCGACTTGCGCCGCCCCGCGTTGTTGCGATGCAGCGTCCCCTTCGAGGCGGCGCGGTCGAGCGCGCGCACCGCGTCGAGGACGGACTCCGGCGAACCCGCGGCCAATGACTTCCGCGCCTTGACGACCAGCGTCTTGACCTCGGACTTCAAGGCCCGATTCCGCACCGAGCGCTTCGCACCCGAGCGCGCCTGCTTCTTCGCCGAAGCGGTTCGCTTAGCCACGCGCCATCACCAGGAGGGAGTCAACCATCACGGACATAGGATTATAGGGGCCAGTGGAATTCGAGCTGAGTGGCCGGCGCCCGACTGTCCATCCGGACGCCTACATCGCACCAACCGCCGTCCTCATCGGCGACGTCGAGGTGCATAAGGGCGCGAGCGTCTGGTTCGGGGCGGTCCTCAGAGGCGATGACTCGAAGATCACGATCGGCGAGGGCGCAAACATCCAGGACAACGTGACCATTCACTGCGCGGAAGACCTGCCGACGACCGTCGAGAAGAACGCGAGCGTCGGCCATGCTGCTGTGCTCGAAGGCTGCGTCGTTGAAGAGGGCGCGCTCGTCGGGATGGGCGCCACCATGCTGCAGCGGAGCCGCCTCGGCAAGGGCTCGATGCTCGCCGCGGGCGCCGTCCTGCAGGAAGGCAAGCACATCCCGCCCGGACAGCTCGCCGCCGGCGTCCCCGCCACCGTCAAAAAGCCGATCGACGGTTCATCCAGCAACTGGGTCGGCATGACCGCGCCGCACTATCAAGATCGCGCGACGAGGTATCGGGCGGAGCTCAAGCCGATCCAAGCGCGTTGACGATCGCGCTGCCCGCGCGCGCCAAGCTGAATCTCGACCTCGAGGTCCTGGGCCGCACCGCGGACGGATTCCACGAGCTGCGCACCACATTCCAGGCGATCGACCTGCACGACCTCCTCGCAATCGACCGAGCCGACAAGACAGAGCTCACGGTCTCTGGCCTTCCGATAAGCGACCGCGACAACTCAGTGCTTAAAGCTCATGACGCCATCGAACAGCACACAAAGCGCAAGCTGCCCGCGCGCTTCCATCTTCACAAGCGCATCCCACCTGGGTCCGGTATGGGGGGCGCAAGCTCCGACGCAGCCGCGACACTGAGGGGCTTGAAAACGATGTTCGCGCTGGAGATCGACCTCGCGCCAATCGCCGAAGAGCTCGGCTCGGACGTCCCCTTCTTCTTGAAGGGCGGCCGCGCGCGCGCGCAAGGCCGTGGTGAGCAAGTGACCCAGCTCGCAGACGAACACGCGTGGTTCGCCATAGCGTGGCCCGGCATCGAGCTCGCCACCGTCGATGTGTACCGCGCCTGGGACGACGTCAAAGGCGAAGGACCGAATCACCTGAGAAAGGCGGCCGAGCACGTGGAGCCGCGCCTGAAAGAGTTCGCGCAGCGCCTCGGCGAAGGCTGGCAAATGACCGGCAGCGGCTCCGCGTTCTTCAAGAGAGGGCAAACCGAGCAGCAGGCCAGGGAATCAACCAGGGACCTCGAGGTATGGACCACCGTCGCCCGCCCGGTCGCGATTTGGTAGCGATGGCGTGATCCGGAAAACCGCCGCCGTGCTGGCGGGCAAGGCGACGGGCACGCTCAGCCGAATCACCCGGCGCGGCGGCGGCACCACGCTGCCCGGCGACATCGCGCGCGTGATCGATCCGAAGATCCTCACCCGCCTCACCCAGGACCTGACGCACGGCTCGGTAGTCATCACAGGCACCAACGGCAAGACAACGACCGCCCGACTCGTGAGCTGGCTGCTCGAAGGCGCCGGCCACAAGGTGGTGGCCAACCGCGCCGGCGCCAACCTCATCTTCGGCGTCACCGCGGCCGCCCTCAACAAGGCGGGCCCGGACGGCACGCTGCGCGCCGACTGGGGCGTCTTCGAGATCGACGAGGCGAGCCTGCCCAGGGCGATCGATGAGATCCAGCCCATGGCCACGGTCGTGCTGAACCTCTTTCGCGACCAGCTCGACCGCTACGGCGAGCTCGAATCCATCGCCAGGAAGATCGAGCAGGCGCTGGCCACCCTCCCCGAGGGGGCCCGCGCGGTGCTGAACACCGACGACCCAAGGGTCGCCGAGATCGGCCTCAGCCTGCAGCGGCCGCCGCTCTGGTACGGCCTCGACGATCCATCGGTCGCAAGCAAGACGCTTCCTCACGCCGCCGACGCCCGTACATGCCCGAGATGCGGCGCGAGCCTCATCTTCGATGCGGTCTACGTCGGTCACGACGGCGTCTATCGCTGCCCCAACAACGACTTCGCAAGACCGGAGCCCGAATTGAAAGCCACCGACATCGAGCTGGACGGATTCGACAGCCTGGCCCTGACGATCAGTGGCACGCGAATCGAGATGCCGCTAGGCGGTCTCTACAACTGCTACAACGTGCTCGCCGCGTACGCGACGGCTCGCAGCCTCGGCCTCGAAGCCGGCTACATCGCCGAAAGACTGAGAACTTTCAAAGCCGCCTTCGGCCGCCAGGAGCGAGTCGAGTTTCGGGGTCGCCACCTCGTCCTCGTGCTGAGCAAGAACCCCGCGGGTTTCAACGAAACCGTGCGCACCGCGGTGGAGCTTGCGGGGGGCAAGAACTTCATCATCGGCCTCAACGACCGCAAGGCCGACGGCACCGACGTGTCGTGGATCTGGGACGTGGACTTCGAGCAGCTGAAGGGCAAGGCCGAGATTGTGATTCCCGCCGGCGTGCGCGCGCACGACCTCGCGGTGCGCCTCAAGTACGCGGGTGTCACGGCCGCGGAGCCGCAGACCGACCCGGGCAAAGCGCTCGACCTCTTGATCAAGAACACCAACGAGGGCGACCTCGCCTACCTGCTGTGCACGTACACCGCGATGCTCGACCTGCGAGGCGAGCTGGTGAGGCGCGGATGGGCGCAGCCATACTGGGAAACATGAGATTCACGGTCGGCTGGCTCTACCCCGACCTGATGAACATCTACGGCGATCGCGGCAACATCCTCACGCTGCTCAAGCGGGCGGAGTGGCACGGCCTCGAACCAAACCTGGTCGAGCTCGGCCGCGGCCCGGCGCCGAGCGAGATGGACGACGTCGACATCTTCTTCTTCGGCGGCGGCCAGGACCGCGAGCAGGCGCTCATCTACGACGACCTCAGAGAGTTCAAGCACGAACCGCTGCGGCGAGTGGTCGAGCAAAACGGTGCGCAGGTGCTTGCGGTGTGCGGCGGATATCAGCTTCTCGGGCACTACTACCAGACGGCGGACGGCCAGAAATTCGATGGCATCGGGATGATCGACGTGACGACGCAGGCGGGGAAGAAGCGATTCATAGGCGACGTCGTCGTCAGGACGGAGATCGATGGTCTCTCCCCGACGAGCCTTGTCGGTTTCGAGAACCACAGCGGCCGCACCTTCCTCGGACCGCAAGCGAAGCCGCTCGGCAAGGTCATGGTCGGCCACGGCAACAACGGCTCTGATGGGACCGAAGGCCTGGTGCAGGGCAACATCACCGGCACCTACCTGCACGGGTCACTTCTGCCGAAGAATCCGCACCTCGCCGACTACCTGATCGGCAGAGCCCTCACGCGACGGGGCGGCGGCGCCCTTTCCCACCTCGATGACTCGGCGGAACTTGCCGCGCACGGCTGGATCCTGCAGCGCGCACAGCGGCGCTAGGCCGGGACCCGTTTCCGTTCGCCGACGCGACCGGGCCGCGCGGCGCCAGGGCCTCCCGAAGCACCTGGTCGATCGACTCGACCATCACGAACTTCATCTCCTTGCGCAGGTCGGTGGGGATGTCGTCGAGGTCGGCCTCGTTGCGGTTCGGCATCAGGATGCGGCGCAAGCCGGCGCGGTGCGCGCCAAGCACCTTCTCCTTGATGCCGCCGATCGGCAGCACGCGGCCGCGCAGCGTGATCTCTCCCGTCATCGCCACGTCGTCGCGCACGGGCCGTCCGGTGAGAATCGACGCCATCGCGATCAGCACTGTGATGCCCGCTGACGGTCCTTCTTTCGGCTGCGCGCCCGCGGGCACGTGGACGTGGATGTCGTTCTTGTCGAACAGCGTCGGGTCGATTCCGATGTCCGCCGCCCGCGCCTTCAAGTAGGACAGGGCCGCGGCTCCCGACTCGCGCATGACTTCTCCGAGCTGGCCGGTCATCTTCAGCTCGCCCTTGCCCGGCGTCAGAGCGGCCTCGACGAAGATGATCTCGCCGCCGGTCGGCGTCCACACCAACCCGGTCGCGATGCCGGGCCGGTCGATGCGCTCGGCAACGTCGTCGTAGAACCGGCGCTTGCCCAGCGCGGCGCGCACCTTCTTCACGTCGTCGACCTGCTTCATCTTCTTGCCCGACGCGATGTCCGCCACGTCGCGCCGGATCACCGAAGCGATCTCGCGCTCCAGGTTGCGCACGCCCGCCTCGCGCGTGTACTCGCGGATGATCAGGCGCACCGCTGCTTCCGACATCAAGATCTCGTCCGGCCGCAGCCCGTGCGCGTTCACCTGCTTCGGCACGAGGAAGCGCTCGGCGATCTGCACCTTCTCCTCCTCGGTGTAACCGGAGAGGTGCAGCACCTCCATGCGGTCGCGCAGCGCGGGCGGGATGGTCTCGAGCGAGTTGGCGGTGGTGATGAACATCACCTTCGACAGGTCGAACGGCACGTCGAGGTAGTTGTCGCGGAAGTCCTTGTTCTGCTCCGGGTCGAGCACCTCCAGCAGGGCTGAGGAAGGGTCGCCGCGCCAGTCGGCGCCGATCTTGTCGACCTCGTCGAGCATGAACACAGGGTCGTTCGACTCGGCGCGCCGGATCGCCTGCAGGATGCGGCCAGGCATGGCGCCGATGTAGGTGCGCCGGTGGCCGCGGATCTCCGCCTCGTCGTGCACGCCACCGAGAGAGGCCCGCGCAAACTTGCGGCCCATCGCACGCGCGATCGACTGACCGAGCGAGGTCTTGCCGACACCCGGCGGCCCGACGAAGCACAGGATCGGTTCGCGGCCGCGGTCGGTCGAGCCGCGCTCCTGCTTCAGCCGCCGCACCGCGAGGTGCTCGACGATGCGCTGCTTCACCTTGTCCAGGTCGTAGTGGTCGGCGTCGAGGATCTCGCGCGCCTTCTTGACGTTGACCTCGGCGCCGGTGGAGATGTTCCAGGGCAGCGACACGATGAGCTCCAGGTACGTGCGGATGATCGACGACTCGGGTGACGCGGAGGGGATGCGCTCCAGGCGCGTGATCTCGCGGTCCGCCTCGCGCTTCGCTTCGGCCGGCAGCCCGGCCTTCTCGATCCGCTCGCGCAGCTCGCTCAGCTCGGCGTGCTCGGTGTCGAGCTCGCCCAGCTCGCGCTGGATCGCCTTGAGCTGCTCGCGCAGGAAGTACTCCCGCTGTGCCTTGCCCATCTGCTCTTCGGCCTGGGACTGGATCTTGCGTCCGAGCTCGAGCACCTCGAGCTCATGCGCCATGTGGCCGAGCAGCTTTTCGAGCTTTGCCTTCGCCGAGTCGAGCTCGAGGATCTCCTGCCGCTGCTCGGTCGTCAGCCGGATGTGGTTCGCGATGTAGTACGCGAGGTGCAGCGGGTCGTCCATGGCCCCGGCGGCGCCCGCGAGCTCGGCGGGGAGGTGGGGAGCCAGCGACACCAGCTGCTGAAACGACGCGATCGCCCGCCGCATCAACGCCTCGCGCTCGATGGTGAGGATGTCCTCCGAGTGCTCGGAGTTCATCTCCACAGTGCATGTGAGGTATGGCTCCTCCGACTGCACGCCTGTCAGCCGGATGCGCCGCAGCCCGAGGACCGCGAGCTGAACCGTCCCATCGGGCAGCTTCAGCAGGTGCTGGACGCGGACCATCGTGCCGATGTGATGGATGTCGTGAAAGTCGACCTCCTCGGCGGACTCGTCGAGCTGCGTCGCGACGGCGATGTGGCGCTCCACCCCGCTGAGGTCCTCGAGCAGCTGGAGCGACTTCTTCCGTCCGACGGAGAGCGGGATGAAGATGCGCGGGAACACCACCGTCGACTTCAACGGCAGCACGGGCAGGTGGGAAGGTACCGCACCCTCGAGGTTGACCGCCGGCATCTCACTCATGAAGAAGTGATGCTACGCCCGCCACCCCCTCTCCCCACAGGGGACAGGGCCCCTCCCCAATTTATGGGGAGGTGTCGGCGAAGCCGACGGAGGGGCTGCCACGGCCGAGATGGCTCCTCCCCATTCATGGGGAGGTGTCGGCGAAGCCGACGGAGGGGCTGCCACGAACTCCCATCGACCGCAGTTGGTCGATGAGCACGACTGTTACGTGTGCCGCGTGTCCGTGGCCGCTATGGGCCGACCTTGATCGGAGGTGGCGCGGGCAGCAGCTGGGCGAGGCTGTTCGGGTCGATCCCGCCGGAACCTGACTGCGGCTGCCCGCCCGACGGCGGCTGATCGACTGGTTGCTGGTCGGTTTGCGAGTCGGGCGACGGACTCGGGCCGGTGTCGAAAGTGCCGTTGGTACTTTGACCGCTGTCTGCCGACCCGTCGCCGCTTCTGGCCTGGGGCGGAGGAGCGACGAGATGTAGAGGGGCGTGCGTGCCTGATGTCGCCCCCTCACTGATCACGAGTGCCAGAGCTGCGGCCGTTGAGCACGCAGCCGACACCAAGAGCGGCCGCACCCGCATACCTGCTTTCCACTATAGAAGCCGAGGTCCGGCGCCGCAGGCACCTGAGCGGCTGGCATAATCGGGTGGATCTGAGCCAGACCCTCACGGCCGTCATCCTCGCCGCCGGCCTAGGCACGCGCATGCGGTCGCGGATTCCCAAAGTCCTCCATCCCATCTGCGGGCGACCCATGATCGACTGGGTCCTCGAGGCGGTCAACGAGGCGGGCGCCAAGGACGTCACAGTGATCGCAAACCCCCACCACGCCGACGTAGCCGCGCACTTGAGCCCCTCTCCCCACAGGGGAGCGATCAATCGGCGCGGGAAGCGCGACCTTAACGGGCTTGTCCCGCAGGGTCAGGGAGAGGGGCGTGAAAAGGTAAAAGTGGTCTATCAGCGCGAACCGAAGGGCACGGCCCACGCGCTGCAGCAGATCCCCGCCGGCGACCTGCGCGGCCGCCAGGTCCTGGTCGTGAACGGCGACTCCCCCCTCCTCACCGCGGCGAGCATCCTCAAGGTGATCCACGCGCACCAGGAGGCGAAAGCCGCCGCCACCCTGGCCAGCGTCGTCGACCCGACCCGCAACGACGGCCGCGTCATCCGCAAGCCGGACGGATCGCTGGACCGGATCGTCGAGCGCAAGGACGCCACGCCCGGGCAGCGCGAAAAGATCCACGAGTTCAACGTCGGCGTCTATTGCTTCGACGGCAGCCGCCTGGTCGAAGCGCTCGACAAGGTCAAGGACGACAACAAGGCCGGCGAGTTCTACCTGCCGGACGTCTTCAGCTTCGTGAATCCGGTGACCATCGTGAAGCTGGACGACCCCAACGAGGCGATGGGCGTCAAAGACCGAATCAGGCTGGCCCAGGCGACAAAGATCCTCAACCGCCGCCTCCTCGAGCGATCCATGCTCGCAGGCGTCACGATCGTCGACCCCGACACGACCTTCATCGACCACGCGGTGACGATCGGACCGGACACGGTCATCGAGCCCTTCACGGTCCTGAGGGGCCACACGATCATCGGTTCAGAATGCCGCATCGGTCCCCACGTCTATATAGAGGACGCGAGGGTGGGCGACCGCTCCGACTGCGGCCCCTTCGCCAAGCTGCGGCCCGGGACCGAGATCGCGGAGGACGTGCACATCGGGAGCTTCGCCGAGCTCGTCCGCACGAAGGTCGGCAACCGCAGCAGGGTGCCGCATGTCTCCTACCTGGGCGACACGGACCTCGGCGAGGACGCCAACATCGGCGCCGGCACGATCACCGCCAACTTCGACGGCGCCGACAAGAACCGCACCGAGATCGGCGACGGGGCCTTCGTCGGCGTGGACACGATGCTGGTCGCTCCCGTCAGACTTGGCAAGGGCGCGCGCACCGGGGCCGGTTCCGTGGTGACGAAGGACGTCCCGGACGGCGCGACAGCCGTGGGAGTTCCCGCTAGGGTGATACGGAGAAAATCAGTGGAAGCCAAGGACGAGAGGTGATCGGGAGGCTGCAGACGGCGGTCGAGTACACCGGGACCGATTCCTCGCCGTGGGGCGAGCTCAAGCTCATCTCGGGCAGCGCCAACATGCCGCTGGCCTCCAAGATCGCCGAGATCCTCGACGTCGGGCTCACCGACCCGCGCCTGCGGCACTTCCCGGACGGGGAGATCAACGTCAAGATCGAGGACTCGATGCGCGGTCACGACGTGTTCGTGATCCAGCCCACGAGCCCGCCCGTGAACGAGCACCTGATGGAGCTGTTCATAATCCTCGACGCGCTGCGCCGAGCTTCGGCCGGGCGTGTGACGGCGGTCATCCCTTACTACGGATACGCCCGCAAAGAGCGCAAGACGCAACCTCGCGAGCCCATCTCGGCGAAGCTGATTGCGAACTTCATCACCCTGGCGGGCGCCGACAGGCTCTTGCTCTTCGACCTCCATGCCGAAGCCATCGAGGGCTTCTTCGATGTGCCGACCGACCACCTCTCGCCGCACCGGATCTTCGCCGAGTACCTGAAGGGGCTGAACTTGAAGCACATCACGATCGTGGCGCCGGACGCCGGCGGCGGCCGCCGGGCCGAGGCCGTGGCCAACGACCTGGGCGCGCCGATCGCGTTCGGCTACAAGCGCCGGCCGGACGAGCAATCGGTGGAGGTGATCGCGGTCTCAGGTGACGTGAAGGGACGCGACTGCGTCGTGGTCGAGGACATCATCACGACGGGCAGCACCGTGTCCAAGCTCGCGGCCGCCCTGCGCAACCAGGGCGCGAACCGCGTGCTGATCGCGGCGACGCACCCGGTGCTGACCGGCGACGCGATGGATCGATTGAGGAAAGCTGACGTGGAAGAGGTGGTAGTGACCGACTCAGTGCCCATCTCGAACGACAAGATGGGACCGCCGCTCAAGGTGCTGTCGGTGGCACCTCTCCTCGCTGAGGCGATCATCCGGGTACACGAGAACCGGAGCGTCAGCGAGCTCTTCAGATAGACCCGTCGTCATGAGCGGTCA